>FWPV01000519.1_pt1 | contig 121183 bp, 97 predicted proteins | sample 2228371 | NCBI WGS metagenome assembly FWPV01 (sample SAMEA103939776, study PRJEB20133) | metagenome | reverse complement strand
GGGGGCGGGCGGAGGGGCGGGCGGTTCCGGTGCAGCGGGCGGCGTCGGGGGAGTGACGACGGGTGGAACCGGCGGGCGTGGGCAGCCGGAGAGCGCGCACAACAGGGCCGTAAGGAACAGAGCTGAGAACAGGGGTCGCATGGCCAGAGAGTTCGGCAGGGAGCAGCCGAGGTCCTGCTTGGTAAATACCTCGGCCTTCTCCCCCGTCGCGCGGGCTTTCCAGCCCGCGCCGGGAATCGCATGTTGATCAGAGGGCGGGCTAGAAACCCGCCTTACGCGGAGGCAACGAGTAGACGTTGCGCGGCAGACCGCCCAGCTGCTGCTTCTACTTGTCCTTAACCACCAGGTACCCGCCCGCCGCGACCTCTACTGGTGTGTCCGGGAACTCGAAGCCGGGAAGATCCATCGTCTTTTTCAGCGTCGCCTTGATGGGCGCGTCGGTAGGATTGTTCACCGCTACGTGGTATGACAGTGGCTTGACGCTCATCTGGGTGACCTCGATGATTAGGTCCGGATTGTCACACTGTACCGGATGGCCCACGAGATTGACGGTCCGGGGCGCGTGGTCGGGGTAGACCGACAAAAAGCCCTGGTTGCGGTCGTCCAGGGCGATCTGGCGGTAAACGTTCCGGCCGTCGGTATAGAAGCCGGGGCTGTAGCCCTGCACCTGAAGCTGGCCGACTGTCCAGTTGGGGTTGAAGCCCGTGAAGCGGAAGGGCAGAGGCTGGTTGACGCGCCAGCCGGGATTGGGCACCTCAAACTCGATCACGCCGTTCTCGGGGGCCAGGTCGTTGATTCCCCACTGTGATAGGACCTTTCCCCGCTTGACCACCAGGCCGCAGCCGTTCTCGCCAGTAAGGCCGAGGTACTTGCGCAGGGCCTCGATGCGCATGGTGTTGAGCGCGGGCTCGTCAATCGGGTCATAGAGGAAGAGGTACCGGTAGGGGACTACTTCCCCGGCCTGGAAGTCATTGTTGCGAGGGCTCTGGATGAACCAGGAGTCCATGGCCTTAACCGGGTTAGCCAGGAGGGGGTCGTCGCTGAGGTTGAACAGGACGCTGGTCAGGCCGAGAGCAGAGGGCAGCATGGCGACATAGCCGCCCTTCTTGAGCAGATAGCTGCCCCTGTTACCCGGGCCCAGACCGGCGAGGAGGGGCGGTTGATCGAAGTTCTGCCAGGCGTTGATGCGGCCCAGTCCCCCGGTGCCGTCCCCCGTATTGATGGCCCACAGGGCATAGTTGTTGCTGTTGGGAGGAAACGCCGCCGTATAGAGACAGGCAAAGGCAACATCCATAACCGGCTGCTTGAGGGTGACGGCGCCCTCCATGACGGCGAGGCAGCCGCCGGTGCGCTCCGGGTAGAAGACATGTCCTCCCAGCATGGGGCCGGCGCCGCGTTGGAGGAACTGCGTGCGGCGGACGGTGAAGGTCAGTTGCTTGCTGGGGAAGACCGGGCCCAGGGTGTGGTAGGCGTTGGCCACGATGCCGGGTGCGTAGATGTGGTCGCCGAGGCAGGCGGCGTTAGCGACGCTGTCGTCGTAGCAAGTGGGGTACATGTGGCCTTCCATGAGCCGGCCACCGACGCCGGGGTAGTACGCCTCCACGTAGCGCTCCGGGTCTCGGCCGCGAGCGGCCGGAGTCGTGGTGGGCGCGGCGCGAGCCGGGGGCGGAGGCCCCCCGTCCCAGGTCGGGCCGGCCGAGAACTGGGGGGTACGCGGGCCGGGGAAGGTAAGCGGCCCGTGCCAGAGCTCACCGTTCTGGCGGTCGCCGCACCAGGTATTGGCGTTGGCATCGGCCCACAGTGAGCGCGAGGTGGAGATGGCGCGATTGCCCTTCAGGTCGGTGACCACCATGACCAGCTCCCGGTGGCGGTCGTAGGCCCATTGGAAAGTCTGGTGGAATTCCTTGGCCCCGTTGGGGAGGAAGCGCCGGTAGGGGCGGGTTTCGGTGTAGATGAGGATCTCTTTAAGACCTGCGTCGGAGGTGACCCAGCACTCGACTGGAGCTAGACGGCGGGCGGTGACGAAGGACTCGCCCGCATAGGTGATGAAGCGCAGCGTTCCGCCCCAGGCGCGGATTTGCGGTCCATTGGAGGGGTAGGTATTGGGACGGCCGTAGAAGTGACCGTAGGCCAGGTACTCGGGAAGTTGGGCCAGGTTGTAGGCCGCCACGTGGGTGAGGTAGTGGTTCTGCCTGACAGCGTCCTCCAGGGCCGCCGGGGAGTCCACCAAGTCCACGGCTCCGGCTCGCAAGGGCTGGCCGTCGCCGCAGTAGGAGATGTAGTCCTTTGTGAGGTCCTCGATGAGCTTGCCGTCCCGGTAAGTCATCACCCCGAACAGGCCCACCAGGCGCAGGTCCCGGGCGGGCATGCCCGGCTCGTTGGTGAAGTCGTAGTAGCCGATGTTCTTGAAGGGGGCGGCGTAGTTGACGCAAGCCCAGAGGACATTCTTGGCGTCTTCGTCGCTCAGGGCGAGATTGCCGTCTTTGTCCTTGCACTGCAAGCGGAGGCGGCCGTTCTCCAGCTGGCTGGGCTTGGGCCAGGGCAGCTCGTGGCCGTAGAGAAACATGTTGTTGCCAACGTTGTTCTGCAGGCGATAGCCGGGGAGGAGCAGAAGCGTCTTGTCGGAGCTATCCTTGCAGTCGGCCTCGAGTTTGCGCAGGTCGGCCTCCTTGAGTTGGCTGAAGTCCTCCAGGAAGATGACAAAACTGAGGCCGGCGCGCTTGGCGGCAGCGGCATACTCCGCCGCGGTGCCCTTTCCCCCGGAGTAGGAGGTACGAGCGCCGATGAGTCCCTTGTAGACCTGACCCGGCGGGGTAGGGTTCTGATAGGAATCGAACTGGGGGATCAACTCGTCGGCGGTCTTGCGGAAGTGCGGATGGACGAGCTGCAGGGGGTCTTGGACATAGCCGCCGATCTGACCGGACTTGAGACCCGGCTCCGAGAGCCAGCGGATGGTGTTGATGAAGAGCTTGCCGAAGTCGCTGGGCTTGTTGTTGAAGCCTTTGTCCCAGACTGCGCCGTCGTGAATCCAGGTCTTGCCGCCGTAGAGGTGAAAGATGCCCCACATGCAGGCAGCGGCCATGCGTCCGCCGCCGGCCTCGCGGATGGCCATGATCGCGGGCTGCGGGGTCTTGCCCTCCCGGGCGAAGGGGCGGGTCTGCGGCTCGAGTTCGGCGTAGCGGATCTGGCGGGGCTCGGAGTAGGAGGTGGGGCCGCCTTTGAGCACCTCGGTCCATGCCTTGCTGAACTCCAGGGGCTGGGTGTGGGTAGTGGCGTAGCTATAGCCGATGGGAATCCAGGCATGGCTGACCCCGGCGGTGACCGGCGTGTTGGGGACAGCGTCAGCGTAGAGGAACGGCTGCTGGAGGCGCGAATGCACGGCTTCGGTCTGTGGGTCGTGCATCTCCTCGAGCATCAGTTTGGCGCCGAACGGCATCAGGTAGTCGTTGTAGAGGTTGTACTGAACCGGATAGTTCTCTGAGAAGAGCAGCCAGAAGACTCCGCCGCCGGCGGCGAGGTACTGCTTGAGCATCTCGTCGAAGGCGGCCTTGTCCGGGGGACCGGTCCACATGCCGTGATGAAAGGGCTGGTCCTTGTAGTCGGGCGGGCTGATGATGACCAGGGCGGTGTACTTGCGGATCAGGTCCCAATCGAGAGGGCGGGACTTGTCGTTGACCCACATGTCCACCTGGATGCCCTCTTTCTCGACCAGTTGCTTGAAGATGTCGAAGTCCCCCAGGCCGGGCCAGCCGGGGAAGTAGTAAGCGCCGGTGATGATGAGGAGGGAGGGCTTGGGCGCGGCGGCCGTGGGGGCGGTTTCCTGGGCGAGGGCGAGGGAGGCGGAGAGGGTGAGGAGTAGCAGGAGGGTAAGAGTGAGGTGGCGAGGCATGGTGAGTGGCTCCTTTGGGTGTCCCCTCTCTGCCTTCCTCCCTGATAGGGAGGAGGGATGAGCAAGTGGGGTTGGGAGAGGGGAAATGAGTCAGGGAGGTGCGGGATCGCAGCGGCCCGCAGGCTACATTCTGCGGCTCATCTCCTGGTAGACCTTGTCACGGGTCCCGATCGCTCGGATCACGACAGTGCCCCCCCGGTCGTCCACGCTCACCTGGAGCAGTTCAGCGGCCTGCTTGGCGGTGAGGATCTCGGGCAGTGACGTCCTATTCTTTTCCGTGCTAGTCGTTGCCATGCCGCGATAACACCACGCAAAGACGCGAAAGACAAGGATGTCGGCGGCAGACTAAGCGGTCGCATGCGCCGGCTTAAACGGAGAGTTCCTCCTCGCGGAAGGCGGCCAGCAGGATCTCCCGGGCGGCGTAGCGCTCGCGGTCGTACACGGCGTAGACGGTGCCGTCGCAGGCTTGCGCAGCGTCCGGGTAGCTCACCTGCTCGCGTCCGTCCAGCAGCAACCCCGGGCCCCAGGTGCGGCTCTCGTCTTCAGACAGATGGGCGGTCAGGCCGGTGCGGGCTGTGGGGTCGGGGCTGTTGAGGAGCAGCCAGCGGCCTGAGGCCAGCCGTCCCAGGAAGAAACGCGAGCCGGGGTTCGGGATTCCCGTGGAAGTGACCGGTCCCCAGGTGAGACCGCGGTCCTCCGACGTGCACTGCCAGATGACCCCGCCGCCGCCGCGGATGTACATCAACAGACCACCGTCCTGCCGCTCAATGACCATGTTCTCCAACGCCCAGGGCGGGACCTCGACCGCGCCGTGCAGCTCCCAACTGGCGCCGCCGTCGCGGGAGCGGGCAACGCCCTGCAGTTGAGCGTCTCCAGCGAACCAGCCTGCGGGGGCCTCTCGGGCCCAAGTTATCGGCAGCAGCCACTCTCCGGTGGTTAGCACGGTGGGCTTGTTAAGCCGGAAGCAGAAGGGGACGTCGAGGGTCAGACGACGCGGGTCGCTCCAGCGCGGGGCCGGGGCGTCAGGCTCGGAGCAGCAGGCTGCCCACAGGTTGTATTCGGGGCGCTCCAAATTGCTCTGGTTCCACAACAGCCACAGGACACCGCCCGGGTCCCGCCACAGGCAGGCATCGTAGGCGCGAGTGTCATCAGGGGGGGCAACCACACAGACCGGCTCAGAGAAGGTATCGCCGCCGTCGTCGCTGGTCTGCAGAAAGATGGCGTTACGCGGATCCGGTTCCCGCTCGCCGCCGGAGTACCAGCAGGCAAAGAGCCGGCCGCCGGGTGTGACCTCCACGCCGGGGATGCCGCGCCAGAGTTGACCGAGGGCGTCACCGGCGATGACAGGCTGCTGCAGGCGCATCAAGACATCAGCTCCTGGGCCTTCCCCAGCGCGGTGGCATAGACGCGCTTGACGGGCACACCGTGCTCGGCGGCCAGACGGGCGCAGTCTTCGTACTCGGGAGAGGCCGTAATGATGTGGCCCGCCAGAAAGCCCACCTTGACCGCCACCGGCCCCCAGGGCGTATCCACCGAACGCATCTCCCGCTCCAGGCACCGCCGAGAGCAGGGCAGCAGGCGCACACCAAAGGTGGTGCTATGCTTCAGGAAGACAACGGTCACGGCCTCAGCGCGGTCAGGCGGAGTCAGAGCGGTGACCAGCAGGGCCGGGCGGCCCTTTTTCATGACGATCGGCGTCAGCCAGGCATCCAGGGCCCCGGCGGCCAGCAGCGCGGCCAGCAGGGCCGGCTGCAGTTCCGGGTTCATGTCGTCGAGGTTGGTCTCCAGAAGTAAGAGGTCGTCGGGAGGCAGCCCCACTCTCCGACCCTCGTCTTCTGGTAGGGAGGAGGTAACCGCCAGAGACTCCCCGATTAGCAGGCGAACGAGATTGGGCGCCTCGGGGAAGTCCTTGCGCCCGGCGCCGTAGGCGACGGTACCGACAACCATCGGTGGAGGCGGTCCCTGCTCGGTGGAGAGAGTCAGGGCCAGGGCCGCGCCGGTGGGGGTTACGGTCTCGCCGTGTACGTCCACCGGCCGGGTCTGGGCACCTTTCACCAGCTCCATCACCGCCGGAGGCGGGACGGGGAGACGACCGTGCGCGGTATCCACAAAGCCGTGGGAGAGTGGAACCGGGGAACAGGTTAGACACTCAACGCCCAGGTAGTCCAGTCCCACCAGCGTACCGACCAGATCGGCCAGGGTGTCCAGACCCCCCAACTCGTGGAAATGCACTTCCTCGACGGGCACGCCGTGAACGGCGGCCTCAGCCTCGGCCAGACGGCGGAGGGTGCTCTCTGCCCGTTCTTGCAGAAGTGGGGACAAGGGGAGTTCGCCAAGCAGCGCCGCCAAGTCGGCGTAGGCGCGATGGTGAGGTTGCTTTCCGGGGCCGGTCACACTGACCAGGGTCCCGCGCAGCCCTCCCCGCGTGACCGGCTCGGAAGAGAGCGTCAGAGGCAGGTCGCCCAGGGCTGTTTGCATCACCTCCAGCGGACATCCGGCGTCAACCAAGGCGCCGAGGAACATGTCTCCGGAGAGGCCAGTGAAGAGGTCAAGATAGGCAATAGTCATGGGAGGTCCAGAGTTGAACGTCGAAACGGGACGGATGCGGCTCGGCAGACCGGCGCAGGACGTGCCGAGGGGAGCTTCGGCGAAGGGACGGAGTATTCCTGCCCGGGTGCCGGGCCGGCCGGGGGCAGGTCTTTGCTCTGCCGGTCGCGAAAGGTAAGGCGATGACGGGCGAAGGGCTCAAACCAGTAGATCGCTTGATGGGCTGGGTACTGCATACGCGGGTGCGCAATGGGCTGGTGCTGCTGGCCGTGCTGGGGTTATGGTGGGCGCTGTACTCGCGCGGCTATCCCTGGTGGCTATGGGCGCCAGCCTGCTTCCTGACACCGTTTGTGGTGGTTTGGCTGTGGCTGATGGCCGCTTATACGTACCAGAAGGCAACCTACCCGCGCCGGGCGCTGGAGGCCAAACAGCGGAGGCAGAGGGAGAGGGAAGGGGAGTGAGAGGGGGGGAGAGTTCGGGCAAAGCAGGAAGCAGGGCTGGTCCCGCCGGGCAGGCGGGGCAGCCCGGCCCACGGGCGATCAGGCGATTCGGCTTCCACCTCTCCATCGCCGGGAGCCTCGCACAGGTGCCGGCGCGCGCCCGGGAGCGGTACTGCACTGCGCTGCAGACGTTCACCTCTTCACCGTCGCAGTGGCGGGCCGGGCCCCTGGCGCCGGAGGAAGCGGCGGAGCTGCGGGAAGGGCTGATTGCGGCGGACATTCGGCCGCATGTCGTGCACGCCATCTATCTGCTCAATCTGGCCTCGCCGGACCGGAACCTGTGGAAGAAGAGCGTACGGCACCTGGGGGAGGAACTGCGGCGGGCCGCGTTGCTGGGAGCGACTGGGGTGGTCTTTCACCTGGGGTCGGTGGGCGAGCAGGGCTGGGGCCGGGACGGAGTGCGCCGGGTGGCCCGGGCGTTGCGCGAGGCCCGGGCGCGGGCCGAGGTCGGCTTGCCGCTCATCCTGGAGAACAGCGCTGGAGCCGGTGCCACGCTGGGCGGGACCCCTGAGCAGATCGGGGAGATCATGGCCCAGGCGGAAGAGGCCGAGCCCCTGCGGCTGTGCCTGGACACTGCGCATGCCTTTGCCGCGGGCTTGCCGGTGCATAAGAAGGAGGGCCTGGAGGAGGTCCTGGCGCGTGTAGACGCCAATGTGGGTCGGTCCCGACTAGCCATGATCCACTTGAACGACTCCAAGTACCCCTTCGGCTCGCGCCACGATCGGCACTGGCACGTCGGACAAGGGTACCTGGGGCGAGAAGCGCTGGGGCGGATCATCAATCATCCCCGGCTGAAGGTGCTACCGATGATCATGGAGACACCGGGGACGGTGGACGACGACAAGCGGAACATGCGGGCGGTACGGAGGATGCTGCCGAAGGAGGAGAGGTGGGCGTTGAGGCGCGGGGGCTGAGCGCCGGCAGGCGGGGAGGGAACAAGTTTGTGCCTGGTGAGGATAATCTTGGGGTTGGTTCTCAGCGGCCTGCTGGTGCTGGGATGGATGGTTTATGCGGCAGTTCGGGGCCTGATGACGGGGGTGTCCGGGAGTAAGGACCGGGCGAGGCTGGTGTGGGCAGTGGTGCTGACGATTGTCTTCCTGGGGTTACTGGTGGGGCTGCTGCGGAGGCTGGGGGTGTAGGCGGTAGTGGAAGGCGGCGGACCGTGGAGCGCCGCCGAGAAGGGAGCCAAGATGAGCGTATACGATCTGATCATGCAACGACGGACGATTCGGAAGTTCCAGCAGAAGCCGGTGCCAAGGGAGCTGCTGGACCGGCTCCTCGACGCCGGGAGGCTGGCGCCAGTGGGCGGCAATGTCCAGCCGCTAGAATTCATCGCGGTGGACGACCCGCAGGTGTGTGCGCAGGTCTTTGTACATACCCGCTGGGCGGGGTACCTCAAGGACGGGGCTCCCAAGCCGGGCGAAGAGCCGGTGGCCTACCTCGTTATCGTGCACAACCACGCCATCAGCAAGGCGGTGGCGCACCAGGACGTCGGGTTTGCCGCCGAGTCCATCACGCTGGTGGCGCTCGACGAGGGTGTGGCCTCCTGTGCCATCGGAGCGATGAACCCGGTGGAGATCGGGAAGGTCTTGGGGGTGCCGGAGGACCGGGCGGTCATCCTGGTCATCGCGTTGGGCTACCCGGCCGAGACGGCAGTCATGGAAGAGATGCAGGGGGATGAAGACGTCAAGTACTGGCGCGATGAGCAGGGCGTGCATCACGTGCCGAAACGGAAGAAGGAGCGGGTAGCTTTCTGGAACCGGTGGGGCGGGAAGTAGGGGGAAGTGGCATGTAGCAAGTGGGGACTGACGGAGCAGCGGGGACGTACGCCCCGCGTCAGAGCACCGGTGAAACCCGGTGCCACCGAGAGGAGAGACTATGAAGCTTGGGATGCTATCGGATGAACTCTCGCCGGTGCCGGAACTGGCCTGTGAGCTGGCGGCGCTGTATGGGATCAAGCACCTGGAACTGCGCATGTGGCACTACCATCGCGCGCCAGAGGGGATGACGTCGCGGGATATGGAGCAGGTACGGGCGACAGCCGATTCCTGGGGGTTGCAGTTCGGGTCCATCTCGCCGGGGCTGCTGAAGGTCCCCCTGGAGTCGGACGAGCGTCAGACCCACACGACGGACCTGTGCGAGAAATCACTGGACTTGTGTGAGGCACTGGGGGCGCGGGTCATGGTCTCCTTTACGCCAATGGTGTCGGAGGAGCGCTGGGGTCAGTGGGACGAGCAACTCCGGGAGGAGTTTCGGGCGATGGGAGACCGGGCGCAGGCGCGGGGGATTACTATCGCCATTGAGAATGAGCCGGTGTGCGTGGCCTCCAGCGCGCCGCTGGTGGCGAAGTTGGTGGGGGAGATAGACCATCCGGCGGTGCGGATGAACTGGGACCCCGGCAACGACGCCTTCTCTGCCCAGAGCAGCGGGCCGGAGTCATGGCCGCATGTGCAGTCGGTGGTGGCGCACATGCACGTGAAAGACTACTACCCCGGCCGACCACAGGTGGCGGATCTCGGAGAGGGGGCCGCGGACTGGCGCTGGATTCTGGCGACGCTGAAGGAGGCGGGCTACCCGGGGTACCTGATCGTCGAGCCGCATGGGCGCCCGCAGATTGCCTCCGCTCAGCGGGCGGTGATGATCCTGCGGCAGCGGCTGGCGGAGGCGGGGGTGGAGTGGTAGTGTGGGAGAAGCTCCCGTGGCACCGGCGTCTTGCCGGTAGGCCGGATGCTTCGCCTGCCGGCGCGGGATCGCATTCGGCCCTTCCAGCCCCCCCACGGAGCACCGGCGCGTCGCCGGTGCCACCAGCCGAGGAGACCAGTCGCCCCGGATGCGGAGAGTTCGAGCAGGTGGCAGCCTGCTATGACGCGCTGATGGCGCGGGTACCGTATAGGCGGTGGGTAGATTACGTGGAGCGGCTGGTGGAGACCCGAAGAGCCCGGGGGGTAAGCCTTCCCCATCTGGAGTTGGGGCAGGTGCTGGACCTGGCCTGCGGGACGGGTAAGGTGGGGTCGGAACTGCGGCGGCGGGGGTACAACGTCGTGGGGGTGGACTTGTCCGAGCCGATGGCGCGGCAGTGCGCCGGGCAGGAGCCACCCCTGTCGGTGGCGGTGATGGACGCCACGCGGCTCGGTCTACGCCCCCAATTTCTGAACCTGGTGGTGTGCCTGTACGACAGCCTCAACTATATCCTGGAGCCCGAGGGATTGCAGGAGTGCTTTCGGCGAGTGCAGGAGGCGCTGGCGCCCGGCGGGCTGTTCATCTTTGACCTCAACACCACTCGGGCGCTGCGGGAGGGGCTGTTCACGCAGTGCGATCTGAGTCCGTTCAGCCCCGTCCAGTACCGATGGGAGGCCCACTGGGACGCCGCTAGGAAGGTTTGTCGGGTGGAGATGTGGTTCCGCTGCCGGGGAGAGGAATTCACCGAGATCCACTACGAGCGGGCATATGAAGAGCCCGAGGTGAGGGCCTGGCTCAAGCAGTCGGGGTTTTCGTACGTCCGCAGCTACGATGCCTACACGCTGTACCCGGTGGGACCGATGGCGGAGAGGATGTTCTTTGTGGCAGAGAGGTGAGACTCGATGGTTGTCTTGGAAGACAGGCCGAGAGACTATCGCCTGGCAGCGACATGGTTCGTCGGTCCGACCATGGCCCTCGGCCTGTACTCCTGGTTGGCCTATGAGTATGGTCTGCTTGGACTGATTTCTCTGGCGGCGGGTGGGGTAGGAGCAGTATGGGGCTTGGCCGGGATCCTGTACGTCGTGACCAGGCGCGCCCTGTCGGCGCGGGCGAGATTCGCGCTGGCGGCGCTATGTCTGGCCGGGGTGGGGCTAGGCCTGGGGCGAGCGTATTTCCTGGCCCGGCTTCTGCAATTCCTCTCACCCGGAACCTAGAGGGAGGAACAATGAAGAGACTTGGATCAGGGTGCATCGCACTAGTGGCAACGATGTCGTTGCTGGGCTGTGGTGGAGGCAAGGGCCCGGCCACCACCCCGGAGGGAACCGTGCAGGCGCTGGTCAAGGCGGCGCAGGTGGGAGACGCCCTGGGACTGGCGTTGCTGTATGACTACACCGACGACGCCAAGCGGCAGAATGAGAACTGGGACGAAATCCCCAAGGGGCAGCGGGACTTGATCCTCAAGGAGGAGGCCAAGCGCACAGCCTCCTCGCTGGAGCCCGGCATGGAGAGACTCAGGGCCCAGTACCGGGACGCCAAAGTAGGGACGGCGGAGGTGAGAGGGGAGACGGCAACGGTGCCGGTAGAGACGGCCAGCGGCAGCCGGACCTTTGTGCTTGTGCAGCGCGAGGGGAAGTGGTATCTTGTGGGTGGAGTAGTGCAGTAGCAGCATGCCAAGTGGAGAGTGAGTGAAGGTCAGCCGACGGGCTGCAGGAGAAGTGCGACCGGCCCGTCGGTCTGTTGTTAGGTGGCACCGGGTGGGCCAGATGCTTTGTCCGCTGAGGCGGGCTGGCATTGGGCGCTTGCATTCCCAAGCAATCAGGGGGAGCATCCTCATGAAGATCGTGTTTTTTGGTGGAGGCGGACTGCGGACGCTGGGACTGGCGCGGGTTCTGCTGGAGACGGTTCCGGACCTGAAAGCGGGCGAGATTGCGCTTTATGACCTGGATCCGGCGCGGCTCGAAGCGATGGGGACGATGATCCGGCGGTCGCCGGAATTTGCCGCAACCGATGCGCGGGTCACCTGGAGTACCGACCTGGAGGAGGTGCTACCCGGTGCGGACCTGGTCTCCTTCAGTCTGATGGCAGGTTCCGCAGAGGCCTTCCAGCTCAGCCAGGCGGCCTGCAGTAGGCACGGGTTCATGGGCTCAGACCAGATCTCACCCTCGGGCGCCTTCTTGGCGCTCAAGGGCGGCAAGATCGCCCTGGAGTGCGCCCGGGCCATGGAGAAGCACTGCCCCGACGCTTGGCTGATCTTTCGGGCCAACCCGGTGCCGGTGCTCTCGGCGGCGGTCAATAACCACACGCGCATCAAGGCACTGGGGATCTGCGATGGCTTCACCAATCACATGTGGGATCTGCCCCGGCTGACCGGCCGCGATGAGATGGACGAGGGCTTTGATGTGGACGTGGCAGGCATCAACCACGGCAGTCTGATTCTGCGCGGGACCTACCGGGGCGAGGATCTGTGGGCCTATCTGGAGCGCTACATTGGGCCCGGCTGGCAGGTGATGCACTTTCCGGTAAACGGTGATCCCGAGCGGCAACACGCGCACTCGCCCGGGAGGACCTACACCGAGGTGCAGGCGGCCTGGCTCTATTTCGGGCTACCGAAGATGGTGGAGATGTACTGGCAGCACGGGGTGACCATCTTCTCCAACGAGGGCGACGGGACCGGGCACCTGCGCTATGAGGAGCAGATGGAGTGGAGCCGGCAGTGGCACCGCGAGCAGACGGAGGAGGAAATCCGGGCACACGCTCAGCAGGGCCGGGCACATCGGGCGAAGCTGGACCGGGAGTTCCAGGAGCAGGCGCGGGGGGAACTGCCGCCGGACTACTGGCACCCGGCCGGCGCCTACGAGCGGGCGCAGATTACCGTCCGCATCGCCCGGGCCCTGGGCGGGGATGGGCCGCAGAAGATTGTCAGTAGCCACCCCAATCGGGGGGCAGTGGAGGGAGTCAAGGATCGCACCGTGCTGGAGTACTCTCAGTGGCTGGGGCCGGAGGGCCTGCGGCCGGTGCCGAACCTTTACATCCCGGACGTCTACCACGGGATCATGACCTCGCTGGCGACGCACCAGACGCTGCTGGGGGACGCCATCGCCACCGAGGATCCGCGGGTGCTGTACGAGGCGCTGTGGGCGTACCCGATCCAGCAGAACACGAAGGCCTACTGGGCCCTGTGCGAGGAGCTGCTGGAGATCAACAAGGAGGAGATAGCGGAAGACTTCCAGGGCGCGAAGGGGTACTTCTGACCCGGGAAGTATGAGGGGAGCGACCACGGCCCTCTGACCAAAGGAAACGGGGGCAGGGGTTTGGTGTGACGCGCGGGGTGTGGTATAATGCGCCGAGTGGTAAGATGGATATGAGCATGGCCGGGTCGGAGGCGTCTTGCGGCAGGGAGGGATTCCTGTGTCTAGAGCGCTGGTCGTAGCAACTATCGTCGCCCTGGCGGGGCTGTTGGTTGCGTCCGGAGCGGGGGCGGTCCAGCTGACCGTCATGCAGGGCACCCTGCCCGTCATCATCCAGTCGGCGGCCGGAGTGCTGCCGATGGACCAGGGCGTAGCCGTGTGCGATCAGGTCATGGTCAAGACGGAGGCGCCCGCCGACTCGACGACTTTGATCGCGCTGGATGGGCAGCCGCTGCTGATCAGCAACGATGAGCGCCCCACGGTTCGGTTGGATACCACCCAGCTGCCGGATGGGCCTCACCGGCTCAAGGTGGACTCTACCGGCTTGGATGGGGTCAAACTGGCCAGCGCCACCGACCTAGTACTGAATGTCGCTAACGCCGCGGGGGCGCTGCGCGAGCAGATCGGGGCCACGGTCGCTGCTCCGGCTCCGCCCTTCATGATGCTGTACCGCAAGTACATTCCCCGTGAGGTGGTCTGGTTCAACGGGCGGGAGGGCGATCTGGAGCGGCACGGCTTCCGCAAGTCGGGGGAGATCTATATCACAGCGGTGGACCTGTTCCGGCATATCGGCGGAACCATCGTCTGGGGGCCGACCGCCAACTGGATTGAGCTGCACCGCAACGACACCGTGGTCCGCATCATCCCCGGCAGCCGGGCGATCGTGGTCAACGGTACCGCGCAGAACCTGCCCGCGCCCTGCGTGCGCAAGGGAGATCGTACCTTCGTGCCGGTGGCGGCGCTGTGCGCCGTATTCGGCCTGCCCACGGCCTGGAACGTGGAGGAGCAACGGCTGTACGTCACCTTCCGCCCGTAGGGCGGGATCGCTCAACGACGGCCGCACGGCCGCTGAACGACCGCTGGACGTCAGGGAGCAGGCCGGTCGCGCAGCGGCCGTTCGGCTGTCGTTCGGCCGTCGTTCCGCAGTCCCTTTCCCCATGATTGACACCCACTGCCACATCCTGCCGGGCGTGGACGACGGGCCGGAGAGTAGGGAAGAGGCCCTGGCGATGGCCCGGGTGGCGGTGGCGGACGGGATCCACACGGTCGTCGCTACTCCCCATCTGACCCCTGGCGACTTCGCGCATCACCCCTGGATCGCTGAGCAGGTCACACTTTTGCAGCAGGCGTTGGAGCAGCAGGGCCTGCCCCTGCGCGTGTTGCCGGGGGCGGAGGTGGTGGCGGCACCGGAGGTATTGGAGTACCTGCCGGGGCTGCCCCGGCTGGGAAGCGGCGCGTACCTGCTGCTGGAGACTCCGCTGATGGGGCTGCCGACCTACCTGGAGGAGTTGGTTTTTGCCATCCAGCTGGCGGGGACGCGCGTGGCGCTTGGGCATCCCGAGCGGACGCAGTTGATGCGGGCGAAACCGGAGGTGATCCGGCGGCTGGCCGAGCGGGGCTGCGTGCTGCAGCTGAATGTCTCCAGTCTGCTGGGCCGCCACGGGCGTATGACACGACGGCTGGCCCTGGAGTTGCTGCGGGAGTTCCCTGCGTGCGTGGTGGCCAGCGACGCGCACGATGCGCTCTATCGCCCGCCCCGCCTGGCCCCGGCGGCGGCGGTCTTCCGGCGAGTGGGCGGAGAAGCCCGGTTCCGCGAGGCAGTGGAGACCCGCCCCGGAGAGATGGTGGAGATGTAGGGCCGACGCGCTTCAGGTCACGCCTCTGGGCTTAATCTCACTGTTTGCCCGACGAGGCTGTCTGCCTCTCGCACCCCCCTGTTCGGGCGGCAGAGGGCGCAGGAGGTGAAGCGTCCGCGCCATCCGGGTCTGGGGCCGCCTATCCCGGGCCCAGCGACGCCAGCAACTCCTGTGCCTTGGCCCCAATCCGGTCCACCATTGCTGCGATCGCCATTTCCCCCAGCTCTGCCGAGGCCTTCCCCCGAGGGTCCCGGCCGCCGATGCCTGCCGCTTTGCGGCCCGCCTCGGTCTCCAGGTCCTCCCCGCCGATCTGCGCCATATCCACCAGTTCCGGCCGCAGCGCCATGAGCAGTGAGGTCTCCCACAGCGCCGCGTGGTCCATGGGGCCGATGGGCTCCAACTGGAGTCCCTCCCCCTCTTTCATCGCGTACCCGGCGGCCTTCCCGTCGGCGGAGATGGCGTCCACGCCCTTCTGCAGGGAGGCCACCTGTGGGTCCACATCATGCCCGGTCACGCCGATGACCACGCGGAAGCCGACCGTCACCAGGCCGGTGAAGATCTCGGTGTAGAGCCGGTCCACGGTCTCCTGCGACAGCCCCGGATGGCAGCCGGGCTTCCAGAAGGCCATGTGCCCCCAGTAGGTCGGCGGCACCACCACGCCGCCATATTTCTGCGCCGTGCGCACCAGAATGCCGTGGGCCTTGAGCGCGTCATTCCCCAGGGCCAGGTGCCGCCCATGCCACTCCAACGACCCCACCGGCACATACGCCACCGGGAAGGCAGCAATCGCGGCCTCCAACTCATGCGGGAGCATCTCTTCGTATTGGACTGTCATGGGTAACCTCCCAGACCAATAATCCGAGCCCGAGCCAGACGGCAAAGGGGCACGACAGCCCCGGGGTCAGTCCTCCATCCCGAGTACCCGGACCCTCAGGGTGTGCTTCATTTCCTTGAGCGCCCACTGGTGGGCCCCCTCGTCGAACGTCGCCACCCGCCCGGCAGTCACCCGCGCTCCTCCGCCGGGCAATGCAGGCCCGCAATTGCCTTGTCCAGCGTATCTATCTCGGCCTCCAAGGCACGCTCTTCCTGCCGGAGGCGCTCGTCCCACAGCCTGACGGCCTTAGCCTGCGCCTCCCGGTGCGCCACAAGCTTCATTGACTTGTCGCGCTGGTCCCTGGCAATGCCCAGATCCTGGCGCAGTTGCCAAGGCCAAGCTGCATTCCCGAGGGAGGCGGCGCCAAAAAACGAGACTATCGTCACGGCTGCGCCAAAGAGGGCCATCCCCGGCTGGGGGGGTGAGACATGAAGTGACCATACCCAGAGCCACACCCCCATCAGCGCTAAGGTGCCAACCACGTAACATACCGCGCGCATTGACCCAAGTTCCGCGTACTGCGATGTGAGCTCTTCCAGCCGCCGATTCCACCCCGCTAGGAAGGACGATGCCTCCTCGCATGCCGCCGAAACCTCTTTCACACGCAGCGCTCGCCGCCTCGCAGCTTCGCGCAATCCCTGGCGGCCCGTGTCGAGTGCTTGGCGAAGCTCCCTCTTGGGCAGAGCCCCCGGTGTGCCCGACTCCGCCCAACTGCGACCAGACGCATGGCTTGCACGGTCACCCGGCGCGCCGCGGGGCGATCGTCTAGGGCCTGCGGCTGACGAGCGGTTGTCTGTGCTGTGTGTTTCGTCGGGGCCGCGCGCCGCGGCGTCCGCGAGGAGACTAACACGATGGTCGAGCTCTGATACTAGCGAGAGATACTGGCAGTGACTGTCCTTCCAGCGCTCAACGAACTCCTGCACGAGAGGCGCGGCCCGCAGGTCGGGAGATTGCTCAAGGCTCAGAAGAGAACCCTCATCCTCGCTCAACCTCGAGTCGATCGTGCTCCATGCCTCCAACTCCTTCCCCAGCGCAATGGCGTTGACCACCTGCTCGCAAAAGGCTAGCCCCATGTTGGGCTGCAGCATCCGTGCGCGTATGCTTGCCTCGTACGCTTTCTGTCGAGAACTGGGCCGTCTCTCGGGATCTGCCTCGTCATCCATCCGCCAGAGCAAGGACAGGTGACAATACGCGAGAGCAGCGTAGTATTTCTGTCTGTCGTCTGCGTCCCGCGAGTCCGCAAACCTGGCCGCAAGCCCCGCCTCCTGGACGGCGGCTTCCCAGTGACCGAACTCAAAGAAGGATATCCTTGCCAGTTGCAGGTGGGCCAGGTAGTCGTAAGGATTGTTCCTGATTGCTTCTCGTAAGTCATTGGCCGCCTCTTCCCACCGTTGGTTCCTGACAGCTCGCTCCGCTCGCCGACGGAGCTCCAAGGACTGAGTTTCGAGAGGGTTCTCGAGAACATGAAGCATCTGGCGGTAGATCTCTCGATCTTGCTCGTGCTCCCAGCATAAGCGGGCCAAACCCCAACTGATCAACTCGTTCATGCCTCGGAAGCCGTCGCGCACCTCGTCCTGAAGGCCCGCCAGTTGGTCGCTCATGCCCTCGAGTGACCACTGCATCCCCTCGAAGCCGGCCGCCAGCCCCTGCCCAATGCCCTGCAGATCCTCGTGCACCATGTGCAGCCCCGCAGCAGTGACGGCTGCGTTCCCTCGAACCGCATCATACACGCACATCAAGTGCTCCTGGGTGGTGTACTGGTCACGGAACTTCAGCCACCGACTATCGCCTACCATCTGGTCGCCGAGGGCCATGGTCATCGAGCCTCCTTCGTCAGGGGTGGCAAGCAGCCTGGCGCGCCAACACCCGGTGCCCTGCCCCGTGCGCGGGGCCGCTGAAGGGGACTGGGGCACCCAGGCATAGGGTGAATCCCAGCCCTCACCTCAACCACATCTCCACCACCGGCACCGTCACCTGCGGCTTCCTTACCGGCAGATTCAGCGTCATCGTCCCCTCCGGCAGGGCCACGTGATGCGCCTGCCAGTCGGGGAGGTCGCGGATCTGCACCTCGCTGGCGTCGTTGAGCAGCTGCGCGTACTTCACCTTCCCCTGCCAGCCCGGCAGGTACAGGTGTTGGATGGGCCAGTTGAGCAGGTGCAGGTAAAGACGGCGCGTCTTCCTGTTGTACGTCAGGCGGCAGTCCGCGGGCACAGCGAACTCCGCGGGCGCCGCGCCGCAGCCGTAGATGGCGCGGCTGTGGCGGCTCATCCACTCGCCCATCCCGGAGAGCGCCTCCAGCGCCCGGTAGTCGAGCTCCCCCCGCCCGGTGGGGCCAACGTTGAGCAGGAGATTCCCGCTCTTGCTGACCGTGTCAATCAGCAGGTACAGGAGTTGCTCCACCGACTTCCAGGTCTGCTCGTCGCGGTGGTAGCCCCAGGAGCCGGAGAAGGTCTGGCAGGTCTCCCAGACCACCGGTTTGCCGTTGTCGGTCGGCTGCGCGGCGACCATGAACTGCTCCGGGGTCTGGTAGTCCCAGCCGCCGGGGACGTCCTGCAGGTCCAGGCGGTCGTTGACCAGGATCCCTGGCTGCAGCTCCCGGACCATCGCCAGCAGGTTCCGGCTGTCCCAGTCGTCGCGGCCTTTGCCGATCCAGTCGGGGGGCTTGGTCTCGTCCGCCGGGTAGGAGAAGTCGAAGAAGATCAGATCAATCTTGCCGAATTGCGTGAGCAACTCGCGGGTCTGGCCGCGCAGATACTCGGCGTACTTGCGGATGTCCCGGCCCCGGTTGAGCCGCTCGCGGTTGGGGTGGTTGCGCAGGGGGTGGAGGCTGTCAATGGGGAAATCCGGATGGTGCCAGTCAATCAGCGAGTGGTACAGGCCCACCCGCAGGCCCGCCTCGCGGAAGGCCTCGACCATAGGGCGGAGCAGGTCGCGCCCGGCAGGGGTGTTGGGCGCCTTGTAGTCGGTCAGGGCGCTGTCCCACAGGCAGAAGCCCTCGTGGTGCTTGGTGGTGATGACGAAGTACTTCATTCCCGCCCCGGCGGCAGCCGCGGCCCAGGCCGCCGGGTCGTAAAGGTCCGGGTCAAAGCGGCGGAAGTACTGCTGGTACTTCTGGTCGGGGATCTCCTCGTAGTTCTTAATCCACTCATGCCGGGCGGGCAGGGCATACAGGCCCCAGTGGATGAACATGCCGAAACGGTCGTGTACAAACCAGGTGGTATCGCCGACGGGTCGGTACATGGTGGATCTCCTCCTGTGGGGACGGTCTGGGTAGGAGGAGATTCGACGGGAGGGGCAGGGAGGCCTTCCGGGGCGGCCGCGGATCAGAGCGCGAAGTCCCGCAGCAACCGCACCCGCCCTGCCAGGCCGCCCTCCCGCGCTTTCTCGCACAAACGGCTGTCGGCGGTCACCAGGACGGCGTCATAGGCCTCGGCCACGGCGAGATAGAGGGCGTCGTAGACAGTGCAGCCACGGCTCATGGCGAGGGCGGTGGCCAAGTCCAGATACTCCATCGTGTCACGCCAGCCGACGGGCAGCAGGCGAAGCGTCGTCAGCACCCGCTCCACCGCGGTGCTCCGCATCTGCCCCTGCTGGAAACGCTTACACCCTATATTGGCGACCTCAATGAGCATGAAGTCCGGGGCCAGAAGCCTGACCGCGTTGGTCTCTGCCTGCACCAGCAGCCCTTCGGCAATTTCGTGACCGGGCTCCGGCGCGTACCACTTGAAGGCGACGGAGGCGTCAATGACGAGGTCGCGTCTGTCGCTCATCGGTCGCGATCCTCGCGGACCAACTCGGCACTGTCCTCGAAGACCTGCCCGCTCGCCAGCAGTTCCCTCTTAATGGACCGCGCCACCTCGTGAGGGTCCTCTTGCAGCTCGTCCATGAGACTGGCCAAACGCTCGAGGGTCATTCGGACCTCCTGCTGCAGAGAGCGCCCTTGTCGGGAGGCCTCTCGCTTGAAGGCCCGGACGGTCCTATCTGACAGTCCGCGCACAAGCAGGTCAGACATCCCTACTCACCTCCATGCTATCAAAATGATAGCACTCCCCCTCTTCTCAGTCAATCCGCCTCGCCACCTCCATGCTGAACCCTTCCCCCGTGAGACTCGGCTGCACCTTGCCCTTGACTAGCCGCTCAAAATCGGGGTTGATCTCGTAGCCTACCGAATTCCTGCCCGTCGCTTCCGCCGCGGCGAGGGTAGTGCCACTGCCGGCAAAGGGATCGAGGACCGTCTCTCCCCAGAAGGAATACATGAGAATCAGGCGGCGGGAGAGTTCCAGCGGGAACATAGCGACGTGGCTGCTCTGGCGGGCCGGGGGCAGGTCGTCCCAGACGCCCCGGAACCAGCGGGAGCGCTCCTCCTTGCCCAGGCGGCTGCGCTGTTTCTGCGCGGCGGTGGGCTTGGGTGGGGTACCGGGCTTGCGCAGCAGCAGGATGTATTCATGTTCGTAGGTGATCTGCCCGTCGCGGGGGTAGTAGGTGGAGCCCATCCACTGGCCACCGCCGGAGGTGTGGGTGGTCGAGACCTTGCGCCAGATGATCTGGCCCATGAAATCGTAGCCTAGGTCCCGGCCGATCCCGATAAGGTCGGCGGGGATGGGCTGAACCCGATAACGGCCGTGCTCGGTGGCGCGCAGATACTGGTCGCCGATGTTGACGGCAGCCCGACAGCCGGGATGCAGGACGCGGTAGCACTCGGCGAGGACGCGGCGCAGGTCGGAGAGGTAGTCTTCATAGGACTGTTCGAAACCGATCTGACCGGGATGAGCGTAGTCTTTGAGGCACCAATAGGGCGGTGAGGTGACGACCAGATGGACAGAGGTGTCGCCCAACTCGGGCATGAAGCGGCTGTCGGCGAGGTAGAGACGGTGGTGAGGCATATCCGCTCCGCGTGGTGCGAGCTTGCTAGTCTAGGCGCGTGTAGAGACGCAAATGCCTGCCACGGGGGTGGCAGGCATGCCAGGCTCACAGGACGCCGCGAGTCAGTGCCCGCGAGGCTCTACGAAGAGCCGGATAGCAGTGCGCTCGTTGCCGTCTACTTCCACGTCCACGAAGGCGGGATAGCACACGAGGTCTACGCCGGAGGGGGCCAGGAAACCGCGGGCGATGGCAATGGACTTTATCGCCTGATTGAGTGCCCCCGCCCCGATAGTCTGCATCTCGGCCCGTCCCTGCTCGCGAATGGTGCCCGCCAGCGCTCCGGCCACTTTATTGGGGTCGGAGTGCGCTCCGATCCTGAGCACGTTCACAACCCTGCCTCCCTTGCTGCGTTCAACGAGGAGCCCGACAGCACTGGGGGCCACCTCGGTTTCTGGCTCGCGTAGGTCCATCGTTACTCCGAATCAAGTGGTATAAGAATGCGCTGGATGGAACGGGCAGTATGACTATGCGACACAGATTCTATCACCACTGCCGACAAGATACAAGCCCCCTGCCGGGGAACCTCGAACTTGGCGCGGATGCCGGTGAGAAAACGCTGGAGCATAACTTCAGGGATGCCCCCGATGACTGAATCGCTGGGGCCGGTCATCCCGACGTCGCTGAGGAAGGCGGTGCCTCTCGGCAGGATGGTCTCATCGGCGGTCTGGACATGCGTGTGGGTCCCGACCACGGCGGTGACGCGGCCGTCGAGATAGCGGGCGAGAGCGGCCTTCTCGGAGGTGGCTTCGGCGTGGAAGTCCACCAGGATCGCTGCAACCGTCGGCAATGTGGCCAACACGGCGTCGGCGCCGTGGAAGGGGCAATCCATGGGATCCATGAAGACACGGCCCTGCAGGTTAATCACGGCCAGGTCTTCGCCGTTGTGCGCGCGGTAAACCCCCCAGCCATAGCCGGGTACAGCAGGCGGGTGGTTGGCCGGGCGCAGTACCTGGGGCAGACGGGGGAGGAAGTCCCTGGCCTCTTTCTGGTGCCAGATGTGGTTGCCGCTGGTGAGAACATCTATGCCCAGGTCCAGCAGCTCGTACGCGATCTTCTCGGTCAGTCCCAGGCCGGCGGCGGCGTTCTCCGCGTTGGCGATGGTGAAGTCAATGCGATGCTCCTCCAGCAAGTCGGGAAGAAGTGCAGCGATCGCGCGCCGCCCGGGCCGGCCGATGATGTCGCCGAGGAAGAGGATTCTCATGGTGTGAACCGGTCCAGAAGCGGCCGGACAGGTAGCCGCGGACAGCGGTGTCCGCCAGCCGCGGACAGAGCCTATCCGACTTATCCTGATGGGTTTGCCGAGGTCACTTGGCGAACTCGATCGCTCGAGTCTCGCGGATGACCGTAACCCGGATCTGGCCGGGGTAGTCCATGGCCTCTTCGATGCGAGCGGCCATGGCTCGCGCCAGGTGGTGCGCGGCCAGGTCGTCAATCTTCTCCGGCTTGACCATGACCCGGATCTCGCGGCCGGCCTGAATAGCGAAGCTCTTCTCCACGCCGTCGAAGCCGTTGGCGATTTTTTCCAGCTCGTCCAGGCGCTTGAGATAGGACTCCAGCGCCTCGCGGCGGGCTCCGGGCCGAGCGGCGGAGATGGCATCGGCGGCCTGGACCAGGGCGCCCTCGACCGACTTGACCGGCTCGTCGTCGTGGTGGGAAACCAGTGCTTCGACCACTTCCTTGCTTTCACCGCGGCTTGTAGCGATCTCCGCTCCGAGCAGCGCGTGAGGTCCGTCCCGCTCGAAGTCTACGGCCTTGCCCAGATCGTGCAGGAGCCCGGCGCGCCGGGCCACACTTACCCGCGCGCCGATCTCCCCGGCCATGGCCCCGGCCAGATGCGAGACCTCGATCGAATGGCGCAGCACGTTCTGGCCGAAGCTGGTGCGGAAACGCAGCTTACCCAGCAAGCGGACCAGTTCCGGGTGCATGCCGGTAACGCCGGTCTCGAAAGTGGCCCGCTCACCGGCTTCGCGGATCATCTCATCCACGGCCTGTTGGGATTTGGCGACCAGCTCTTCTATTCGTCCCGGATGGATGCGGCCGTCGGAGAGAAGTTCCTCCAGGGCCCGGCGTGCCACCTCGCGGCGCACTGGGTCAAAACCGGAGATGACCACGGCTTCCGGGGTGTCATCGACAATCAGGTCCACGCCGGTGAGTTTCTCGAAAGCGCGGATGTTGCGGCCCTCACGACCGATGATACGGCCCTTGAGTTCGTCGCTGGGCAGGGGGACTACGGAGACAGTACTCTCGGCCGTCTGGTCCACGGCGCAGCGCTGGATGGCCTGGGAGACGACTTTGCGGGCCCGGCGCTCGGCTTCGTCCCGGGCCTCTTCCTCGAGGCGGACGATGCGTTGGGCCAGCTCCGGGCGGAACTCTTCCTCGACCTGCGCCAGCAACTGCTCCCGGGCCTGTTCGGGAGTCATCTGCGCGATCTGCTCCAGGCGCTGGTGCACCTCGGCCCTCTGGGCTTCGAGGCGTTCCCCGGCGGCGATCAGTTCTTTCTCGCGGCGCTGCAGGTCCTGGGCCTGCCGCTCGAGTTCTCCCTTGCGCTTGTCCAGATTGTCGTCCCGCTCTTCCAGGCGTCGGCGGGTCTTTTCAAGATCGGCCCGCTCGCGATGGAGTTCCTCTTCCAGTTCGGCGCGCAGCCGGAGGGACTCCTCGCGGGCGGCTACCTGTAGTTCGCGTCGTTCAGTTTCGATACGTCTGGTTTGCTCCTCCGCCTCCTGCTGAATGCGGCTGAGACAGGCGCGGAGCCGACTGACGGTGAGCACGTGATAGAGAAGCACGGCAAGCACGGCCACTCCGGCCAGACCGGCTGGGAGCAACCAGGGTATATCTGAAAGGGTGGGCATGAAGCGTCCACCTCCCTGTTCTTGTGATATGCGGCATGACGATCGGTTGACAAGGAGCGTCGGAGCATTGGTGATTGATGAAGGATAGAGAGAGGCTTGCGCGCGGAGAGCCCTCCCGCACCGCGCACACCCCATTCATCAGTCATCGCTCGTCAGTCATCAATGTTGTCTTCAGCGACGGCTTCCTCGGATACCTGTCGGGCCACTCCGGCGTCAAAGCCTCTGCGCAGCAGAAGATCATACAGTCTGGCGCGCAGACGCTGGGTCTCTCCCGTGGAGACACGCTGCAGGTACTTGCGCGCCGCCAGGCGAGCGCGCTCCAGTTCCTCGGCTTCGCTGGTAGCGGCGGACAGGGCCTCTTCGGTCAGGACAGTGTCCAGCCCGGCCTGCCGCAGCTTGTGCCGTACCGCATGCTGTCCCAGTCCGCGCGCGCGAGTGTAGTGTTCTACCAGCCGCTGGGCGAAGGCTTCGTCGTCTATGAGACCGGCGCGCTCCAGCCGCTCCAAAGTCAGAGTGGCGATCTCCTCGGAGAAACGCTTGCGGCGCAGGGCTGTGACCAGCTCGTGACGGCTGTGCGAACGGTGCGCCAGCAGCCGCTGGGCCAGTCGCGAGGCCTGCAGAGCCTGATCGGCCTGGCGCAATTGCTCAATCTCCTCTTCGGTAACGGGACGGCCGGGACGCAGGCCGCCCTGCGCAATCACCTCCTCTTCCGCCTCCAGCACGACTTCTCCATCAACCCAGACCTGCCACCGTCGCGCGGAGCGTCCGCGGGGCTTGATGTCGGCGATAGTGCCAAGGACAGGCATGTACCTCCTCTCCCCCCAACGGAGGTGGGGGTTCTCCCCCGCGAGTGGGGGCGAGATAGCGTCCAGACGCCTAGATCTGCTCTGGTTCCACGGCCGTCGCCGTTGGCGCGGTGACCAGCGGCAGGCCGGTGGACTCCCGGACTTTGTTCTCCAGCTGCAGGCGGATGTCCGGGTTCTCCATCAGGAACTGCACCGCGTTCTCCCGGCCCTGCCCCAGGCGCTCCCCGCCGTACGAGTACCAGCTCCCCGTCTTCTCCACCAGCCCCAAGTTGGCCGCCTCGTCCAGTATGCAGCCCTCTTGCGAGAAGCCCTGACCATAGATCAGGTCGAACTCAGTGGTGCGGAAAGGCGGGGCCACCTTGTTCTTCACCACCTTCACCGAGACTCGGTGCCCGATAACGTCCGTGCCCTGTTTGATGGAGCTGCGGCGCTGCACCTCCAGGCGGACCGAGGCCCAGAACTTGAGCGCGCGCCCGCCGGGGGTGGTCTCCGGGTTGCCGAACATCACCCCGATCTTCTCCCGGATCTGGTTGATGAAGACCACCAGGGAGTTGGCGTTGGACACCGAGCCGGAGAGCTTGCGCAGGGCTTGGCTCATCAGGCGGGCCTGGAGGCCCACGTGCGTATCGCCCATGTCCCCCTGCAATTCCGCGGAGGGCACCAGGGCGGCGACTGAGTCAATCACAATGCAGTCCACCGCGCCGCTGCGCACCAGCGTGTCGCAGATGTCCAGGGCCTGCTCGCCGGTGTCGGGCTGGGAGACGAGCAGTTCATCTAGGTTGATACCCAGCGCCTCGGCGTACTCCCGGTTGAAGGCGTGCTCGGCGTCAATGAAGGCGGCGGTGCCCCCGGCCTTCTGGCACTCGGCGAGCACCTGCAACGCCAGGGTGGTCTTGCCGGATCCCTCCTGCCCGTAGACCTCCACCACCCGCCCGCGGGGCAGCCCGCCCACGCCCAGGGCGATGTCCAGGGACAGAGCGCCGGTAGGGATGACGGAGACCTGGAGGCGAGCCGGCTCCTCACCTAGCTTCATCACGGACCCCTCGCCGTACTGCTTGCGGATGGAACTGAGGGCCAGTTCCAGGGCCTTGGACTTGTCGCCACTCTCAGGTTTGGGCATGTTGTTGCTCCTTGTGCTGCGCGTCATCAGCCGTTAGGGGCTGACCAATTCCGGGATGGCTGCCGCTAGCCGCTCCGCCATGATCCGTACCGCCTCCGGGCTGTTGTCAATCAGGATGAAGTCTCTTCCCAGGTGCCAGGCCGCCTCGCCGGTAGTGCCGCTGCCGGCGAAGAAGTCCAGCACGGTATCCCCCGGATTCGAGTGCACCCGGACTATTCGGGTGAGAATCCCCAGCGGCTTCTGCGTAGGGTAGCCGTTGCGCTCCTTTGAGTTGGTCGGGACTATTGTGTGCCACCAGACATCTGTGGGCGTCTTGCCCCGCTCCGCTTTCTCGTTGCCGACCAGACCGGGGGCCATGTACGGTATCCGGTCTATCTCCTCGTAGTTAAAGACGTAGTTCTCCGGGTCCCGGACGTACCACAGGATGCTGTCATGCTTAGCGGGCCAGCGGTCGCGCGGGCGTCCGCCGTAGTCGTAGGCCCAGATTATCTCGTTGATGAAGCAATCGCGGCCAAAGATGCCATCGGTAAGCACCTTGGCGTAGTGCACCTCGCGATAGTCCAGATGCAAGAAGAAGGAACCGTTCGCGGTCAGGATCCGGTAGGCCTCGCGCAGTCTGGGCGCCAGGAAGGCGCAGAAGTCGTCAAACGAGTCCGCAAATCCCAGCCTGCCCCGCTCTTCCGTGCGGTAACGCCTGCCGCCAAAGCCGACGCGGTCCCCCTGCTCGTCCTGCGTCACGCTGAGGCGCGTCCGGTCTTGCCGCTTGCCAGTGTTGAAGGGCGGGTCAATGTAGATCAGCCCAACCGAACCGCTCGGCAGGGTCGGCAGGATCTCCATGTTGTCAGCCAGGATGATACGTCCCATGGTTTCAACTTGCGTCGGGACTTGGCGGCTCCGGCTCGGCGGCCCCCAGCGGGAACTCGCGGATCAGCGTGTAAGTTGGCCCCTGCGGACTGAGCCGGCTGCTCATGAGCGACACGCTGCCCAGCAGCAGCGGGCCAATCTCTGCGGTCTTGTGCTGGGCCAGCAGTTGGACCAGCGGCATGAGACGGCGGTTGCTCCGCGCCCGGCCCAGTGTGAGATGCGGCACAAAGGGCTTCTTGTCGCGCGGCGCCAGCCCGGCCGTGTGCAAGGCCGCGTCCAGGGCCCGACCCAATTGGGCCAGGCAGTCGCCTCCCTCTCGGCAGCCGATCCAGATCACCTGCGGCCATCGATCGTGCGGGAAAGCGCCTAATCCCTGCAGCATGACGTGGAAACTGCTACAGCGCGCCGCCACCTCCCGCGCGGCCTGGCTTAGAGCGGGTACCTGGCTCAGAGGCCGATCGCCCAGGAACTTGAGTGTGAAATGCAGATTGTGAGGCTCCACCCACTTGACATCAGCTTCGGAGCGACGCAGGGTCCGCTGTACCACCTCCGCAGCCGCCTGCAGGGGGTGCGGGAGCGGTACGGCAAAGAACAGGCGCTTGACTTGCTCCGGCCCGGGCTGCGCCGTTGTCAACGCTTGGGCCACTGCTGCCCTCCCGACTGATCTAAGTACTGATGATGCGCCGCCGGATCAGATCGAGAGCGTTCTGAGACACACGCCGCTTGAACTGGTCGCGGCTACCGGGCCACAGATGGCGCTCAACTGCGCAGCCCTCCCGATCGGCGACGCCGAGGTACACCAGGCCCACGGGCTTGTCAGAGGTGCCGCCGCTGGGGCCGGCGATGCCGGTCACGGAGAGGGCATAGTCGGCCCCACTGCGCTCACGTGCTCCCCGAGCCATAGCCTCGGCGCACTGTTCGCTGACCGCACCGTGGTTCCGGATAATCTCCTCCGGAACCCCCAACAGGTCCTGCTTGGCCCGGTTATTGTAAGTTACGTACCCGGCCAGGAAGTATCGAGAGGCACCGGGCACATCGGTGATGCGGCTGGCAATCAGTCCGCCGGTGCAGGACTCGGCCACGGCCAGGGTAGCCCCGGCGGCGACTAGGGCCCGCCCCACCGCTACTTCCATGGTTTCGTCGTCTATACCGTAGATCGCGGCACCCAGGCGCTTGCGGATCTCCTGTTCGACCGGCGCAAATATCTGCGAGGCCAGCACCTCATTAGGGGCCTTGCTGGCCAACCGGATGCGCACCTCGGCAGGGGAGGCATACAGGGCGATGGAGGGGTCCTTTTGCGCCGCGAGCAGATCGGCCAGTTCATCCGCCACCTGAGACTCCCCCAGGCCGGCCAGGCGGAGCGTTCGCGTCCAGAGTACCCCCTGCCCGTCGGTGCGCAAGCGTTGTCGCAATCGGGGCAAGACCTGGCCCTCGATCATTTCGCGCATCTCCGGAGGAGGACCGGGCACCGCGATGAAGGTGTTGCGCTCGTGCTGGAGCCAGATGCCGGGAGCGGTGCCGACGGGGTTGTCCAGCAGTTCTCCACCGCGGGGAACCTGGCACTGCTTGAAGTTGCTGGCGCTGGGGATCCGACCGCGCTCCTGGAAGAAGCGGTGCATGCGCAATTCGGCCTCGGGGACGGCCACCAGAGGACGCTGAGTCAGTTCAGCGAGGGCTTCGCGGGTGAGGTCGTCGGGGGTGGGCCCCAGGCCGCCGCTGAGGATGACAATGTCGGCGCGGCGCCGGGCAGCCCGTAAGGCCTGCACCAAGCGCTGCAGGTTGTCTCCGACCGTGTGGCGGTGGAAGACGTCTACGCCGATGGCCGCCAGACGCCGGGAGAGGTAGGAGGCGTTGGTGTCGTCAATCTCGCCGAGCAGCAACTCGGTCCCGACGGAAATGATCTCGGCCTTCAACTTGGCTCTACAACCCTTGCTGGAGCCCGTCGGAGCACTACCGAGTCAGCCGCCGGCGCGGGTCAAGAGCCCGGAGCCGGTCCGCCGCGGCTGGGAGGCAGACCCGGTGGAGCTGCCCAAGGGGTCCGGAACCGGGCAGAGGCCGGGAGCGAGGACGGCCGGCGATGGCGCGGCGGATAGTTGCACATAACGTGAGCGCCGGTACTTGCCGCTGACTGCAGAGATGGGAGGCAAGCCAAGGCGCTACGGAAGCCAGTTGACTCGGCGGTGGTCCGCCAAGGGGATGGTCGAGCCCCGGGTGGGGCCGGAGTCCCTCCGGGCCACCTGTTAGTTTATACAAACGCATACTGTGCGCTGCGCTCCGCCCAAGAGCAGAGAGGGCACACTGAGATTATAGCGGCCGGCGTTGGGCCTGTCAATGCGGCATTCTCCCTCGGGTGTGACCTCCCTTGTCGGCAAGTGGAGGGGCCGGGCGGGGGATAGGGGGCTGGACGAGGCGTCGGCGGTGAGCCGGCTCCAGACTGGCCGACCAGTTCGCCGCGTGGCTGTGGTCGTCTCGCCCGGAGCCGGCCTCCTGGCCTGCTCTGCGGTCAGGGCACTCGTGCGGCCCTTCCGGGGAACTACCGACAAGTGGAGGCGACACCCTTCTCCTCCCTTGACCCTGTTTGCCTCGTGTGTTACGATTCGTCTGCCTGAGAAAGGATGGACGCGTGACGACTTTGACCCGAGAGAACCCGGCGGAGCAGTTCTTGATACATCGGCAGGCGCTCAGCCCAGCGGCGCTACGCCGCTTTCCCTAGCCCTGTCCTATCAGGCCCGCCGGCATCAGCGTCGCGGGCCTTTTTGCTGCCCTCGGGCTCCCTTTCTGCGGCCGGGTAAGGGGGTCGAGGGGTGAGGGTATCATGTCTACCGACGGCCAAGTACTGGTACTCAACCGCAATTACGAGCCGCTCAACCTCTGCTCCTGGCGCCGGGCCGTGGTACTCGTCTACCTGGGCAAGGCGGTACCGCTCGAGCACGATTCGCGGACGGTGCACGCCGCGGCGGCCGCCCTGCGTCTGCCCTCTGTGGTTCGGCTGGCCGACCAGATCCGCCGGCCCCTGCCCGAGGTGAAGCTCTCTCGCCCGGCGGTGATGGCCCGCGATGAGCACACCTGCCAGTACTGCGGCAAGCAGTCCAAGCACCTGACGCTGGACCATGTCATCCCGCGCCACCTGGGCGGGCGGCACAGTTGGGAGAATGTGGTGGCCTGCTGCCTGGACTGCAACAACCGCAAGGGCAACCGCACCCCGCGCGAGGTGGGGATGACGCTGTTGCGCACGCCCCAGCGCCCGCGCTTCATCCCCTACCTGAGCTTCAGCGCCTTCCGCCGGGCCTTGCGCAACGAGGCCTGGCGCTCTTACCTGGAGCCCTTCGCCCCCCACCTGCTGCCGGAAGTAGGGGAGCAAGGGTAGCATCCTGGGGGAAGGGCGCCGTGAGCGCTGTCACCTGGACCTTGACCCGTGTCTCTGGCGTTGATACAGTAGGGTCCGAGCCATGAGCACGCCGACTTCGCCCGAGACGCCCTTGCTGCCGGTTGACGCCCCGCCGGCTATCCGGGAGGACGACAAGCGAATCTCCCTGGCGAATCCGACGTATGCCGACCCCCCGTTCGTTGACTTCGCCAGCGTGGGCCCCGACACGGACCTGCGCGCGCTGAACCTCAACTGGCGCGAGCGAGACCTTCCCGAGCGAGAGCGGACGAAGCACGTACACCGGCTACATCCCTACCTCGGCAAGTTCATCCCTCAACTAGCGGAGATCTTCCTGCGCAAGTTCCGGCCGCGGCTGGTCGTGGACCCCTTCGCGGGCAGCGGGACCACATTAGTCGAGGCCGCGACCCTCGGAATTGACTGCTTCGGCGTAGACATATCACCCTTCAATTGCCTGCTCAGCAAAGTGAAGGTGGACAACTACGATCCACGGCGGGTGCGCTTCGAGATCGTGGATATCCTGCGCCGTTCGCGGGAAAACCAGCGCTGCCTGTTTGACCACGGAGGTTCGGAGACACCGCGCACACTGGTGCCCACGCCATATATCCGGGAATGGTTCGCGCCGCAAGCCCAAAAGCAGCTGCTGGCATACTGCGCCTTGATCCTGAACTATGAGTACCAGGACCTGCTGAAGATTGTTCTGTCACGCGCCGCCCGGTCTGCCCGACTGGTCACACACCACGAACTTGACTTCCCCAGATACCCGCAGCGAGGTCCGTACCGTTGCCGCAAGCATGATCGCATCTGCGAGCCGGTCCAAGAGGCCCGCAAGTTCCTGGAGCGGTACAGCACAGATACCATGGACCGGATTCGGGAGTTCATGGAGTTGCGCAAGCACGTACTCGCCACCGTCATCTGCGGGGACTCGCGGGAGGTGGAGTTCCCCGCCGCAGACCTGATCGTGACCTCGCCGCCTTACGTGGGGCTCATTGACTACCATGAGCAGCACCGCTACGCCTATGAGCTGCTGTCTCTTCTGCCGGAGCCGTTTGCCAGCGTCGGCTATCAGGGAACCGACGGACGACGCCAGGAGGCTCACGAAATCGGGGCGGCAGCCAAGGGCTCGGCGGGGTCGGCGGTTGAGGAGTATGCCGAGGGCATTAGTGCGGTCTTTGCCAATGCCATCGCCCCCATGCCCCGGGGGGCCCACATTGTCGTCATCGTCAACGACAAGCGCGGTATCTACCCTGGCATCGCTGCTCGCCTCCCGGTTGAGCACGTTGATACTTTGACCCGGCACGTGAATCGGCGCACGGGCCGCCGCAACGGCGCGTTTTACGAACAGGTTCTCATCTGGAGGAAACGGTAGTGGCGGACGGCCCGCGCATAGATGGCCCGGAGGCCATGAAGACCCGCATCCAGGAGGTCATCAGGTCTCTGATGGACCGGGTATTGGACCGGGTACTGCGAACGGACCCCTTTCTCGTCGAGCAACACCACGCACAGAAGCCGCTGTACGCCGCGCTGGTTCCCGACGAGATCTTCAAAGGCGCGCACTTCGAGAGACGATTTGTCACACCTTTCGGTCATGTCTGGGAACAGGCCGCAAAGGTCGTCGCGGAGGCAGCCGGCGGTCAGGCCCTGGTCGGTCACAGCGTACAAGGGAAGATCGGGCAGGAACGCCTGCGGCGCATCCAGGAAGTGCTGCAGCGACTCGAGTTCCCCAGCAGAGAACAACCGAGCCCGGGCCCTGACTGGGACGCGGAGCTATCTCACATTCTCGCAGGCTCTGGTCCAGACGTCCCCGTGACTGTCGTCTGCGATCTCCATATTAAAGGTGGCGCGCATCCGGGAACGCGGGCGTTTGAGATCAAGGCGCCCTTGCCCAACAGCGATCAGACCAAGGCGAGCAAAGAGAAGATGCTCAAGCTTCTCAGCATGTCGCCGCGGCTCGTGGACGCGGCCTACTTTGCGCTACCCTACAATCCCTATGGCACGAGGGACGCCTACAGTTGGTCCTTTCCGTCCCGTTGGTTCGCCATGACCACGGACCCCGTCGTGCTCATTGGCGACGAGTTCTGGGACCTTCTGGGAGGGCCGGGCACCTATCAGGCCTTCGTAGACGCGGTCAATGAGCTCGGGATTGACTACAAGGCCCGCATCTACCGCGAGTTCCTGGGCATTGAACCTCCGGCCGGCGCTACCGACCTGCGCCTGTAGGATTGCGAGGGCGCACCGACTTGCCTCCCCAGCAGGCCTCTCCCCTCGCCGTAGGGAACTTCCCCTGCGCCTCCGCGTTCTCATGCTACACCAACCCGTTCATACCCACCGGAGCCAACCCATGCCCAATTATCTGGTTTTCGCTCTCCTGATCCTGGTCCTGGCCTCCTGCGCCCTGGCCCAGCAGGCTGTGCCGCCTATCCCCACCACTCCGGTCACCGCGCAGGACTACTACGCCTACGCCCAGACCTACCCCGAGCCGATCGTGCCCAACTACAAGCACGGCATCTACGGCCCGCGCCATGCGCTCTCTACCCTCGCCGCCTACCACTTCACCAAAGACCCGGCCCTGGCCCAGCAACTACTCGCCTGCCTGCGCCACTATGCCGATGACGTGGTGCAGTCATTGCCCAAGCAGGGCGGGGTGCACTACTCCTGGGAGGGGCCGTACCTGATCGGGATGATCCTGCGGGAGCTGCGGGGAGACGGGATGCTCACCGACGCTGACGAGGCTTGGGCCAAGGATACGCTGGTGGGGCTGGCCCAGTATCTGTCCTCCTGGAGCCCGACGATCAACTACACCCGCGGGTCGCATCACCGGGCGCAGGGGGAGGCGTGCGCCCGGGCCTTGGCGATGTTCTACTACCCTGACATCGAGCAGGCCGCGCAGTGGAAGCCGTACTGCGAGGCGGTGTGGAACGACTGGTGGAAGTTCCGCGACATCGGCATCAACGACACCGGCTACTTCTTCGGCGCGCTGCAGCGGGTGGCGCTTACTTCCGACCTGATGGACCGCACGGAAGTCTGGACCGACCCCGGGATGAAGCCCTTCTGGGAACGGCTGATGTACGAGGTCGCGCCCGATGGCTCCACCCCGCCCTACGGGGCCAGTGCCGGGTGGAACTCAGGTGCCGGCGACCGCATTCTCATGCTGGAGTTGGCCGCCAAGCATACCCGCGATGGCCGCTACCGCTGGGTCGCGCACCGCATGTTCAACTACCTGCGCACCCGCGGGGAGCCGCTCAAGACGCACAATCACATCTTTGCCACCACGGTGGAGCCGATCGCGCTCGCCGCCGTGCTCGCCGACGATACGATCGAGCCGGTCCCGCCGGATGCCGCCGCTCGCGTCGTCTATCGCAAGGAGATAACCCGCCTGTCCAACGAGGAGGCCAAGCAGCAGTATCCGGGCTGGGGCACGCTGGACTGCAATATGGGCATGACCGACCGCGACCTGCCCAACAAGCTCATCATGCGCAGCGGCTGGGAGCCCAACGACCTGTTCATGCTGGTGGAGGCCTACACCCGCCATGACCCGATGAACCCCACGGCTATCCTCGGGCTAGTGTCCGGCAGTTCCACCTTCGCCAGCATGTCTTCGGAGAAGGTGGTCAGCCGTGAGAACGAGGTGCAGATTGAGGACCTGGACAACCAGGCCACCTTCTGTGGGCAGAAGGGAGCGCCTCAGCCGCACCAGTTACCCCAGGGCTGGCGGAGCATGGAGGCCACCGTCGAACCGCTGCTGGACAGCCCGCTGGTGACCTACGCGCGGCTCCAGGTGACGAACTACATGGGCTACCAGGTGGAGCAGGCTCGCGAGATAATGTTCGTCAAGAATCGCTGGGCGCTGGTGCGGGACAGTTCCACCTTCCAGGAATCCTTCCGCACCCGCCTGGGGCCGGTGTGGAATACCCAGAAGATCACTGCGGCCGGTCGCAATTGGCTCAACTGCTACTTCGAGAACGGCCCGAGCCTGCCGCCGGCGTACTACCTCAACCCCCGGGTGGACCTAGTAGTCTACCACAGCCCGCAGAACGACCGGCAGCTGACCTCCGCCGAGCGGGAGGGGGACCTGGTCCGCTACACGGCGCTGTACTCGACGCGCTATACCTGGCAGGGCACCCCGGCGGTGGGCGACACCGTCCGCTTCAGTTGGCTGCTGCTGCCGCATGACCCGGCCCCAAGCGCCAAGGACCTGGCCGACAATGTGGAGTTCGTCCGCGACGAGGCCGACCTGGTCGTCCTGCGCGCGCGTGCTGAGCCGGGCCGGGAGGAGTGGGTGGTGCTCAATGAGACCGGCCAGCAGGTGATCCTGGACCACGCGGGCCGTATCGGCAGCCTCTCGACGGACGCCAAGCGGCTGTATCTGGACTACAGCGACGAGAAAGTGGCCCGCTACTGGGCCCAGGACGCGACCTACCTGGAGGTAGACAAGACCTCTTGCTTCAGTAAGGCGGAGCGGATAGAGGCGACGCTGGGCCAGGTCCCGCGCTGAGTGGGGCGCGGAATTGGGAGCCACCGTAACTGACTCAGCTGTCCTGTCTGCCGGATTCTCTGGTCTCTTCTCCCCGGTCCCACCCGCTCTGGCAGGGAAGCCGCGACGACTGGCGAAATAGCACCACAGAGGGGAGCACGAGGTTCAGCCCACTGCCGGCGACTCCGGAGGAGCGACTCATGTCTACCAGCGTCCACCTCCTCGTCTGGCCGCCCCGACGGGGTCCGATCCGAATCCTCGGAGGGGCTGCCGGTTGCCTGGCGCTCGCCGCTCTGCTCGCGCTCTCCGGCGAGGCCCTCGAGACGAAGGAGCCTGCTCCCGCGCCGGAGGACGCGGCCATCCCCTGGGGGGCCATGTACGTGCCCTTAGAGAGCATGAGCGCCCACGGGATGACCGGCACCTTCGGCTACTACCGGGGCCCCGGTGGCGTTCAGCGCTTGCTTGCCGATCTGCCGATTGCCCGCCGGGAGGGGATCAGACTCATCCTGACCTTAGGGGATGTGCGCCCCGCCACCTACGCCGACGAGCGCGGCAACCTAGACATGGCCAAGGTCCACCAGGAGCTCGACCCCTTCCTGGCGCTTGCTGACCAGCTGGCTCCGTTCATCGCAGACGGCACTATCTGGGGCATACGTTTCCTCGACGAGCCCCACGATCCCGGCAGCCTGCCTCGCGGCGTTGCCGTCAACCCGGAACACCTGGGCCAGGTCTTGGCCCTGCTGAAGGACACCTTCGGCCCGGTGCGCGTCGGCTCAACGGCGCCGGCTCGTTACATGGTGAGCGTGCCCCACGCCGACTGGTGCTGCGGCGGGTATCCCCTGCGCGGATCGGACCCCTTGGCTGTCATCCGGGAGGACCTGGCCTTAGCCACTGAGAAGGGGCTCAGTTACGTCGCCAGCATCAATGCCTGCACCAATCCCGTGGACAATCGTACTTTCTTCGCGGCGTATCTGGCCCTGGCCGCGCTGCCGGAGGTGGACTTCCTGACCTCGTGGCAGTGGGCGCAGGGGCGCTATCCCCAGCCCTGCTTTGAGAGGCGTCTCACTGACCCGGCGGTTCAGGACCTGGTGCAGGCCATTCCCCTAGCCTGCCGCCGCCCCACGGCTGAGAAGGAAACTACAGCCCCCTAACAGAAGCCTGCGCTCGTCGTCCCGAATCCTCACTTGGGCAGAAACGCCGGGGAGGTCGCACCGATGTCTCTCGACCGTGGTTTGGCCGCTCTCAATCTGGAGATGCCCCCGGAGATACCCCGGACCGAGTATCTCGACCATCCTCGCTACGTGCAGTATCTGACAGGGCTGGATCCCAACGACCCCGAGCAGGCCGAGGAAGCCTGGCGGCAGGCCTGTCTCAGGCTTGACTACGACTTCGCCTGGCTCACTTATGACGGCGTCGGGCTCTCCGGCGGGCGCTCCTCCTGGATGGGCACGGCCACCTACGCCGAGAATCAGCAGAATATCCGTCCTCACACCGACGGTTACGCCTCCGTCCGGGACATCCTGGAAATGGACCCGCTGACCGAGTACCCGCAGCCGGATCTGGCTGTGGTGGTGGCTGACTTCCAGCAGCACCTGGACCGCGTCCGGAAACAGTGCCCCGGCACGCTGGTCCCCGGCGGCATCTACAACTCCGTCTTCACCTGGTGCATCCTCGCCTTCGGCTGGGAGATGTTCATGGAAGCGGCCATGACCGATCCCGTCCGCTTCGACGAGATCATGGAGGGCTTCTTCACCATTTCCCAGCGCAACGTCGAGGCGTGGCTGCAGACCGACCTGCCCTGCTTTCTCTGCCATGACGACATCGTCTGGGCGGCCGGGCCGGTCTTTCATCCCGACTGGTACCGGAAGCACGTCATCGCTCGCTACGAGCGGCTCTGGGAACCGATCCGCAGGCGGGGCCTGAAGGTGCTGTTCTGCAGCGACGGCAACTACACGGAACTGGTGGACGATCTGGTGGCGGTCGGGGCCGACGGCTTCATCTTCGAGCCGCTCACCAGCCTCGAGTACATTGCGGAGAGGTACGGGCAGACACATGTCATCATCGGCAACGCCGACTGCCGGATTCTCCAGCGCGGCCCGGAGTCGGCGATACTCGCTGAGGTGGAGCGCTGTTGGCAGATTGGGCGCCATCTGCCCGGCTACTTCTTTGCAGTCGGGAACCACATACCCTATAATATCCCCGTGGAGAATGTGGACTACTACATGCAGCAGATCACGGCGCACCGGAAGAGGTAGTTCGTTCTCCTGTTCGCGCCCTGGGTCTCCTCCATGGACGAGATCAACATCGAACCTGAGGACCTCAACGACCTGCCGGAGCCGCCGCTGCCGGCTGCGACAGAGCCTGGCGAGATGCTGGTCATCGAGTCGGAGGATTTGGTCAATCTCCCACCCCCTCCCACCCCCCAGACGAAAGAGAGCCACTCGGCCCATGCCCCAGCCGCCTGGGCGCCCGCGTCTGGAGCGGAGGCCTACCCGCCTGCCGAGCCGGTAGGGCAGTATGGCGGAGTCAGCCAGCCCAAAGGTTCTCTCGGTCTTATGCAGGTTGCGGGGTGGGGGCTGCTGCACTTGGCGCTGGCGGGAGCAATCGGCGGCTTCCTGGCCTGGGCCTGCGCGGAGCCGATGACCAACGACCAGGACCAGGGTGGGGACCTGGTCACCATGCTGCTCCACATGGCGGGCTTCGGGGCCCTGCTGGGAGGGCTGATCGGCGCGGCGCTGGGGAGCGTGGAGGGAGTGTCGGCGCGGGTGGCGCGCAAGGCCCTGCAGGGCGCGGGCCTGGGGTTGCTCATCGGCGGCGCGGGCGGGGCGCTGGGGGGGCTGTTCGGACAACTGCTCTACGGCAGCTGGGTCGGGGGAGGGACATCTCGGGGGCCCTTCGGCCTACTCGGCCAGATCGCCATTCGCGCCATCGCCTGGGGCCTGGTAGGGGTCTTCATCGGGCTAGGACAGGGCGCTTACGGGGCCACGCCTCGCAAACTCCTCAACGGGCTGCTGGGCGGAGCGATCGGTGGCTTCGCCGGCGGCCTGCTCTTTGATCCCATCAGCGGCGTCGTGCAGATGCTGGTGCCCGCTACCGGTCCTCACGCCGGCTGGCTCAGCCGGGTGGTGGCGATGGTGGTAACCGGTCTGTGCACGGGCGGGGCCGTCGGGTTGGTGCAGGAGTTGCGCAAGGAGGCCTGGCTGATCGTCGCCGCCGGACCGCTGGTCGGCAAGCAGTTCATTCTGTACCGCCCGACGACCACCCTCGGCAGCAGCCCCAAGGCGGACATCTGCTTGCTCAAGGACCCCGGCATTCTCCCTCTGCACGCCAGTCTGCAGCAGTCCGGCGCGGGGCACCTGCTGGTGACCACACCTGAGGCGCCGGTGGCCGTCAATGGGCGCCTGTTTGCCCGCGGGCACCTGCGCAATGGCGACATGATCGGGCTGGGGAGGACAGTGCTGGAGTACCGGCTGAAGGCGATTCAGCCGGAGGCGCCGTGGGAGCGCTGAGGTGCACATGACCCTTCGCGAACACCCGGCTTTGATCGAGGCCCACCGGGGCGACAGTGCCAACGCGCCGGAGAACACGCTGGCCGCCTTCCGACGCGCCCTGGCGCTTGGCGTGCCCTGGATCGAGCTGGACGTGCGCTTGTCGAGAGACGGACACCTGATGGTGATACACGACGACACGGTTGACCGCACCACCAGCGGTTCAGGCGCGGTAGGCAAGATGACGGCGGAGGAGCTGCAGCGCCTGGACGCGGGCGCGTGGTTTGCGCCGGAGTTCGCCAAGGAAAGGCTGCCCCGGTTCGCGGAGGTTCTGGAGTTGGTGGCGCCGACCGATACTTTACTAAACGTGGAGATTAAGGTGTCTGCAGCGGGCGTGGAGCTCCCGCGCGCCGTTGTCGAGCTGCTGGGGCGCTTCCGCAAGGAGGCCCAGTACGTAGTGTCCTCCTTTGACCTGGAGGCGCTACTGCAGGTACGCGCCCTGGCTCCGGAGATCAGCCTGGCGCTGATCGGCGCAGGTCCTGAGATTCTCCCGCTCGCAGTGGGCCGCGGCTTTCCGTGGATCCACGCCGCATACCACTCCCTTGCGCCGGAGCTCGTGGCCGAGGCCCATGCAAATGGAATTCGGGTGAATGTCTGGACGGTTGACGATCCGGCCCACGCCTCGGCTTGCCGGATGAGAGGCGTGGACAAGATCTGCACCAACAATCCGGCGCTGATGATGGCGACAGCGCACTAGAGTCCGCCCGGACGCGCGCCGTCGCCACCCGCCCCGGGTTCGCGCGGCATGATCTACTGGATGCAAAACGGTACTTAGTCCAGCTGAACCGTCTCAACTCCCAAGTCCGCCGAAACCACCAACAGCGCGCCAAGGGGTATTTCCGTCCAGGCTTCTTCGGTGAGCGGCTCCGAGCAGATCAGTACAGCTTCCTCGCCAGACAGCGTCTTGCTCTCGATCAGAGTGCGCAACTCTCTCTGGTAGAAGTGAAAGACGCCGGAGCGGGTCGGTTTGCGTTGTAGGTAGAAGAGCGAGTAGTAGCTTTCGCAGCACGAAGCGTTCCGGTACGCATACAGGCTGTGTCCGTCGCTTAGTAGAAAGTTCAGCCCTGAGTAGTCGTCAATCTGCTCCAAGGCGGTCCTTATTCCCGACCGAATATTGTGGTCCGCGTCTTCGATGTTCTGCAGCAGCCAGTGGAAGTAGACCTCGGAGTCCGTATCGCCTGTAATAGCTGCTTGGTGAGCTGGCTCGAGAGCCTTCTGCAGGGAACGCACACACTGTTCGCCCAGGCCGCCATTGTGTGCGAAGATCCAGTCGCCGTAGCGGAAAGGGTGTGAGTTCCTGGCCGCCGGCTCACCCCTGCTTGCCCGGCGTACGTGACAGATGAAGATGCGGGAGTGCTTCTGGTGAGCAATGCTCCTGAACCTATCAGAGTCACCAGCCGCGACGGGTTCCTTGAGGACCTCCGGGCGTCCTTGATCGTACCATCCCATGCCCCAGCCATCGGGGTTTTCGATCCCCAGGTCTCCAAAAGGTTTTTCTGCACCAAGTAGGGAGAACTGCAGATCTACGGGTTTATTGGCTATCACTCCGAGAAGTCGGCACATAGGGAAGCCACCTCCTGAGGGGAGCGACCGAGGGGATGGACGGGCACGACCTGGTCGCAGGCAAATGGCCCTTCGCGAGTACGCGGGGCTTTCTACCTATCTCTTCCTTCCCCTCCACAACACCACCCTCTCCCAGCCGTCGAATGCCTCCCCACCGTAGCCGCTGAAAAGGCCCGTTTCCTCCAGGCCCGCCCGGTCCATCATCCCCTGGAGTTCCTCTAGCTGATACAGCCGCATACTCGCCGTGTGCACCACTCGGTCCGTGTGCGGACGGCGCCATGCGGAACACAAGCGCTTATGCTCCCGGTCGTAGCGCCAGCCGACGACCAGTTTGCTGTCGTCCGCCGCCCGCACCTCCTGGTGCACCGGGGCAAAGAGAATCTGGTATTGCGGATTGCGCGTCTCGAGCAGGAACTGCCCACCCGGCTTGAGCACTCGCGCGGTCTCGTGGAGGACCTGCTCGTTCTCCTCATCGGTCGCGCAGTAGCCGAAAGAGTTGAAGAGGTTGAGGGCGACGTCCAGGCAGGCGTCGCGGAAGGGTAGGCGGCGGGCGTCGGCGCGGACGAGGGGCACGACCAATGCTCGGCGGCTGGCTTCCTGCTGGGCCAGGGCCAGCATCATGGCGGAGAGGTCCAGGCCGACAACGCGGTAGCCACGCCCGAGCAGCCGGACCAGATGCCGACCGGCTCCACAGCACAGATCTGCGATCAGCCACTCTCGCTGCAAGTCCAGGAGCTGCTCCAGCCCGGCCACCTCGATATCGGTCTCGCGTTCGGTAGGGAAGAAGGAAAGCGGGAGGGAATCCGGGGACTCGAAGAATTCGGAGAACCATTCGTTGGGCGAAGACATCAGACCTCAGACCTCGGACCGAAGAAGCAGAGGTGCCAGACGCCAAGGTGTCGGCTTCCGGGTCTGGCGTCTGAGGTCTGAGGTCTCTCCTCTCACCAGCCGCTTGGCCTGGCCCCGAAGCCGATGAATTCTCCGGTTGCCTCCAGCCATTCCACGGTCACTCCCGCCACCCAAGCCAGGGGCGGGCCTTGCTTGAGGGCGGCGAGGAAATCCTGCAACTGGGCCGACGAGCCTTCCGCCACGACCTCGACCTGATCCTCGTGCAGGTTGCGTACCCAGCCGGTCAGGCCGCGTCGCTCAGCCTCTCGCACAGCGAAGAAACGGAAACCCACTCCCTGCACTCTTCCGCTGATCACCGCGTGCAATCGCCGTTCGTTGTTCACGGGCGGCCTCTAGACCAGCTTCTTCTCCAGCACCAGCCACTCGCCCAGGCGCAGGATCCAGGAAAGGCAGAACAAGCCGATGATGACCACAAAGGCACCCGCCAGAGCCGGAGTGTCCAGGTAGTTAGCCCACCACTCTTGGGTCTGGACGTTACCGGTCTGGGAGATGCCGACGCCGCTGATGAGACGTGCAATGTTAACCGCCAGGGAACTATAGACTCCCGAGAGAGGCTCATAGAACAGGGAAAACAGCGCGACGGTGATGACGATAAGCAGGGGGTTGATGACCTTAAACTTCCGCCGCTGGTGTTCCGAATAGATGGGGCACTTGCGGCAGGGGATGGTGCGTTCGGAGCGCGCTTTGGGAGCTTCGGCCTCCAACTCGGAGCGGATGAAAGCGCCCTCGCTGTCTCGTGCTCCCCGGCCAGGGCCGGAGACGCGGGAGGCGATGAGTGTCTCTACCAAGTCCGGGTCGCAGTTGCAGCCTCGGCCGTAGCGCCAGCAGGTTTTGTGCGCCTTGAAGGCCGGGCAGAGATCGCGCACCGCGTCGTGACAGAACGGCATCTGCCAACACTTAGCGAAAACGTTCTCTTTCGGCGGCTTAAGCGCTTTACGGCGGGCCTTGCGCGCTTCTTCCTCCCCGGTGCGCCGCCGCTGGCTGCCCTCGGTCATCTGGAGGTAGATTTCGTAGATGACACGGCAGGCCACCACGACAATCATGGCCTTACCGGTGAAGGTTCCCCACCAGACCACTACCTGCGCGGCGGGACCGGCGTTGGGGGCGTAGTTGGCCACCAACCCAGGCACGCCTAGGAGCAGTACCACCCCCAGGGCGCCGGCGATGACGGACCAGTAGACCTCTTCCAGGGTCAGCAGAGTCAGCGCCAGCGTGGCCACAAAGCCCCCGGCGAAAAGCACCTGCCCGAAGAAACGTAGGATACCCACGGCGCTCGGCGCCGCGTTGTTCACCTGGCCCGAGACGATGGCGTAGACCAAGTAAGCCGCGTCCAGCAGGAACAGCAGGGCTCCTAGCTTGAACAGGATGCCACACAGAGATATGAGTCCTCCGCTAAGCTTGCCGAGAGGCTCCTCGTCTTTCTTCTTCATGTGCGGTTTTCCTCATGCCTGGGCGGCGCCTGGAGTCACTGGTCACTGGCTAACGGCCGCGAACAAGGGCAGGCGGAATCCTGCGAGCGCGTTTACTGAAGCGTCCCGTTGCCGTAGGGGTAGACATGGCGGGCGTTACGGCCCCGCGAGAAGTACATCCCTACATTCGCAGCCGCGCTCTTACCTACACTGGCGTGCTCCCGGCGCCCTGCAGTTCCTCCCGCGCCTTGGCCAGTATCTCTTCGAATTCCCCAATGTCGTTGGTCTTGGACTTCGCCGACTCGTAGTCGGCCTTGCCTTCTGCCACCAGGTAAGCCAGCGACTGGTCTAGGCTCTGCATCCCCCGACGGCTGCCGGTCTGGATGATGGAGCCGATCTGGTGGGTCTTGCCCTCCCGCACCAGGTTGCGAATGGAGGGGATGGCTTCCATGATTTCGAAGGCGGCGACTCGGCCCTTGCCGTCCACCGTCTTGCACAGGACCTGGGACAGTACTCCTACCAGGTTGACGGAGACCTGCATCCGGATCTGCTGCTGCTGGTAGGGCGGGAAGACGTCAATGACCCGGTCTACTGTTTGGACGGCGTTAGTGGTATGCAGAGTTCCAAAGACCAGATGACCTGTTTCGGCAGCAGTGATCGCCAGGGAGATGGTCTCCAGATCACGCATCTCTCCGATAAGAATGACGTCCGGGTCCTGGCGCAGGACGTACTTGAGGGCGTCGGCGAAGCTGACTGTATCGCGTCCCAGTTCCCGTTGGTTGATCACCGCCCGCTTGTCCGTGTGGATGAACTCGAGTGGGTCTTCCACGGTCATGATGTGCACCGGCTTGGTGCTGTTGATGTAGTCGATCATGGCCGCCAGGGTGGTGGACTTGCCCGACCCGGTGGGGCCGGTGACCAGCACCAGGCCGCGCGGGTAATCGGAGAGGCGCTTGCAGATCTCAGGCAGCCCCAACTGCTCGATAGACTTAATCTCGTAGGGGATGACCCGGTACACGGAGGTGACCTGCCCGCGTTGTACCATGATGTTGCAGCGGAAGCGGGCTACCCCGGGGATCTCGTAGGCGTAATCCAACTCCCAGTTCTCTTCGAAGCGCGCGATCTGCTCCGGCGTGAGTACCTGGTAGGCTAGGCGTCGGCTCTCCTCCCGCGAGATGGGGGGCAGGTTCATGCGCACCAGGTCGCCGTGCAGCCGGATGGTGGGCTGTGCCCCCGCCTTGAGGAGCATGTCCGAGCCCCCCTGCTTGACGCAGAAAGCCAGTAGCTGATTCAGATCCAACTGCGCCATGGTTTCTCTCCTTCGGGCGACCGCAGCCTAGCCCTCTTCCGTGCTCACGGACACTCCGCAGCGCTTGGCGAATTCGTTGGGGTACGAGGACTTGGCCAGAGCCTGCTCGTAGTCCACTCGCTGGCTGCGTACCAGGTCGGCCAAGTACTGGTCCAGCGCCACCATGCCATCGTCCTTTCCCGCCTGAATCAGGTTGTAGATCATGTGCGTCTTGCCTTCGCGGATGACCGCGCGGATGGCCGGGTTGCAGATCATGATCTCGAACGCCGGCACTCGCCCGCCGCCGCCTTTGATGGGCAAGAGCGACTGGCTGATAACGGCTGCCAGCGACACCGACAGCTGCATGCGGATTTGCGCCTGCTGTTGCGGGGGGAAGACGTCTACGGCTCGGTCTACCGTCTGCATGGCGTCGGTGGTGTGGAGGGTACCGAAGACTAGGTGGCCGGTTTCGGCGGCGGTGATCGCCAGGGCGATGGTCTCAAGGTCGCGCATTTCGCCGACCAGGATCACATCCGGGGTAGCCCGCACCACATGCTTGAGCGCCTCAGCGAAGCTGGTGGTGTCCTGCCCGATTTCACGCTGCTCCACCATACACTTTTTGTCGTTGTGGACGAACTCGATGGGGTCCTCGATGGTCACCACGTGTTCGGGCCGGTGGTCGTTGATGTGGTCAATCATCGCGGCCAGCGTCGTGGACTTGCCCGAGCCGGTGGGGCCCGTGACTAGGATTAGTCCGCGCGGGAGCAAGGCGAGGTCCTTGAGAATCTGGGGGAGCCCGAGTTCGTCCACCGTCTGCACTTTGATGGGGATCATCCGCATCACGGCCCCCAGGCAGGCCTGCTGGTAGAACATGTTAACCCGGAAGCGCGCCAGATTTTCGACTTCGTAGGCCAGGTCCAGCCCCAGGTTCTTCTCCAGCCGCTCTTTTTGCCGGTCGTTGAGGATGGCGTAGCACAGCTCGACGATGTCCTCGGGCTTGAGCACCGGGTAGTCAAGCCGCTCCAGATCGCCGTGGATGCGCATGACCGGCGGCTCACCCGCTCGCAGGTGCAGGTCGGAGGCCTTCAGGGCCGGCATCTGGCGCAGCAGGTCTTCAAGATGGTAGTCCATACTCGGACACCTCCGGAGGCAGGCCCTCGCGGGGGCGTCTCCAGGCGTCCGCGCCGGGACGCGCGCCTGCTCGCGAGGGAATGGCTATGGCAACGGGCAACTTCCGCGGCTTCCGAGCCGTCACCGCCGCCTCTACTGCTTCGACGGGGGTGGGGTCCCGCCTGCCGGCGGCTGGGCCGGCTGGGGAGGCGCCACTTGCTGCTGTTGCAGGCGCTGGGCCACAGCCATGCGTCGCCGTCGTTCCTGCTCGGCGGCGGCTTTCGCGGCAGCCGCGGCCGCATCCGCTTTCTCCTTGTCGTAGCGCTGAATCAGCTGGCGCATCTGGGTGTAGTTGCCGGCGTTGAACATCGCCTCATCGGCACTGATGATACCATCGCCGTACAGCCGCAGGAGCGCCTGGTTCTTGGTCTGCATCCCCCAGTGCGCGCCTTCCTCGATAGCCTCTTCGATTTCCGAAGCCCGCCCGTCTTCAATGTACTTGCGCACAGTCGGGGTCACCACCATGATCTCCATGGCCGCGACCCGGCCCAGGGCGTCCTGGCGGGGGACTAGCGCCTGGGCGATGATGGCCTGCAGGGAGCGGGAGAGTCGGATAGAGATCTGCTCCCGTTCGTGGGGCTGGAACATGTTAAGAATACGCTCCATAGTTTCGGCGGCGCTGGTGGTGTGGACGGTGGAGAAGACCAGGTGACCGGTTTCGGCCGACTGCATGGCCACGTTGAAGGTGGAGACATCGCGCATCTCCCCGATGAGGATCACATCCGGATTCTGACGCATGCAGTACTTGAGGGCGTCCTCGAAGCTCTCGGTGTCGATAGACACCTCGCGCTGGCTAACGATGCACTTCTTGTCCCGATGGACATATTCGATGGGGTCCTCAATGGACACGATATGCGCCCGGCGATTCTCGTTGATGTGGTTAAGCATGGCCGCCAGGGTCGTGGACTTCCCGCAGCCGGTGGGGCCGGTGACCAGCACCAGCCCCTGGGGCCGCAGGGCGATGTCTTTGAGCACTTCGGGCATTCCCAGGTCGGCCAGGGTCGGAATCTCAATGGGGATCAAGCGCATGACCGCGCAGATGTGGCCGCGTTCGCGGTAGATGTTGATGCGCAAGCGGCAGAGGCCCTCGATGGTCAGCCCCACGTCTTTCTCGGGATATTCCTGGAAACGCTCCCAGTCTCGCTCCCGCATCAGCGACTGGGCCAGGCGCTCCATATCTGTCTCCGTGAGGGCGGGCCATTCCTCCTGAGGATAGACGGCGCCTTTCAGTCGCATCCAAGGGGGATTGCCGGGTTTCCAGAAGACGTCGGAGCTTTTCAGCTCCGCGGCCCGCCGAATCACGTCCCGCCAGTTCTGCAAGATGTCGAAGTCTGCCAACCCTAACGCCTCCCTGCCCGTTGTCGTATAGTCACGGCCTTCACCATCACTTTCTTATTCGCCGTTACCTTCCCGGACTCCTTTCCCGGTCAGGGACGAGACCGGGGCGCCTAGTCGGGCTGCCTGAACTTCGCCTCGCTTACCCATTGGGCGTGACCGTCCACGTAGCCTAGGACCAGCCCGCCCTCATGACGGAAGTCGGCGGCCGACTCCTCCCCGGAGACCTGGGTGCCGTCGAAGAGGAGATAGGCCTTGCCGAGATCCGGGAGCGTGTTGGTCATCGTTCCCCCCGTTGGTTCGTACATGGTGTAGCTGGTCGTCCACTTGCCGACCTTCTGCATGGTCTTGCGCCGATCGGCGGGGCAGCGCAGAGTCTGGGCGTCCTTAGTGTAGGGAGCCAGCGCCGCGGGCCAGGCCGCGGCGTCGGGGAGATACCCGTCGTAGTCGGAGACGTACATCTTCATTGCGAGCCCCAGCATCTTCATGCGACCGAGACACACAACCTGTGTGTCGCCCTGATCGGCTGCCCCTGGCAGCAGGGACTCACCGTTGTCCGGCCGGACCTCGTCGGCAGCAATCTCGCTATCCTCCGAGGCCGAGGTTTCGTCGGACACGGTGTTGGCGGCGTCCTCGACTCTGGGCGCGCCTTCGAGACTGTTACTCACGGCCGAGTCGGCCAGAGACAAGCCCAGGAGCAACAGCCCAGCCAGGACCAGGTACCCAAACAGCACGACTGCCGAGATAATCAGCCCCACTAGGGCCATACCGCGTCCGGGATCGCCACGCTTCATGGCTACGATCCCCAGGATCAGCCCGATGATCGCCGTCAGTGGGCCCAAGAGCAGGGAGACCAGGCCCAGGACGAGGGCCGCAGTGGCCGTGCCGCTTGGCTGAGCGGCCATCGGGCCGGGCGTATAGGCCGGAGTGGTGGCCTGCCCGGGGGTCGGGGGCAGCGTGACCGCCGGCTGCGGGACCGGCGGTTGCACCACTGGGGCTTGCCCTACTGGGGATGGCTGGAGTACCGGTGGAGGCACAGAGGAAGTCGTGACCGGAGGCGCCACTGGTGGCTGAGGCGCCGGCGCCGCCGGTGCTCCCATCAGCCCTTCTATCTCCTCCTTGGTCCATCCCGCCAGGGCCAGTTGCGCCCGGATTTCATCCGAAGTGTATCCCTGGGCATCCATGGTCTCCACCCAGGCCCGAACCTGCTCACGGTCGGCGTCCATGTGGCATGACCTCCTGGTAGACACCGATGGCACCGGTGTCTGCGACGCTGTAGGGCAAGGGCTTGTACCGTGCCTTGCCACAATGCTGTCATGCGCAGGGCGGGCGTCCTGCCCCGCGCTCGGGTATGAGCGGCAGCCTGTTACCGGCCAGTGGTGGCCCCCGGGGTGATGGTACGGGATCCAGGTGTCGTCCCGCACGCTTCCCTTGCACGACCCAGGCTTTAGCCTGCGCCATCCATTGCTGCTGTCCCGACCGGGCAGGAGCAGGGAGTGAGGCGTCAGACAGTCGCCGCACTCGTGGCTATGCAGACCCCTGCTGCTATTCTCCCCACGCGGGACAACTCCTGCTCTTGGAGGCGAGAGATGAGGGGCGGATGATTGGGCCGGGGTGACGCGCCCTACTCACCAAAAGGGGCCGGCGGTGTGCCGGCCCCTGGAACTCACGCTAGAAGGTTCGGGCACCTACTCTCCCTTGACCTCCGCCGCTACCTCCGCCAGCTCGATGAAAGACTCCGCTTTTAGGCAAGCCCCGCCCACCAAACCGCCATCTATCTCCGGCTGCTCCATCAGTCCGCGAATATTGCTCGGATTGACGCTGCCGCCGTAGAGCAGGATCATGTGTTCGGCTTCATCATCACCGACCTTTTCGGCCAGCAGGTCCCGGATAAGACGCAGCACCCGGTTGGCCTCCTCCGCCTCGCACACCTCACCCGTTCCGATCGCCCACACCGGCTCGTAGGCGAAGATCACGTCCACAATCTCGTCTTCCGCTAGGCCGTCCAGGGCTGCCAGGACCTGGGTGCTGACTACTTCATCAGTCTTGCCAGCCTGGCGTTCAGAGAGCAGCTCTCCGACGCAGACGATGGGGATCAGGTCACCGGCCAGCGCCGCCTTGACCTTGCGGTTGACGGTGGCGTCGTTGTCGCCAAAGACGGAGAGCAAGGCTTCCTCCGCCGGGGGCTTGCCGAAGCGGCCCCGGCGCTCGGAGTGACCCACGATGACGTACTCGCAGCCGCAGGAAGTGAGCATGGGTGCGGAGATCTCACCGGTGTAGGCGCCGCTGTTCTCCCAGTACAGATTCTGTGCGCCCAGGGCTAGGTCGGTGTTCTCCAGGGCGTCGCTCACAGTGGTGAGGGCGGTAAACGGAGGGCACAGGACCACCTGGCAGCCCTCCAACGTGCCCGCGCCTTCGGCCACCGCCGAAGCCAGCTCCCAGGCCTCGTCGTTGTCGTTGTTCATCTTCCAGTTACCGACCATCATCGGGGTGCGCATTCGCTTGCCCTCCGTGAGCTGCAGGATGCCGGATCAGGAAAAAGGGGACTGGCGCGGTTTCCGCGCCAGTCCCCATCCTTCTACCTCCCATCCAACGCCTCCACCCCCGGCAGCCCGCCAAACTCCAGGAACTCCAGACTGGCCCCGCCGCCGGTGGAGACGTGGTCAATCTTGTCCGCTACGCCCATCTGCGTGACTGCGGCCACGCTGTCGCCACCGCCAACGACGTTGAAGCCGGGGCAATCGCCCATCGCCCGGGCCACCGCCAGGGTTCCTTCGTCAAAGGGTTTCTCCTCAAACTTGCCCATCGGTCCGTTCCAGAAGACGTTTTCGGCGCGCAGGATGATCTCGGCATACTGCCGCGCCGTCTCCGGGCCGATGTCCTTGCCCGACCAGCCCTCCGGGATGTCTCCCCAGGGCCGGACCGTGATCTCCCCCGTCTCCATCTGCTTGCTGATGAGGTCCACCGGCAGGCGCAGCTTCCGCTCCACCAGGTCGCCCATTTCGGCCATCAACTCCGCCGCCGCCACCCCGCTCTCCTCATCGTACAGCGACAGCCCAATCGAGTGCCCCTGCGCCTTGAGAAAAGCCCAGGCCATGGCCCCGCCGATCAGCAGCGTTTCCACCTTTGGCAGCAGGCTCCTGATGGTGCCGATCTTGTCTGCCACCTTGGCCCCACCCAGCACCGCCACGAATCCCGCTTGCGGCGCTGAGAGCAGCCGCGTCAGGGCCGTGACCTCCTTCTCTACCAGGAACCCCGCCACGCAGGGACTGAGGTATCTGGTGACCCCGTACACCGAGGCGTGCTTGCGGTGGCTAGAGCCGAAGGCGTCGTTGCAGAACATGTCGGCGGGCGCCGCCAGCTGCTCACCGAAGGCCAGCATCTGCGCCTCGTCCTTGGACTCTTCACCGGGATAGAAGCGGGTGTTCTCCAGCAGGATGACGTCGCTGGCGACCATCTGGGCCACGGCCTCCGCCACGGCCGGGCCAACGCAGTCGGGAATGAAGGGGACGGGCGCCCCCAGGTGTGCGCTCAGAGCCGCGGCGCAGGGGGCCAGGCTCTGGGCCGGATCCGGCTTGCCCTTGGGGCGGCCCAGGTGCGAGCAGAGCACAACTTTGGCGCCGCTCTCGCGCAGGTACTTGATGGTCTCCAGCGCCGCCACGATCCGGGTCTCGTCGGTAATGGCGCCGGTCTCCTGGTCGAGGGGGACGTTGAAGTCCACTCTGGTCAGTACTACTCGGCCGGCTACTTCTACGTCGCGAACGGTCTTGCGGTCCATAGCAATGAGCCTCCTGAGACGGACAGGCCGGCGAGCCCGCTGTAGGGAGGGGGTTCGCTGGTCGTATAAAGGGACTGACTCCTAAGCCGATTGCCGAAAGCGGTGACGAGGCAAGATGTGGGTACCCAGCGCCTGGTCTTGCCTCACCCCTGCCCCTCTCCCTGCGGGAGAGGGGGGTGGAAACCGATTGCCTATCGGCTGCTTGCCGGGCGCAGCGGCTGTCGGGGCCAGCAGAACCACCGCCACCCCAGCAGCGAGAAGCCGACCCTGACGGCTCTTGCAGTTCGCTCTCCTATTCGGAGTAGTCGGCGTAGCCCACGTCAAACGTGCCCGAAGTGACATTCACCGTGGCCGTGCCGTTGGTGGCCAAGAACTCGAAGGTCCCCGTGCAGCGCTCCTCGGTGAGGGTGTTGATGGTCAGCGTCCCGGTGTGGGTCTCGTCGGTAAAAAAATGGTCGCCGGGAGGGTCCGCATCGGGATCGGCGTGCTTGACGTACTGCCCCCGATCCTGATTACCGGGCCCGCCCAGAGGGATGACCGTCGGCACAGCCGCGGCCGCCACCACCGGTGCGGCGACCTGCAGCCACACCTGGCGCCTTTCGTCGGCAGTGAAACCCACGATATTCAACTGACCGCCGTTCCGGGCAAACCACTGGTAACGCGTCGGGAAGACCACTCCGTCAACCTGGCAGGCGAAGGTTCCCGCGACGCGGGGGAGATCACTGTCGTCGCCCCCACCGATACCTCCACAGCCCACCACGCCGACCAGCAGAAGCCCTACCACGAGCCACAGACCAGCCCAAAGTACCCTACCCATCGCGATCACTCCTCGTTCCGTCAGATTGGAGCGCGAGGGCGAAGGGCGGTCGGCCAGAGGCGGGGTTGCCGACCAGGGCCGGCAACCCCGTAGCGCAGGTCGTGTCCTTCGCTAGCCGCCCTGCCGGGCCAGCAGGCCCAGCAGTTCCGCGGTGCGATTGGAGTAGCCCCACTCGTTGTCGTACCAGCCGCAGACTTTGACCATGGTGCTGTCCAGGGCATTGGTCAGCCCGGCGTCGAAGATGCAGGAAGCCGGATTGCCCACGATGTCGGCCAGCACTAGCGGCTCCTCGGTGTACTCCAGGTAGGGGGCCAGGGAGCCCTCACAGGCGGCCTTCCGGTAGGCGGCATTGATGGCGGCATTCCGCTCCTCTTTGGTTTCCCCCGGCACCGGCCGGGCCAGCTCCACGGTCAGGTCGGTGAGCGAGCCGGTAGGCGTGGGCACGCGCAGGGCGTAGCCGTCCATCTTGCCCTTCAGATCGGGGATGACCAGGCCGATGGCCTTGGCCGCGCCGGTGGAGGTGGGGATAATGCTCAGGGCGGCGGCGCGGGCCCGGCGCAGGTCCCGATGGGGCAGGTCCAGCAGGTTCTGGTCGTTGGTGTAAGAGTGCACCGTGGTCATCATGCCCCGCACAATGCCCCAGGTGTCGTTGAGCACCTTGCACATCGGCGCCAAGCAGTTGGTGGTGCAGGAAGCGTTGGAGAAGATCTCGCTGATCGGGTCGCACTCATCCTGGTTCACGCCCAGCACGATGGTCTTGCAGTCGCCCTTGGCGGGGGCGGAAATCAGCACCCGCTTGGCCCCGGCGGTGATATGCGCTTTGGCCTTCTCCACGTCGGTGAACAGGCCGGTGGACTCCAGCACGATCTGGACGCCCAGGTCGGCCCAGGGCAGGTCGGCCGGGTTGCGTACCTCCAGGGCCTGGACAACCTTGTCGTCCACGATGATGGACTCGGCCGTGGCCGAGACCTCGCCCTGGTACTTCCCGTAGATGGAGTCGTACTTGAGCAGATGGGCCAGCGTCTCATTGCTGGTCAGGTCGTTGACCGCCACGACGTCTAGGACATCGGCGAAGCGGTCCTGGATAACCTTGAATACTTGCCGCCCGATACGGCCGAAGCCGTTGATCCCGATTTTGACTTTGTCAGCCACAGTAATAACCTCCTAGAGTGATGGGACAGGCTCTCCGGCCTGTCCGGCCCTGCTTTCCAGCCATCCGCGTGGGGCGGATTTTCGAGCCCGCCCTGCGATGGGCATGTACGTGTCGGAAGTGTCTCAGCGGGAGCGCCACCGGTCCGCGACTCTCGATTCCCCTCCCTACTGACACTGTCCACTGACGCCGACACTTCCCCTCCGCCACCGCCTCTGGCGGCTTGTCACCAACGACTATCTGTGTTCGGCCACCACGTCCATGATGGCTTTCGCCAGCTTTACTGGATCGTGGCGCGCCCAGGAGCCCTCGGCGATCAGGTCCCGGCAGATGGGCACCAGCCCCAGCCGCGCTATTCCGCGTTCGTCTGGCTCCACCAGGTGGGCGCCTTCCGCCTCGTAGCGGGCCAGCACCTCCGGACTGGGCCGGCGGGTGTTGAGCAGTACGTAGTCGAAGATGCTCTCCTCTACGTGGCTGAGAATCGCTTGCACGTGATCCACCGCCGTGTAGTTGTCCGTCTCCCCCGGCTGGGTCATGACGTTGCAGACATAGATGCGCGGCGCCTGTAACTCTGCCAGTGTCTGGGCGATCTTGGGCACCAGCAGGTTGGGCAGAATGCTGGTATAGATGCTGCCCGGTCCGACTACTACGGCTTCGGCCTGCTCCAGAGCTTCCACGGCTTCGGGAAGCGCTCGCGGCGCCGGCGGGTCTAAGTAGGCGTAGTCAACGCGCCCGTGACTCTCGGCCAGAGCCGACTCGCCGCGCACCGTCTCGCCGTCTTTGAGGCGTGCGCAAAGCGTCACCGGCTGTACACTGGGAGGCAGGACTTGGCCATGGATGGCCAGGATGTGACTGCTGTCGCGGAGGGCCTGAACGAAGTCCCCGCTAATCGCTGTCAGCGCCGCGATCAGCAGGTTGCCGAAAGAGTGCCCCGCCAGGTCTCCATCCTGCCGGTCGAAACGGTAGTTGAACAGCTGCGTCATGAGCGGCTCGGAGTCGGCCATGGCCACCAGGCAGTTGCGCACATCGCCCGGGGCCAGCATCCCCAGCTCCTCACGCAGCCGGCCGGAACTCCCGCCGTCGTCGGCGACGGTTACGATAGCCGCCAGGTTGTCAGAGTGCAGTTTCAGTCCCCGCAGGAGCGAGGACAGCCCCGTGCCGCCGCCGATGGCGACCAGCCGGCAGTCACCCCGGCTGCGCCGCTTAAGCATCACGTCCACCAGGCGGCCTTCCTCCGCCGGCAGGAAGGCGCCTGCTACCGAACGCACCACTCCACGTACCCCCAGGCTGACGGCCAATAGTCCGAGTAGGATCCCGGCGGCGCCCGCCCACAGGTCATTGCCCGGCCCCACTAGATCACGCAGGTCGGGGACCGCCAGGTTGAAAAAAAGCAGCACTCCGGCACTGAGCACCGCAAGGCCCAGAATGATCAGAGCGTACCAGCGTTTGATGCCGAGCCCCGGATACAGCCAGCGCAGGGGCCGGGGTAGTTTCTCGGCGGAAGTCTGCCGCATAGGTGCGTGTCAGCCCCCGGGGACAATGTTGGGGGGCGAGCCGCCGGCGGTGGACGGGGTGTCCCGCCTTTCTGTTTCCCCCTGCCTCGCCGCTCCCGGCCGTCGTACAGCCGCCCGCTCCTGGGAGGCAGGAGCGATTATAGCAACGGCCGTCGGGCAAGTCAAACGCGCCAGTTGCTGGTTGGTACGGGAACCGAGGACCGTCCGCTCCCCCCCTCTTCTGGGGGGGAAGGAGCTTGGGGAGGGGCGATGCCGCCCGCCCGCCACCACTTCTTGCTTCTTGCCTGCGACCTTGCGGCTGCGTCAGCCCCGTCGGAAGCGACGGGCCACCATCTGCCAAGCGCTGGCAAGCTCCTCCACCCGGAACAGCCAGGCCAGGGCCAGGAAGAGGACGGTGGCCAGAATCATCGGTGCCAGCACCGCCGCGAGCCGGGCCGTCAGCCCGGTGGTACCCAGGTAGTGCCGGCAGGCCAACAGGCCGTAGTGACAGCCCAATCCAAAGGCCAGCGCCGGTAGCGCTTGCCGCGCCAGCCCGGCGATGATGCGGCGGCCGTCCAGTAGTCCCACCCGCCGCTGCAGGACGGTCGCCAGGAGCAAGAGGTTGGAGAAATTGGCTGCTGAGGTGGCCAGGGCCAGTCCTCCCACGCCCATGGCTCGCCCCAGCGGAAAGGCGCAGGCGACACAGACCACGATCGAGGTCATCCCAATCCACACTGGGGTGACGGTGTCATGCCGCGCGTAGAAGGCCCGGGTAAGGATATAGTCCAGGCTCAGCGGGACGATCCCCAGGCTGTACCAGAAGAGGGCCGAGCCGGTGGCGCGCAGCGCCTGCTCGCTGAGGTTGCCGAAAAGCAGGCGGTTGATGGGGTCGCCCAGCAGAATCATGACCAGCGCCGGAGGGATGGTGAGGAATAGAGTGCTGCGGATAGCGAAGGAGAAGTCGCGGCGGTAGGCGCTCCGGTCTTCTTTGGCATAGTGCTCGGCCAGGAAGGGGAAGACGGCAATAGCGATACCGGCGCCGATGAAGCGCGTGGGGAACTTCCACAAGCGGTTGCCGTACTCCATCGCCACCGGTCCCCACTGGGGGTCAAAGAGTGTGACCAGCGCGGCGGTCACCAGCAGATTGACCTCGGCAATGGAGAGGCCGAAGATGATAGGGGCGGCAAGCTTCAGGACCTGACGGAAGCCGGGATCGCGGAAGTCGAGTAGAAAGCCCCATTGAGCGTGCCGCCGCTGCAGAGGACCGATCTGCAGCACCACGTTGCACAGCAGCGCGGAGACCGGCACGGCGAAGGCGATGGTGGGTAAGCCCCATAAGAGCGGTGCGACCACCGCGGCGACGATGATCAGCACGTTGTACAGAATCGGCCCCAGCGCCGGCCACAGGAACTGCTTGTGCGCGTTCAGTGCCCCCATGAACAGCCCGCCCAGTAGCATGAAGATCTGCGCCGGGAACATGACCTGCATCAGGTAGGCGGTGAGGTTGAAAAGCCGCGGCTCGTGCGCCGCCCAGCCGGGAGCAATGAACACGGCCAGCGGCCGGGCGAAGACCATCCCCAGTCCCACCACGGTGGTGGAGACAAGCAGGAGTATCCAGAAGGTGGCCCGGAAGGTACGCCAGGCCTGCTCCAGGTTCCCCTGAGCCCGGTAGCGAGTGAAAACGGGGACAAAGCCGGTGCGCATGGCGCCTCCGGCTACCAGAAAGTAGATGAAGTCGGGGATGCGGAAGGCCTGGAAGTAGGCGTTCAGTTCGGGCGACTGGCCGTAGTGCCACTGGAAGGCCATAGCCCGGATCAGGCCGGTTACAGCGCTGGCCAGGGTGGCGAGAATCATTAGGGCGGCGGCGCCGGCCAAGCCCTGCGAGGGGGCCGTCGGTTCACCCGTCTCGGCCGAGGCAGAGCTCGCTGCTTCCTCGGCCTCCGCTGAGGCTAGATCCATTTCCATGTTGTCGGCCATGTCGAGAACGCCCTCATGCTCTTCGCGCGGAACGCGGCATTATAGGAGTGGCAACTGGCAAGTGGCAAGTGGCAAGTAGGGGGGCAGAGCGGTGGCGTGTTCGCTTGCTCAGAGATTCCCCGGCGAGACGTCCGCGCCGCGGGCGGAGGGAGGGGCCGCGTCGAACCGCGCCCGGAGTGAGGGCGCTGGGCGCGGGGAGGCCGGTCCGTAACGAGACGCTAGCGGCGACGGCACAGCGCAGTCGGCGCCCCTGGGGCCGGACAGGGCGCGGACACCTAGTGAGGGCCTTCCCCGGATCGGTCCACGGACTGCGTTGCCGGCGCCGCGGTTGCCGTCACCGGGGTAAGGAGCGGAAGAGCCTCTCGCATGACCGAAAAGACCGCGGTGTTGTCCACCACGGACACCAAGCCTCGCTCAAAGTCAATGGCTCGCAGGACAGATCGGCCAAACGCTTCGCTCCCCTTCCCCTGGCAGTAGACGGGCACCAGCCGGTTGGTGTGCCCTCCCCAGCCGCCTCCTGTGCCCCAGACCGCCTCGGGTAGTTGGCCGGCCGCGGTGGGCTTTACGCTGTTGAGGTAGCCGGTGTCGTGGTCGGCGGTGATGATCAGCAGGTTCTCGTTCCAGCCGCCGTGCGCCGCTATCCACTCCAGCGCTGCTGCGACCGCCTCGTCAAAAGCCAACACCTCGCCGAGCGTGGCATCCAGGTTGTCAGAATGAGCCTGTTTGTCAATAGCCCCTCCCTCCACCATCAGGAAGAAGCCCTGAGGATTGGCCAGTACGCTCAGAGAGGCCAGCGTCATCTCGGCCAGGGTCGGCAGCGCAGGATCGGCGCTCTTACCGTCGGCCTTGCGCGCGACCAGCGCGGAGGCGTTGCGGAACAGGCCCAGGACCTTTCCCTCTGCGGGATGGGCGATCAGATTCTGGAAGTCGGCCCGGTCCTGCACGAGGCGGTACGGCGTCCGTCCCTGCTTGAGTGCCTCCCAGTCCTCCTTGCTGATGACGTTGTAGGCGGGCGCAGCCGGCGTGCTGTCCGGGTTGCCCGCCCCCATCAGCACGTCCGGCTGGGTGACCATCAGCATCTCGCGTGCGATGGCGGCGACGTTGCCGCGAGAGGGGTTGTGCGCCCCGAAGGCGGCGGGCGTAGCATCGTAAAAGGGCACGCTGGTAACAATCCCCGTCTTCATCCCCGCCTCGCGGGCGAGAGTGGTAATCTGGACCAGCGGCCGGCTGTGCCCATCCACAGCGATGGCCCCGTCGTAGGTCTTCACCCCGGTCGCCAGGGCTGTGCCGGCGGCGGCGCTGTCCGTAGCCTTCTTTTTAGGGTACTCCCGGGAGCCCCCTTCCCAGGTGAAATCATAGCCCGCCCCGCCCGTGGAGAAGGTAGTGGCATAGTATCGGCCGGTGAGTGTCTCCATGGCCAGGCGCTGCTCACCGCCGAAAGCGTGGTAGGCATCTCCGTATCTGTACGCACCCGCCGCGGTGACGAGATCGGGCCCCATCCCATCGCCGATCATCAGGATGACGTTGACAGGAGCCGCTCCAGCGGCCAGTCCCCAGCCTACCAGCCCAACTGCCAGCAGGACTGGCAGGTAGAGGCGCCAGGCGCGCTTGCGAGACCGGACCATCATGATTGCCTCCCGGGAAGTAGATGCGACACGCGAGTGGCGAGTCGCGAGCTGTGAGAGACTCTGTTCCCCGGTGGCGCTATTCGCACCTCCGCCTCGCGCTCCGGATGAGCTGGAGTTCCTCTACGGGGGACAAGACGCCGGCAGGCATCTCGACTCTATTTGACGAACAGGATAGCCATGCGCAGACGGCCGGAGGCGGTCGCCTACAATCGACGGTCTTTGGCTCGGGTAGCCCGGGAGCTGGGTCTGCGTCTGGTCGTGCTGCACGGATCGCGGGCCGAGGGGCGGGCGGAGGAGGGCAGCGACATTGACGTAGCAGTACTGGCGGAGGGCGCCGTCAGCGCGGCCCGGCGGCTGGAGATCTACCGCCGACTGGGCGAGTTGATCGGGGGTGCGCCCCTGGACATATCGTTACTGAACGATGCGCAGCCCAACTTCCTGGAGGTGGTGGCCGACACTGGCCGCCCCCTGTACGAGGCGACGCCGGGCGAGTTCCTCCACTTCCGCTCCCTGGCGGGCCGCGTCTTCGCCGATGCCCGCAAGTGGCAGGAGGCGCAGTGGGAGCACCTGGGAGGGGGACGCGCGCCGCGCGACACGAGACGCGAGGAGGGAGCGGACGGTGGAAGCATAGAGTGAAACGTGGAAGGCCGAGTGTGAGAGACGATCCCCGTACGGTATCCGACACTCGCGTTTCGTGTCTGAAGTCTGAGTTCTGTCGTCTGAGGTTTGTCGCATGAAACGCTCATACGCCGCTGCCATCACCGAGCGCCTGGCCGCCTTGCGCGGGTACCTGGATGAGCTGGCTCCGCTCGCCGGGCTACCTCTCGAGCAGTATCTGTCCGACAGCGAGAAGCGCCGTGCCGCAGAGCGCCTCCTGCAGTTGGTGGTGGAGAGCGCCTCCGATGCCGCCCGCATGATGATGCTAGGCAAGGGTTACAATCCGGGGCCCTCACACGTGGCCTGCTTTGAGAATATGCGCAAGCGCCGCCTGCTCTCCCGCCAACTGGCCGACCGGCTCATCGAGTACGTCAGTCTGCGCAATGTGGTGGTTCACGATTATCTCACGCTCGACGATGAATTCGTCTACGGCCAGGTCCGGGGAGCGGAGGAGGTATTTTGCGAGTTCCTCACTCAGATGCGCTCTGCTCTCGGGGGGAGTCGCTAGACAGAGGCGCAACGTAGTACGTGGAGCGTGTAAAGTCTGGAATGGACCAGGAGGACCCGGCCTCTGTCGCCCCTCTCGCTCCTACGTCTTGAGCCTGCGGTTTGACGTCTGAGGTCCGAGGTCTGAGGTTTTCCCCATGCACCGTTACGACGATTACGGCTGGATGCGCGGGTTCAATCTGGTGCCCTCCTGGGGCGCACGGATCGAGGAGGCCTGGTGGCGGTATGATCCGCAGGCCTTCCGGCGGGAGCTGGCACCGCTGCCGCAGGTGCACGCCAATACCATACGTCTCTGGATTGAGTTCACCGCCTGGATGGCCGATCCGGAGGAGGTGGTCGCCTACTTCCTCGACGCCATCGCTGCCGTTGACGAGTACGGGATGAGGACCATGCCCTGCCTCTTCAACCGCTGGCACGATCGGCGCTGGGACTATGGCGGAACATATCTAGAGAACCTAACTAGTGACCTGGGGCCGATGCTGCAGTACGTAGCCGCGCTGGTGACCCCCCTGGCCGCGGACGGGCGGATCCTGGTCTGGGACCTGTGTAACGAGCCGCAGGCCTCCCAGGTCAACGACTCCGCAGCGGGGCCGGAACTGGCCTGGCTGACCGCCGTCCGCGACACGGTCTTGCGCTGTGGCGCACGGCAACCGATATGTATCGGCGTACACAACGGTGGCGACTCCATCAACCTGTTCGCGCCGCTGCAGGACATACTCTGCTGCCACCCCTACTCGCACGGCGCGGAGCAGGTTAGGGTCAATGTGGCGCGCTGTAAGGCGGTGCAGGAGCGCTGGGGTAAGCCAATGCTGTGCAACGAGGCGGGGATCGGGGGGCCGGAGGATCGCAGCCGAGCGGAGAATGCCCGGCTGGAGCTGACTGCCTGGGAGGAAGCCGGGTGGGGCTGGCTGGGCTGGACGCCGCATCCGGGGAAGGCGGTGGCCTCCCGCCGGGATCGGATGGATGTGAATGGGGTAGCCGGGCAGGGGTACCATCCCTGGTTCACCGAGGGGGGAAGCCTGAGGCCGGGTCTGGAATGGCTCGCCGAGAAGCCCCGGCGGAAGGCGCCGTGGCTCGCCTGAAGAATGGGCGCTCAGGAAGGTGATGGTGGTGAGGACGGTCTGCGCGCCATGTCCGGTTCGGGGCGGGCGTCGGGATGTAGGTGGGGGTCGAGAGACCACTCTCCGGCTCGGCCCAGGGCGATGCCGCGCTCCAGCCACTGCGTCGCGGGCTCCTCGATTACCCCATGCCCCCAGCAAGCGCGGGCGGGGGCGACAGCCAGCAGCTTCTCCAGGCTGGCCAGGCTCTGCTCCACGGAGAAGCCGACACTGCCCGCCCAGCCGGGATGACCCTCGTGCGTCAGCAGGTCACCCGTCAAGGCGGTGAGCCCGGCCTCGGTGTCTACCAGGTAGCTGACGCAGCCGGGTGTATGTCCCGGCGTGTGCAGGGCTGTGATCTCCAGACCGCCCAGAGCCAGGACCTCGCCGTCGGCCACCTCCCGGTCCACCTCCGTGGGGATGACGCACTCCGGGTACTCGTACCAGACCTCGCGGCTCCCCGCGCGCAAGACGCCGGCAGTGTAGGGGGTGGCGACCAGGGGACAGCCACGCTCACGCCAGGCCCCCGCGGAGAGGGCGTGGTCCACGTGGCAGTGGGTGAACAGGACGGCGCGCAAATCCCCGGGGCCGCGGCCGAGCTCACGCAGGCGCCGGAGGATCGCCTCCTCACCCACCGAGGAGCCGGGGTCAATCAGGATCAGCCCCTCCGGCCCGACCAGGAGGTAGGAGGTACACTGGAGGCGGAGTTGGCCCGGATGGGCGAGGAGCAGTTGGGCGGGTCTAGACATGGAGTTCCCCTGTAGAGGGGCCGGCCGAGGCGTTTGCGCCGAGGTCGGCCCGGGGCAAAGGACTGCTTTGCCGGATTGTCGTTGTCCGACCGTCAGGAGCCGGACTCCTTTCGCGCACAGGACGCGCGGGACTCGTGCCGCCCCTCCGGGGAGGCGCACCGGTGGGACGCCGGGGCCGCCGGGAAGGGGCGGGCCGGGCTCCTGGCCCGCCAACAACGCGGGCCACTCGGCCGGCCCCTCCATAGAGAGGCCACCGCGGCAATCACCACCGGGCGGCACATGAAGTGCCGCCCCTACCGGGGTACTCCCGGGCCGCGTACTTCGTCTGCGGCGCAGGCTCGTATTCGACCACTGCTTAGCCGGGGGTGCAGTAGGCTCCCAAGACCTTGTTGATCGCCTTGGCGATATTGCGGCAGTCGCGGGCGGTGTACCACTGGTTGAGGCTGATGGAGACCATGCGGTTGAAGAGGTCCTCCGCTACCGGGCAATCACCGCGCCGATACTCAGCTTTGCCTCCGGCCTGCAGGTAGCGCGGGCAGTCGAAGGGACAGCCGCTCTCCGGCCCGCCGGCCTGCAGCAGAATGGGGAACATATAAGCCGAGAGGTGCCAGTCCGGGCCGGCCTGGTCTCCTCTCATGCCACAAGCGACACCCTCAGCGTTGAGCGCGGCGACAATCCTGCGCCCCAGCGCAATCGTCTCCGGGTAGAACCGCAGCGTGTAGCCGACCTCGCCTTCCGGGTCATTGAGCCGCTGCCAGGTGATCTCGCGGAAGGGTCGCAGGTCGCGGACGATCCGCTGCTTGACCCGGCGGAAGCGCTCCACGACGGCGGGCATCTTCTTGAGCTGGACCACGTCCACGGCCGCCTCCAGCTCAGACATACGGTAGTTGGTGCCGACGAAGAGCTCCCCCTTGTAGCGCGGGGGGGCAAAGCGCACTGGTCGCCACAGCCCGCCGCCCTCCATGAGGCAGCAGGCGCGCTCGTAAAGGCGCTTGCTGTTGGTGAGCACCAAACCACCCTCGCCGCCGCCGACGATCTTGTAGGCGGAGATGGAAAAGCAGCCCAGGTCGCCGATAGTCCCCACGTACCGGCCGCGGAACTTGCCGCCGGCGGACTGGGCGCAGTCTTCCACCACCTTCAGCTTGTGCCGGCGGGCGACCTTCATGATCGCGCCCATGTCGCAGACGCTGCCCATGACGTGAGTGGGGGCGACGGCGACGGTGCGCCTGGTAATCGCCTTTTCCAGGGCCGCGGGGTCCAGGCCGAGGGACTCGTCCACATCACAAAAGACGGGCACGCCGCGGGCCATGACCACGGCGGCGGCGGTGGCGTAGAAGCCGATGGCCGGGCAGATGACCTCGGTGCCGGGACCGACCCCGGCGGCGACAAAAGCAGCGTGCAGGGCGGCGGTACCGGAACTGACGGCGATGGCATACTTGACGCCAAAGGTCTCACGAGCGACGCGCTCAAAGGCGCGAACCTTGGACTCGGTGAGGCCGGAGTAAAAGTGCGCCAGGAAGGGGCCGCCGGGGGGCAGGTCCTCCTCGCTCACTGCTTCTCGGATGCGGCGCAAGGCGTCCGGCGAGAAGCCGAAGCGTTCGGCGAGGGAGAGGAATTCCTCCGTCGCGATCTTGGGTTTGCCCCGGCCTTCCAGACCGCTGACGGCTTTCATCCCGCCCTGGAGGGCGAGTTGCTGTTCGAGTTTGGCGTTGGACACTGCCGTATCTCCTCCTATGTGTTGGCTGGGACGGTGACCCGGGGCGGCAGACGCCACAGGGCGCTATCCTGTATGCCCACTGACTCCAGCCACTCAGCAGCTCGATCGAAGACCGGCCTGTAGACCGCCTCGTGGCAGTCGGAAGCGAGCGAGAAGATCACGCCACTGGCCCGCAGCGCAGCCAGGTACTCGAGGTACTCATGGCCGAAGCGCTCAGGGTACTGGGGGTTGAACAAGCAGGCACTGATGTTGATCTCGACCACCTTTTCGTGCTCCACTGCAGCCGCGGCGAACTCGGCGTGCATTGACGTCGGTATCGCGTCAAACCGGTCAAACCACGGCGCGGCTCGGTAGATCCCATCCGGACTCTGCCAGTGTCCCATCCACCACCAGGGATGGGCGACGATAGTCACCAGTGGGTGGGTAGCGAGGAACATGTTCTGGCGGTGGTAGTCGCGGATGATCTCCTCGCGCTCGTAGGGCACATACAGGGGCCAGTGTACGCCCCCCACAACGTATTCCACACCCAAGGCGGCCAATCCCTCCCACGAGATCCCCAGGGCTGGGGCGGCGGAGGGGGGACCGCCCTGGCGCAGGCCGTAGACGGCGTTCTCCTGCCCGCCGTTGGCCAGCTCCTCCAGCTCCCACTGTGAGACCACGCTCAACTCGACGCCGAAGTGAAAGCGAGGCGAGGGGTCAGCCGCCAGAAAGGCTCGGCGGGAAGCCTGGAGATCGGGTAGGTTGAGAGGAGTGTGGAGGTGATCGGTCAGGCCGAAGTCGGCGATGCCACACGCGGTTGCCTGAGCGGGAAGGTCGGCGACCGGCAGGCAGGCCTCATCGCAAGAGTGCTGGGAATGGATGTGCCAGTCGCAGGTCAGGGACATCAGGTTTGGGCTCCTGGGGGTGGTGGCTCTGCGGCTGCCTGCCGTGCGTACCAGCTCGGCGCTCTGGGGGTCACCGGGCCGCCCGCCTCCTGGGCGTGGTAAATGTGGATGAGTTCCTCGTATGCCTCATTGCAGGCTCCGGTCGGCTTGCCTTTGTTGCGGAGGAGCTCAGCGTCGATGAGACCTCGCAGGTACAGGATGCGCCAACGCCACGACGCGCGAGCGCGGGGGCAGAGCCTGTCGTCGGCCTGCTGCAAGAGGTCCCAGGCGCGCTCCACGTTCTGTGGGGTCTTGGTCTCCGGCGGGTAGGTCTTTTCCAACAGATAGATCGCCTCGGTGAGCTCCTCGACAACTTGCGGCCCGAACTCATAAGCTACGTAGTCCCGCACCGCCAGTGCGGCACTGGATTGCCTGTTCCAGTACAGGCGGCTGACCAGGACCTTGTTGAGGTCCTCGAAGATGCCCTCGGAGTAGGGGAAGCCGCCGTGGAGCAGGTGACGAGCCTGGCCCCAGAGGCGCTCCAGCCGGTCCGGAAGCGGGTTTGCCCCGGAGCCACCCCAGGGATAGCGGCCCCACATGGTGATCTCGGGGAAGTTGAGCAGTGGCACCCCGCCGGGCGCTCCGTGCCGCAGTGGCCAGGGTGGGAAGTCCTCGTGCGCGTCGGCCATGGTGTAGTCAACCCAGTCGGAGTCGCGTTCCAGCGCGGCTTGCAGGCCGTCATACTCGCCATCGGACTCCTTCCGCACGTCAAAGCACCAGGTGGCGAGGATGAACTTGCAGCGGGGATAGCGGGCTTTGGCAATCCGCGACAGGTCCCTACTTAGCTGCAGGTACCCGCGGGCTCCCCAGGGCCAACACTGTTCGCAGCCGCAGCCGCCAGAATCGTAGGGGAAGGCGGCGACGTAATCCAAGCCGATGTCTTCATATCCCGCCAAGAAGGAGGTGAACATGCGGCGGAGATACTCTCGGCCGGCCGGATGGCTCGGGCACACGCGCGGCCCAACCAGCCCGCGCCGGGGAGGATCAGTGTCGGGGAAATCCATGGCTACGGCCTCGACAGGGGGGTCGGGGAAACCGCAGTTCACGGACCCGAGAAAACCTAATCGCATCCCGGCGTGCTTGGCCAGCCGCAGGAACTCGCGGTAGTCCTCCCGGCGGCGCTCGGCGGCTTCCTGGTCCTTCGGGTTCGGCAGCAGGAAGCCGAGCAACACGGCATTGACGCCCCATAGAGACAAATCCTCGAGATAGCGGCCAACCTCCTGGCGAGGGGCGGAGACGTACCAGTTGTTGAAATTGAAGGCCATGTAGATGCCCCGGACTGGGCAATCCGGCGAGGAGGTTCCGCTCCACCGATCTGGCGAGAAGGTGCCTTCTCCGTACGTGGCGCCGTGCAGCAGGTGCCCCACTCCGTACCGCAAGCCCCGCTCATCCGCTGCGGTCACCCGGACACCGCCGCGCTCACGTGCGATACGGTAGCCCTCCTCCGGGAGGTCAGGATCGAAGGTCAACGTCACACGCAGCTCGCCAGCAGCAGCCGATCGGGCAGTCCCCGTCTCGACCGTTGTGCCGCACCTCTCAGCCAAGATGCGCGCAAAGAGTGAGGCAACTGCAGCAACCTGCGGCGACGTTGGTTCGGGTAGGACCATTCTAATCATGCGAACAAACCTACTTGCCTGCGCATGGGGGATGGGCACCACGTCTTTCTGTGGGCTCTCGATTCACCCAACGCCCGCTTCTCTCCTGCTTCGTTCGCTGAGTTCCAGCGATCAGCGCTCGTGCAATGGCAGGCTCTCGCATCTTTACTTTCCTTGCGGCTTCTGTTACCATAATCACAGCAGCCCCGGCGGTCGGCCGGGCGCGTTCGTTTTTCCGGCGGCGCTGCCGGACCGAATCGGAGTAGAAGGGGCTGCCGGTCGTTGCCATCCTCACCGTGGCGAGGACTCGTAAGGAAGAGCAGGTGTATCCGCATGACCCTGACCGTGGAGCAGAAGAAAGAGATTATCGAGAAGTACGCCCAGCACGAGGGCGATACCGGCTCGCCGGAAGTGCAGGTGGCGCTGCTCACCAATCGGATCCAGTATCTCACCGAGCATCTGCGCCAGCATCGGAAGGACCATCACTCGCGGCGGGGGCTGCTCATGCTGGTCGGGCAGCGGCGACGGCTGCTGAACTACCTGCGCAAGAAGGATGTGAACCGCTACCGGGCCCTGATCGGGTCACTGGGTCTGCGGCGATAGCAGTCGGGAATAGATGAACGCCGATTGATGATTGCCGTACTAGAGGGGCGGACAGGTCCCAGGGGCTGTCTGCCTGTCTATCGGCTATCGTTTGTAGTTCATCAACTTTTTCAATACGGCACCCGGCCCCGACTGGGGTGGGATTCGGGGAATCAGACAAAGGGGAGGCGGAGAGGCGGAATCGGTAATCGCTAATCGGTAGATGGGGGAAACGCGCCCCGACTCACTCGGGACCTGACCCCCATACTAATCGATGATCATTTGCCGATCTCCTCATTATCTCCCCCTCCGTTTTCTCTGCTTCCTCCTCTCTCCCCTCGGTCGCCTCCGAAGGTGCCCACGACAACGGAGGCAATCGGCACTCCTCAGGCCAAGCCGGAGGGATTCCGTCTTGCGGCAGACAATGTCGCGGGCTGTCCCTACGGCCCCTCGGGCAGACCGTACCCTCCCCAACTGGAGGAACCATGATCCACACTGAGAGCATTGACTTCATGGGTCGCACTCTGACCCTGGAGACCGGGCGGCTGGCCCGGCAAGCGGAGGCGGCCGTTTTAGCCACTTACGGAGAGACGATGGTGCTGGTCACCGTCACTGTTTCGACGGATCCCATCACCGCCAACTTCCTGCCCCTGCGCGCCGACTTTGAGGAGAAGATGTACGCGGTGGGCAAGATCCCCGGCGGCTTTTTTAAGCGCGAGGGTCGCCCCTCGGAGGAAGCGACCCTCATCTGCCGCAAGATTGACCGGCCCATCCGTCCGCTCCTGCCCTCGGGCCTACGCCACGACGTACAAATCATCGCCACAGCCCTGTCGGCGGAGAATCAGAACGCGGTGGACCTGGTGGCCATGGTCGGCGCGTCGGCGGCCATGCACCTGTCTTCGCTACCTTTCGCGGGACCTTTCGGGGTAGTGCAGATTGCGCGGCTGGGCGACGAAATGATCTACAACCCCTCCTTCGAGCAGCGTGAGGAGGCGGACCTGGACCTACTGGTGGTGGCCTCCAGGGCGGGGATCGTGATGGTGGAGATGGAGGGTGCGGAGGTACCGGAGGACGTAGTCGCCGACGCGCTGGAGAGGGGCGAGGTGGCTTGTCTACCGGTAGTGGAAATGATCGAGCGACTGCGGGATAAGGCTGGAGTGCCCAAGAAGGAGTATCCACTTTGGGCGCCGCGGCCCGAGATTGCCGCCTATGTGCGGGAGAACGCGGAGGCGCGCATCGAGGAGATCATCCAGATCGTGGATAAGCACGAGCGCTACCTGGCCGAGCACGACCTGGTCAAGCACCTGACCGAAACCTTGTCGGAGGAGTTCCCCTCGCCGCATGATGATGTAATGGAGAGCTTCGAGAGGATTGCCGAAGAGAAGATGGCGGCGCTCATCCTGCGCAATCGCCGGCGGGCGGATGGGCGGGACTTCAGGCAGCTGCGGCCGCTCAGTGCCGAGACGGGCCTGCTGCCGCGCACCCACGGGTCGGCGGTTTTCACCCGCGGCGAGACGCAGGTGCTGTCCACCATCACCCTCGGGGCAACGCGAGACCAACGACTGGTGCGCACCCTGGAGGAGGAGGAGTACACGCGCTTCTCACTGCACTACAACTTCCCGCCCTTCTGCGTGGGCGAAGTACGACCGCTGCGGGCGCCGGGACGGCGGGAGATCGGCCACGGACACTTGGCCCAGAAGGCCGTGGAGCGAATGCTACCGCCGGAGGACGATTTCCCCTACACCATCCGCGCCGTCTGCGAGGTGCTGGAGAGTAATGGCTCTTCTTCCATGGCCTCGGTCTGCTCCACCTCCCTGGCGCTGATGGACGCGGGGATCAAGATCAAGGCGCCGGTGGCGGGGATCGCCATGGGCTTGATCTATGAGAGCGACGACAACTGGGCGGTGCTCACCGACATCCAGGGGTTGGAGGATCACGCAGGGCACATGGACTTCAAAGTGGCCGGGACCCGGGCGGGGGTCAACGCTCTGCAACTGGACATGAAAGTACCCGGCATCAAGACCGAGATCATGCGGGCGGCCCTGGAGCAAGCCCGGGAGGCGCGTCTGCAGATCCTGGATGTGATGGAAGCGGCCTTGCCTACCTCCAGGGACAGTCTGTCCAAATATGCGCCGCGCATGTTCTCGCTCAAGATTGACCCGGAGAAAATCGGCATGGTCATCGGGCCGGGAGGCAAGAACATCCGGCGGCTGCAGGACACCTACGAGACGAAGATTGACGTGGAGGACGACGGCACGGTGTTGATCTTCGGGGAGGACAGCGAAAAGGCGGAAGCCTGCCGCGCGGCCATCTACGATATGACCCGGGACGTGGAGGTCGGGGAGATCTTCGAGGGCAAGGTAGTCTCGACCACGACCTTCGGGGCGTTTGTGGAGCTGGTTCCGGGCCGGGACGGGCTGGTGCACATCTCGCAACTGGCTCCGCATCGGGTGGAGAAGACGGAAGACGTCGTCAAAGTCGGCGACACCCTGCGCGTCAAGGTCATTGAGGTGGACAGCGAGGGGAAGGTCCGGCTGACTGCCAAAGACGTGGACAGTGACGTGATCCCCGAGCCGCGGGAGCGCAGCGGTGGGGGCGGCCGTGGTGGGCGTGGTGGTGGAGGCGGCAGCCGGGGCAGCTCAGGCGGCGGGCGCCCGCCGGCTCCGACGCCCGGCGGCGAGGATGATGACAACCGCGGCCGGGCCTACTTCCGGGCCAAGAGAGAGGTAGGAACGGAGGCCTCCCCCCCTGCCCCCCTCTCCCTTGAAAGGGTAGGGGGGAGACGGAGGACTCACCCCCACTGGCCCCCCTCCCTTGAAAGGGAGGGGGGAAGTAGAGGGCCTCACCCCCCCTCCCGTCGGGCCGGAGAGGCCGCGGGCTGACATTGTCTCGCGCAAGCGGGGGAGGGAAACGCCCGCTTTCTCTTGTAACTCTCCCCTGGGAGAGGAGAGGCGACGACGGGCGTAAGTCGGGGGCGGGCTCGCCGGGGACGGCTCGGCCGGCCCCCCGTGAGGCGGAGCGGAGGTCTCACTTCCCCGCTAGCGGTAGAGAGCAGGGCCTGCTGGTCTGAAAGCGAGAACGGCCCATCGGCAAGCTGCCGGTGGGCCGTTTGTCCGTCTTGTGTTGCCTGAAGTGGAAATGGTGCACCGCGGCGCTTGCATTTTGGCCGTGAATGGGTATAATGCCATCGTCGCATAACTATAGTCGGAGGTGGTCTTATGTCTCACCGTCGCGGTTTCACGCTGATTGAGCTGCTGGTGGTGATTGCCATCATCGCCATTCTGGCAGCGATCCTCTTCCCCGTGTTCGCCCGCGCGAGGGCGAAGGCTCAGCAGAACAACTGCTTGAGCAACGTCAAGCAGATCTGTTTGGCGTGGCTGACCTACACTTCGGACTATGACCAGAGGATTCCCGGCGGATGCAATGGGGCCGATACCTGCACGTGGGGCGGCAGCTATCTGGGATCGTACTTGAAGCCGTATCTCAAGAACCAGCAGATCCTACTGTGCCCTTCCACCAGCACTGCACCGATCACGTGGAACTCGGGCTGCGGCAGTGCTGACCCCATTTGGTACACCGACTACCTCTACAATAGCGCCTACCTTGGCCAGAACGGTTGCGCGGATGCTCGCCAGGGCTATCCACCGCTCAAGGATTCAGATTTCATGCATCCGGCCGAGACCTGGAACTATGCCGACGGTCCCGTCAACGCCAGCTACTCGCTGTTCCCGTCCAGCGCCGCCACATACGGGGTCTACTATACGGCCAATGCTAACGGGATGTCGGTCAATGATCCAAACCAGCGGGCGCACGTGTCGAATGTCTCCTATCGGCATAACGGCGGCGCCAACTTCTCCTTCTGCGATGGGCATGCGAAGTGGCTGTCGCTGGGCTACGCCGAGAACCCGGCCAACATGCCCTCGTTGTGGCAGGCGGCATCCTGGCAGGTAGCGCCGTAGCTGCCTCCCAGCAACCTATACGCGCGACGCATACGGCCCATCGGCTAGTCCGGTGGGCCGTTGTCTCTTCATGGCGCGGGACGGAGGAGCCGCAATGAGCGAAGCGAATCCGGCCCGTTCCGCGCGCCGACGGGCCGGATTCCCGGCGCAGACGCCGGTCATCCGGCCCCTCCTTCGCCGCCGCCCTCCGGCCAAGAGCCGGGCTCGGCGTCTGCCAGTGGGCCGTTGTCTTTTCGGGGAGGGGGCGTATAATGGCGGCAGTCTGCGGTAAGGGGGCATCCCGATGAGAAGCAAGGTTTGGTGTGCGTCAGGCTTGACTTTGCTGGTCCTGGTCGCTGCGGCGCAGGCCCAGGAGGGAGTGATCCTGCGCTACCAGTTCCTCCCCGACGAGAGCCGGACCTATGACCTGAACGTGACCGGGGGCGGGCAGATCGGGATTAGCGGCATGCCGATGGGCGAGCTGGCCCTGCCGCTGGACCTGATCATCAACGGCGCTTTCGAGATGGTTACGCGGGATGTAGACGCCGAGGGCAACGGGCACCTGAGGGTCAACATCGGCCCGATGGCGATGGCGGTCACCGTACTAGGGCGAACCACGCACGTGGTGATGGACCTGGGGAAGGGCACGCTCCTGCTGGATGGCAAAGAGGTCAAGCTGCCGGAGCGGGCGGAGGCGGGGATGACGGCGGGGGCAGCCCTGTCCAAGCTGACCTTCGTGATGTCGCCGCAGGGGGGCCTGGTGGACGTCGAGGGGATGGAGGAGTTCCTGGCAGCGATGCGCGAGGCGGGGCCGATGGGCGCCATGTCCCCGGCGATGATGCCCAACCTCAAGGAGATGCTCAAGGGCTACTCGCCGCTGTTCCCCGAGGGGCCGGTGGCGCCGGGGGAGGGGTGGGAGCAGGCCTTCCGGTTCCCCATCCCGGGCCAGCCCGAGCCGGCGCTGCTGTCCATCAAGTATGTGCTGGAGAAGATGGGGGACATCGGGGGACACAAGATCGCGCGGATCGGCTTCTCCGGGGAGTGGGAACTGAAGGATTTGCCACTGCAGGCTCCCGCGGAGGGGCAGCCCTCGCCGGGGAAGATAGACTTGATGGCAATGCAGACGGAAGGGCAGATCTACTTTGACGTGACGGCGGGCTTCCTGCACAGCGTGCGGATGGCGTTGGCGATGGATATGGAGATGACGACCACGGCGCCGCTGGGGCCGCCGGTCGCCCAGGGCCAACCCGGTGCGGCCGGTCCGCCGCCTCCCGAGGGTGAGCCGGAGGGAGGCACGGTCAGGCTCAAGGGGATGAAGCTGTACTACAACCTCTACCCGCGCGGAGGGGTGTCCGCGGCGGCGGAGATGTAGCCCCCTCGCTGAATGCTTTCTCGCCCCCGCAAGCGGGGGAGAAGACAGCCCCGTCATCGCAAGGAGACTATTGGATGACTGACTGCGACCGTCTCCGGCAACTGATCCTCGAGCGGGCCCTGAGATTTGGGGATTTCACGCTGGCCTCAGGGCAGAAGTCGACCTACTTCATTGACGGCAAGCAGGTCTCGCTACTCGGCGAGGGGGCGAACCTGCTGGCGAAGGCCATTTTGGAGGTGCTGGACCCGGCGGTGGAGGCGGTGGGCGGGATGAGCATCGGGGCGGACCCGATTGCGGGAGCGGTGATTGCGCTGGCCCACGAGCAGGGGCGGGAGCTGACCGGGTTCCTGGTGCGCAAGGAGCGGAAGGATCACGGCACGGGCAAGCAGGTGGAAGGGCCGCTGTGGGAGGGAGTGCGGGTGGCGATGCTGGAGGATACCATCACCACCGGTGGCTCGACGCTGGCGGCGATTGAGGCGGTAGAGCGAGAATACCGGGCGCAGGTGCTGCAGGTGATTACTATGGTGGACCGCCTGCAGGGGGCGCGGGAGAACCTGGCGGCGAAGGGGTATGCGCTGACGGCGCTGTATGAGATCACGGAGTTTGGGATCTAGCCAGGGACTGGCGCATATTCCGTCGGCGGGAGATGTGCCTGTTCCTTGTTGAGCCGGCCGGTGAGTACGGGGTACAGGCACCCGCCCCTCAGACGGGAGGGGCGCCAGCCCCGGCTAGAGCGGTTCCACCTTCATCTTCTTGTCTCGCCTCGTGCGCTTGAGCAGCGCTTCCACCTTTTCCCGCGTCGGCAGGCTAGGCTGGGCGCCGCGCACGGTGCAGGCCAAGGCGCCGGTGGCACAGGCGAAGGTGGCTGCCTCGTCGAAAGAGGCCTCCTCCGCCAGGCGCACGGCCATCGCCGCGGAGAAGGCGTCGCCGGCGCCGGTGGGGTCCACGACCTGGACGCTGAAGCCGGGGATCAGCCGAGAGCCGTCTTCATCCAAAAGCAGGCAGCCTTTGGCGCCCAGGGTGATGGCGACGCGCTCGATGCCCCGGGACGCCATCTTGCGGGCGGCGACCAGAGCAGAGGCGGGGTCAGTGATGGGTACGTTGACCAGGCGGGAGGCCTCCGTCTGGTTGGGGGTAATGACGCTGGAGCCGGTCCAAAGCTGAGGCGGTTTCTTGCCCAGCGGGGAGGGGTCCAGCAGGGCGGGGACGGCGCAGTCGGCGGCCACCTGCATGGCCCGATTGACAGTCTCCTCCGGGACGCCCAACGAAGTGAGAAAGAAGTCACAGCGCTCAAACGCGCGGTGGGCCTGCTCGATGTGGTCGGGACTGCAGCACAGGTTGGCCCCCAGGACGGAGACGATGCGGTTATCTGTCTCGGCTTGAGCGACCAGGACAAAGGCGGTGCCGGTGGCGGCCTGCTCGGTGGTCTCCACCCACTTGACGTTGACTCCCTCGTGGCTCAGGCGCCGGCGCAGAACCTTGCCGTAGGCGTCTTCCCCCAGGCAGCCCACCAGGATGACCTCGGCGCCCAGCCGGGCGGCGGCCACCGCCTGGTTCGCCCCCTTGCCGCCGGGGATGAGCTCAAATCCCTCGGCGACAACGTTTTCGCCTTTCTCCGGAATGCGCTGTGTCTGGATGGAGAAGTCCAGGTTGATGTTGCCCAGAACGGTCAGACGTGCGGGCATGCGGGGTTTAACCTCCCCTGTTGGCTACCGGGCGGGTGGCCGGCTTGATCCGGGGCAGAGCCATGGTGGGCTTGGGACTCGTCGCTGCGGGGGATGGCCGGGGCTTTGCCGAGGCTTGAGGACCGGAGGGCTTGCCCCTGGAGGCCGGGGCGGCGCCTGATGCCGGCGGGCCGCCCGGAGCGGGAGCCAGTCCGGGTCCCGGGGGGGTACCCGGCGGGGTTGCGCTTCCGGGCTGGGCACCGGGGGGCGGAGCCGGTGGCGTCTTGGGCTTGACGCCCACACGGATCACTCCAGTCTGGGCGGGATAGTAGTCGTCGTGTAGTTTGACCTTCTTGATCTGCTTGCCATTCTTGGAGACGGTCATCCAGAGCGTGGCACGAGCACCGGAGGAGGCGTCTTTTTCCACAACGCGCTTACCCGGAGGAAGGTTGGGGTCCTCGATGATCTGGGTGCCGCCTCCCCAGGTGGACTTGTTGGTGACGGTCAGTTCCACGTCGTAGTCATCGTCGGCATGGCCGACGACCGCCGCCCACAGACGATCGCCCCGGATCTCCCCGAGAATGACTACCGTGTGCTGCAAGGTATTGCGCAGGCGCAGGTCGTGCTGCCCCCAGTAGACGGTGGCATCGCGGCCGGTGGGGCAGTACCAGACAGGGCGGGAGTGATGGCTGCGCTCCAGGACGGTCATGTTGGCGAGCAGGGCGACGTTGTAGAGAGTGGAGGCGACCTGACAGATGCCGCCACCGGTGTCGGGGACGACCTTACCGTCCTTGAAGATAGGGGCGGACCGATAGCCTTCCTGGACGGTGCGCTCGCCGACGGTCTCATTGAGGGAGAAATCCTGGCCGGGTTTGAGGGCAATGCCGTTTACCTTGCCGATGGCCAGTTCCATGTTGTGGGTACGGTCGCGTTGCCAGGTGTGGTAGGGAGTAGAATAGGCGGCGAGGACCATTTGCAGTCCGGCGAGGTCTTCGGCGCTAATGTTGGGCGGCTTCTCCTTGACGACTAGGTCCACACGGCTGGCCTGCGGGTTCTGCAGACCGCGGGTCACGATTGCCGCACTCTCCTTGACCAGCAAGACCAGACCGCTTTGACCGGGGGTCTTTTCGAGCGTATTGCTGCTGTTGACCCGGATTCTAGCGTTGCGGGGCTCACGATTGACCTGCGGAGCCAAGCCGGTGAGGACGGCGGTGAGGCGGAGCTGGTCGACGCTGAAGGGAGCAGGGAGGTCCAGGCCGTGGGTGTGCAGGCGCCAGTGAGTGGCGAGGCGTTGAAGCAGCGCGGGTTCACGGCCAGCTGCCAAGGCGGCGCTGAGGGCGGTGGGCAGATCTAGGGAGAGGCCGAGCTTCTCACGGGTCAGCCGGGCGCTGCCGCCGGGATAGACGAGTTCCATCTCCGCCTGCAGGAGCGGCGACAGGTGCTGTTCGAGCGCGGTCTGGGCCTGCAGGGCGGACATGCCTCCCACCGGCACGCCGGCTACCGATATGTGGGGGGCGATGCTGTCGCCACGGGCGAAGCCGGCGGCGAGCGCGGCCACCGTCAGGCCGCTCAGAATAACCAGCAGGACCACGATGACCAGGACCAAAGCGGCGACGTTAGCTGCGCGGCGCCGCCCGCGGCGGCCAGGAGTGCGTTTCATAGCTTCGGCTCTGTTCTCCGCACGGGCGGGACAGGGTGTACGGCGGATACCAGCAGGCATGGTTTCACGATAGTCTGGCAGGCTCCTCGGTGGTCAGGTGGAGGGCGTTCACTCGGGAGTCGTACGCTCCTCGGTCCCCCCATCTTCCGCAGACGCCTCAGAGCGGGCGTAGCCATGGCGGACATCACACTGAGCGCTCAGTGTGGAGAACTCCTGCTCGAGGCGCTGCAGCCGATTCAGAAGGCATTGGATAGCCGGGTCTTCGGCGCGCATGGCCCGGTCGTGCCGGAAGTCGTAGATGCGCTCGCCCCGGCGGCGCACCACGTAGGCCTTGGTGCCGACGACGGTGCAGAAAGGTGGTATGTTGTCCAGGACCACGGCTCCGGCCCCGATAACGGAGCCCTCGCCAATGGTGATAGCCCCGAGGATTTGGGCATGGGCTCCCACGGTGACGTTGTTCTCCAAAGTGGGATGCCGCTTGCCCTGCTCCTTGCCGGTGCCGCCCAGGGTAACGCCGTGGAACAGGGTGCAGCCGTCGCCAATCTCGGCTGTTTCGCCGATTACCGTGCCGGTACCGTGGTCAATGAAGATCCCCTGCCCGAGAGTGGCGCCGGGGTGAATCTCGATGCCGGTAAAGAATTTGGCGATCTGCGACAGCCAGCGGGCCAGCAGGCGCAGCTTCCACTGCCACAGGCGGTGATTGAGCCGGTGCCACAGCAGGGCATGCAAACCGCTGTAGCAGAGGATGATCTCAAGATTCCCCCGCGCGGCAGGGTCGCGCTCCCGGGCGGCTCGGATGTCGGCCAGCACTTGGCGGCACATAGGCGAAAGACTTTACGAAAAAGCCCCAGGCGGTTGCCTGCGGCTTGGATACACCTCCTGTCTACGCATTATATGGCGCTCCAGCGGCGGCGTCAAGCGGCGAGCGTCCCTCGGCGCTGTCCGGCGGCGGCCATGATCCCGTGCTCGGTGAGCAGGCCGATGGGCTGGTCTTCGGCTGAGGTGACCATCAGCCAGCCCAGGCCATTCTGGGCCATGCGACGCAGTCCGTCCAAGGCGGCAGCGTGCAGCCCGATAGTCATGCGGTCCTTCTCTAGGGGCTGCATGATCTCGGCAACCGTTATTTGCGGCCACTCGGCCGGGTGGTACCTCTGCAGACCCGCTTGCTCCAGCACTCCGACGGCGATGCCTCGGTCGTCCACCACCGGGTAGAGCGGCTGTGGACGCATAGCCGCGTACTGCTGCACGGCCGCGGCCAGACTCAGACCGGCTGGAATGCTGGGGACGGGCCAGTGCATTACCTGCCCAACCTGTAGACCACGCAGGACCTGCTTTAGTTCGGCCTGTTGCCCCTCCGCGCGGGCCACGGAGAGGATCAGCCAGCCGATGAAGAAGGCCCACAGGCCCATCTGTCCGCCAGTAACGAACAGCGCCATGAAACCGCCGTAGGCCATCAGCGCGATCCCCAGGGTGACGCCAAGAACCGAGACCAGGCGGGTCGAGGAGAACTCGTTGCGAGTGACCGCCCAGATTACCGAATGCAGCACGCGCCCGCCGTCCAGGGGCAGACCGGGGAGCATGTTGAAGATGGCCAGCATGCCGTTGATGTAAGCGAGCAAGACAATCACGCCACTGACCAGGTCCGGCGCTCTGCTAGGGTCCCAGTGGCGGCCGCCCAGGAAGTAGAAGAGCACGGCCAGCGCCGCGGAGCTGGCGGGGCCGGCGATGGACATGAGGAACTCGCCGCCGGGAGTATGCACCTCGCCCTCCACCTGCGATACGCCGCCGAAGACGAACAGCGTGATGCGGCGGACGGAGATGCCCAGAGAGAGAGCCATCAGCGAATGGCAGAGCTCATGGGTCAGGACAGAGGCGACAAAGAGCAGGCAGGCTACCGCTCCGGCCACCCACTGTGCTATCGGCTGGGCTGGCGCCACCGGGCGCAACATGCTCGCGAAGACAAGCGTGAACAGCACGAACATGATGATCCAGGTGTAGTTGATCTCGATGGCGATGCCCTTGATGGTTCCCAGATGCCAACCACGCATATGAGTCCTCCCGTTCAGCGAGCAGCGCACAAGAGCCCGGGGTTTTGCTGAGGTAAGGTGGCGTCCGAGGAGGATAGACGACGGGAAGGGAGAATAGTTTCGCGGCGAGGCCCCCACAGAGGTTCAGGAGGGCCGCCCCCTAGGGAGGCGCGCAGTGAAGGCCATGGCCGGGGAACCGAAGAGAGCCGTTGTGACGGGAGCTGCGGGCATGCTGGGATCGGCGCTGCTGGAACTGACGCCAGCCCAGGTCGGGGTTGTGGGAGTGGACCTGGCAGAAGGGGACTTGAGCCGGCCGGAGGGTGCCTGGGCCGCTCTTGCCGAGACTAGACCGCAGGTAGTAATTCACTCCGCGGCCTACACCGACGTGGACGGCTGCACGCGCGATCCGGAACGCGCTTTCCTGCATAACGCTACGGCGACGCAGAACGTGGCCCGCGTCTGCCGCGAATTGGGGGCGCGGTTGGTCATGCTGAGCACAGACTATGTCTTTGATGGAACGAAGGGGTCACCATATACGGAACAGGACTTGACCAATCCGCTCAGCCCCTATGGGGAGTCCAAGTTGGCGGCGGAGCGGTTGGCGGCAGACGAACTGGGCGACCTGCTCATCGTGCGGACCCAGTGGCTGTACGGGCCCGGGGGAAGGAATTTTGTGGCAGCGGTGGTGGGGCGGGCTCGGGAAGAGGGTCGGCTACGGGTGGTAGCCGACCAGTGGGGGAGTCCTACTTACACCCGGGACCTGGCGCGGGGTCTGTGGGAGGCGGCGCTGAGCCCGGCGCGCGGGGTCGTGCACCTGACTAACGTTGGGGTGGCCACCTGGGCAGACCTGGCCGAGGTGGCGGTACGGGCGGCGGGACTGGAGGGGGTCGCTCTGGAACGCATCGCTTCCGAGGAATGGCCCACGCCCACCATCCGCCCGCGCTACTCGGTGCTTGACAATCAGCGGTGGGTACGGTTAGGCTTTGGCCCGCTGCGCAGGTGGGAGCAAGCGGTGGAGGAGTATGTACGAGAATGTTTGAGGTAGAGAATGCCGCGGAGGTCGGTGGTGAGCGGGAACGGTGCAATCCGGGCTGTGGCGACCGGCTTTCACCCACATACGAGCACGAAAAGGGATGAGATCCTTGCGGACAAGCTGCACACTGCTGGCGGGGGTGACTCTACTGCTGGTCGTGGGGGTGTCGGCGGCGATGGCGGCGGGGGCGGATGTCTCAGCGCTTACGCCCGAGGACTTGCTGGCAGCGGTGCCGCCGCTGAGCGAGGTGCCCGGGGTGGTGGCGACGCCGGCTGACTGGTGGCCCGGCTTTCCCAGCTTCCGCGTGGGGCCGCTCAACCCCAATCCACGGCCGGGAGAGCGCTTCTACGTTGCCCAGCGGTTCAGCCGGTTCGACGACCTCGAGCGCAGCCACCTATCGGTGACTGTCTTGCTCATGAGCACCCTCAAGCAGGCCCACCGGACCTTCGTAGACCTGAGCAGCGAAACCGCGCAGGGGGCCAAGGTGCTGAACGGCCCGCGATTGGGTGACGAGAGCCGGTACTTCGCGCACGCGGGCGCGGTCGGGAGCACTACGCTGCGCTATCGCGTGGGGCCGCTGGTGGGGCGGGTAACGCTGAGCGCGCCGGGAGCGCCGGCCTCGGCGGAGGTGCTGAGCAAATACGGTGCGGCCCTGGTCGGCAGGCTCCAGGACCTGCTGGCGGGGAAGCTGGCGGCGCCGAATCTGCCCGCGGATTTCGCTGCGGCGATGCCGCCGGCGGCCGCCACCACTGAGATTGGGCCGATTCTGGCCTCGGCGGTGCTGCCCGTGGAGGCCTGGGCCCTGGCCGACAGCGCAAACGATCCGGCCCGCGTCAGGGATTTGCTGAAGGCCGGGGGTGTCGGTAACCTCTACTATCGGCTCTACGCGGCGCAGGGCGTAACGGGGCACGTGCTGGAGGCGACGTTGTTTCAGTTTGGGGACGCCGAGGCGGCCACCCGCTGGGTGCGGATGTTCATCCGCGAAGTGGCGACACACGGCCCTGTCTACGATCCGGGAGAGACTGGGGTGCTGCGTGCTTTCTCCTCTCTGCCGGGGCTCAATTATGAACTGCAGTTCGCCAAAGGTCGCCTGGTGGGGGATGTAGTGGGGCGGGCGGCATTTGGAGAGCTGGACCCGGCCTGTCGGCCGCTGGTGCGCAGACTGGCGGAGCTCTGGTGGCCGGCCGTACCGGTGAAGTAGAGACGGACGCCCTGCAGACAGAGAAGAGACGAGCACGGATCCGTCGATCTGTGCTCGTGCCGCGGGAAGGGGAACCGGAAGGGACGATTATGGATTTTGACATTGCCGACCCTGAGCTAAGTACGGCCGGGAAGCACCGGATTCTGTGGGCAGAACGAAACATGCCGGTCCTGGCCCTGATTCGGGACCGGTTTGCCGAGGAGCGGCCGCTGGCGGGAGAGCGGATTGCCTGCTGCCTGCACGTGACCAGCGAGACCGCCAACCTGATGCGCACTCTGCAGGCGGGCGGAGCGGAGGTGCGCCTGTGCGCCTCCAATCCGCTGTCTACTCAGGACGACACCGCGGCTTCGCTGGTGGTGGACTTCGGCGTGCCGGTCTTTGCCCGGCATGGGGAGGACACAGAGACCACCTACTACGAGCACATCAACGCCGCCCTCGATCTGTGCCCTACCATCACCATTGACGACGGGGCGGACCTGGTCTCGACCCTGCACTCCAAGCGGCAGGAGCTGATCCCCGGCCTGAAGGCGGGAATGGAGGAGACTACCACCGGGGTCATCCGCCTGCGGGCCATGGCCGCCGACGGGGCGCTGCGCTACCCGATGATCGCCGTCAATGACGCCTACACCAAGCACCTGTTCGACAACTACTACGGCACCGGGCAGTCCACCATTGACGGGCTGCTGCGGGCCACCAACGTGCTGCTGGCGGGGCGGCAGGTGGTGGTGTGTGGGTACGGCAACTGCGGGCGAGGCGTGGCCCAGCGGGCGCGGGGCATGGGAGCACTGGTGATCGTGTGTGAGGTGGACCCACTGCGAGCCCTGCAGGCGGCCATGGACGGCTACCGGGTCATGCCCCTGGCCCGGGCGGCGGCGATCGGCGACGTCTTCGTCACCGTGACCGGAGATCGCTCCGTGCTGGATGCGGCACACTTTGAGGTGATGAAGGACGGCGCCATTCTGGCCAACTCAGGTCACTTCGACGTGGAGATCAATCTCAAGGCACTCCAGCAGATGGCCGCAGAGGTCCACCGGACGCGGCCTGCAGTGGAGGAATACCATCTCCGCGACGGGCGCAAGCTGTATGTCTTGGGGGAAGGGCGACTGGTCAATCTGGCTGCGGCCGAGGGTCATCCGGCCTCGGTCATGGACATGAGCTTCGCCAATCAGGCGCTGTGTTCAGAGTATGTCGTCTCGCATGAACTGCCGCTGGACGTCACTAAGGTGCCGGATGAAATTGACGAACAGGTGGCGGCGCTGAAGCTGCAGGCGATGGGGATCGAGATAGATGAACTGACCGCGGAGCAGAAGCAGTACCTGGGCTCGTGGAAAATGGGCACCTGAACGTCAAGCACGACGGCAAGCAGAATGGGGCAGAACGACAGCGGAACAGCAGCTTGGGTGCGATGTTCCGAGAGGTATCTCAGTTGTCTTTCAGTCCCCCGTGGGGAGGTTAGAAGCGATGTCCGACGATGAGGTCAAGCTGGCGGTGCTGGACGATGAGGCAGTAGCCAAGGTGCGTGCACTCGAACAGGAGTTGGGGGAGAACGTGGTGGTGATCGCCTATGACCGTCCCCTGGAGCTGGCCCGATTGACCCAGGAACACCTGGACAGGCTGACGGACGTGGAACGGACGCTACCCAACGCGTATCTGGTAGCCTATCTGAAACCCAGACAGTCGTGCTGAACCTCCGTCCGCGCTATGCGGGAGGAGGAGTCATGGCCTGGCGCGAACTGGGGCTCATGCGTTGCAGACTTGCCGTTCTGGTTGCAGGCAGTCTGGTCCTGCTCGGCGGCAGGGCGCTAGTCGGAGCCGCACAGGACCTGCCACCGTCTACGGTTCCTCCCTCGGGCAGCATCATCGAGGCACCCGCTGCGCCTCCGACAGCCGGCGGGGCTCGCTCCGCTCCCGACCCCGCGCGGGTGGAGACGCCTGCCGGATCGGCACCGGCGTCTCCAGTCGTCCCGTTTGCCAATCCCAGCCTGAACTTCGCCGTGCTGGGAGGAGGCTGGCCGGGACCAGGGAGGATAATATCGCCGCGGCTGCGGCAGATCGCGGCTGAACTCGGAGAGCGTGCTCCGGAGTTGGTGCTGGGCACCGGCGATTTCGTGGAAGGCAGCCTCGATGTCGGCGTACTGGAGAGGCAGTACCAGTGGCTGTTCTACGCCCTGCAACCGCTGCAGACGCGCCGAGTAGTGCCGGTGGCTTTTGCCCCCGGGGCGCGGGAGATTCGCAGCAGCAGCGCCAACGCGCGAGTCTTTGCCTCCTACTTCGGTGGGCTCTACTACTCCTTCGACCGCTGGGCCGCACACTTCATCGTCCTGGACACCGAGGTACCCGGCCAGGAGCAGCGCATCATGGGCGAGCAGTGGTGGTGGCTGGTGGGGGATCTATACCAAGCGCTGGGGGCCAGGTACATCTTCGTGGCGCTGGGACGGCCACTGTTTCCGGTGGCCGGAGGGCGGGGCAGTGGCCTGGATCGCTACCCGCAGTACCGGGACGCCCTGCATAACTTGCTGCGTGACTACCGGGTCTCAGCGGTGTTCTGTGGCGGGGAAGGACTGTACGACTATCAGGAGCGGGACGGGGTGCGGTACTTCATCACCGGCGGGGCAGGCGAGGAACTGGATGAAACCGCCGGCCCCAGCCGAGCGTTTGCCCACTATCTTTGGGTGAGATGTGGGGAGCGAGGGTTTGAGGTGGAGGCGGTTCGGGTGGGATGAACCTGGCCCCCGGCCCCGTCTCCCTCCCCGTGGGAAAGAGGGAGTTGGGAAAGACGAGACCGTGGTCGCAGGGAGGCAAGCAGATGAACAGGCTTATGCTGGTCGGATTGCTCGGGCTGTTGGCGATTACGACGGCGTGCGGGGACGTGACTTTCACGATCAAGGATTACCTGCATCACCAGTGGCGGGACGAGCTGGTGACGTATCGCGTGGAGAAGGCGAAGGTACCGGATCCGGCGCGGCTGACCGGCCCGGACGGCAAGGTAGTTCCCGTGCAGATCCGGGACCTGGGGAAGGAAGCGGAGGTCGCCTTCATCGTGCGAGACTTGCCGGCGGACGGCGAGGTCACTTACACCCTCAGCGGAGGCGCCGCCGTGGGACGGCCAATGACGGAGCCGCTGCGCAACGGCTTGCTCCTGAACGCCGGGGAGGTAGCGGCGTTGGTACCGGCACCGGGGGAGAGCCAAGCGGCGCCCGGGCAGAAGCTGGGCGACCTGCCGGCCCCCCTGCTGGCAATGCGTACGGTAGATGGCAAGTGGCTGGGCGCGGGACGTCTGGTGGGCGACTTGCCGGCACAGTCGGTCAAGACCACCCTGATCGCTTCCGGACCGGTCTATGCGGAGGCGCGGACTGAGTACATACTGGATGGGGGCCGCTATACGGCGACGGTGAGGGTGATTTCCGGGCAGCCGGCGGTATTGGTGGCGGAGGAGTTCGACATGCCCGCGGCCGCCGCCGAGAAGTGCTTCTTCCAGTATGACTTGAAGGAGGGCTTTGACCCGCAGCGTCTAGCCGTTATCGGGCGGCTGTGGCGACAACGCACGGACCAGAAATCGGTTTGGCCCCGTACCTACAGCCAAGCCGCGGGAGGCACCGACTACAAGCTGGAATTCGACGTCGACCGGCGTGAGGTGTCCTGCATCGGCTACAGCACCTGGTGGCCGGAGACGGTGCGGGTGATGACGCTGCACGGCAGCGGGACCGGGCAGGCCCTGTCCTTCTTCCCCACCCGCATCGGCGCCTGGCGCAACCCCATGGGCTGTTACTTGGAGACACGCAAGGACGGCAGCCTCTATCTGTCCTTGCCGCTGTACGTGCAGCAGACCTGGTCCAACGACGGAGTAGACATGCCCAGTCCCTATTATACGGGACGGTTGGAGAAGGGCTGGCCGAAGACGGCGTTGCGTCGCCAGTGGGCTCTCGCTTTGGCGCCTGAGGGTGAAGCCTTCCCCGCCCAGGGGCGGTCGGCGGTGGCGCAGGCGGTGATCAAGTACTCCGATCTGCCGTTGGATAAGATCAAAGACTGGGTGTTCAAGTGGAACTGGGACGGGGTGAAATACCCCCGGCTGTATGTGGACCCGGACAGGCTGGCCGAGATACGCCAGCGGGCGCAGCAGATTCCCGGTTGGGACGCCGAACTGCGGCGCTACTATACTCGGCCGCTGACCTATGTGCTTACCGGCGATCCGAAGGTGGGCGACGAACTGCTGCACACGCCCCTGGAGCGGCCCCAGGATTTTGCCACAGTGGGCTGCCCGGCGGGCCTGCGCTTCTACGTTGCCAACCTTCTCGATAACTGGGGCTATGTCGGCTTCCCCTCGCCCAACAACGCCACACCGATGATAGAGCTGGTACGCTTTGATGCGGCCATGGCGGTACCCGAGGCAACGGAGGCGGAGAGGGCGGAGATGCAGTCGCTGGCCGCCTTTGTGGCGCAGATGGTGTACGACCCGGACTGGCACGCAGTGGGCTCCGGCTGGCACTTGGGCAACCCGAATATGCCGCCGCGCCAGGAGCACCACCTGGGAGCGGCCTCGCGGGCTTTGCCGACTCATCCCCTGGCCAAAGCCTGGGCGGAGCGGGGCGCGGCGGAGTTGCAGCGGCAGTTGGAGGACAACGTCAAGCCCTCCGGGGCTTGGCGGGAGTGTCCGCACTATCAGTACGAGGCGGCCTTCTACCCGATGATGCAGTCGGCAGTGCCGCTGAAGCTGGCCGGCACCTATGATGTCTTTGCCGACCCGCGGCTGAAGAAGACCATGGTGTACTTGATGAACATTCTCATGCCGCCGGACCCCCGCTTCAAGGCCGGGATTCAGAAGTTGCGTACCCTACCCGCCTTCGGCAACGGTTCCTGGGAGTTCATGCCCGTAACCGGCTGGGTGGCGGCCATGTCCGCCCAGGACGACCCGGAGTTCTCCAAGGCGATGATGTGGGCCTGGGAGGCGCAGGGCAACCAGACCTGGTTCAGCATGAGCCAACTTGTGCTTGACCCGACGCTGCCGATGAAGCAGCCGGAGCTGAAGAGCGCTCTGTTCGAGGGCTTCGGTGCCATTCTGCGCTCCGGGTTCCCCTCGGACGACGAGACATGGTTGGCTTTCAAGCATGGCGAGTGCATCGAGCACTACAACTACGGAGATCAGGGCAGCTTTATGCTCTGCGCCAAAGGTGCACCGCTGGTGCTGCACTTCGGATCGCAGTACACGCCGTACTTCCAGGGATCGTGGTATTTCAACAAAGCCTGCTTCAACCGCCGGCCGCTGAGCGCGGCGGACGGAGAGGCCTACGAGACAATTCGGAGCTTCGGCCTAGACCCGGCCAACTACTCGCTGGGGACCGAGGCCTGGGAGGATAAGAACCTGGATTCTTACCTGATGAACACCCGGGGGTTCTTCAGCGGGACTCAGGCTGACTATGCCCATGGGGAGCAGGTGCAGAAGGCACAGGGCGTGGTGGGTAAGGACCCCGACCAGAGCCTGCCGCCCAACACGGCATTGGCCGTGGTGCCGATCCCGGAGACGCACTGGAACCGGCGGATCGCCTTGCTCAAGGACCCCGATCCACTAGCCCCCAACTACTTCGTGATGCGCGACGACCTGATCGGTAAGGGCAGTTTTCCCGGCGAGTGGAATATCTGGACCCTGGCCCAAGACGTGCAGACCAACGGCAACATGGCGGTGGTGACCAGCAAGTACGGCGTCATCATGGACGTGTTCATGGCCGAGCCGGTGCAACCGCAGTGGGCCGTGCAGCAGGTGACGGCGCTACCCAGTCCCACTGCGACCGGTTCCTTCCTGGCGGGTCCGTCGAATGCGTATGCCGTGGAGAAGCCCTGGCGCGAGACTCATACCAACCTGCGGGCCCTGCAGGCGCCCAACCAGGGCTTCCTGGCGGTGCTGTACCCGCGCAAAGCCGACCAGCCCGCGGCGACCTGCACGGCGCTGGCCGACGGCAAGGGCGTTAAGGTAGTCACCACCCGTGGCACCGACTGGATCTTTCTCAGCGAGGTTCCGGTGAAGTGGAGCGGGGAGGGGCTCTCGTTCTCCGGCACGGCAGGGGCTATCCGCAAAGCGGGGGACAAGTGGGCGGTGGTGTTCTTCGAGCCCGGCGAGGCGACGGTGAACGGCAAGACGGTGAAGGCAGACAAGGCGCAGGAGATCGTGCCCTGAGTCGCGCCCACGTTTGACGACCACGCCTTTCGGGAAGAATGAAGAGGTGACGAGGAGGCCATCGGGTTAGGACCTGCCAGTGGAGAGGAGCACCCATGAGGCAACGCCACGGATTCACGCTGATAGAACTGCTGGTGGTCATAGCGATCATCGCCATCCTGGCGGCGATCCTGTTTCCCGTCTTTGCGCGGGCGCGGGCCAAAGCCCAGCAGAACAACTGCTTGTCCAACACCAAGCAACTGATGCTGGCGGTCATCATGTACGCCTCGGACTACGACGAGATGCTGCCCCGGGACAACTTCGGGTCCATCATGGTGGGCGGATCACCGCAGAACCAGACCTGGGCGCGGGTGATTCAGCCCTATGTGAAGAACCAGCAGATCTTCGTCTGTCCCAGCAAGCAGGAGAACGACTTCTTGTACGAAAAGGACCCGGACACGGTGTGGGCCCCGTGCGGATACGGAGTGAATGACTCCTACCTCTTCCGGGGCATTGGCTACTCGGTTACCAGCACCGCATCGGTCCAGTCGCCGGCCGAGACCATCGCCCTGGGCGAGCGTTACGGCCTGAACAAGGTGCGCCTGTATGCTCCGGTGGCCGAGGGCGGGGCGGGCGCTAACCCCAAGTGCAACGTGGACGCGCGGCACAACGAGGGAGCGAACTTTGGCTTCCTGGATGGTCATGTCAAGTGGCTGAAGGGCGGGGCTTCGTGGTCGGTAGATGACACGATGTGGGATCTGAACTGAAACGCGGGGCGCGAGAAGTGAGCGAGAGAGGCGGCGTAGGCTGAGGAGGCCTGCGCCGCTTTGGCGTGGACTGTCTGATAGGGAGGGACTCAGGTGAGCGAGCTAGACGACGGGGAGTTGTACGAAGAGGAGTTGACCGCCTCCTTACCGCATCGTGAGGAGCAATGGCGGGAGTTGGAGGCGTATATGCAGGCGCTGGGCGAGGCGGCGGAGGCGCGGGAGCCCTACCCGGCAGACTTCTCATCAGAGGCGGCATACCTGGAGAGCATCGAGCCCTTACGAGGGCTGCTTCGAGCTCGCGTAGGGTATCCGCCGCCGGGCCTGGACACGGCAGGGGAGACACGGATGGAGTTGGTGGGGGAGGATTCGGTGGCGAGGTACTATCGGTGCTGGGTGGAGGTGCTGGAGGACCGGTGTAGGAGCGCGTCCTGCGGGGCGCAGCGTAACAATACCCGCCCGGTCAACAGCGGTTCGTCTCGCGAATGGGCGGCTGTCGCCCCGCAGACGTCGCGGAGGCCGCCCCTGCGCGTCTACGGTCTCTACCTGGTTCCCCAGCGGCTTTCCGCGCCAGCGCCGCTGGTGATCGCTCAGCACGGAGGTGGAGGGACGCCGGAGACGGCTATCTTTCAGGGAGCGGCCAACTACCATGACATGATCCGGGGAGCAGCAGCCCGAGGCTATGTGGTCTTCGCGCCGCACCTGATCTTCAATCCCTTCTCGGACCAGGAGGCCGGCTCCGCGCTGCCCGCCGGGGTGCGGGTGCGACTGGATGCTCGCCTGCGCTTGCTGGGAACCAGCCTGACCGCGGTGGAGGTGGCCAAGATTGCCCGAGCGCTGGACGCGCTGCTGACCCGGCCCGAGGTAGACCCCACCCGCGTGGCGATGGTCGGGCTCTCCTACGGCGGATACTACACGCTGCACACGACGGCGCTGGAGCCACGGATCAAGGTCGCAATCTCCTCGTGCTACTTCAACGACCAGTCTCAGCGGATGCCGCCGGATCGGCCCGAGGCCTGGAGCGATATGCGGTTCCAAGGGACGGTAAGCGACCTGGCTGACCCGGAACTGGTGGCGCTGGTCTGCCCCCGGCCCCTGCAGGTGCAGGTGGGGAAAGAGGATGCCATGTTCCCGGTGGAGCACGCAGAGCGGGTGGCCGTACGGGCGGCGGCCTACTATGAGCGACTGGATCTCTCCAACAGATTCGAGTTTGTTGCCTTCGACGGCGGGCACGAGTGGTGGGGCGAGGTGGCCTGGCGGTTCCTGGAGTCGTGGCTGTAGGGAGGGGCAGTCCGGTGCATGTCGGAATGTCCCTCCCCACTTGTCGTCCTCTGGAAAGGACGAACCGCGTCTAGTATGAGCACTGCCACTGCAGGCCGGTCTCGTCCAGGTGCTTGCCGCCGGTCCGGCCCCACGTCCCCTGGGCCGTGACGCGGTTGTTGGCGTCTAACTGGTAAGCGTAGCCCAGAACCCAGGCGTAGTACCGGTCGCTGGTGGTGGCTGTGTCGGTGCTGGGATCGAGCCATTCGTATCTGGCGAAGCCGGTGCCGGGCACGGCCGGGAGCGATCTCTCCAACTGGCCGTACCAGCCGCGCAGGCTGTGGGAGTTGGCCAAGCCCCCCAGGTATTCGGACTGTAGCGCCCAGGAGCGGGGGCGCTCATAGCGCACATAGCCGATCCAGCCGGACCGGGCGAAGGGCCCCGGCCCCCAGCAGGGGACAATCGTGCCCTTGCCGCTAGCTGTGTCCATCGGCTGCTGGAATCCGCCGTTAAGCCAGGAAAGGCCGTACTGCCCCCAGCGCGGCTTCCACTTCAGGCTCGCTTCCACGGAGCGGTCGTTGCTGAGGGGGTCGTTTCGGAAGGCGCCGTTCACCACGCCGAGGGTCATCTGAGGCCACACAGTGTTGTCGCGGGGGGTGTGCGTCCACCACAGGCCGCGGTCCCAGCGTCCCCCGGCGTACAGGCCGCCCGGCTTGCCTCGCGAAGCGCCCTCCAATAGGGCAGCGCGTTCGAAGGGCAGCCGCGCAGAGGAGGACTGGGGCAGTTCCAGGCCGAAGCAGGTGACGCCTTGCCCGAAGCGCAGGGTGTCGTGGCGGCCCGCCTTGTACTCGCCGTAGACGTCTGTCCAGTTGGCCTTGGTCTGTTTGGCGTCTGAGCCGGTAGACGTCCAGGTCGCCACGACACTGGAGCGCGGACCGGTCTTCGCCTTGAGGTTGACAAACAGTCGGCGAAGGCCGAAGCGGTCTTCACTACCGGGGGCGCCTTCGTCCGCGGAGAAGGTCTCGTAGCGAGTCTGGAAGTAGCCACCGAGGCTGAGCCGGTCCGTCCATGACGACGGCTTGACGGGCGGAGAAGGAGCGGCCGGGGTGCCGAGTTGCTCCAGCAGTTGGGACTTGAGAACCTGGAGTTCCTCGACGGTCTGTAACGCTGCGGCGCACCTGGCGTCAATCTCGGCGCACTTGGCCCGGATCTCTTCCGGGGTCATCGGGGGCTGGTCGGCGGCCAGAACCGGCTGGATGGCGACCAGGACCAGCACGGCAAGCAACGACAGACGAAGCGCACGGGGCATAGTCGGTTCCTCCCTGGCTGGCGGAGCGGGGCCGGTGCGTGGGGGTGGGCAGGTCACCTGACGGCGAGATGCCGGCGGGCGCCCCTGGGCGGTAGAGACGGCCGGCCCCGGTCAAGCAAACGGGTCCGGCGAGGTGGCCGGACCCGTGACGGAAAGGCGTTGGTAGCGGGGGCGGGATTCGAACCCGCGACCTCAAGGTTATGAGCCTTGCGAGCTACCGGACTGCTCCACCCCGCGTCGTTTCCTGACGACAAGCGCAGTATACCACCGTCACGCGCTGGTTGTAAAGGCCCTCGCGGCTGTTTATTTGACACTCTTATAGGAGTGTAAATAGAGTGTAGGGCCTGGGCGGGGATATGTCAAGGGGCAGTGAGCCGCAATCATGGGGGTGGGGACGAGCTGGGGCCTGTGTGGCGGAGTGGCAGGCGGCTGCGGACGGCACCGGCAGGACTCGAGGGAGAGTGCGGGGAACAGGGCAGAGCTAGGCGGCCCGCCGCAGTTCCTGGGGCGGCGCGGGCGCGGCCAGGTGGGGAGATTCCTCCAGCCGACGGGAGCACTGTCCGGAGCGTAGCGCGGCGCAGACGCCAGTCAGGCCCAGGGCAAGGCCGGCAAGCAGTAGTGCGAGTAGAGCGGCGGCCATCGCGATAAACCTCTCCGTTCACAAGGGTCAGTCTTGCCTATCGGCCGTAAGGCGGGCATACTTGAGGACCAACAGGGGGGCCCGGAGACGGACAAGCGAGTCCAAGGGCAGGCGTTTGACCTGGGCCGGCGCCTGCAGGGGGGAGAAGCTGATGACCGACACCGGTCGTCCGGTGGCTTTGAGACCCCGGACTGTCACCGACATCCTCGATGCGGCCGTGGGGCTCTATCGGCACAACTTCGGTACGCTGCTGGGGATAGTGGCCGTGGTGCATGCTCCGCTGCTGGGGCTGCAGGTCCTGGCCAGCGGTTTGTGGAGTTGGGCCAGCGTACAGACCGGAACGGAGAGCGCCTCGGGCGTAGCGCTGGCGGCAGCTTTGATGGGCGGGATGGGTGTGCTGGGTTTGGTGTGGGTGGTCACCCTGGTCTTCGGCCCACTCGCCAGCGGGGCGGTAACGCTGGCGGTGTCGGACCTATATCGGGGGCGGCCGGTCACGGTGGGGGAGGCGTATCGGCGAGCGCGACACTGGTGGGGGCCACTGATTGGGGCGCAGTTGCTGGTGCAGCTGGTGGTGGGGGCGCTGGCCGGCGTGCTGGGCCTGACGCTATTCGTGGGGGCTGCCTTCTTGATGGCGGTGACTGTACCGGTCGGGATCGCGTTGATGGTGCTGGCCGCGCTACTGGTACTAGTCGGCGCCGTGGGGACCTACCTGCTGCTCCTGGCGACCATTCCGGCGATTGTGGTGGAGAATCGCGGCGTGATCGAGGCGTTGGGGCGATCCGTCCGGCTGGTGCAGCCCCTGTGGAAACACGCGTTGGGGGCGCTGGCTCTACTGGGGCTGCTGGCTGCGGTTCCGCTGTTGCTGGCCTATGCCCTGGGTTTTGGGGCGGAATTCCGGGCGGGGACAGAAGCCCTGCCGCTCACCGGGGCCCTGGCGAGTGGGCTGGCGGCGCTGGCGACGCTGCTGGTCATGCCCATCACCCTGGCGGGGCAGGTAGTCATCTACTACGACTTGCGGGTGCGGCTGGAAGGGCTGGACCTGGAGATGATGGCGGCGGAACTGGAAGGCCAACAGAGCGCTGCGGTCGGCCTGCCGCCGCCCCGGCCGTTACTGCAGACAGGTGCAGGGCTTCCACAGCCCCCGCCGCCTCCACCGATTGTAGGGAAGGAAGGACCACCTTCGTGAGAGCCGTTCGAACTGGAGCAGGGACTGCGACTTTGTACACCGACGGAGCCTCCAGCGGGAACCCGGGGCCGGCGGGCGCGGGATATGTACTATTGGACGAAGAGGGCCGGACCATGGCCGAGAAGGCTCTGCCGCTGGGTATCACTACCGTAGGAGTAGCGGAGTACAAGGCGCTGATTGCCGGGCTGGCGGAGGCACTCAACCTGGGAGTGCGGCGCGTGGAGGTAGTCAGTGACAGCGAGTTCATGTGTCGCCAACTGCTGGGCGAGTACCGGGTCCGGACCGCCGCTATCAAGCCGCTGTACGCGAGAGCCCGTGAGTTGAGCGCCAAGTTTGAGCACTTCGGCATCTGCCACGCGGGCCGGGAACACAACGCGAGGGCGGACGCGTTGGCGAAAGAGGGGGCCAGGATGAGCGAGGAGCCAGCACGTACGGGCTGAGCCGGACCTCAGCGCGGGCGTGGTGACCGGGATCGGTGAAGAGGGAGGGGCAGAAGCGGACCGTTCTTGCCGGCGCAGCCGGGGAGGACCCCGCAGTAGAGGCGCGGAAATGAACCGGCGCATGGGGGTGGGAAGCCCCCCTCGCGCCAAGCATGTTGAGGGAGTGATAATATGTCTGCGGAACCCATCGGATTCGCCATTATCGGGGCGGGCGTAATTGGCCCCTGTCATGCCCAGGCAATTGAGCAGGCGGCCGACGCGCGACTGGTGTGCGTCTGCGACGTGATTGAGGAGCGAGCGCGGGAGTTGGCGGAGAAGTACGGCGCGTCCTGGACCACCAGTATCGGCGAGGCTCTCATCCGGGAGGACGTGCAGGCGGTCTGCGTGTGCACGCCCAGCGGTATGCATGGGGATCACGCCATCAAGGCCGCCGAAGCCGGCAAGCACATCCTGTGCGAGAAGCCGATAGACATCACCTTACGGAAGATTGACGAGACCATCCAGGCCGCGGAGGAGAATCACGTGCGGCTGGCCTGCGTCTTCCAGAACCGCACCGTGCCGGAGCACATCAGAGTCCGAGAGGCAGTGCGGGGAGGAAAGCTGGGGAAGCTGGTCTTGGGCGACTGTTACCAGAAGTGGTACAGGGCGCACAGCTACTACGCCTCGGCAGGTTGGCGAGCCACCTGGGAGTGGGACGGTGGTGGCTGTCTGATGAACCAGGGGGTGCACGGAATTGACCTGATTCAGTGGATCATGGGTCGGGCGGAGCGGATCAGCGCCCACTGCCGACACCTGACGCGAAACATTCCGGTGGAAGACACGGCGGTGGCCATTGTGGAGTGGGAGAACGGCGCGCTGGGTGTCCTGGAGGGGACGACCTCCAACTGGCCCGGCCTGAACATGCGGATGGAGATCAGTGGGGACGACGGGACCATCATTGTGGACGGGGGGGCGATCGTCAAGTGGGCCATCGAGGGCGAGGAAGAGGAGGCGACTGGGGAGGCAGGAGAAAGCGCCTCGGCGGACCCACGCGCTATCACCTCCGTTGGGCATGTCGCGCACATTGAGGATCTGTGCCGGGCCATTCGGGAGAACCGGGAGCCGGCCATTACCGGTCGGGAGGCGCGGCACGCTGTCGAAATCATCAAGGCTATCTACCTCTCTAGCCGGGAGGGCGGGGCGACGGTGGAGCTGCCGCTCAGCTACGACGACGACGGGCCGGGGGTCATCCCTCGGTTGGGATCGCCGCGACTGGAGTGGTAGTTTCGCAGGTGGAGTCGGGAGGGGGTCGGATAGGCACACCTCAACCATCGCAGCATGACTACCACAGCACGCTTAGCCCAACGCATGGCACTTCTGTTCCTCGGGGCGGGGCTCCTGTTGGCACTGGCGGGGGGGGCCTGGGCGCAGCGAGACTCCCGGGCCGAGGGCTACTACCAGACAGGGCTGGCGCTGAAGCGCGAGCAGAAGTTCACGGCGGCGCTGGAGCAGTTCCGGCAAGCGGTGCGGCTCGATCCCGGCTACGCCGAAGCATACTGGGGGCAAGCCTGGTGTTACGTGAGCCTGGGGAACGACGAGGCGGCCGTTGAGGCCTTCCGCTGGGTGATTCGCCTGGCCCCGGAGACCGATAACGGGGTGGAGGCAGCCAAGGCCATTGAGCGCATTCGTCTGCGTCGGCCGGGGCTGGCCATTCCTCCGCCCGAGCCGGAGACCTTTCTAATTGCTCTGAGCATGGTGCGGGAGGGAAACGCCGACATCTACCTGGCCGATGCGGAGGGGGTAGTGCGGCGGCGGCTGACCACGGAGGCGGGGGCAGATACCCAGCCGAGCTTCTCGGGCGACGCGCACCAGATTGTGTTCGTCTCCGAGCGGAACGGCAATCGCGACTTGTGGGCGATCAAGGCGGATGGCACCGGCCTGCGGCAGCTGACAACTGATCCGGCTGCTGATTACTCGCCCGCCTGGTCGCCGCGGGGTAGTGCCATCGTCTTTGTCTCAGAGCGCGGCGGGCGACCGGGGCTGTACGAGATGGACGCGGCAACAGGGGAGAGCCGCTCTCTGGAGCAGATCTCCGGTGAGGATCTGAGCCCAGCTTGGTCTCCCGACGGCGGAACCCTCGCTTTCGTTTCCGACAGGGAGGGGATGGGTAAGATATATCTGTGGGACGCGGCCACGCGAACCGCGCGTAAGCTGCTGGCTAATACCATGCCCGAGCGACATCCGGTGTGGTCCCCGGACGGTCGGTACCTCTACTTCACTTGGCAATTGGAGGGCAATCAGCAGGTATGCCGGGTGCGCCCCACAGGGGAGGGATTGGAGGCGGTGGCGCCCAGCCCCGACAACCAGCGGTTGTGGGGCATCTCGCCTTCCGGGGACCTGCTGCTCAGCTCCGACCGGACAGGGGCACCCCGGCTGTATCTGCGGGGCGCGGGCGATAGCCGGGTCAAAGTGGTGGGCCAGGCGAATCTGGAGGTAATCGCCGCCACCGTATCGCCGGCCCTGCCTCGCTCCGTGGGTCAGATTCTGCTGACGGCCAAACCGGCCACGGCGGCGGGGAGGATGACGGGACCAGCGGCGCCGGTTTCAGCGGTTGCTCCCTAGAGCGTGAGTGTCTCGATTGGGTGGGTGCGGGAAGGGCCGCACCGGCTGCTTGCCAGCGCCGGGGAGCGCCCCTGAGCCGATTCCGGCAGCGGCCCTGTGCCCTTGCCGCAGGCCCGTCAGTGCTCTCCAATCAGGCGACAGGGTGGGAGTCGTCATCGGTTGAGGACTCGACTCCCGGGCTGCCCGCCGGTCAGGCTAATGGCGCGGCCCCTCCGGGGAACTGGTGACAGGTAGAGGTTACGTCCCCGTCGTGGCCCCGCCGTTGACAATCAAGACAACGGGCTCCTATAATCACTAGCGGTGGGATAGGTCTCCGCTTCATCCCTGCAGAGAGGTGTTTGTGCCATGCGCAGACCCGGCGGTCAAAAGCAGATCGGCCAGATGCTTATAGAACGCGGGCTGCTCACGCCTGACCAGTTGCAGCAGGCGCTAGAGACTCAGCGCCAGACGACCCAGCTCATCGGCGAGGTCCTGGTCGACCTTGGTTTCGTGGAGAAGACGGCTCTGTTTGAGACCCTGGCGGTGCAGATGGGGCTGCCTTACGTGGAGGTGAGCCCGGAGACGGTGGATGTGGGGGTGGCCACGCTGCTGCCCAAGGAAGACGCGCAGCGGTACCGGGCGGTGCCGGTAAGCCGGGAGTCGAGCGGCGGGATCAAGGTAGCCATGGCCGAGCCGGGAGATGTGATGGCGCTGGACTCGCTGCGCATGGTTCTACAGGTGCCGGTGGTCCCGGCCCTAGCGGACCCCGATGCGATAGCTCTTACCATCAGTAAGATCTATGAGAAGGGAGCGGCCGCGCCCAAGGCGGCTGGTCCTCGCGCCCCGGCCGCGCCGGCAGGGGGGATGGGTGGGGGTTTGGACATGCAGGCCCTGGCGGAATCGGTACGGGAAAGTGGAATGTTGGGCGTGGCGGAAGAGAGCACTGCCGACGAGGGCCGAGTGGAGACCGACCGCATCGCCGACATCGCCGACGAAGCTCCTATCATCAAGATCGCCAAACTGATCATTCAGCGTTCCATTCACGAGCGAGCCAGCGACATCCACGTGGAGCCGTACCAAAACCGCGTGCGGGTCCGGTACCGAATTGACGGGGTGTTGCACGACGTGCTGCAGCTACCCAAGTACGTACACGCGCCGCTCATCTCGCGCTTCAAGATCATGTCGAACATGAACATCGCTGAGCGGCGTGTCCCGCAGGACGGACGTATTCATGTCCGGCACAGTGACCGGGACTTCGACCTGCGCGCCTCCGTCATCCCCACCACCATGGGAGAGAAGATGGTGATGCGCATTCTGGACAAGTCCTCCATCCAGCTGGGGCTGGACAGCTTGGGCTTCAGCCCAGAGATGATGGCGGACATTCAGCGACTCATCGTGCAGCCCAACGGCATGATTCTCTCCACCGGGCCGACCGGCAGCGGCAAGACCACGACGCAGTACAACATCCTCAATCACATTCTCTCGGTGGAGAGCAATATCATTACCATTGAGGACCCGGTAGAGTACCAGCTGGACGGTATCTCGCAAGTGCACGTAAACCGCAAGGCAGGCCTGACTTTCGCGGTGGCCCTCAAATACTTCCTGCGGCAGGACCCGGACGTCATCCTGGTCGGCGAGATCCGGGACTTGGAGACCTCAGAGATCGCCATTCAAGCCGCCCTCACCGGGCACCTGGTTTTCAGCACGCTGCACACCAACGACGCGCCTTCGACCGTGACGCGGCTCACTGACATGGGCGTGGAGCCTTTCCTTATCTCGTCGGCTATCATCTGCTCACTGTCTCAGCGCCTGGCCCGGCGTATCTGTGGGCAGTGCCGGGAGGAGTACAAGCCGCGGCGCGACGTGCTGCTGGGCTTTGGTTTTGACCCAGACGCCCCGGAGAACCGGGAGGTCAAGTTCTACCATGGCCGCGGCTGTGAGCACTGCCGGGGGACGGGCTACCGCGGGCGCATCGGCATTTACGAGCTGCTGATGATGAACGCCGAGATCGCGGAGCTGATCATCAAGCGGGCCTCGGCCGGGCAGATCCGGGAGGCGGCGCTGGCGGCAGGTATGACCACACTGGCTGAGGATGGCTTCGCCAAGGTCCTGCAGGGAATCACTACAGTGGAGGACCTGCAGCGTGTCGTGTTCACGGCGGGAGCCTGGTAGGCGCACGTTGGAGCCGCCACGGTGGGGAGGCGGCTAGGCCGCGGGGGGAATGTTCGGAGACAGGCCGACAGCTGGCTACCCACTAACGATCACAGGGGAGTAAGAGCATGGCAACAGAAGGCGTGAAAGTGAACGAGCAGCCCCGTCCGGCGGCGCCCACCAAGCCGCAGCTTAAGTCTATCGAGCATGTCCACATTGATGAACTGCTCGAGATCGTGGTGGATCAGAACGCCTCGGACCTGCACATCGCGGTGGGCCTGCCGCCCATCATGCGCATAGACGGCGAGCTCAAAAAGACCCGCTACGAGCCCTTCACGCACCCCACCGCGCAGCGGATGATCTACGACATCCTAACTGACGATCAGATCCAGCGTTTCGAGACCAATCTGGAGCTGGACTGCTCGTATGCCATGCGCAAGATCGCGCGCTTTCGGGTCAACGTTTTCCGAGACCGGGGCACGGTGGCAGCAGCGCTGCGGTTGATTCCCACCAAGATCCCCACCATCCAGGAACTCGGGCTGCCTCCGGTGACAGAGGAGTTGGCCCGGCGGCCCCGGGGATTGCTCCTGGTGACGGGACCGACCGGGAGCGGCAAGTCCACGACATTAGCCTCCATCATCAACCAGATCAACACCGAGCGGTCGGAACACATCATCACGATCGAGGACCCTATCGAGTACCTCCATACCCACCGCAAGTCGGTCATCAACCAGCGCGAGCTCGGGGAGGACACGCACTCCTTCGGCGAGGCGCTCAAGCACGTGCTGCGGCAGGACCCGGACGTGATTCTGGTTGGCGAGATGCGCGATCTGGAGACCATCTCGCTGGCGATCACCTGTGCCGAGACGGGGCATCTGGTCATGGCTACCCTGCACACCAACAATGCAGCCGAATCCGTGGACCGCATGATCGACGTCTTTCCGCATGAGCAGCAGGAGCAGATCCGGGTGCAGCTCTCCAACAACCTGGTGGCGATCATGTCCCAGCAGCTACTGCCCCGGGCGGGACAGCCGGGGCGGGTAGCGGCGATTGAGGTGATGGTGGCGACATCCGCCATCCGCAACCTCATCCGCGAAAACAAGGCGCACCAGATGCACTCGATGATCCAGACCGGGGCCTCGGTGGGAATGCAGTCCATGGACCAGGCCCTGCGGGACCTGTACAAGCAGGGCCTGATCACCTATGAGATGGCTCAGCGGCGCAGCCACAACCCGGCGGAACTGGAGAAGCTGATCGCGGGCGAATAGCCTGGCTGTCCGGGAACTTACGCGGGTCGTGCGGGCGTATACGTGTAGCGAGTACGCAATCGTCTGAGCGGGGGACGGGGAGGATAATCCTATGCCTACCTACGCTTACGTGGCCAGAGACAAGACCGGCAAGCGGGTCTCGGGCACCCAAGAGGGAGCCAGCAAAGAGGCGCTGGTGACCATGCTGCGCGAGAAGGGTCTGAGCGTCAGCCGGATCGAGGAGAAGAAGGCAGTGTCGCGCGCCAAGGCCAAGGGCGCGGGCAAGTTCCAGCTTTTCAAAGGCAAGGTCAAACTGCGCGACCTGTCCATCTTCTGCCGGCAGTTTGCCACTATGATCAACGCGGGCGTCTCGCTGGTGCGATGCCTGGATGTCCTGGAGCAGCAGACCAGCTCCTACCGGCTAAAGAGCGTTATCCGTGACGTAGAAAGCGAGATCGAGGCCGGTGCCAGTTTGTCGCGCGCGATGGGCAAGCATCCGCGGGTGTTCAGCAACTTGGCCGTCGGTCTGGTCCGCGCCGGAGAGGTCGGAGGTGTATTGGACGAGACCCTGGACCGCCTCGCCGGCTTCCTGGAGGCGGACATGGAGTTGCGGCGCAAGGTCAAAGCCGCCATGACTTATCCGGTGATCGTGGTGATCATGGCCACCGGTATCGTAGTCTTCCTATCCGTCTTCATCCTGCCCAAGTTCATTGCCCTGTTCAAAGAACTGGGGATGCAGGAAGACGAATTCCCCATCATGACCAAGATGCTGATGAGCTTCTCGCAGTTCGTCTTGCACTATTGGTGGGCGTGCATCCTGATCGTAGCGGGCGTCTGGATCGGGTTTAACCGGCTGCGGGCGACCAAGACCGGCGGTCGGTACATGGACATGATCAAGCTGAAGGTGCCGGTCATGGGCAGTCTGACGCACAAGATCGCCATGGCCCGTTTCTCGCGCACGCTCTCAACGCTGCTGGCCAGCGGTGTGCCGATTTTGCAGGCCATGGAGACCACGGCCGGGACAGTGGACAATGTGCTGATTCAGGACGCAATCCTGGCGGCCAGGGCCTCCATCCGGGAGGGAGACACGATCGCCGACCCGCTAGCGGCCTCCAAGCAGTTCCCGCCTATGGTGGTGCAGATGATCAGCATTGGGGAGGAGACGGGGCAGCTGGACTCCATGCTGCAGAAGGTAGCGCAGTTCTACGAAAGTGAAGTGGACGCGGCTCTGGAGGGGCTAACCGCGGCCATCGAGCCGGTCATGATCGTGGGGCTGGGTGGCATCGTTCTGTTCATCCTGATCGCCCTGTGGATGCCGCTGATGTCCGTTATCTCCAAGCTGAGCAGTTGACGGGTGAGAGTCGGAAGTCGAAAGTCGAGGGTCGGAAGTGCCGGGCTCGCGGGGTGCTTTCCACCTTCGGCTTTCGACTTTCAAGCGCGGGCCAGGGAGGGCATCAATTGACGGAATGGTGGCTGTGGGTCCTGGTGGGCGCCATCGGTGCGGTCATCGGGTCCTTCCTCAACGTAGTCATCTACCGCCTGCCGCAGCGGCAGTCCCTGGTCTGGCCGCCCTCGCATTGCTTCTCCTGCGGCGAGCAACTGGGGGCCATCGATCTTGTCCCCGTGCTGAGCTACCTACTGTTGCGGGGGCGGTGCCGGCACTGCGGACATCGCTTCAGCCCGCGGTATGCACTGGTGGAGGCGGCCACGGCGGGGCTGGCCTTGGCTACCGTCTACCTCAATGGGCCCACCCCGGCGGCGCTAGGCATCTTCCTGGGTTGCTGTGCCCTGCTGGTGGCCATCTTCGTGGACATAGACCACATGATCATCCCTGACCAGGTGCCCCTACTGTTGGTGGGTCTGGGCCTGGTCTTCGACACTTACCGCCTGATTGCGCAGGGACGGGAGGCGGCTATTGCCTACAGTCAGAACCTGGGGGGAACGCAATACGTTGCCTATTTGCCGGTATCGGTGGTGGGAGCGCTGCTGGGCGGAGGGGTGTTTCTGGTGATTGGGTGGGTGTTTGAGCGCATCATGGGCCGTCCCTCGCTGGGGATGGGCGACGTCAAGCTGGCGGCCGGAGTCGGAGCGTTGGTGGGGCCGGGGTACCCCTTCCTGGCCTTCTTTTTGCTGGCGATGGTGAGTGGAGCGGTGATTTCGGTAGGGCTGATCCTGCTGAGGCTGCGGCGGAGAGACCAGTACATCCCGTTTGGGCCGATGCTGGCGGCGGCGGCGATAGCGATACTCTTGTGGCCGGATGTGCTCACGCCCTGGGTGCTGCACTTCTACCACGGATAGCAGCAGGTAAAGGGCCCCGAGTGTGGAGAGAATGGCGCCGGGCGGAGAGCCCGTCGCAGTCGTGAAGAAGGGCAGGTTTACGCGCCCCAGGCCAGGGGTATCCTGATAAGGAAAGAAGGAATTGTCGCGGGAAGCGGTGGCCCCCGCGCCGGGGGCCACCGGGGCGACAAGTGAGGCGCACGATGAAACCCGACAAACTGCGCGCCGGTTTCACTTTGGTGGAGCTACTGGTGGTCATCGCCATCATCGGTATCCTGGTGGCCCTGCTCTTCCCTGTCTTCAACTCGGTACGGGTCAAAGCCCGCGAAGGTACCTGTATGTCCAATCTGCATGAGATTGGGATAGCCATCAAGGCCTATCAAGCGGACAAGCATGCCTATCCCCCCCCGCCCTGGTACGACGGCACCCGCTATCACGGCGGCATTTCCTCGCTCTATCCGGACTACATCACGGACAAGGCTTTGATGATCTGTCCGGATGATGCGGAGGCGCAGAAGAACTCGGAGACGGCCCGTAGGAAGGTCTACAGTTCGTACAACGGAATGGTGGACATCAACACGTGGCAGTTCAAACTCAACAACGATTCGCTGCCGCTGCGGCTATACAATTACTACGGGTACAACAACGACGGCTACGACGTCTTCACGCCGCCGGGGGGAGCCAATCCTTATGTCTCCCCCACCAACAGTGCCCTGCCCGCTTGGCTGGCGGAGGAGGGGCTGACCTGGCGCGCTTACCCGCGCCTAATGAATCGCTACGCCCTGGACAATACCATTATCACGCATTGCCCCTTCCATCGCAGCCACTATGGCGACAGTGCGATGCGGCAACTGGACATTGTGTTGCGGCTCAACGGGAAGACAGAGAAGGCGAACGTGCAGGCCATGTCTATCGTGGGCAGTTCCGGGGTGTCCTCGTGGGTAACTCAGAAGTAAGCGGCGCTCAGCAAGCAGTGCGCCGCGCCTCGGTCGGCCTCCGCGCGGCGGTACTTTCACCCACCAGGCGTGTCGGGAGTGCAGATGGTCAGGGCGTGGGTCTTTTGCCCGCGCCCGGTCAGGCTGGGAGGGCTTTTCGGACAGATGAGGCGTATTAGGTTTTCACCGTCCCGCAAAACGGGTACAACCTAGACGAGAGGGTAGGACGGCGACGCAGATGGGAACTGAGCTCCATCCCATGACCAGCGGAGCGACCTGGATGATCCACCGGGCCGGTGCGCGAAGCCGCCTGCGTCGCGGCATGACGCTGGTGGAGGTCCTGGTGGCCATGACCGTCCTACTCGTGGGGATCTGGGGGGTCGCTCGGGGCTTTCCTCTCCTGATGCGTACGGTGCGCGAGGAGGGGCGGCGCGGGCAGATGACACAACTGGCGCGGGCTACCATGGAGACATTGCTCGCGGATCCCACTGGTTTGCCGCAGTGGGTGTCCGGGGGGCCGAACGTATCGCCGCAGATGGTGCCGTTGGACCCGGACGCCTTCACCGGGGTGGACAATCCGCCCAACTCGCGGGACGATATTCTGCAAGTGATAGGAGAGAGAGCGGTAATCCCTAGCGTTGCGCCAGGGGTCTCCGTCGGTGCGGTCGCGGTCTACCCCCTGAAACTGGGGCGCGCCAATCCCACGGTGCCGCCGGCAGTGGCCGAGGTGCGGCCGCTTACCGCTCTGCTCAGCGCCCCTCCGGGAGGCATGCCCACAGGATGCTTCCACCTGGCGGGGGATGGTACACTCACCGCAGACCCGGCTGTGCGGCGTATGGAGATCAGCTACGCCTGGCTGGATACGGCCACGCCGCCGGCCGTTCATTGGGTGCAGCGGGAGCCGGTGACCATTTCAGCGGGGATCACTACCGTCGCGGCAGCCGGGCCCGGTAACGCCGCCAACTTCGACAGGATCGTGGAGGGTAGCGTTTGGGGTAACGCACTGGTTGACTTCGGGGTATTGGCGGCGGGTTCCACGCCGAGCCCTGGGCAGGCGGCTCTGGATGCTACCGGTGCCACGCTCCGGTTCAACACCCAGAACAGCGGTCGGGCAGTGCAGATCAACTACAGTCTGCAGGCGGAGGAGCCTACTTACGGGCGGCGAGCGCGTGAGGTGTTTGAGGATCAGGTGCTATCCGAAGCGGTGGCCACCCCCGATCCGACCGACGCCGCTTTTTCCTATGTTACCGTGCAGTTGACCGCTCCCGGAGTGGAGGGCGAGTCGGTGCTCAACACCGATCCGGCGACGCTGGATACCCATGTGCTGGCGGTGGACCTGGCCACCGGAATGAGATACTGGGAGGGCGGAGCGGACCTGGCGGGTGGCGGTATCGACCCGGCCTTGGGCATTGATTACGATAGGGGCAGGGTGACCTTGCGGGTGCCGAGCGGAGCGGGAACGAGCCCCAACCCGTACGCGCGAGCCCTGGGGCATACCTTCCGCTTCTTCTATAAGACGGTGGATCAGGGCATGATCACGGTGCTGCGGGCGCCGGAGTACTACCTGCCCGCCGACCTGTTCGGGGCCATTTATCCCGAGCGGCAGTATGCGATTGTGGCGGCCAACCCCGGCGGCTACACGGTGCTCGATTTCACTACCGGGCTCGATCCGGTCACCACCCAGCCGGTGAGCGCTTCGGCCGGGCAGACGGTGGCCGTGGATTACACCTACGGCAATGCCAACAACCCGCAGCGCGTGCTGGGCGAGTTGCACACCATCAACATCAACGAACGCAAGATTACACTGAACCATCCGAACGTGCAGAGCGTGATCGCGGTGCGCGGGGTTTCGCTCAAGGTGCGGGCCTGGTGGCGGGCTCAGACCGGCCGGTTGCAGTACGTAGACGTAGACAATCTCGTCGTGCCGACGGCGGCGGGGTAATGCAGGGCTTCACCCCCCTGCCTCTCTTTTTGATGGGAAAGAGAGAAGTGGTGAAGAGCAATGCGTAGTACAGGCACAACAAGAGGTTTCACGCTCATCGAGCTGATGGTCGTGATCGCCATTATGATTATCCTGATGGCCCTGACCGTGCCTGTCGCCAAGTCCATGCTGGTGAGCAACCAGATCATGTCCTGCTCGGCCAATCTGAGCAAGATCGCGCAGGCCATGAAGCTGTACTATATGGACTACCAGGCGCTGCCGCCGGTGTGGATAGCGGAGAATGGGGACGATCCCACCAACCCGTACGACGAGATCGCCGACCCCCTGACGCAGCCAGCGGACCCGGGAACGGGTCAGCCAAGCAACGCGCTGATGGCGCTCTGGCGGCAAGGCTATTTGCGCGATAGGACCGCTTTGCATTGCCCAGCGGACCGGGAGCATCGCGATAGTTCTAAGCAGACCTACTACTACAGTTACGTCTGGCGGCAGGCGGACAACACCGACGCGGACAAGCTGGTCAAGATCGCCTACCAGAACGACCAGGATAACACCGACACCTGGAACGGGACCGACCTGTACCTGAACCGCTTCAAGTACATGCCCTGCCGGATCGTCCCGCACGGTTGGGCGGTGGCGCCTACCGTGTACACGCAGCAGCGCCAATTGTCGCGCGCCTGGCGGGCGGTGACGGTGGGCGGCAGCCAGTACTGGGCGCCGGTGGTGGACAATACCTGGATGCCGGCGGACGGAACCATTATCACCTGGTGCGACTATCACGCAAACAACTATACCAAGAACGGGGTGGGGCAGTACCAGGTGCTGTTCTGGGATGGCAGCGTGGCGATGAAGAGCCGGGCGCTGTTCGAGAAGGGCAGCGGCACCCCGTTGCCGCCGCCGGCGGCGTGGGAGGTGGGTCCTGGTGATGGCTAGGGGCCTCTCCTACAACCTGGGGTCGGCGGCGCGCCGGGCCGCGAGCTACAGCCAGCGCGGTGGGTTCACGCTCATCGAGGTCCTGGTCGTGCTGGGGATCCTGGTGGTGCTGTTCGCCCTGCTGTTCGTGCCAATGATGCAGGGAGTGGGGATCGCGACTAGCGGGCGGGTGCAGGCGGAGATGCAGCAGAGCCTGCGCATGGCGATGGAGCAGGTCAATCGCGATCTGACCGAGGCGATGTACGTCTATCCGCCGGAGCTGATTCGGGTGGCTGCGGCCAGCAGCGCATATACCGGCGAGCATGCCTACCTGGTCAACTACTCAACGATGAGTCTGGTGCTGCCGGCCAAGGACGCCGCCGGTCAAGTGAAGCAGCCGCTCCAGCCGGAGTTCGCCTCCACCCCGGCGGGAAGCCGCCTGCCGCTGGTAACGCGCTACGCGGTGCATACCACCGAGACGGTCCTACGCAAATGGCCGGCCTCCGCTAGCGGCTTTCCGGCCACCGACAAGTACTTCATGGTTTCGGCCGGTCCGGGACCGGAGTCGACCTTCCAGCTCTACCGCCAGCAGGGCTTCTGCGTGTATGACGCGGACCTGGGGACCTACACCTTTGGCTCCTTCGATCCGGCTACCGGCAACTTCGTGATTGACCGGCCTAATGCGGAGAACGCGCTGACTCCGCGGATGGGCGCGGACGTGGTCTGCACCCGCACCGTCTGTCGCGACAACGGCAAGTCGGTGGACGGCTATGTGCCGGTCAACCTCAACACCGTGGGCGATGCGACGGACGACACGCTGGACAATCCGCCGGATTCCACTTGGACTCCGCATGTGGTGTATCAGTTCGATGGCATACAGTTCCGGCCGGAGCGGATTGCGGATGACCAGATGCAGATTTCGGCGGACGGGGCGACCTATCGGGCGCAGAAGGGGTCGTGGCTGGGCCAGCTCAACGACGGCAAGCGGAGCATCTACGACCTGGTCTGGGGCAGCGGGCTGTGGATCAACTCGTCGGAGTTGCGGCCGCGAATCGTCGTGCGGCGCTGGAATGCTGCTGACGGTGCCTACAGCACGACGGTGATGGACACCGATCTGCTGGATCCGGCGCAGCCGGCACCGGGGCCGGATACCGATAACCTACTAACCCTGCGCTACAACTCGCAGGCGGGGACGGTCTCAGTGGCGGACTCCATGCCGGTAGCGGGGCAAGAGGAGGCGGCACCGGGGGTGCTGTTTGCCGACCAGAATGATCCGGGGTTGGGCTTCTGGACTTTGGATTCAGCGCGGGTGGACGTGCTGCCGGAGTGGCCCGGCTTACCCACCTCGCGCAGCGACCCGCGGGCCCCGGTCGGGTACGTGCTGGATCCCTGGAGAGCCGAGGGCGTAGTGGGTGCCTGGAATCCCTGGAGTATCCAGGGCCAGGCCACCAATCGGGATGTGCAGATAGTCCCCGGCACGATCCGCGTGTGGCTGGTGTGGAAGATCAAGAACACCAACGAAGTGCAGCGCCGTGAGCTGGCGCTTACTACCGTGCAGGACCAGGATCAGATCGGGGTGCTGCAGTTCACGACCAATCCCTTTGACAACGGCAGGCAGGTGGAGCTCAAGTTCAACCCCTCCCTGCCGCCGGGGCCAGACCTAGTGGCGTACATCGTCAACCCGAACCTGACCGGGTCGCTGGAGTTTACCTGCCGGATTGAGATCGCGTATCAGGCGCGGCGGAACTTCGATCCGGGTAGCGGGCGGGACGACCAGATTACCGCCAGTTACTCCACCGGCTCGGCCTACAACGTTAGGCTGGCCCTTTCGGAGTACAGCCCGTATGAAACGCCCAGTGGTGGAGCGGTATTCCAGACGCCGTTCAAGCCCGGTGCGCAGGCGGTGCTGAGCGCGCGGATGGCGGTGGGGAATTTGGGCAGATAGGCACGTCGTGTCGGCAAGCGCAGAGAAGGTTCGTACCATGAGGGGTTACTCATACAACTGGGCGGCAAGCAAGGGGAATCAGGGCGGCCAGGCGCTGGTGCTGGTGGTGCTCCTGATGATGGCCGTCATCTTGGTGGGGGTCTTGTTTGTGGCGGTGGTGAGCTTCAACCAGGAGTCCTCGCAGATGCTTTCGGACCGGATGCGGGCCGATCAGCTGGCCAACGCCGGGCTGCGCTTCGCCGACTACATGCTCACCTACAGCCCGGAGGGAGCCGACTGGCGGCCGCCCTTCCGTCCCTATGTGCCGCCGACCGGGTTCAGCCCTACCGATCCCACCACGTGGACCGATGCCAATACGCGGCCGGTACCTCCGGTCTATATCGGTGACCCGGCCGCGGGGCCCGGCTCGTGGATCGCTACGGGCGACATGTTTGGACCGGATGGGATTTCCTACACTGACGACGACTATTATATGGAGGAAGAGGTCAATCGCGGCTGGGCCGGGCTGGTCAACCCCAACCCGCCGGGCGCGCCGGGACCTAGCGCTCCCTACTATGTGCGGCTGGGGTTCACCCGTTACCCCGACCCTAACAACGCGGGGCACAGCACCGGCGGGCCACTGGATCAGGTAGACATCAGCCAGGGGCATTTCCTGCTGCGCATCACCTATGATCCCGGCCCGCCTTTCGAGGGAAAGGATGTCGCGGCGGTTGGCAACAATACCTATGCTCTGCAGCCGGATCGGCGGAGCAAGTACCTGAAGATCGAGTCCATAGGCGTAGTCGCCGGGACCGGCTTCGTCTGGCGGTCGCTGGTAGCGTACAAAGCCCTCGGTCTGACCGACCACGTCCTGTGGGTGACGGACAGGAGCCAGCAGGGCCGTCCTGCGCTGCTAGGGTTCGGGCCGTGGATTGACATGGACAACGATACAGTCATCCAGGCGCACGCCGGGCAGGCCGACGTGAATCGTCTCGGCGACTTCCTAGTCACACATTTCAACGGACCCATGCGGTTCAATTGTCCGGTAGAGCTGCGCGGTGATAATGCCGACGCGCCGCCTGCAGCGGGAAGCCGCAAGAACGAGGCGCGGGGCAGTACGCAGATCAGCCTGGTCACTGCGCCGCAGGGCTACAGTGGGGCTTTCGACTGGCGGCCCTTCGGTGGGGGCTACCTGCGGGACGACCGCTTTGAGGCGCTGGGGATCAAGGAGGGGACAACCTCCACCGATCAGAGCGGGGGCTCGATCCCCGGTCAGAGCACGACCATCAACCTGGTCCAGAGCGGAACCACCAGTTACTCCCTGTGGGACAGCGACAGCCCCAACTACAGCACGTACGGCGGGCGGGTGCTGGACAACATGCGCAGTGACAATCCCAGCCGCAACGCGGTGGTGGACACGTTAGTTGCGCCCGACATCTTCGCGCGCGACCCCGCGACCGGGCAAAGCCGGTACCACGCGCTGACCCGCGATTCAGGACCGGTAGTGAAGAACTCCGCGACCAACCAGACCGCGCACACCGGGCGCTACGGGCACGGACCGGGCATCTACATAGATAACTTCGCCGACCTGCAGTTTGTAGCGAGTGACGGGACGCACAATCTGCAAGCGCTGGTGGAGGACTTCCTGGGCAACATGGCCGCCAACGACCCGCGCATTGGGGACAGCGGGTGGAACGCAACACGGACCACTTACACGCCTCGCGGCGTGGAGATCACCCTCTATAACACCCCTAACGGGGGGCTGGACCCCGCGAAGATAGTTACCGAACTGTCGCCATCCCAGCCATTGGCGCCTGACGAGGTGTGGTGGCCGGGGCACGTCGACGGGCAGCCGGGCATCAAACTCACACGCCACGATCAGCGCTGGAAGATCGCCGACCCCGCAGCGCCCGACACGCTGGGTGGCGACAGCGGGACCAACGTCATGTACGTGGACTACCCGCCGGTGGGCAGCCAGGTTATCTTCGCCGAGGGTAATGTACGGATCAAAGGGATTCTGCCCAAGGATCCCAGCGCCTCCGGCCGTTACAACCTGACAGTGGTCTCCGGCGGGACCATCTATGTGGACGGGCAGATTCTTTCGCCGCAGGATGTAGAGGGGCGGTACACCGACGCCAAAATGGCGGGATGCCGGGATGAAGAGAACAGCTACCTGGCCCTGCTGGCACGGGACTGCGTGGTGGTCAATCCTACGCAGCTCCTTCCGGTGCTGACCCAGGGGTTGGTTACGGCAGCTCCCGACGACCCGACCGCGCCACTTACTTCGGCGCAGCACTGGGAACTGTCCCCGGTGCTGTCAGGTACGATTAGCAGTTCCTGGATGTTCGGCGCGCCGCCGACCTCGGACGGGTTGCCGATCACCGGCACCAGCACGAACTCGCCGGACCGGATCAGTTTAGTGCCCTATCACACCGGCGAGGACCCGGGGCCTTCGGCGGTGGCGCTGGCGCTGTACAACTCGGTAGACAACGCCTGGACTAACTACGACTTCAGCCAGGGCGGACCCACGCCGCTCTACTCTTTCTTGTTCGTCCCGGCCGGGCTGGTACCGGCAGCGCCGAACGTCTCCGAGACGCTTTCGCCGCTGTGGGCGCCGCTGAGCAGTAACAGCCCGGCGGTGCCGTGGCGGCTTAACGCAGGGATGCCGCTACCCAACTACATCTCGGCCACGCGAGTGGGGGATCGGCCGGGCGACGTCAATTGGCTATCCTTACGCTACGCCGATCCCGGCCTGGGCGGCAACGGCACCAACTATTGGCTGAAGAAGTTCAAACTGGAGGCGTTGGACGGGACTACCGGGTCGCTAAGCGGGACGCCTAAGGGCGCGATTCACGCCAAGGTCAATGCCCTGATGTACGCGCAGGAGGGCTGCTTCTTCGTGATCCCGGGGCCGCTGTTTGACGAGTCGGCGACGGGCCCGGCGGCCGCGCGGTTCCGGCGACTGAACTATGACCTGGAGATCCGCGGGGCCATCGCCGAGAACTACCACGCCGACCCGGCGGCCTGGCGCGAGTGGCAGGACCGTTGGGCCTACCCTCAGTACTTCGACAGCCTAGGGACGCCGACTCTGGCCTGGGGGACGATCCGGTACTACTACGACGAGACGCTGCTGGCGGGGCGGGTAGAGCCGGCCACGACGCTGACCGGTACTAACATACGGTACGGGAGCGGGGCGCCGATGGTGGCAGGAGCCAACCTGCCTAAGTTGCCGCTACTCCCGACGTGTCCGGGGTTGATCTACCGCGGACCAGGGTAAAGATGCCGGTATGACGGGTGTCTCGTCCGTCGGGGGCGGCGGGGGGAGATGGCCCCCGCTCCAGAGGGGGACGGGTGTCTGTGGAGGTAGATTCTGATGCGGTCATGGCGCTTGGCCCTTGTCATAACCTGGCTCTTGCTGGGCAGTCTGCTGCAAGCGGCGCAGGTGGCCTTTGACTACGACACGGCGCCTCGCACCATCCGTGCCTGCCAGTTGCTGGCTCCAGCCAGTAATGCGCATCCCTACGTCCTGCCGGTGTTGGCGCGTTCTCCGCTCAAGCCCGCCGGCTGGACCTTCGTCAATCCCCTGGCGCCTACCCAGATAACCCAGGCGATTTGGGACCGCTGGGGCGGTGCCTACTGGGCGAGCCGGGGCATCGCCGCCCTCACTTCCCCGCTGTGCGCGGCGGTTCCGTCGGAGTGGCCGCAGTACTGGGAGGTCGTGCTCAGTGACGATTCCCTGGGCGACGGCGTGGCGGAGCAGCTGGCGCAGTTCGACCTCATCTACTTGAGCAGTGCCGAGGCCCTCAATATCACCCGGCCGGCTCAGATCGCGGGACTGCGGCGAGCGGTGGAGAACGGGGCAGTGCTCTGGATCGACAACGCCGGGGGGGCCGTGACCGCTTTTCCTGTCCCCCGCAACAGCGCCGGGGCCCCCTTCGCCTTCGGTGCCATGGGAGGGATCGTCACCACCCGCGCCAGGGCGGGTAGCGGCGATCCTCTGCTCAATTACCCCTACCGGCTCACGGACGCAGACGTCCTGCAGATTGGCGGCAACTTCCCCGGCTTTGAGGTAGGGCCGGGTTCCGGGGCCAACGACGTCCCGCTGGGACCGGTGGTGATTACGAGCACCGACGCGCCGGACGCCGGCTGGGGCGTGGCGGCGGCCCGCTATGGGCAGGGGGCAGTGGTGGTCACGGCGGAGGGCGGAGGGCGCGACATCGAGGCCTGGTATATCGGCGGCGCAGCTCAGCCGAATCTGGTGCAACAGCCGGATCTGCTGCTGGCTTACAACATTGCGGCCTACGGGCACTCGGCCGCGCAGGCGGGTGGCGGCCCGGCGCAGCGCAACCTGAGCTTCGCAGCGGCGCGTCTCCCGCTGGACCTGATCTGGCAGTTCCCCCCGCCCTGGGGCGACGCCAGTCTGCCCTCGCAGCCGGGACCGATTGCGGGCAGCGCCGTAGTTTCGGGCGGGTTGGTCTACGTGCTCAGTACCGTGGGGGCGGACGACCGCACTCCGCGGCTGTGGTGTCTGCGGCCGGGGGCTTACGCCAACGGTTACCAGCTGGTCTGGAGTCAGCCGCTGCTCGCCGGTTACACGCCCCGCGCGAGTTCCCCCCAGATGGCGGCTGTGGATGTGGGCGGCGCCGCGGTCCCCGTGGTGCTGGTAAGCGCGGTGAATCCCGCAACCGGGGTCGGCGCGGTCTCCGCCTACAACGCGACGACGGGGGCGAATCTGTGGAACTACGGGATCGGCGCGTATGGGGGCACCGCGGCCGTCGTAGACCTGAGCAGTCCGGTCGCCTGCAAGAACTGGCTGTTCGTGGTTGCGACAGAGTATGACTCGGCTCTGCAGGGGGGCGGCGTCCAGGGGACCTACGGACGGGTGTGGGCGCTGAACTGGAGTGCCGCCGGACCCACGGTCTCCTGGGTCTACCCCGACGCGGCGCGGAGCGAGATGCAGAAGCTGCTCCCGGCGTCGCATGCCCCGGACTGGGTGGCAAACTCCAATCGCACGGAGATTCCGCCGGAGAGCGATGTGCGGCCGGCGGTGGTGACCAGCCCACGCACGCCGCCGGGGACGCCGGTGGAGGCGGCGCTGCTGGTGCCGGCACAGGCCCGACTGGAATGGGACGGCAGTAACATCACGACGGTCGTGGCCCCCAGTGAGTACTGCTTGGTCCCGACGCCGACGGACGACGCAGGTGCTCCCCTGCTTAACGCGGATTACTACACTGCGCGGCTCAACAGCAGCGGCGTGACCAGCGTCACCTCTCCCGCCACTCGCGACGATGGCTCGCCGACACCGCCGGCACTGGCAGTCAACCCCGGGGCGTATACCTATGACGGAGCGGACTATGCGCTCTTCAATAACGTTGGGGGGGCCCCGGACGGGCTTCTGAGTTTCCTGGCTACACTTTCGGCTACCTCGCCCTACAACAACCCGCTGGTGCTGCGTAGCGGCTGCCGCGTGAGCATCTCGTACAGCGTGGGCGCGGCCAACTACAGCGAGGTGCATTTCCTGCCTGGGCCGGTCGCCTGGAGCAACACGGGTAGTGCCACGCCGTTCCACACCAGTGAACACTCGGGACGCACGGTTGCTAGTGGGACTGGGGTATCGGTGCTGGACACCGAGAGCGGGCGGCTGGTGGCTCGCTGGCAGCCGGTGGGCGATTCGCCGCTGGCGGCAGTGACCACCAGCGAGTCGCCCCCGGCGCAGGAGGCGGAGACTGTCTGGGTGGCCTCCAACGCGCGTACGGGCCCGGAGTACCTCTGGCGGGGTACGGTGCACGGTGTGCGCACTAACCCCGACCTGACCGTTCATCTGGGCCCGGCGTTGGCTGATGGCGTGAGCGTCGCTCCTGAGGCCACGGTCACGGTGACGACGTTGGCAGGAGCTCCCGTGTCGGCGAGCACCTACCAGGTGGACCGAGCGTCTCGAGTTGTAAGCTTCCAGCCCTCGGCCGGTCCGACTGTGGCAGGCAAAGCGCTGCTCTTCAGTTGGACCGACTCGACGGGTGCGCCCCAGACCGACTTCCACGTCATGCCCGGCCTGGCGCGTTTCGAGTACGTGGGCGGCTTCGTGCGGCTGCGGCGGTATCCAGTGGTGGTCAATACCGTCAGCATAGCCCTGCCGGACGGGTCTCCCCTCTCCATCGGTCCCAACCCCGGGCAGGTGCACCTGGGAGAGACCACGGTTACCGCGACCATTCCGGGGGTAGGCAATGTGGAGGTCCTGCCCAACGGCTGGCTGGACTTCCGCGAGGCTACAGTTACCGACAACCAGGGCAATACGCACTCGGTGGTGGGGCGCGAGGTGTTGATCAGTTACACCGGCTGGTCAGAGCCGGACTACTCGCCCGTCAACGTGGGCGCCGGGGCGATCCCAGCCGAGCGGCAGCAGGTGCCGGTGGAGTTGGGGTCCAACCGCTCCGGCGTGGCGGTGACGGGACAGGCGGCGACAGTGGGAAGTCTGGGTCTGGGCGGCACGGACGCGAGTGGTGACCCGATCTTCGTTACCCCCGGCGGAGCTGAGAACCAGTATCAGACGCTGCTGTCGTTGGTCTGGGACCCCATCAGCCACCTGGTGAAAGGGGCCGCGGCGCGCCCGGCCTATACCTACACCGACCCCAACGCAGCGGCGTTGACGCCTCTGATGCCTCGGGTGTTGGGCGTTCCCACCAGCGCAGGCGGCCGGGTGTACGTTGGTGGCGTGGGAGTGGACAGTCCGGTCAATGCCGACGGGAGCCTGAGGCTTGACGGTCCAGGCTGGGTGGGCTCGCTTGGCCCGCGCCGGACGCTCGTGTGCGACGGCAACCGCTTGGTGGAGACGACTGGCTCCGACCGGACCTGGGTGCTGACCGGCTCCCAGGCCTACATCTACGGCCGAAGTGCGCCGGAGCCGCTCCTGGGCCAGCCCTTCAGCCGCCCGGCCAAGGCCGCCGCCCTCGCCGACGGGACCTTCCTGGTAGTGGACACCGGCAACAACCGGGTGATCGTCGTGGACCGAGCGGGCACTCAGCTCTGGCCGCTGGACGAGTATGGCAACGACTACTACTCCAGCCCGGCGCGGACCGATGCGGCGGTGCCGGGCGGCGTAGCAGGCAACAGCAACCTGAAGCTGGCGCAGCCCGCGGATGCTCACCGCTACGTGACTCCGGCTGGGGTGGTGCACACCGTCATCGCCGATACCGGCCACAACCGGGTCCTGGACGTAATCACCACCACGCTGGCGACCGGCGGGCAGCAGCATACGGTAGTGGAGTTGACTCCCTCGCACGTGCGCCCGGCCTGGGACCCGACGCACCGGCTGCAACTGCGCTATGTGCGGGCCCAGCCGATTTTTGACTTCGGCAACGGCAATGTAGTTGGCTACCTGTGCGCGGCGACCAACATTGATCGGGTCGTGGTAGTGGAGGCAGGGACCAAGTACGTCAATCCTGACCCCACGACCACGCCGCCGGGTGGGACCCGACCGTGGGCGGACTGGTTCCCTTTGTACAATGCGCCTCGGGCAGTCGCCCCGCCCGTAGACCAGAGCAATCCGCTGCCACCCGTCCTGAGATTCCCCAACCTCCGCCATGTGGAGTACTTCCGCTACGGGAACCGTGTCTATGTGCTGGTCGTTGCGGGGGGCATGCAGGACCTGCAGCACGGGGTCTCCGTTGAGCAAGATGGAGTGTGGGTATGGGAGATTGACACGACCTCGGGGCCAGTGCCCGCCCCTGGAATCCCGTACCTTGCGCCGCCCACCTGGTGGTACACCGCTGCCGACTACGCCGCTCGGACCGGCGCCTTCGGCAGGGTGGTAACGCCGGCGGCGACCTACCAGAAGCGCTTCTACCCGGTCTGTGCCAAGATGCTCTTCCCGGGGCGGCTGTACGAGGGGAACGTGCTGATCACCAACTACACCGGCGTGATGGAGCACCTGGCGCGGGAGAACGTGGGCGGCTCGCCAGGCAGCGGCCTGTATGGGGAGATTTTTGAGGTCAACGAGGCCAAGGCGCTCCAATGGCGGCGGATCATCCCGGATCCTTTCAGCCGGGACTGGAACGACCCACTGAACCAGCCGGCCTACGCGGAACGGTATTAGGGGAGGGAGAGACTCTGGACCGCCGAGCTGAGCTTGGCGATCCGAGGCCAACATAGAGAGACACGGGTCTGGAGTCTGGGGTCTGACGTCTGAGGTCTGGTGTCCTATGAAGAAGGCAGCCCTGATAATCGGCCTGATGGTGTTCCTGGTGGGGGGGTCGCTCCTGCAACCGGTGGCGGGACAGGTGCTGCCCTACGAGATACGCTGCTATCTGGAGCGGTACCAGGCGGGCCCTCCCAGCCTGGCGGACCTCACGTGGCAGCGCAGCAATATTCTCAAGCGCTACGCGTGCCCTAAGTGTGGGTTCTCCAGTGATGTGGCGGGGACTTGTCCTGACCTGTGGGGAGTTGACGGGGGCGCGGGCACGACTCTGGTGGACATGGGCACGAGCCGCGACCGGATCGTCTCCATGCCGCCGTGGGACATGCCCACTGGGCAAAGCGACCTGCTGTGGTACGACTATACGGCGGGCGCTGTGTTCCGGCGTGCAGTCATCGGATTACCCTTCCATCCCGCCACCCGCACGCTCGACGGTACAGACATCTTCCGGCCGGCCGACCATGATCCTCGTGGGTACGGGCTCTATGTATATCCGCGCGCGGCGATTTCGCTGCCTTTCACCTTTGGCGACGGCACTACCGTCATTCCCCAGGCGGCCATCTTCCGCTTCGTGATCATGCAGCCGGGGGTTGGTCCCTGGGACGGTACGATGACGGGGGTGGCCCGCGTAACTGCCCCCCTGACTCCAGACGGCGCGACCGGCTTTCTGGAAGGCAGGACTCTGCCGCTTGCCCAGCTGCAGTTGCCTGAAGACAACTACGGCGTGGGGCGGATATACCTGGAGTGGTCCAACGACGGCGGGGCCACCTGGATCACCCACGGTGCGGATGCCGGCGGCAACGATCAATACTTGAACGCGGCCTTCTACTGCAGCCGGCTGCAAGTTCCTCCGGCGGGGCAGTCGCCCGGCCCGGGTGAGCAGGGGCGCAACGGCGGCGGACCTGGCACTCCGGGGCCCGTCGAGCGACCGAACTCTCATCTGGCGCGTATCCTGATCGCGCCGCTGGTCGCGGGGTTCCGGAATGACCTGTACATGCCGGGTGCTACTACGCCCCGGCGCTACTTCACCCTGGTCAACCGCGGCAACGACCGGATGGTGGAGAATCTGGCGTACACAGCGCTGGAGAACCTTGCCACCGCGCCGGGGATGCGAGCTGCAGGGCGGACGGCGGTTAGGCCCGGCCTGCCCACCTCCGCAGTGCTGATGGGCCCCAGTGGGTCAGGGGCCAATTCGGTGCCGGCGAAGGCCCTGGATACCCGCCACTGGGTTCAAGCCAAGCTCCCGGCCTACCAGCCCGCCTCGGAACCGGGCGATACCCTTGACCACACTCCGGATAATAACTGGGGCTACCGTGGTCTGCAGCTGGTCTACAGCGACGCCAATTCCGATCAGGTGTGGAACTCTAACCTGAGCCCCGGGATGAACAGTGCCGGCGACCGGGTGGAGGAGTTCTGCCCCTTTGACCTGCAGGTCTCGGTAGACCGGGCCGCGAGGCTGATGGCCGATACCGGAGCCACCGAGCCGGGCCGGGTGGCGCCGGGAGTCTTCTCGACGGCTCCGGACACCACTGTCGGGGCGCCGCCCGCGGGACGTTTTGCTTACCCCGGCAACGTGGCGCTGACAGATTCCTTCATCGTGAGCAATGAAGGCAATGTAGTGTCGCCGGTGAGGTTGCTGAGCACCAACCAGGCCACGGCAGAGCCAGTGGGTGTATCGCCAAAGTACCGCTCGCTGGGGCGGTACCTGGCAGGGAACCCGGTCTGGCTGCCGCTGGCGGCCTATACGGCGCTGAGGACCGCCAGTCTGCCGCCCGGATGGAGCGGCAGCGCGGGCGGCTGGGCCACGGCGGGCGTGGCCGGCCTGGGTAATGCCAACAATCCGCTTCCTCTGGGGCAGGGCTCCGGTCAGTACGCGGGACAGGTTGTGTACTTCCTCGACCTCAACGGCAACGGGCAGCTCGACTTCATTGATCGGATGACTGGCACGGCGACCACGACAGGCACTAGTTACTTTGATGCGCGGCAGGATGAGCCGCTGGAGCCGGTCACCTACGTGCCGACGGGCGTGCGAGTGACCGAAAGCCGCCTGCCCTTCAACGACTACTACGCGGCGGACACGGAACCGGCGCTGCGTTTCGACTACGGCAACAACGCCACCCGGTTGCAGGTCATGTGGGTTAGCAACCGCTACTCGGTGGCGCTAGGCGACGGCTCGGTAGATGTAGCGGCGCCGGCGACCACTGGTCCTACGCAAGCGGCGCAGCCTCATTACCCTGGCAATGTCCTGTACGGCAACGCCAACTGGAGCCTGGTGGCGGGGGTGCCTGATTACCGTCCGTATTTCTGGGACTGGGCCACCGGCTCGCGGAACGTGACCGGTACTACTGCCGCTGCCAGCCCGGGTAGCGTGAACGGCGCTCCAGAGACCTTCAACGACCTCAGCGACAATCACTGGGCGCTATGGCACCAGAGCCTGCAGAGTAGCGCTGGGGTCATCTCCACGCTGCGCTACAAGGGGTCAACCGGCGCCGGCTGGCCGGGAGCGGATAGCTTCATCTACGCCACCGGTCGGCCCAAGCAGGGAATCCGCGGCTTCGCCCTGCAGGATCCGGCAAATCCGACGAATCCCCTACTCTGGCTGTTTTGGACCGAGGGCGATCAAGGCCACCAGACCTTGCACTACCGCTGGAACTGGAAAGGGACCGCTGACAACCAGGAAGCGCCGGTGCCGGTGAGCAACGTCGCCACCGCCGACTGGCGTAGCGACGTCATCAACGACTTCGCCAGCGCCGCGCCGATGCGCAAGCCCTCGACGACTCCCTTTGTCTACACCAAGGACCCGGCCGCCTTCCTGTGGACGGATCCCCGGACCGCCGGCGGAGTGGGACCTCAGGTGCACGTGGTTTTCTCAGGGTACACGGCGCGGCAGCAGAACGAGGACATCTGTTGGGCCGCCTTCGACCAGGCCAACATGAGCAACCAGGCGCAGAACTATGGGAAACTGACTTTCCCGCGCGTAGTGAACAATCCGGTGCTGCCGCCGACGGCTTGGGGCGGGGGAGGCAACGTCACGGCGCGCGCCGGCGAGCAGTTGGTCGGGGACGGGCTGAGGCAGGTGTTCAGCAGCCGGCACCTGGATTGGCTGATCTCGCCGACCTTTGAGACGGCGGGGCTGGGTGCTCGCGATGCCCGCGATCCGCGGCTGTATTTGGGGCTAGTCTTCAGCAGTGCGCCGAACACTCCCTACCTGTACTCGGTCAGTTGGGGGTCGGGCAAGTACAGTCGGGCGCGAGGCGTGTACACCGTCACTCCGGTCTTTGCGCCCCTTGGTGGAGCGCCGGCCCTGCCTGCCGCTGTGCAGACGGCGGCGGGTAGCGGCATCCTGCGCAATCCGCTGGCCCCCACCGGCGCCGGCACCGTCCCGATTCCGGTGACTATGCAGATTGAGCCGTCCACGGGCACGGTGACCTTCGCTCAAGGCCTGTTTAATACGGCCAACCCGCGCGACACGGGCGCAGTGTTCAACCGCACCATTGGCGGCTTGGATAATCTGGTCAACGTGGTGCTGTACGCCGACTATACGCCGTTCATCTTCCGGGTCACCACCTCCGATGCGGCCGACGACAGCCCTAATGCCTTCGCCGAGGTGGACTCCAACGATCCCAATCAGTTGCGGTTGGTCTTCCTGTGGCGGCGAACCTATTCGCAGAAGGACACCCCTAGCTTCGGGCGCACCGACTTCCTATACAAGACCTGGACGCTGGGCACCCAAGTTGCAGCACCACCTCTGGCAAGTGCGCCGGCGGTAGCGGCTTGGACTGGGTCGGGCTGGACAGCACCGCTGACAGCGGGCCAGACGGGAGACTATACTTACAACCCCGTCAGCGGCATCATCACCATGACGGCCGATGGCTACCGCGGCGGCTCGACGCCGGGCGTCTTCTGGCTGCGATCCGCCTATGACGGGGCCCGGATTCGAATCGGCTACAATGGAGGCTTGGTCGAAGAGCATCGGGTGATGGGCTGGAGCCAGGAGACGACTGCCCCTGTGGACACGGTGCAGAACGAGGGACCGTTGCGGGCTGTACCGGAGATCTACAGCGTGTCAGCCGGAGGCGGAAACCTCATGCCGGCGGTTCGGTATTGGCTGGTCTGGAGCAGCCCGCGCGCTGTCTATGACCTACGCCTGGCGGGGAATAACGGTTCCGTGCTGCAGCAGTCCAGCGATGTGTATCTGGGTACTATCGTCCCCCGCTACGGGGCGGCCCTGCGCGAGCAGGAAGTCGAGTGGCAAAACGTCCAGCAGTAACCGCAGAGTCCCGTCTCTCTTCCCTTCTCCGAGCCGGGGACAGACCTCTGATCGCAAGCCTGCCGGCGCGCGGTGCAGACGGAGCCTCCCGCCACCCACTTTGACGTGTCAGGAACAATCGGAAGGTTCTCCTGCGCAGGGCAGTACTCTGCCCAAGACGTGGCAAGAGGCGCAGTGCCGCTATATTGCTTGACAAGAGCGTTACTGGAGGAGTAAACTAACGCGGAACGACCTACGCAAGACGCGCATGGGCGCGGGATAGAAACTGTCGCTGCCTGCACTGTAGGAGGAGTCGCCGATGGCTAAGGGCGCGACCCACGTCCTGGGCCTAGACATCGGGAATGAGTCCATCAAAGTGGTGGAGCTCGCTCTGACGCGCGCTGGGGTTCGGGTGATGTCGGAGCCCGTGATCGTGCCTACTCCTCCGGCCTCGGTGTCGGGCGGGGTAGTGGTAGACCCCGCGGCGCTCTCTGAGACCCTGCGCGCCGTGCTCTCCGAAAAGCGGGTAGGTACCCGCAAGGCCGTGGTCTCGGTGGGGGGAGACACCTCCGTCGTCGCCCGGGTCTTCCCCATGCCGCGCATGAGCGGGAAAGAACTGGACGAGGCCATGCAGTGGGAGCTAGATCGCCAGACTCCCTTCCCCGTAGACCAGGTCATCTTCGATTTTGCCCCCCTGCCCACCCCGGAAGGCGCCCCCGAGACCGACAACATGGAGGTCTTCCTGGCCGTGGGGCAGGAGGATATGATCAACGCGCACGTGCAGGTGCTGCAGGGGGCCAAGCTGACTCCGCTGCACATTGACGTAGAGCCGTTAGCGCTGGGCCGGGCCCTGGTCGGGCTTCCCGGCGGGGAGTACCTGGAACGGTCAGTGATCATCATTGACCTGGGGGCCACCTTCACCGGCATCTACATCTTCCGGGCGGGTTGGCCGGCCTTCCTGCGTACAGTGCCTACGGCAGGTGAGAGCCTGACTGACGCTATTCGTGAGGCGTTGGGTCTCGGGCGGGAGCAAGCCGAACAGGCCAAGCGGCAGTTCACTGACCTCTCCCAAATGGTTTACGAGGGGCCCGCGGAGGCGCCGATGGCGGAAGAGAGGGAAAGCCCTTCGGCCGTCTTTGACTCGTCTCTGTATGAGGAGTCCTCCCTGGGGCATGAAATCCCCTCCTCCTTGGGCGAGGAACTGGAGACCATTCCCGCGACGGACATGGAGGTAGCCCCTCCGCCGCCGACCGCGCCTGAGGTCACGGAGGCTCTTCCCCCTCCTGTGCCGGTCGTCGAACTGCCCCCAGAAGTCCAGCATGCCCGGGCGGTGGTCAGCGACGCGGTGGGGCAGCGGATCTACGATCTGGTAACCGAGATCGGCCGCTCCCTTGACTTCTACCGCCGTCAGCATCGGTCTGAGGTGCTGGCAGAGGTCATTCTTTGTGGGGGAACGGCCCATCTGCCGGGGCTGGCCGCCCTGATCGGCGCAGAGACCGGCATCTCTACTCGCGTGGCCAATCCCTTCGACTACCTGGAGTGTGACGGAGACATTCCGCCCGAATACTTGCGTGACATCGGCCCCAACATGGCGGTAGCCGTGGGGCTGGCCTTGCGCGACATGATTGACTAGCGGAATTGGTGAACTAGACACGATGAATGATGAAGGAGAGACCGCGTAGGGTGGCATTCACCCCCCGGGGTCCGCTTGACCGGTCGCAGGCCTTCAGTCATCAATTCTTGTTCGCGGCCTGGGGAGAAGCGCAAAGTGCTGAAGATAGACCTGCTGCCCAGACATTTTGCCATCGCCCGAAAGAACAAGGCGCTTCTGGCGCTCTTTGGCGTGCTGCTCCTCGTGGCTGCCGCCGGCTGGTTCTTCCAGGCCAAGTCCCTTGCCGCGCGGATTGAGAAAGTCAAGGAGGAGACGGAGAAGCTGCAGCCCATCATCCAGGAGGTAGACAAGCTCACCAAGGACACGCAGGCCAAGCAATCGGAGATGGCGCCGATCAAGGCCAAGGTGGACTTTGCCAATGAGGCGGACAAGTCGGGCCGAGGCTACTGGAAGGCCTTCCACGCCATTAACGACTATATCTGGGAGGATGCACAAGTCTCCAACTTCTCCATCACCCCGCCGAGCAGTGTCAGCTTTACGGTGCGGGTGAAAGGCACGGTGGGGGCGGGACGGTTCTTGATGAACCTGCTGCGCTGCCCGGCCATCACCGGGATCACCATGAATGGCTTGCCGGCGGGTCAGGGCATTGCGGGTACCGGAGGTGCGGGCGTCCCGGCAGGAGCGCCGGGGATGCCTGGGGCGCCGGGGGTGCCGCCGGGAGCCCCAATGCCCGCGCCGGCGCCGCCTGGGGCTCCTCCGGGGATGCCGGGAGCGATGCCGGGTGCCCCGGGCGGGATGCCGGGAGCGCCGGGAGCAGCAGCAGCGGGGCAGGGGGCTCCGGGCTCACCTCAGGAAGAGCTAACGTTCAACATCACGGCGCAGCTAACGGCGGACTACATGATCACGGTGCCACAACCCGGCGGAGGAGCGGCAGCCGCCGGCCCCGGAGGAATGCCGGAAATGCCGGGTGCACCGGGCATGCCCGCTGGAGCACCGGGACCAGCTGCCGGGCCTGCACCTGGCCCATCGCCAGCGGCGCCGGGAGCTCGTAAAGGTGGCGGTGGTGGGGATGAAGGCGGAGGAGGGGGCATTGGCGGCAAGAAGGGTGGCGGCGAAGAAGGGATCTAGGCGTCGGAGCCGCGGCCGGGCCGGGCACGGCGGGAACCATCGCCGCAGAGAAGCGTTCAAGGATACTACCCATGGGTAAGATTCCGCCCATCGCAACCATCGTGATCGGCATCGTGTTGCTGATCGGCTTAAGCGCTGCCTTTTTCTTCCTGATGATCAAGCCGAAGGCCAAGGAGCTGGCGGATGTACAGGCCAAGTACGAGACCGACAAGGCCAAGGCGGACACGCTGCCCCAGGTAAAGGCGCAGTACCAGGCGGCCGTGGCAGACTGGATGAAGGCGCGGATGGACTTGGAGCAGCTCATGGCGCTGCGCAGTACGCCGATTTCCTTCTACACTCCCATTCCAGCGTGGATTGCGCTCTGGCAGGAGTATCGGGTGACCATGCCGGGGGTGATTGAAAAGTTCGTCAAGTCCTTCGGCTTACGTATCGTGTCCGGGATGTCTATGCCCGCTCCGCCGGCCAGTCCGCCTTCCCCGCCAGCTAGCGGGTACATGGCAATTCCCGAGAGCACTGTGACTCTGACTGTAGAGGGGACCTTGCAGCAGCTGGAGCGTTTCTACCGCTCCATCAAGTACTGCCCGCGGGTGATGACGATAGGCGGACTGAGTCTCAGTGGGACTGGCAATACCCTTACGGCGACTGTGCCGATGAATTTCTACTTGCTTGTCGAGGCTCCACCCGGAGCGGCAGCGGCCGCTGGCGGTCCCGGAGGCGCCCCTCCTGGCGTGCCCGGCGCTCCGGGAGGAGCTCCTCCCAGTGGGGCACCCGGAGCCGCGCCCGCGAGAGGCGGCGGGGGTGGTGAAGGCGGCGGTGAGGAAGCCGCGGGACCGAAGATCGGCGCGAAGGGTGGCGACGGCGGTGAGTAGGGTCCACGACCATGCGGGAGAGAAGATGCGCAAGGCGCTGCAGCGGGTCTACGCGCGGTTGAACGAGGTTATCTGGGCGCCGGACGCCAGCCCGGCGCTGCGGGAACGGCGCACGAAGATCGTTATGGTCAGCGGCGTGGGTGTGTTCGCGGTGGCCTTGATGATCCTGTTCCTTTTTGTGCTCCCGGCGATGCAGATTGGGGGGACCCCTTCCGAGGCCCAGCCTGGCCCCGCGCCGGGAGGGGCCCCGCCCATGCCGGGCGGAGCTCCCCCTATGCCCGGCGGCGCCCCTCCCATGCCGGGAGGGGTGGAGATGCCAGGTGGGCCGGGGATGCCGGGAGCGCCCGGAGGAGCGCCGGGCGCCGTAGGGGTACCTTCCGGCCCCGCGCAGCCGCCTTTGGAGGTAGCGCGGCAGAATCCGTTTGCGGCGCCGGGAGCCGCAGAGTTGCCGGGAGCAGCGAAGGAGTTCAAGACCACGGCGACGAAGTATGGCCCCGACTGGAGTCGCCTGCCGATTACCCTGCGCGAGGGGTTTGTGCCGCCGGAACGTCCGCCTCATCCCGCCCCGGCTCCTAGTTCGGAGGAGATTCGGCAGATTGAAGAGGGGGCGGGCGCGGGCTTCCGCATTAGCAGCATTTTGTGGACTCAGGGCTCACCGCTGGCGACCTACGAGACAACGGACGGCAAGACCGGCACGGTGGGGCCCGGAGACGTGGTGCAGGTACAGGGACAAAGCTGGAAGATTCTGGAGATCGGACGTGATTACGTCCTGGTGCAGAATGTCAGGAACCCGGCGGCTACGCAGCGCGTCCCCTTAAGGAGGGGCAGATAGCTACGGCTGTGCGGTGCGGTTGGTTGTGGTATAATCTAGGCAGCGGTAGCAACGCGCTTCTGGTGACGCGCGTCCAGGCGACAAGGGGAGGGTCAATCCCTGGTGAGTGGTGGCGGAGTATAGGAGGAATCTCTATGCGAACGAGAGTCTGTGGGCTAATCACAGCTGCTGCAGTGCTGGTTCTCAGCGTCGGTGTGGTCTGGGCCCAGAATGCCATCGAGCTGCAACTTGACGATCAGCCGCTCGGCGAGGCGATGCGTAGCCTGCAGCAGGCCTATGGCGTGCAATACAATCTGCCGGCAGACTTGGCGCGGACTAAGGTCACCGTCCATCAAACAGTGAACTCACCCGCGGCAGCCGTGCAAGCGTTGGCCCGGGCCGCCAACGTCCGCGCTCTGCAGGATCCCAATACCGGGGCTTTCGTGTTCCAGGCGCAGGGCGCGGCGGGGACGGGAACCGGAGGGGGCACTTCCTTCGGGACCGGAACCACGCGCAACCCCTGGGCGACCACCCCGACCGGGGCGGCACCAACCCCGTGGCGTCCCGGCGGAGCTACAGTCCCGGCCGCGCCGGGGGCCGGCGGCACCGGAATGCCGGGTGCGCCGGGGGCTGCAGGTGCGGGGGCCGCACCCGGCACCTTTGTAACTCAGTACGGGACCACGCTTAACATCAAGGACCTGGTACTCCGAGTGCTGGAGACGACCTACATCAATCCCGAACTGGTGGCGCTGCTCTATGGAGGGGGCGCCATCTATGACATCAGTGGCATGTCCGGTGGCGGGTACGGGGGTGGTGGGTATGGCGGCGGTTACGGGAATACCGGCGGCTATGGAAGCAACAGTGGAATAGGTAGTGGGTTCGGCAACCGCAGCAGCAATACCGGCTCGGGCCTTAGCAGCGGTTTGAGCAGCCGAAGCAGCGGTCTCGGCTCCAGCCGCTCCAGTCGGACCTACTAGACCGCTTGGCCGTCAGTCAGCACGCGCGTCGTCCAGTGCGTAGGAGGAAGCAGGCGCGCAGCAGGGCAGACCGGCGTGAAGGCATGGTGCCGGGAGGGCAATCATGGGTACCGTAAGGCTTGGGGGCCAGAACATGACAGTCAAAGCCATCGCCACAGCCTTAGTCGTGATACTGGTCGGCCTGGCGGCTGCCACCGCTCTGCCGGCAGCAGATCCCGGGGAGAACCGCGTCAACATCACCATCAAGGACGCGGACTTGGCCGAGGTCCTGCGCATGATTGGGCGGGCGGGGGGCCTCAATATCATGGTGGGCGAGGGCGTCTCGGGGAAGGTGACCAGCGTCAATTTACAGGATGTACCGGTGGAGGAGGCGCTGGTGGGCATCGTGGCCATGCAAGGGCTGCAGATGCGCAAGCTGGGGGACACCTTCATCATCACCGCCAAGCCGGTGGAGTTGCCGGTGGCGCAGCCGCCGACGGGTCCCACCGTGCAGCCAGCTACCCCGACGACGCCTCCTATGACCGGGGGCGCGACGCCGCCGGGGCCGGGTGCTCAAGTTTCGCCAGGCGGTTTACAGGTGGCGCCTCCGCCGGTGGGTCCCTCGACCTTCAGCAGTGAAGGCGGCGGCTTTCGGGGTACGGACAAGAACGGCGTGGTTACCGCCAGTCTCGAGGTGCGTTACGTGGATGCAGGACGGGTCGCCGAGATGTTCGGCGGCACGCGGGTGCAGGACGTGCAGAACTTCGGCGGGGCTCAGACCTGGCGCAGTTCATCCTACAGCAACCAGCGGGTTCGGGGGGGCCTGGACCGTGGGATGACCGGGTTCACGGAGATGTCCGCACCGGGGGCGCCGGGTGGTGGGCGTATGAGCGGCCAGTTCCCCGGGGGCGGCTTCG
>FWPV01000518.1_pt1 | contig 121302 bp, 86 predicted proteins | sample 2228371 | NCBI WGS metagenome assembly FWPV01 (sample SAMEA103939776, study PRJEB20133) | metagenome | reverse complement strand
CCACCAAAACAAGGATTGAAACAATGGTTGAAATAGCTATTCCGACAATTGGAATTATGTCTGAGGCCCGCTTCCACCAAAACAAGGATTGAAACCTGTCCCCAATAATTTTTGCCACCGCTTGAGTCAACATGTCTGAGGCCCGCTTCCACCAAAACAAGGATTGAAACTAAGTTATGGCTTGAAACAAAGGTAATTATTGAAAAAGTCTGAGGCCCGCTTCCACCAAAACAAGGATTGAAACAAAGATAAGTATAATAAAATCATAATTATAGATGAGTCTGAGGCCCGCTTCCACCAAAACAAGGATTGAAACATAATGTTACTCCGACGTATATATTTGGTTTCATTGCGTCTGAGGCCCGCTTCCACCAAAACAAGGATTGAAACTTCAACAATTCGATTATATTCTTCATTCCACATCTGTCTGAGGCCCGCTTCCACCAAAACAAGGATTGAAACACTCATTGTTTTTTATAAAGAAAGGAATTGTATTTAGTCTGAGGCCCGCTTCCACCAAAACAAGGATTGAAACAAAAATGCCTTGAACTTTGTCCCTGGAGGAAACTCGAGTCTGAGGCCCGCTTCCACCAAAACAAGGATTGAAACAACGGCACGTAACTATCAAACAACAATGAACAGTTTGTCTGAGGCCCGCTTCCACCAAAACAAGGATTGAAACAATTTACAGGGCAAAATTTTCTCTCGAATTCAACTGTCTGAGGCCCGCTTCCACCAAAACAAGGATTGAAACCAAAAAATTAATAACAGGATTAATGAACTTGAAAAAGTCTGAGGCCCGCTTCCACCAAAACAAGGATTGAAACTTTCAGCATGGGGATCATATGTTGCGAAAAGGATATGTCTGAGGCCCGCTTCCACCAAAACAAGGATTGAAACATTTCGACGTTTCAAGCAGAGTAGCTTATTCAGATAGTCTGAGGCCCGCTTCCACCAAAACAAGGATTGAAACATCAAATAAATAATGGAAACAGATAAAGAACTAAAAGTCTGAGGCCCGCTTCCACCAAAACAAGGATTGAAACATATATTTTTTTCACACCAAACCCCAGCCCAACCACGTCTGAGGCCCGCTTCCACCAAAACAAGGATTGAAACTCTTGCTTAGCTCTTTTTGCTTGTTTGAATCGTAAGTCTGAGGCCCGCTTCCACCAAAACAAGGATTGAAACTATTATGAGCAAGAATTTATTTTGGAGGTTAACTATGTCTGAGGCCCGCTTCCACCAAAACAAGGATTGAAACTAAGCATGTCCAATAACATAGTCATTCTCCCTATAGTCTGAGGCCCGCTTCCACCAAAACAAGGATTGAAACTATTATTGCAAGAGATAAGAATGCTGTACAATGGCAGTCTGAGGCCCGCTTCCACCAAAACAAGGATTGAAACTTCTCTCTTCAATTTTTACCTTCTTTCCAGTGTCAAGTCTGAGGCCCGCTTCCACCAAAACAAGGATTGAAACTCTTCCATTGGTATTTTGGAAGGATGGCGTAGCACTAGTCTGAGGCCCGCTTCCACCAAAACAAGGATTGAAACTTGAAGCATAATATCAATATATTGGGAGATATTTTGTCTGAGGCCCGCTTCCACCAAAACAAGGATTGAAACAAAAAATTTTATAGATATAAGAAAGATTATTTTAAGTCTGAGGCCCGCTTCCACCAAAACAAGGATTGAAACAATCATTAATTTCTGTCAACTTAAACGCTATAATAAGTCTGAGGCCCGCTTCCACCAAAACAAGGATTGAAACTTTTGATATTCAAGCTTTTGTCGTCCTAACGACAAGTCTGAGGCCCGCTTCCACCAAAACAAGGATTGAAACCTCATCCGTATATTCTCCCCCAGCCCAACCACTGGCCGTCTGAGGCCCGCTTCCACCAAAACAAGGATTGAAACACTACTTTTTCGTTATTTCCAAAGAATAAACCATGTCTGAGGCCCGCTTCCACCAAAACAAGGATTGAAACCCAATTCTGGTAAGACATATCTCACAAGTAAGATAAGTCTGAGGCCCGCTTCCACCAAAACAAGGATTGAAACTTGTTATATTTACTATCACTTTTCTATCTCCCTAAAAGTCTGAGGCCCGCTTCCACCAAAACAAGGATTGAAACTGGCGGAAGTTGACAGAACAGATAATGACAGAACAGGTCTGAGGCCCGCTTCCACCAAAACAAGGATTGAAACATGGAAAATTGGGGTACTTCCCAATAATAATAGTAAGTCTGAGGCCCGCTTCCACCAAAACAAGGATTGAAACTTTGTTAGATACGTTTTACCAGAATTCGTAACCCCAAGTCTGAGGCCCGCTTCCACCAAAACAAGGATTGAAACTTCCAACATTATAACTCATGATAGCATCAAACACATGTCTGAGGCCCGCTTCCACCAAAACAAGGATTGAAACATAAACTTAAAAAAATTAAAGGGATTGATGCCTTAAGTCTGAGGCCCGCTTCCACCAAAACAAGGATTGAAACAGAATAGTCCAAAAACACGAAACGAACATTAATTATGTCTGAGGCCCGCTTCCACCAAAACAAGGATTGAAACAGCACAGCAAAATGAAGATCGTTATTTGCAATCCCAGTCTGAGGCCCGCTTCCACCAAAACAAGGATTGAAACATATTTCCGCTTTGAACTACTGATCCAACACCAGGAGTCTGAGGCCCGCTTCCACCAAAACAAGGATTGAAACATCGTTATGTACCGTTTCGCGATGCCTCAAATTTGTGTCTGAGGCCCGCTTCCACCAAAACAAGGATTGAAACATTTCTGCTTGGGCATGTCTATTGCTCAATTTAATTTGTCTGAGGCCCGCTTCCACCAAAACAAGGATTGAAACTTGTAATAAATAAAATCTAAAAAACCATCATAAGTCGTCTGAGGCCCGCTTCCACCAAAACAAGGATTGAAACATTTGCGTTGTTATATTAATTTCACTCATATATCCAGTCTGAGGCCCGCTTCCACCAAAACAAGGATTGAAACACATATTTTTTCACACCAACACCACAACCTTACCTGTCTGAGGCCCGCTTCCACCAAAACAAGGATTGAAACTTCATTTTACCTCACCTTTTCTTTCTGATTTTTTTCATGTCTGAGGCCCGCTTCCACCAAAACAAGGATTGAAACACATATTTTTTCACACCAACACCACAACCTTACCTCATGTCTGAGGCCCGCTTCCACCAAAACAAGGATTGAAACTGTGTATTACGATTTGCGATTGGCCATGGCCATGGTTGTCTGAGGCCCGCTTCCACCAAAACAAGGATTGAAACGCATCCCCAATAATTTTTGCAATTGCTTGAGTTAGCGTCTGAGGCCCGCTTCCACCAAAACAAGGATTGAAACATTTTGAGAATGCTTTATACGACACATGGAATTTTAAGGTCTGAGGCCCGCTTCCACCAAAACAAGGATTGAAACATCTCCCATTTTTAGTTTTACCTAATTTTTTAGTTGAGTCTGAGGCCCGCTTCCACCAAAACAAGGATTGAAACCATGCTCAATGGCACAGATGAAGAAAAGCTGCAGGGTCTGAGGCCCGCTTCCACCAAAACAAGGATTGAAACTCTTATTGATTTTACTGAAATTATAATTATATGAAAGTCTGAGGCCCGCTTCCACCAAAACAAGGATTGAAACAAAACAACTTGCGAATTTGAACAATGAAACAAATCCCGTCTGAGGCCCGCTTCCACCAAAACAAGGATTGAAACGCGGCTGAAAGAAAAAAATATGAAAAAAATATATTGGTCTGAGGCCCGCTTCCACCAAAACAAGGATTGAAACCAAAATTTGGTGGTGAAGTTGGCCGTCACCTTGAACGGTCTGAGGCCCGCTTCCACCAAAACAAGGATTGAAACATTTCCTTTCATTATTCTTCCTCATCTTTTGGAAAGGTCTGAGGCCCGCTTCCACCAAAACAAGGATTGAAACAAAAACTAAACTCTAATTACAATCCCCGCAATGCCTTGTCTGAGGCCCGCTTCCACCAAAACAAGGATTGAAACAGGAGGCTAAGTTATGATAAACTATCATCTTTTATCAGGTCTGAGGCCCGCTTCCACCAAAACAAGGATTGAAACTCTGACAACCCTTACCCAAAAATATTCAGCTCAGAAGTCTGAGGCCCGCTTCCACCAAAACAAGGATTGAAACAAAATCGCTTTTATATGACATATAAAATATGATTTTGTCTGAGGCCCGCTTCCACCAAAACAAGGATTGAAACTCGAATGAACCAGACAGCCAGCCCACGTTCATTTTAGGTCTGAGGCCCGCTTCCACCAAAACAAGGATTGAAACTGGTGAAGAATGTGTAAATGGGCTTATCGAATAGCCGTCTGAGGCCCGCTTCCACCAAAACAAGGATTGAAACAAGAATATTCTATTAGCCACGTTTTTGGTTGTTCTGTCTGAGGCCCGCTTCCACCAAAACAAGGATTGAAACTCTATTTTTCCAGATTCAAAATAATACCGTAATAGAGTCTGAGGCCCGCTTCCACCAAAACAAGGATTGAAACTTCGTTAGCCCAGCCTCATTATTCATAACAGCTTGCAAGGTCTGAGGCCCGCTTCCACCAAAACAAGGATTGAAACTCGATAACTCATCTTTTCTCACTATTCTAAGATCAGCGTCTGAGGCCCGCTTCCACCAAAACAAGGATTGAAACTCCCAGAACGACAGAGCTCGATCATTGGCTGAGCCCGTCTGAGGCCCGCTTCCACCAAAACAAGGATTGAAACATATTCAGAAGTTGCGAATTGCATTAGAGTTACGCGTCTGAGGGCCGCTTCCACCAAAACAAGGATTGAAACTCAGCTCATTCAAATCAAGAAATGTCATATCAGCAAGTCTGAGGGCCGCTTCCACCAAAACAAGGATTGAAACATTTCGAAAAGAACTTCAAGATCATCACCAGCACAATGTCTGAGGGCCGCTTCCACCAAAACAAGGATTGAAACCCGATTTGACGAAGTCGGTTCAATTTCGATTGAGCCGTCTGAGGGCCGCTTCCACCAAAACAAGGATTGAAACTTTTTTTTGGCCTCCTTTCTCTTTTCTCGCACGATTGTCTGAGGGCCGCTTCCACCATAACAAGGATTGAAACTTATTTTTGGCCTCCTTTCTCTTTTTCTCGCACTATTGTCTGAGGGCCGCTTCCACCAAAACAAGGATTGAAACAGAATAGTTCGCTTTTCGAACTTGTACAACGAAAACGTCTGAGGGCCGCTTCCACCAAAACAAGGATTGAAACAGAATGATCTTTTGAGCTGCAAACCAGCTTTTGCCAGGTCTGAGGGCCGCTTCCACCAAAACAAGGATTGAAACGCCAATATGAGCATCAACAATCGAAATATTGGTCGGGTCTGAGGGCCGCTTCCACCAAAACAAGGATTGAAACAAGGAGAACAGATTATGAAAAATATTCATCTTTCATGTCTGAGGGCCGCTTCCACCAAAACAAGGATTGAAACGCATGTAAAAGGATGCGACCAGCCAATAGATTCCGCGTCTGAGGGCCGCTTCCACCAAAACAAGGATTGAAACTTCCCCTCACCAATCTCACGATGCAGGTATCTGGCCGTCTGAGGGCCGCTTCCACCAAAACAAGGATTGAAACGTTCGAGATATTCGCGGTAGATTTCATCCTTCTTGTGTCTGAGGGCCGCTTCCACCAAAACAAGGATTGAAACTCAAGGCTTTCCACGCAGATATAGACATAATGATTTGTCTGAGGGCCGCTTCCACCAAAACAAGGATTGAAACTTCGATAACTGATAATGTGAATCTTGATGGCTGCCGTGTCTGAGGGCCGCTTCCACCAAAACAAGGATTGAAACTCAACAATGTTTGTTGGAACGAGTAATGGAAGCCCTGTCTGAGGGCCGCTTCCACCAAAACAAGGATTGAAACGTCAACTTTATTGGAGAAGTATACAAAGTCGATTCTGTCTGAGGGCCGCTTCCACCAAAACAAGGATTGAAACCTTAAATGCAACCATCGAAATGACCCTGATGTATTGTCTGAGGGCCGCTTCCACCAAAACAAGAATTGAAACAAGAAACCGCGCCACCAATGGCCGCAATGCCGCCTCTGTCTGAGGGCCGCTTCCATCAAAATGCGGCTCGAAACTCCTTCATGGCAAACCTGCTGATGTTCTTCTTTTTTTAAATGCCCTATTCACGAAAATAAAGGTGGTTAAAAAGGATCGTTGGAAAAGCCTTCTCCATGCCATTAAGTCTCCTTTCACTGAAACAAGGCTTGAAACTAACTGCTCATTATGCCGTAAGTGATGCGTCAAATGGTTCGGTGAGCTATTTCCACGCATGGATTGAAACACCAATTGTTCTATCTATGACTGACCAATACTTTTAGGACTTGAAGGCACTAAGCTGGCTCTGGCAGCCTGAAATTGGTCGAATACAATTTTAATGGAGAGAAATGATGAAAAAAGAGCGAATCTTGTTAATGGTGATCGGATTGCTATTGGTGAACCTACATCTTGTAATGGCTCAGACGCCGTTTCAGGCAGGTTTTAGTTTCATGTCTGGGTTTCCGCAGGGGGAATTTGGTGAGAACGTCAAGAATGCAGGTGTTGGGCTATCTGGATATTTTGCATATCAAATTCCCAGAAGTCCGCTGGTTTTAGGGGCTGGTCTCGGATTTTTGATTTATGGAAGCGAATCGCGCCGGGAGCCGCTAAGCCCAAATATTCCCGATATTGTAGTGACGGTTGAGACCACGAATAATATTTTTACAGGACATGTGCTGGCGAGGATTCAACCGATAGACAATCGTGCTGCCATAAGGCCTTATCTGGAGGGGCTATTTGGATTCCATTATTTATGGACCGAGACGCGATTGAAAGACTCGGGGTGGTATGATGGCCATAATATATCTTCCAAGAATTACGATGATGGAGCGCTGAGTTATGGCGGTGGGGCCGGTCTGATGTTCCGAGTGTATCAGGGCCGCAAAGAGAATTCGGGTGGGATCTATTCGGTCAATATTGATGTTGGGATGCGCTATTTATTCGGAGGTGAGGCAACCTATCTGAAAGAGGGTGATATTCGGCGCGAAACGAATCAGGTTATCTACTCGCCCAGTCGATCTAAAACCGACTTGCTAACTGCAGGTTTGGGGGTCAGCTTCAGTTTTTAGCCCATATCTTATTTCATTCGGGAGATAGATAATGATTAACTCGCCTGCCCTGGCTTTTATCAGAGCCGCACCGATGTCTATTCAGCCGATGAAGGGCTAATTTTCATGGTTCAGTCATTGTGAGCTTAGGATGGTGGGGCGAGGCAATCTCTTATGTTTATCAATATATGAGGTGGCTTCGCTTCGCTCGCAATGAGCGGTCATATTGAAATTCATTAGCTTTGATGAGTGCTTATCCCTCGTTCAGAACCTGGAGACGGAATTAAATTGGCAATACTTTTGTGTCATGCTGTGTTGTTTCATGCCCGGGTGCTTACTCTTGTTCCAATCAAATTTATGGATCCATCATTTTACCCTCCAAAAGGTCCATCAGAAATCGTTTTTTATCCATGGTCAGATCTATCCAGAATGAAGTCTTGATGAATGCTAATAATGATTTTTAATCATGCAAGAATTGGGCATGTTATGTTTTGAGAGAGGATGTTTTGACAAGCAGGACACCGGTTCTCCAAAAGACACTGAAATCGATTTTTATTTTTTCAATTTTACGCTTGTGGGCAGGCGTGGCTGTCAGAAAAAGGCGCAGCGGATCGGGCTGCATTTTGAATAAAATGTTCGATTGCTTGTGATGGCTTTTGAACAGTTATCAGTTGATTATTCCATGGGTCATTAGATGTTTCGGCCACCATTCTGATTAAAATTAAACTTGACAATCTTTCAAAAATATTGTAGATTGTAGCCCAATGATGTATTGTATCCTGGTACACCATGGCGGGTTATTGAACAGAAAATCTGCACCCGAATTGGTAGCGATCGGATCAACTAATCAAAACGATATCTGGGTGGGCGCATCTTCCGCATGTTTTGCCAGCGTATCGCCCATTATTGATCAATATAATCGAGGTGCGGACGGATGAAAACCAGGAGATTCCATCTATTTCATGAGGTGAAGCCATGAAAATAATTAAAGCAATGATGATAAGTTTCATGATCGGAACGACGTTGATGTGGAATGTGCCGAAAGGCTTTGGCCAGCTCGACGATCGTTTCGGTGCAAAAGGGGTGGAAGCGACTCAATATTTAGGGCAATTCGGTCTGAAATGGTATCGGGATTGGGAGGATTCCTACCTTGCCAGGAATTACCCGCCACCAGGCAAGAACAAGATCTGGACCGTGGGCAAAATAGATTATCGCAACGATGGTCTTGGGATGGATTATCGCTGGATCGTGTTGGACTTGTTAGAGAACAACGCTGATGAACTACTCCAGAGTTTCTTCGATCTATGTATCGCGCTGGTGGATACGAATATTGTCCCTGTAATTGGCGAGTACTGGACCAAAAATCAGGCGATCCTGGAAAAGCAGCTTGCGGATTCGTTGAACAAGTTTACTTTTACCCAGAAGAAATTTGGGATCAAATATCGGGCGAAATGCAAAAGGACGCAGATTGCGTTTCAGGATACCCTTCCGAAGTTCAGGATTACGGTTCGGCAAGATACGATCCGCTTAACCACCAGTCTGTCGGCTGATTGGAAGACGCATATATACATTGAGGCCTGGGTGCTGAATCCGAATCCGTTTCGCTGGGGTTATTATTGGCAGGACATCGGCGACGCGGATTGTGTTTTTCACACGCTAATTTCGCTTCAGGTGGATGTGCCGCTGATCGGAGTTGGCCGAGAACGGTATTTGCAGGTAAAGGCGGTTTTACCGGACTCCCGCACGGAATCGGAGATCGACTGGAATTTGCTCGGGATCTCGTTCACCTGGGAGGAGCTTTCCAACGAGATCGAAGATCTTATCGATAATGAGATCGAATCGTCGCTGAAAAAGGAACTGAACAAGCCGCCGATCACCGATCCTTATTATCTGATTGATTTTTTCAAGCCGCTATTCAGCAAAGGGGTTGTCCCAACGCAGGGGGAAATATTAGATCGAATCTGGCAGTATGAGGCGCCGTTTGTGAGAAGGATTATTGAGCGCGAGGGCTATGTTGGCGCTTACTGGTCAGTTGGCTACGAGCCCAATTGGTATCCCATGTTGCGCCCCCAGCAATACGCAGAGTTTTTCTTGCGATATTATCAGCTCATCAAAAGCTTTGATCCCAGTGCCAAAGTGCTTGGCCCATCGATCTTTTTAACAGAGGCGGTCCAGGGGTTCGATGACATTGCCTGGCATTTTATTCCCGAACTTTTTCAGACTCCGTTCCTTGGTATTCGGGATGAATTCAAAAAATTGGTAAGAGCCTATTTCAATATGGCGGATAGCAAAAATTGGTATTTGGAGTTCCTCCGTGCATTGCCGCCCGAAGTGAAGATTGACGTGAACGATTTCCATGTTTTTCCAGTCAATTCGGCGTCGCAGGAGATCGATTGGGATAAGCTGAAAAGCCAGCTCGATGAGATGGCGTTGTTCATGCGTCAGGTCAGCGGGACGGATGCGGTCTGGGTATCGGAATTTGGCAATATCGATTATCGGCGCACTGAGGCAGAGGCTGCCGAGATGTGTCGCGGATTTTGCGAGTATTTCAAAGCCAATGAGGTGGGGATCCAACGCTGGTTTTGGTTTTTATCAAAAGGGCACAGTCCTTTTTATGATCTGCCATTAGCCCCGAATCCGCCAATCACTGCGCTGCTGAAAAGGAACAATTCGCTGACTGAGATCGGTGAGGCTTATCTTAAGGCGGCGGATAATACGCCGCCAGTGATGGCTGCGCCGCCGACCGATGATGGCAATGTGGCTCTCCCAGGCAAGATCGCTTTCTATTGGAAACCTGCGCAGGAGTTCGATACTGGCATTAGCGATTATCACCTTGAGGTGAGGGCTGAGCCCGGGAGCAGAACCGTTTTTAGCGAATGGGTGGGGAACAAGCTGTCGCACGATATTTATTTTTATGCGCCGCGGACCCTGTATGCGCGGGTTCAGGCAAAGAACGGTGCTGGCCTGATCGGGGAATGGTCCGATTGGAGCGACGGGATCAGCATCAAAGCGAACGCAGATTCCATTGGTGATCGCAAGGCCGATGAGCTGGCCTCGAATCATGGGGAGGAGGATGAAGCAAAACTCCAAAAGGATTCAGACGAAAATGGCCAGAATAGGGTGACGATGATCGAACAGGACCAGCGATCCGATGATGGAACGACGCCATTCGCTAAGCCAAGCCAATTCGTCCTGGAACAAAACCATCCCAATCCGTTCAATAGCACGACGGCCATCGCCTTTGATTTGCCCACCGAAGGTCAGGTTCGGATAGAGATCTTCGACATCCGAGGCACAAAAGTGAAAACGTTGGTGGATGAAATCAAACCGGCCGGTCGGTTTGTGGTGCTGTGGGATGGTTCAGATGAGCATTTTTCCCGGGCAGCTTCAGGGGTGTATATCTATCGGTTGATAGCCCCGGGGTTTGTGGCGACTCGAAAGATGGTGTTGGTCCAATAAAAACCTCGGAACCGATCTTCCGGGAGCAATGGGAGCTCCCAGTTGTTTTATTGACAGGTCTTGGCAATCGCGCCAGGGCAAAGCAATTGATGCGCAAAATGAACTGAAGGGGAAACGGAATGCAGATCAAACATCTGATTTATGGAATCGTCGGGGTTTTGATTCTGAGCTCGATACTTACTGAGAATGAATGGTTCCATCCATTTGGGATCACGATGCCGGCAAGGCTATTGGCGGCCGAACCGCTGCAGAGCGGTGCCAAGCCGAAAAATGTGATAAAAGTCGGAGAGCCGGTGCCTGAATTTGAGATCGTTCTATTGGACAAGCAGAAAGTCTCCAATAAGTCGCTCAAAGGCAAATATTACCTGTTGGATTTTTGGGCCACCTGGTGTCCGCCTTGCGTGAATGAAATGGAGCATTTGCATCGTGCGTATCAGCGGTTCAAGGATAAGAATTTCGAGATGATCAGTTTGTCGTTGGATCAGACCGAGGCGGATATCAATAAATTCCGCACGGGAAAGTGGAAAATGCCCTGGTTGCACGCGTTCATGAAGAATGATCCGAATCGAAAGGTGGTGAAGACCTTTCAGGTGGAATACATTCCGAAGCCGATTTTGATTGGGCCGGATGGTAAGATCCTTGCCACAGAATCCAGTTTGCGCGGCAAGAATTTAGAGAAGACGCTGGCGGATTTTTTGAAGTAGATCAGCGAAAGCCCACCGCGGAGCGGAAGCGATCGTATGATTGATTGCAAAGTGATAGCCAATCAGGCCAGTGCCATTGCCGGTTCAATGGTTCGGAATCGCAAAAGCAGAACAATTGGTATGAGCTGAACAATGGAGGAGGAATTGGAACGGCATTACGATGTTGCGGTAGCGGGTCATATCTGTCTTGATATAATTCCTCAAATCCCGGATACAGGTATTCGCGAGATTGTTGAACTATTTAAGCCTGGCAAATTAATCCAGGTGAATGCAGCTAAAATCAGCACGGGTGGGCCAGTTTCGAACACTGGCATTGCATTAAAAAAACTGGGGCTCCGAGTTGCGTTTATGGCCCGAGTGGGCAAGGATCAATTTGGTGAATTGATTCTCAGCTTATTATCCCAGCAGGGTCAAACCTCGGGTATTTCGGTGTCCCCAATCGATCGAACCTCATACACTATCGTCATTGCCCCCCCTGGCATTGATCGAATCTTCCTTCATGATCCCGGGGCCAACGATCGGTTTTCCAGCGCGGATTTGGACGTTGAACTGATCCGACAATCGCGATTGTTTCATTTCGGCTACCCGCCAATCATGGCCAATTGCTATGAGAATGGGGGAGAAGAGCTGGTGAAGATTTTCGAGATCGCGAAATCTGCCGGGACAACGACCTCGCTGGATATGGCGCTGCCCGATCCCAATAGCCCCAGTGGCAAAGCCCCCTGGCGCGCCATCCTCTCCAAACTCTTGCCTCACGTCGATATTTTCATGCCCAGTATTGAAGAAGTGTTCTTCATGCTGGATCCAAATGCCTATCTTGCGGTGAAGCAGCGCGCTGGCACGAGAGATGTAGTAGATTTCATCGATCCCGAACAGTATTGTCGATTGGCTGAAGAATGTCTGTCGCTGGGCAGCAAGATTGTTCTCATCAAGACCGGGCATCGCGGAGCTTATATTCAGACAAAAGATCTGACCAGCGACTTCGATTTTGGTGCCGCCCCGCCGAAAGATCCAGGGAATTGGTCTCAGCGCGAGTTGTGGTGCCCAGCGTTCCGAATCGATCATATTGCCAGCGCTACTGGCTCTGGCGACTCGGCCATCGCCGGCTTTATTGCCGCCTACCTCAGGGGCTATTCAATTGAGCAAACATTGCAATATGCCAATTGTGTCGGCTATCAAAATCTCCATGAACTGGATGCTGTGAGCGGTATCAGAGATTGGGACCAAACCACAGCTATGGTGGAAAGCGGCGGTTTGACGCCCTTAGAGCTCGCTCTGCCATCCAGTTCCTGGCAATGGGATCAAACCTGGCGGCTTTGGATCGGCCAGCGCGACTGCAGCAAATAAATCAGTTCGCCCAAATATGGGAAAAGCGCGGTGAATGATGAAGCATTATCGGCCGAATGGCATGAGACGCGTCATAGCTATTGTGAAATAAGCCAAAACATCCTGTGAACGACCGAATTGAATTTGAAGGGAAAAGTCACTTGAAACCAATGCCTGTACCATCGATCCAAAAATTCGAAATCTATGACAATCCGATTCAATTGACCCGGCGCGTTTCGCCACGAACTTACTGCGAGAGCGTCGGCAGGCAGGCTGCCATTCTGGGCGAGGAGCAGGGACTCTTTGAAGCCTGGGTTTATCCCATGAAAATCCTCAGTAAGCTCCAATTTGCGGTGGCTGTGCCGGACTATCAATTTTTTCTGAATGCAACCGAACTGGCGCGCTATATTATTGCCAGGCCAGAAATGACCACCCTGGTGTTCAGTCATGATTTGTTCACGATCAAATGGCATCTGTTGACGCCATTGAACGAGCCCGGCTCGATTTTCCTTTTCGATATCGATAGCTACGTTGGGTTGGAACTGTGGATTAGCTTTCAGCCTGCTTTGGTCCCGATGTGGCCGGCAGGATTGGGCGGCCAGTATACGCTCTGGCTGGAGGATTTATCCGCTTATTACATCGGTGAAGGATCGAAAAAATATGTCGGGCTGATCGGGTCGCCCTTCTCCACAAGGCGCTCCAATACGCCCGGCCACCAATTGCCTGATGAACCGATGAAATTCGTCATCCCCGTGGACCAACAGCTTGCCAGATCCAGCTATATTCCGATCATCGTCACTGGCAGCTTAAACGGGAAAGATCAGGCGACAAAGCGCTTCGTGCATTTATTGGCGCATATTCCAGAATTCTATCAGGAAAATTTTGAACATGCCAGGCGGCTCGGCACCGATTTTCTCACCATCCAAACCCCAGATGAAGGGGTGAACCGGGCTTTTGAATGGGCGAAAGTCTCGCTGGATAAGGGACGCGTGGATAACCCGCAATTGGGCAGTGGACTGGTGGCTGGTTATGGCGTCTCTGGGAACAGCCATCGTCCTGGATTCGCCTGGTTCTTCGGCGGCGATGCTTTTCTCAATTCATTAGCCATTAACTGTTATGGGGATTTTGAGACCACGCGCATGGCGCTGGCATTGTTGCGCGATCGTCAGCGGTCAGACGGCAAAATCTTTCATGAGCTAACCCAAAGCGCTCAGCTCATCAACTGGTTCCAAGATTATCCATACGGATTTTATCACGCTGAGACCTCCGCTTATTATATCGTGGCAATGCATGACTATTTTGTTTCCAGCGGCGATGTTGATTTTGTTCGCCAGAGCTGGAATTCAATTAAATTAGCGTATCATTATTGTGTCACCGCGGATGAGGATCAGGATGATCTCATGGAAAACAGCGCTGCTGGGCTGGCTGCAATGGAGGTGGGCGAAATGCTCAAGCACAATCGCGTCGATATCTATTTGGCGGCCATCTGGCTTCAGGCGCTGCGCTGCATGATCCGCTTCTGCGAGCTCTTCAAAGAAAAAACACTGTTACAAACCTGCCAGCAACAGTTCGAGAGGGCTTATCAGTCTTTTTTAGGCATTTTTATCGATGAGCAACAGCGGCAACTCCATTTCGCGCTATTGACAGATGGCACCAAGCATAAAGACCAAACGGTGTGGCAATCGATTCCGCTATTTTTCGAATTGATCGATGGTGAAACAGCGGCAGGGACCCTGGGACAATTTGCCAGTGCCGCGATGAGCACCGACTGGGGGGTACGCGGCGTGGATCGAACCAGCAGCTATTACGATCCGATCAGCTACAACAATGGAAGCGTCTGGCCATTCACTACGGGTTATGTCGCCGTAGCGCAATATCGCAATCACCGGGCAATCAATGGGTGGCATAATTTGCTGGCCAATGCCCGGTTAACCGAACTCGATGCGCTGGGCTGGCATACTGAGCTCCTTTCTGGCGAATTTTATCGACCCGTTTCCACCTCGGTCCCGCATCAGCTTTTTTCTGCTACCGGGATCATCCTTCCAATGGTGGCCGGGCTTTTAGGCCTAAAAGGAGATACTCTGGCACGAGAGATCAAGCTTTCGCCCCATTTGCCAATGGATTGGCAGAACCTGGCTGTCCATCACTTTCGCTGTGGTGCATACTCGTTCGATTTTCTCTTCACTAGAGATGATCATCAATTGCGGTTGAAGATCGCTAACCGCGCAAACGCTCGTTTCAGTCTGATGTTTTCGCCAGCTTTTGGGCCAGGCACAAACATCCTGGCAGTTTCCATCAATGGCAATCCTGCTTCTTATTCGCTCGATACCACAACCCACGATGTCCATTGCCACATCCGTGCTGAGCTCGGTCCTGAGACTGAAATCGTCATCGAGTACCAGCTTGGGATCGAATTCGAGATCCCACTGCCGGATATCGCGCTCGGCAGCCGATCCCAAGCATTAAAATTGCTCGATTATCAGTTCAGCGAAAACCAATTTATGCTGACTGTAGAGGGCCGATCAGGACGCGATTATCTCATTCCCATGAAAACACGATGGCACATCGATCGAGCCGATGGCGCGGCGATCGAGAAAATCGCCGATCAACGCTGGCAACTGCACATCAACTTCGAAGAGGATTCCTCCCAGGATTACGTGAGGAAAACGGTGATGCTCTATTTTTCCCCAACAAGCTAATTGGCACTGGCTGAGGAAAGCGACCATGATGATATGTTTGACCGGTTAAGATTGAATGAAGAGGTCTTCTTAAAGCTCGAAGTGGCGGGTTTCTTTGTCTTGAGAGAAATCATTGCGTCAAAAAGAGTGCTGTAAGATACAGCGACAAAATACTCTTAAAAATCGAAACTGGTCTTGGATCTGAGCAATTATCAGATGCATGGCATCGGGGGATAATAGAGACGATTTTGGTCAAATCATCCATCGCTCATGCTGAATCGGCAAAGACAAAAAGGTAGTTGCTTAAGCGAGCGGAGATTAGATTCCTGCAAAATGGCGAAATTTATCTTTCCGAGCGAAGCGCGGGATCTCATAATTTTTTAAGCGAAGAAAGACTGGTTCGCCGCTTTGCTCCTCGCAATGTCTCGTTTTTGGTATTTTGCGAAACTCAAAGCGGGGATAGCTATGGAGTATGACAGGGACAAAGTCGATGAAATGACCCTGGCGCTGATGTTTCTCGGAATGTCCAGAACAGCGCAAGGGGGGCGTGCCTGGCGAGGATTCGATTCCCAGACACTGGAACGGCTGCATCTGAAAGGATGGATCGGCGATCCAAAGGTAAAATCGCTGTCCATTGAAGTAACCGCGGAGGGAGTGAAACAGGCTGAACAATTGTTCAAAAATTTTTTTGGTTGCCCCGAAAAGTAAGGGGGATTTGGTTTGGGAATACAGAATTGAGATGGCCATCTACCATTAGCATGATTGCAATGAGCAGCATCTGCTGATACTCTGGGCCAAAATTTCCCTTGACTTTCGTTTCAAAAAATCGTATATTTGGGCCGAAAATTTGGCGGCGTAGCTCAGTTGGTAGAGCAGTGGAATCATAATCCACGTGTCAGGGGTTCAAGTCCCTTCGCCGCTACTCATTAATTGGGGTGATAATAAAATTGAGTTGATGATGTGAACAAGGACCTTTCTCACCGAAAGGTCTTTTTTTTTACCAGGCAGTTTGAATTTGGATAGATCATCGAAAGCGCGACAGGTGTGGTGAGCTGGAATTATCAACCATAGCGGAATAGCAAGTGGCCGACCTCCTGGAAAAATTTATCGAGTTCAATGATGAGCACCAGTTGATCCGACCCGGCGATTATGTTTTAGTGGCGGTATCTGGCGGGATCGATTCAGCAACGTTGTTGCATCTGCTGGTTCAAGTGCAGCAGCAGTGGCAATTGCGTCTTGAAATTTTGCATGTGAACCACGGCTTGAGGGGTGAACAAGCGGATCATGATCAGCAATTTGTGGCGCAATTGGCCGAGCGTTATCAGCTTCCGCTGATCGCCCGCAAGGTGGATGTGAAAAAGTTTCAGCGCCGGCATAAGGTCTCTGAGGAGGAAGGGGCGCGGCTTCTGCGCTATCACGTGTTTCAATGGGCGTTGAAGAGTACTGGCGCCAATCATGTCGCGCTGGGGCATCATGCTGACGATCAAGTGGAGACAGTGCTCGATCATTGGTTGCGCGGGAGCGGGGTCAGAGGGCTGTCAGGAATGCCGGTGCGCCGCGGCACCATCATCCGTCCATTGCTATTTGCCACCCGCGCGGAGATTGAAACTTATGCACGATCTCACAAGTTAGACTTTGTTAACGATATAACCAACGTCATGACCCACTACCGACGCAATCGCATCCGGCATGAGCTGATTCCATATTTGAAGGAACAGTTCAATCCAGCATTGGAGAAAGCCCTGTTGCGGACCGCTGAGATCATGGCAGAGGTTGAAATTTATTTAGTCGAGCAGGGGAGGCTGGCTGTTGAACAATGCCTGGTTGCTTCAAAAAAAAATAAAATAATTCTTGACCTTGATGCTTTTTTAAAGTATTTTATCGTTGTCCAAAAATATGCGCTGTTTGAGATTGCGGAGCGATTAGCGTTGCCCCGATCGGTTTTGACCGCTGAAAAGATCGAGCGCATTTTGAAACTGGCCTCTGGCAGACGTTCGGGTAAAAAGCTGTGTCTCAGTTCGGAATGGGAAGTATGGGGAGAACCTCATTATCTGGTGTTTTCCCATCGAGCCGTTGCTTCAGGGCAGATCGAAGTCCCCTTCAACAGTGTGGTGCCGCTATTTAATGAAGAACTGCTGCTGGAGAACCGGCTGATTACGATGGCGGATGTGCCGCGGACATTTCCGAATGATCGGACCGTAGAATATATCGATTATGATAAAGTGCAAGGGAGACTGATCATTCGATTACCACGACCGGGAGATCGGTTTTGGCCGCTAAATTCGCCGGGGCAAAAAAAACTCTCTGATTTTTTCATCGATCGAAAAGTACCGTTGCATCAACGCTGGGAGGTCCCGCTCTTGGTCTGCGATAGTGGGATTATCTGGGTCGTGGGGCATCAGATCGATGACAGATTCAAAATTAGTAATCGAACCGCACGCGTGCTGGAGCTAAAAATCATTGAAAAGGGAACTGCTGCATGACCAATCAACCTTGTTTTGATGGAAATTTGGAGAAGTACAAAATACTGATCAGTCGTCAGGAGATCGAGCGCCGGGTGAAGGAGCTGGCGCGACAGATTTCCGACGACTACCGGGACAAATGCCCGATCTTGATCGGTGTACTGAATGGCGCCTTCATTTTCTTATCTGATCTCATTCGTGAAATGGATATCGATTGTGAAGTGGATTTTGTGAAGATATCGAGCTATGGCGGTGGTCGGGTGTCGACGGGGCAGATCAAAACCAAAAAGCTGTTCGATAGCCACGTCGATGGCCGCCATATTTTGATCGTGGAGGACATTGCTGATTCTGGCCGTTCGATTAAATTTTTGGAGCAGATGTTCGAGGGGACGAAACCAGCTTCGCTGAAATTCGCATCACTATTGTTGAAAGAGGGCAACGCCGTGGTCGATTTCAATCTCGATTACGTGGGTTTCACCATACCGACCAAATTTGTGGTTGGATATGGATTGGATTATGATCAAAAATATCGCAATTTGCGCGATATTTATGTTTTGGATTAAGATTAGAATTGGAGCAGAGTTCATCGATGAACGACGTTTTCCCCAAAAATTATTTCGAAGACGATTCCCCGGATCAGCCTGCGAAGATGCGGCGGGAATCGAACAATACGCCGAACCGCAATCATCAGGGCCCCAAAAAGAAGGATGACAGCTTCCAGTGGCAAAAAGCTACGCGGACATTGATCTTTTGGGTGATCTTTATTCTCATGATCTTTTGGGTCTCGCAATGGTTCAAGCCGGGAGCGACTGAGGAGCGACAGGCGGATCTGAGGCAATTCAAGGAATGGCTGGAGACCGGGAAAATCAGCCAGGTGATCATCAAAAACCAGGAACTTCAGGTGACCCTGAAGGGCGATGAGCCGGATCGATTGCAGTATCAGGTGATCTTGCCAGAACAGGTGGACATCAACACGGTATTTCGGTGGATTGACGATTATGGCGTGAAGGTGGAGGCCAAACCACGCACTGTGGAATGGTGGGGCTATCTGCTGAACGCTTTGCCATTTTTGATCCTCATTATTTTCTGGTTCGTCCTGTTGCGCCGCATGCAGGGGGGAGGTGCCAAGGGCATTTTTTCGTTCGGCAAGTCGCGTGCTCGGATGATCTCCGAGAACAAATTGCGAGTGACGTTCGAGGACGTGGCTGGTGCGGACGAGGCCAAGCAGGAGCTCAAAGAGATCATCGATTTTTTGAAGGAGCCGGAGAAATTTCAGAAGCTGGGGGGCAAAATTCCAAAAGGAGCATTGCTATTAGGTCCGCCAGGAACGGGCAAAACCTTATTGGCGAAGGCGGTAGCTGGAGAGGCAGGGGTGCCATTTTTCAGCATGTCTGGGGCGGATTTTGTGGAGATGTTTGTGGGCGTAGGAGCCTCGCGCGTGCGCGATCTGTTTGAGCAGGGCAAAAAGAACGCGCCATGCATCATTTTTATCGATGAATTGGATGCAGTGGGCCGACATCGGGGCGCTGGCCTGGGCGGCGGACATGATGAGCGCGAGCAGACATTGAACCAATTATTGGTGGAAATGGACGGATTCGATTCCAATGAAGGGGTAATTTTATTGGCAGCCACCAATCGACCCGATGTGTTGGATTCCGCTCTGCTGCGGCCGGGTCGGTTCGATCGACAGATCGTGGTGGATCGGCCCGACGTTCGCGGTCGCGAGGGGATTTTAAAGGTCCATACTCGCAAGATCCCGTTGGGGAGCGATGTGGACATTTCCGTTTTGGCGAAAGGGACGCCGGGTTTTTCTGGCGCGGATCTGGCCAATATGGTCAATGAGGCAGCGCTGCTGGCCGCTCGGAAGAATAAAAAGAAAGTGGAAATGGAGGACCTGGAAGAGGCAAAGGATAAGGTCCTTATGGGAACCGAGCGGAAGAGCCTTTTGATCAGCGACGAAGAGAAGCGAAGCACCGCCTATCACGAGGCAGGTCACGCCATGGTTGCCAAATTAACCCCTGGGTCTGACCCGGTGCATAAGGTCACCATTATTCCCCGAGGTCGCGCCTTGGGCGTTACCACCACGCTTCCATTGGATGAGAAGCATAACTACTCCAAAGATTATTGCGAACGGATGTTGATCCATCTGTTAGGAGGGCGCGCGGCCGAGAAGATCGTGCTGAACCAGTTGACCACTGGGGCGGGGAACGATATCGAGCGTGCCACTGAAATTGCGCGCAAAATGGTGTGCGAATGGGGCATGAGCGAGCGAATGGGTCCGATGACATTCGGCAAGAAGCAGGAAGAAATTTTCCTGGGCCGCGAAATCGCGCAGCATCGTGATTACAGCGAAAAGACTGCCCAATTGATCGATCAGGAAGTGAAATCGATCGTTGAAAAGGCCGCCAATACGGCAGAACAATTGATCCGGCAAAATCTCGATAAATTGCACGCGCTCGCCAAAGCGCTGCTGGAGCGCGAGATGCTGGATGGAACTGAGATCGATGAGATTTTGCGCCAGGTGGATGAGGAGCGGAAGAAGCGGGCCAAAAGAAAACACCGAGTAGCTACGCCGGCCGATCTCGCTAATTTAGCTTCCGATTCAAACCAAAAGCGCCGCGCTCGCAAAAAATCCAGCGCAGGCCAGGATGTTGAAGCGCCTGAAGCATTCGCCGGATAAGGATGACATCGAAAGATTCTCTTGGACACGATCTTACATTTGGTTTGCTTTGCCCCTTAGATCAAGTGGTCTTTTTCGGTCAAAATGGCAGTTAGGTCCGAGTGACCAAATATGTTCCGGAGATCGACAAGATTGAAGATAAAAGCGATGATGCAGAAAAGCAAACTGCAGCGGGGGGTGCGGCTATAAATTCTATTTCTTATCAACGAAATGGCGATGAATGGCTGGGAATATAAGCAACATGAACGACAGCATGGAGAGGAAAAATGGTGGGGTCGGTGCTTGTTGGGATGATGATGTTAGCGTCCAATGATTGGCTTGAAAAAGGATTGTTCGCAGATAATGTTGGATGGCTAAGCCTTTTCGGCCAGGAGATAGCCAGGCTATCGATTTTTTCACCAATGGCGCTCATTATTTTTATCAGCGCCATTATTATTGTGCTCTATTTTTATAAGACCACTGAATGGATGACGAAACGGAAGTTGCTCATTGCCCTGGCCGCGATTGGTGTTTTGGCCGTTGCAGGTAGCATATTGGAGCGGCAGCGGGATCGAGCGCCAGCGGTCAAATTTCGGCTGATGATGCTTCCGGTGGAGAGCGATGCAGCGGTAGCCGATTCCCGATGGATGGCTGAAGCGCTCTGGCAAATGACCGGCCAGCAACTGCATCGAGCTGTGGTGGATCAGGCGATCATCGTGCCGGTCGATTGGATTCCCAGCTCTGTCACCAGCGATTCTCTCACCAAAGCGAATAGATCAGCACGATTGCAGCAACTATTTCAGGTTGATTATTTGCTGCTCGGGAGAGCGATAGGAGCCCCATCCAATCCGGCCATCTGCTATCAATTAATTCATCTTCAAGCAGGTTCTGTGGTCCGATCTGATACCCTGCCATTGATTCCGCAACGATTTCCAGCCATTGTCATTGCGATCTGCGACAGCATTTTGAACTATTTTCGGCTGGAACCTCGCTGGAATGATCGGGCCATCCGCTATGCCTCGCTGCAAAATTATCAGCAGTTCCTCGCAGCGACCGAGTTATATCGAGATCAGAATCTATCTCTGGCCAAAGAACAAATTGAACTCGTGATTGCCAGAGATAGCTCATTTGTAGAGGCATTGATTTTGGCGGGCAAAATTCATTTCTCCATGGCCGTCGCCAACAAGGATCATGGGGAAATAACTGCTGATGAGTTTGAACTGGCGAAGCATTGGTTTAATCGCGCGCTGGCCAAAGATTCCAGTTGCGCTGAGGCACGGCTGTATCTGGGAGAGTATTACATTTATCAGCAGCGATGGTCTCTGGCAGAGCAGATGCTGCTTCGGGCTTATCACTTACAGCCGAATGAGCCGCGGCTGTATTTATCGCTTTCGCGGCTGCATCCATCGCGATACCGCCACCTGGGATTCAAAGACGAGCGCCAATTGTTCGAGCGGGCGATTTTTTTTAATCCCAGCTACGAAGATGCCTATCTGATGTTGGCGGATTATTATTTATTCGAAAATCAGCGGGAGCAAGCGATTCGAGTTTTGAAGCGCCTTTTAGAGATCAATCCCAATTCGGTGCCCGGCCTGATGGCATTGGGAAAAATATATCTGGTTCGAAACGATATTGTGAACATCATCGATATTTTCAATCGCGTGCTCCAATTGAATCCGCAAAACGCCGATGCCTATTATAATCTGGGCATCTTATATTACAACTCCGAAGATTATGAGACGGCTGAACAATTGTTGAAGCGCGCTATTGCGATCAACAATCATCCGAATGCACATTTATACCTGGCATACCTCTACGAGGCCAGAGGGGAATTGCCATTAGCGATCGAACACCTTCGCGAGCGAATCCGGCTGCGCAAAGGGCTTGATGATGAATTTGCTGAGGCTGCCCGCAAACATCTGTTCGCCCTATTGCATTCGGATTCTGCTAAAATGCGCGACTCCAAGATTGAAAAATGAAGGCTTTTTGCCCACGAAATACATGGATTGACACAAAATTCAAAGAACAAAAAGCGCAGTTGACCTATTTTCGTGTGGTCTTTGCGCACTTTTCTGCAGCGGATTCGTGGAGGAATTGTAGATCACCATAGTCAAGACATGAACACTTCGTTATGAGTCCCATTAGCGTTGCATGTCGCCCTGAAATTTGGATCGGATTATTCATGATAACCGCGATCGGAGCAAGCAAAGATGGATGATACCAGATGTTTTAAGTTATCTTTCGCCAGCAGAACGCTGGATCTGTCGGCTCGAACGCATATCATGGGGATTCTGAATGTAACCCCAGATTCATTTTCGGACGGGGGGGAATATTTCGACCCGGAGCGCGCCATTGCCCGGGGGATGGAACTGGCCGACCAGGGAGCTGATATAATAGATGTTGGAGCCGAATCGACCCGACCTGGCGCGGAACCGATCTCTGTTGCTGAGGAGTTGCAGCGGCTATTGCCCGTGATCCGTGGCTTGGTGGGCCGCATCGATGTGCCGATTTCTGTGGACACTTATAAGGCCGAGGTGGCCGAAGCTGCCTTGAAAGCGGGCGCACAGATGATCAACGATATCAGCGGGCTGCGGTTCGATCCTGACATGAAAGACGTGGTGGCGAAATATCAAGTCCCAGTGGTGCTGATGCATATCAAAGGTCAGCCGAAAGATATGCAGCAAAATCCCTATTATGACGATGTCATCGGCGAGATAGCGAATTACCTAACTGAGAGCATAGAGATCGCTCTGTCCGCTGGCATTCCTCGCGATCGGATTATCATTGATCCCGGTATTGGTTTCGGCAAACGATTGATGGACAATTATGAGATATTGAGGCGACTGAGAGAGCTGAGTCGCCTGGAGTGCCCTATTTTGGTGGGTCCCTCTCGGAAGTCATTCATCGGCAAGGTATTGAATTTACCCCCAGATCAGCGCCTCGAGGGAACCATTGCCGCTGTTGTCGTCGCCATTCAAAACGGTGCCCATATTGTGCGTGTGCATGATGTCCTGCCCATCGTCAGAGCCTGCCGAATTGCAGATCTGTCGGTGGGAAAAATGGTGAGCGATCTGTGAGCGTCCTGCGCGCTGGTTGTACATAAGTGAACCTGCACGCAGCGTTTGAGTGGATCCATGAGCAGCTAAATTTATGAAATCCCGTTGCGAGCGCGGCCTATTTGTTGTTGCCCAAAGCTTCAAGTCAGCTTTGATCAAACCGACCCGATGTTCGTTATGTAATTTTCATCTCGGATTCGTGAATTGGCGACTGCCCTCATCAAGCGCGACGTTCGATCTAAATGGATTTCGGTGAGTGGATGAAGCCAACGGGTAGCGGTAACCGCGAGCACCCCGATCATGGATGCTGTAACCTGGTTGGATCAATCGAAAAAAATGTGATTCAAGCCACTTTTTGAGTGTGGGGTTTGAGCTATATTGTTTGCCAAAGTCTTCGTTAACAACCTCCGGTGGTGATGATGAGATTAGAATTGCTCCGTATTGGCTTCCTGACAGTTTCGTTGATCGATGTCCTGGACATCGCCATCATTTCGTTCATCCTGTACAAGCTCTATTTTTTTATTCGGGGCTCACGTGCTGCGCAGATGTTCATCGGACTGGTGTTGATCCTGCTGGCGTCGGTCGTGGTGCAGCTATTGGGGCTGAGTGGGTTGAACTGGATTTTCGAGAACCTCAAGACTATCTGGCTCATTGCGTTCGTGATCTTATTTCAGCCAGAGCTACGACGAATTCTTATCTATATCGGCCAGATGCCCCTGATCCGCAGGATATTCAAGGTGACGATCACGCCGCGTATGACCGAAGAGGTGGTGAAGGCTGCGGTAGAGTTGAGCAAGCGTGGTATGGGTGGGTTGATTGTGCTGGTTCGAAATGCTGGGATTAAGTCCATCATCGAGAGCGGACAAAGCATTCAGGCCAAGGTATCGGTTCCGCTCATTTTATCCATTTTCAATCCCCGATCACCGCTCCATGATGGCGCCATTATCATCCAAAATGATGTCATTGAAGCCGCCCAATGCATACTTCCGCTCAGCCAGAATCCCAATATCGGCTCTCAATATGGGACACGACACCTGGCTGCGGTAGGACTTGCGGAGGAGTCCGATGCGCTGGTCATCGTTGTGTCTGAGGAGACTGGAAAAATCTCGCTGGCGTATGACGGCCGATTGCATGCTGACCTCGATGCCAATGTGCTCCGCGATACTATCAACGAGCTGATGCAAATTGTGCCAGGGAGCTAAAGCGATCCAGCAGCGCAAACTTGTCCCCCTGATCCCTTTACACCCGTCTTCTTCGATTTCGTACCATGGGGTTTGTTGCGACCTTCAGATTGGTTATCATTCAATGCAGCTTTTCGGTAGGTCGCCTCTCATGGTGGTATTTATGGAGATTGTTAGAGGAATTTCATTGAGAATCTTTAAAAAATGATTGTACTAATTCAAGGAGGTTAATGTGAAAATTTCAGTTGTTGGAACTGGCTATGTTGGTTTGGTGACTGGAACTTGCTTTGCGGAGACCGGGATCGACGTGACCTGTGTGGATATTGATGAAAAGAAGATCGAGAAGTTGAAACAAGGGATCGTGCCAATTTATGAGCCGGGCCTGGAAGAGATGCTGGCGCGGGTGACCAGCAAAGGCCGATTGAATTTCACCACCGATATTGCTGCCAGTCTGAAAGATTGTGAAGTGGTGTTCATTGCCGTGGGTACGCCCCCGGATGAGGATGGCAGCGCTGACTTGAAGCATGTGCTGGCGGTGGCCGCGGACATCGGGAAATACATGGAAGATTATCTGGTCGTTGTAACCAAGAGCACGGTTCCAGTGGGGACTGCGGAAAAAGTCCGGCAGACGGTCCAGCAGGAGCTTGATCGGCGCGGCGTCTCCATTCCATTCGATGTGGTCTCCAATCCAGAATTCTTGAAGGAGGGTGCTGCGATCGATGATTTTCTCAGGCCAGATCGCATTGTCATCGGCGTCGAGTCCAAGCGCGCAGAGAAGATTATGAAGCGGCTGTACAAGACCTTTTTGCTCAATGGTCACCCGATTATCTTCATGAACATCCCCTCGGCGGAGATGACGAAATATGCTGCGAACGCGATGTTGGCCACCCGCATCAGTTTCATGAACGAGATCGCGAATCTCTGTGAAATTGTGGGCGCCGATGTGAATTTGGTGCGGTTGGGGATCGGAAGTGACCCGCGAATCGGCTCGAAATTTCTCTACCCTGGGATTGGCTATGGCGGGTCTTGTTTTCCCAAGGACGTGAAGGCGCTTATCAATACAGCGCGTCAGCATAATTATGAGATGCGCATCTTGACAGCCGTTGAAGCAGTCAATGAACGGCAAAAGTCGCTGCTGTTTGAGAAATTTAGTCGGTACTTTCATCAGGATCTCGCTGGCAAAACCGTGGCCATTTGGGGGTTGTCGTTTAAGCCAGAGACCGATGACATGCGGGAGGCCCCCTCGCTGGTGATCATCGATAAATTGTTGAAGGCCGGATGCACGGTCAAGGGCTACGACCCGCAGGCGATGAACGAGGCCAGAAGAATTTTGGGGGACAGCATTGAATATGCCAAAGATCAGTATGAGGCGTTGATCGATGCCGACTGCCTGATGTTGCTCACCGAATGGCGCGAGTTCCGATACCCGAATTTCAAAGTCATGGCCAAGCTGATGAAACAAAAGCTGATTTTCGACGGACGAAACATCTACGACGCGCAGGAACTGAAGCAGATGGGCTTCAAATATTTCTGCGTTGGGATTAATACCATGGACAGCCATTGAACCCATCCGTTGATCTTGCATAACAAAAAATGCACATGAATAAAAGCTGCAAAGCCCTGGCGTTTCGTGAACAAACTCCAGGGCTTTTGATTTTGTAATTCATTCCGCATGCCAATGCATAATTTAATGCAGTCGTTTTTCAGCATCCGGTCTTCTCGCCAATAAAATCGAATAATTTTTTTTCAAAACCAATGTACTGCAGAGCAGCGGGCGCTTTGCTCGAAACTGATCTGAACTTCTTATCTGGTGGCAAAGAAATAGTCCGCAGAAGTGGAACCGCCCCGGAAACCAATTTTTGCGCAGGGGGCCAGGATAAATAATTGTTGTCCCGCGATAAAGCGTGTGATCCGAAATTGCTTTAGAGAAATTTGACCTCCGATACATTTAATGTCACCGCTCCAAACTCCTCTTCGACTTTGCCTTTGAGTACATACGGCCGGGAGTGGCTGAGCATATAGGAGAACTGCCGATAGGTGTTCGGGAAGAACACGGTTTCATAAATGGCGGTGGTATCTTCGAAGCTAATGAACTCCATCATTTCGTTCTTTTTCGTCCGGGTCATCTTGTGGGTGACCAGCCAACCGATGGTGGTGACATTTTTGCCGGCGAACAGCTTGAGGTCTCTGGCCAGAATATAGGACAATTTTTTAAGGCGATCTTTATAGAGGGTGAGGGGGTGGCGACTGATCAGGATCCCCAGGGTTTCGACTTCATGCTGCAACAGGGTTTTTAGGTCATAATTTTCGGCTGGTGGCACTGGTGGTGGCGGTTCATGAAACAGCGTGCCGCTTCGGCGCGCGTGATTGGCGTTTTGATGGTTCCGGAGCAGCAACCGCCAGATCAGTTCTGGTCGGGTTCGGTTCGGCTCGAGTTCATCGAACAGCCCGGCTTTGATCAGGATTTTGACGTCACTGGGATCGATGGTCACGCGGGAGAGGAAATCGTCGAAACTGCGATAGGGGCCATGCTGGTGTCGTTCGGCCAGGATTTGATCGACCGCTTTGCGCTGGATGCCCTTCAATTGCATCATTCCCACCCGGATGGTTTTGTCCTTGCCGGTATAATGCCATTCGCTCTTATTGATATCGGGCAGCAGCACGGTTAGCCCCATGCGCCGGGCCTCAGAGATATAGGCGAAGGTGGAATAATAACCACCCTGGTTGCTGATGACGGCCGCCATGAACTCGGCTGGATAATGCGCCCTCAGGTAACAGGATTGGTACGAGACCATGGCGAACGAGGCCGAGTGCGGCTTGCAGAAGCTATAGCCGCTGAAACTCAGAATCATGTCCCAGATGCGATCGATGGTCTCCGGGGCCACGCCCTTGTTCAGCGCGCCCTGATAAAATTTCTGTTTGAAATCCTCCATCCGTTTGGTGATGCGCTTTTTCGAGAGGATACGACGGAGATCATCCGCCTCGGCCGCATCGAAATCGGCCAGTGCCATGGCCACTTTGGACACATCTTCCTGGTAGCACATAATGCCGTAGGTCTCTTTTAAAATTTCGCCCAGCAGCGGATGCAGTGGCTGGTAGGGTTGTCCGTGAAGCCGTTTTAGATACTCCCGGATGTAATCGTTCGCTGCCGGGCGAATGATGGAGCTATGGATGACCAAATGCTCGAAATCGCCGGTGCGTGCCTTCTTTTGTAACAGGCGCATGGCTGGAGATTCCACATAAAATACGCCGATGGTATCGCCATTGCGGATCAGCTCCTGCGTGGCGGGATCATTGATGGGGTTCCATTGCTCGTATTGGATCTCCACGCCGTAGTTGTGTTTGATGGCCTGGAGTGCATCGCGAATCACAGAGAGCGAACGGTTGCCCAAAATATCGATTTTCACCAAGCCAGCGTCCTCGGCCTGGTCTTTCTCCCATTGAATGATATTGATCCCCTTGGGCGCGCGTTGCCGGGGGACGTAATGATCCATCGGTTTTGGGGTGATCACCACACCGCCACAATGAATCGACAGGTTGCGGGGACAGTTTTGCAGCTTTTCGGCCAGAGAGAGAATTTCGGGCCAGGGTGGCTTGAATTGATGATAGCGGTACGCCGGATGTGCCTCGATGATATCCTGGATGCCATCCACCTCCCAGTAGCCGGACAGCCTTTTCGTCACCGCGTTGATCTCGGCTTCGGGCAAACCGTACACTTTGGCGACCTCCCGGACTGCGGCGCGAGCTTTGAACCCCACATGATTGGCGATCATGGCAGTCCGTTCCGCACCGTATTTCCGAAAAATATAATCGAGAATCTGATCCCGTTCGTCCCAGGGGAAATCGACATCGATATCGGGCGGGTCTTTCCGCTTCATGTTCAGAAATCGCTCGAAAAAGAGATCGTGGGCGATGGGATCGACATGGGTGATTTCCAGACAATAGGCCACGATACTGGCAGCGGCCGAGCCCCGGCCACAGGTGCGTCGCGATTGCTGCACAATGTCGTGCACCACCAAAAAATAGGGGGCGAACCCCTTTTGCTGGATGATGTTCAACTCATACTCCATCCGTTGTTGTACCTGGCTGGTGATCGTGCCGTAGCGTTTTTGGGCGCCTTCATAGCACAGCCGACGGAGATAGTCGAATGCGGATTCTTCGGTGGGAGGGATGAAATCTGGGAAAATAGGGCCACCGAGGTCCAACTCATGGAGACATTGATCCGCGATGCGTTCGGTATTGGTAATGGCTTCCGGGCAATCGGGAAAGGCCTGGGCCATCTGCCTGGGGTCTTTGAGCCAGGCATCGGAAGAGGCCAGCTCGCGCTCGTCCAGGCTGGAAAGGGTGGCATTGCAATCGATCGCCCGCAGCAGGCGATGCAGGAAAAAATCGTCCCGATTGATGAAATACACCCCATTGGTCGCTACCGGGGGAATCCCCGAGGCTCGCGCATACTGTAACAACGCCCGTCTTCGGGGATTGGGTTGCAGTTCGACAAACAAGCTTTGTGGCGGCACTCTGGTTTTCAGTGCGTTCAACAGCGGCGTGGAATCGGTGATCATGAACAAACCAGCCGAGTGACGGAGCAGCGCTTCCAGCAAGGAGAAGTTCTTATCGAGATGCCGGCGGGACAAAATGCGACACAGATTGCGATAACCGATTTGGTCTTTGACCAATAGGATGATCCGCAAATTGTTGGAAACCACTTCGGCGCCGATGATGGGTCGAATGCCCACTTCGCGAGCGATTTGTAAAAACCAGATCAGGCCATAGAGACCGTTGGTATCGGTGAGGGCCAGTTGATCCATCCCGCGTCGCTTCACCGCGGCACAGAGCTCCTCGATGGAGTTGGCACCGCGACAAAACGAAAAATGGCTATGGGTGTGGAGGTGTACAAACATGGTTTCATCACTCCATTGGATTGCTGAAAATATAGAGTTCTGCAAAATAGCAAAAAGCGAGTCATTCCGATGAGCGAAGTGACGAAGCAATCCTTTGTCGTTTAAGGCCATAGAGATTTTTCGTCTCGCTCGGGATGACAAATTTCACTATTTTGCCGGAGTCTATTACTGAAAATATGAAATAGGTGCTTCATCGCGCGTTTGTCGTCATGGGGTTGCGGCTGCCATGATCCCGTTAATTTGCGAATTCGTCCGCGCCAGTTTCAGGGAGTTGGGACCAAATTTTTGCCGGATGCGATCGATGGCCCGGATGAGGTTCTGGCTGTTATCGTGCAATCGATGATCGAATAGGGACAGTTGCTTTGATGCGGGTGTTAATTGGAAACAGCGGACCGCAAGTCGCCGGACGCGAATGCGCCGGGTTAGAATGTTGTCGAGCAATTGCTCCGCGACGGAAAACAGATGCTGGTCCAGGTTGGTTGCCTGGGGGAGTCGTTTCTGCGCCATTGCCTCGCGATGATCCGAGTAATAAATTTCCAGAATCATCTGTCGCGCCGCCTGGGAGGATTGCCGAAGTCGCCGTCCCACTTTTTCGATCAGTTGATACAATACCCCCCGAAGTTGTTGAATATCGTTGCTATCTTCCGGCAGTGTCATCTGTTCATAGATATTGGGCACCTGCTGGGGCGGGAACACCGGGGTCGGATCGATGCCATGGGAGGCGTGGTACAATTTCAGCCCAGTTCGTCCGAAAACCATGGTCAGGTGCGGCAACGACAGTTCTGCCACATGTTTGATCAACCGAAGGTTCAGCTCCAGCAGTTGCGCCTTGATGGCCGAGGGAAATCCCGGTAAATAACTCACTGGCAGTGGGCTCATGAAACTGGGCTCACAACCATGTTGTACCTCCTGAATGCCGATCGGCCGAATCACCCGGGACGCCACATTGCTGACCAGCTTATTACTGGCAACCCCCATGCTGGTCGGTAACAGCAACTGCGATTGAACCTCCCGCTGGATTTTTGCGGCGGCATCCCGGGGCAAGCCGAACAACCGGGTTGTCCCACTCATGTCCAGATAGAGTCGACCGTACTGGACTGGCTCGACCAGCGGCGAGAACTGGCCCATCAGTTTCATAATGGCTTGCATGGCCCGGCTGTATAGTGGTTCATTGGGGGGAATTACCACCAGATCCCGACACAGTCGCCGGGCCTGGTGTAGCAGCATGCCCCGATGAATGCCAGCCTGCTGCGCCTCGGCTGAGCTCGCCTGCACCATGGATCGGGCCAGCGCCGGATTGGCGACCACCACCGGCCGCTGCCGCAGTTTCGGCTCAAGAATTCGCTCCACCGTAATGGGGAACGAATCCACCTCCACATAGATAATTTGACGCTCCATTGTTTGTCGCTCCATTAGATGTTCGTCCCAGAAGCGCCCTATCTCACGGCTATTCCCGCTCGTGTCAGGCGTGATGGGAATCATGACATTCTCCAAAGGTTCGATCCATTTTGCCACACAAACAATCAACTCCTGAAAATTTCCTCCCCATGCGTGAAAGCTGTCCGGCAATGACCCGCCTGCCTGAAAGTGATAGGTGTTGAAAACCACCTTCTGGAGGAGGCTGCAAAACGATCGTGGCGAAGAATGATCGACAGTGTCCCAGCCTGTTTTCGTTATGCCATCGTACGGTTCGCCAACCAAGGACCGATGAGCTGAAAAAAGCTAATCTGGTTGATCCTCATTGTCAGGTGGCGAGTGATGCGCCAGGCGCAATGGGTCATCCCCATACGCGCTGCCTTGCGCACGCCACGGTCATCAGTGAACCCGCTCCCGGATCAACGCCAGCACTTTGCCCTGCAGCGACCAGGGCTGGTCCGGATGAATGTCGGAGTAGCTCGGATTCTCGGCCTTTAAGTAGCGCTGGTTTTCTTTGACCACCAGCCGCTTCACCGTGACCTCGTTGCCGATCAGCGCCACCACAATATCGCCGTTGTTGGCCAATTGGGTGGACTGGACAATGACCAGATCGCCATCGTGAATGCCGGCGTTGATCATACTATCCCCGCGCACACGAAGCGCAAAGCAGGGTTGTTTGCTTTGAACCAGGTAATTGGGCACATAGATGAACCGTTCGATGTTCTCCTCAGCTAACACCGGCGTTCCTGCCATAACGGTACCGATCAGCGGGAGCCCGATCTCGTGCCCCGATTCCGACTGATGCGTCATGGCGCGCTCTGACCCCACGCGTTTCAGCACCCGAATGCCCCGGGCCTTGCTCGATCGTTCGATGTAGCCTTTTTTCACCAATGCCTCCAGATGGCTGAGCACCGCATTCTTAGAACTCATCCCCAAATCCTCCCGCAGTTCCTCCAGGGTGGGCGGCACCCCATTCCCATTGATTTTGCGGGTGATCGCCTGTAACACCCAGTGTTGTTTCTTGGTCAACTTCTTCATAGCTCCAACCTTTTTGCTTAACTTTTGATAACCTAACAAAAATTAAGTTAACTTTTGTACAGTACAAATATACAAATTAATTTCAAAAAGTCAAGAAAAAAATTCATTCACTAAAAAATTTTTTATTGGGTGAGCGCGGCTCTGTTGAAATTCAAGTCAGGCCAGATTGGGGCGAGCGGACCAATAACGGCGCTGATCCGCAACCAATGAACAGGGGAGAGCGGTCGATTGGTTTGGAGCATAGGAAGCGGGAATGCCTGATTTAATGGGTGAACGAAGACTGTCTTTTTTGCCTTCTCCTTATAGCCTTCGGCAAAATCAATAGATCTGTCAATCCGAACGGCGCTAAGCGCTCCATTTCAAAAAAACCGATAGTTTTTGAAAGCGTTCAACCATCAAGAATAAGATCTCGCTCAGCAGGGGACATTCCTGCTTGCGTTGACTCATTCCACGTAGCTGGAAGGAATTCATGATGGTGTCAATGCTTAAATTATGCTTCAAAAAGAAGGAAATGGTGCACCGAAATCAATATGATCTGATCAAACCATCTTGCTGAAACAAACATTATTAACATTAGCAGCAAACCAGACCCAGGACTGCCAGAACCCTATTGGCTTAACAGGAATCATGCTCCAATCAAAAATAAGCCAATAAGGTTCAGCATTGGTGCATAGGTCACTAAGGTCAATAAGGTTTCATGAGTTTGTTGCATTAAATCGGACCGTTATAACTGATCGCTTATAGCTAAAGGACAGCGGCTGTCGTGGTTCAGACAAATTTTTGGGGATGAAAGAAACGCTGGATCGCGGTGATAGGGGATTGTTTGGCGGCTTGCAGCTTACCCTGGAACAGCACCTTTCCTGCTTCCATGAACACGACGCGATCGGCGATGCGGTGGATGCTCTCCAGTTCATGGGTGACGATCACCAGGGTCATGCCCAAAATATCCCGCAGTTTCAGCAACAGCCTATCCAGGCCAGCAGCGGTGACCGGGTCGAGCCCGGCGGTGGGTTCATCCCCGAATAGTATGGCGGGGTCGAGCGCGATGGCGCGGGCGAGCGCAGCCCGTTTTCGCATCCCCCCAGACAACTGGGAGGGGAGTAGGTGCAAGGCATGATCCAGCTCGACCAGATGGAGCTTTTCGCGAACCAGACGCCGAATGAGCACCGGGGGCAAGTTGGTGTGTTGTTCTAATGGGATCGCGACATTTTCTGCAACGGTCAAAGAGTTCAATAACGCCCCATTTTGAAACAACACCCCAATTTTGCGCAGCACTCTGTTGAACTCTTTTTCATCCATTCGGGTGATATCCTGGCCAAAGATGTTCACCGCACCTGCAGTTGGCTCATACAATCGAATAATGTTCTTCAACAGCGTGGTCTTGCCACAACCGCTTCGGCCCAAAATGACGGTGATCTCATTGGGATAAACATCAATGGAAACATCGTCGAGGATCACCTCGTCGTTATATTGGGCAGTTAAATTTCTGATCTCAACTATCGGTGGCATAAAGCTCCTGACTGATTCATTGCACAATCACCGAAAGCGATCGGCGAGAGGGGCACCAATATTCACTATTCGAAATAGAAGATCAATCCTAAGATCGAATCGGCCAAAATAACGAAGAAGATCGACGCCACGACCGAAGCTGTGGTCGCTTTGCCAACGCCCTCGGAACCGCCAGTGACCCGCAGACCGGTATAGCAAGCGACAATGATAATGATCCAGGCGAATACGATGCTTTTCAGCAGGCCAGTGAGCAGATCCTTCATGAACAGCACGGTGACCAATTCATTGAAAAACGCGGTGGCGCTCAATTGCAGATAGGTGATTCCGATCACGAACCCCCCTAAGATGCCGATCAGATCCGACAGGATGGTGAGCAGGGGCATGGTGAGCGTGATGCCATGGAATTTGGGGACGACCACATAGCGGATCGGGCTGAGCGACATGGTTTTCAGGGCATCGATTTCTTCTGTGACTACCATGGTGGCGATTTCAGAAGCGATGGCAGAGCCGCTGCGGCCTGCGACCACGATGGCGGTCATAATTGGCCCCATCTCCCTCAGCATGGCGATGCCGATCAAGTCTGCCACAAAGATATTCGCCCCGAACTGCCGCAATTGGGCGGCCGATTGCAGCGCCAGTACCAGCCCGATGAGAAACGAGATCAGGCCAACGATGAGCAGCGCATTGACGCCGATCAGCACGCTCTGCTGGATGAACGATCCACGACGCTGCCCTTTCCGATGCACCAGCCCGACCACGCTCCAGTAAAAGATATCGGCCATCAGGTATAGCAGCGTTACGAAATTTTTTTTGAACCCCAGCGCCGCATTTCCCAGGGACTCAAAGAATCCCGGTTTAGAGACGGTCGGCTCTGGCAATAGCATGGCAGTGGAAAAACTCTCCCGCGCCCGTTGGACCGATGGGGGGATATTGATGAATTGGATCGGCGTCTCGCTGGTTCCGTAGCGTGCTGAAATTTCATCCAGCAATGCGACCCCAGCGCTGTCGATGGCTGTGATCCCGGCGCAATCGACGCTTGGCAGCTCGCCCCGATACGAGGAAAGCACCCGCGAAAATTGCTCCCAGACCAGCCGAATCGATGGCAAGGTCAGTTCGCCCGAAATGTAAATAATATCGTCCTGCGCTGTGATGGATGCCATAGTCTAAAATAAGATGTAGGAATATCTCAGCAATAAGATCTGTTCGGTTTGAAGATATGGCACGATCGATCGATCGCGCTTAAGCCGCACCGTGTAATCCACAGAGATGTTTTTTGATAACCGCAAATTGAAATTGTTTTCCCAGTCGTACACCAGGTTCTTATTCGTCCCGGAGGGGAATAGCACATCGAGTTCCGAGTTGATCATCATGTTTCGCAATAGCCGGACATTGCCGAGGAACGCCGCCTCCGGTCCCTGGAGATAGGACGAAGTTTTTCGATAGAATCGGGTCGGATCCTGCTCGTCCTCGACATACAATTTCCAATTGATGTTCTGGCGATACCCCATGCCAGCGCGAAAGTTGAAATTCGCGCGCAGCGATTTCATCATCAACAAATTGATGCCAAAGCCCTCTTTGAGGATGAGCGGCGAAAAATTGGGCGAGGCCACGAATTTCTTCACATTCGATTGGCTCTGTTCCAATATCCCGTGCTCATTATAAAGAAAAATGGTCTTGGGCTCATCATAATAAATGGTGGTTCGGAACAGGTCGGTCTCCAGGAACAATCGGCTATAGCAGCCCAGCCAATTCACAAAATAGAACACGTAAATATTTTTAAGCCGAACATTATCCAGGTAACTTCGAAAGCTGCTCTGCTGGCGTTGCATGTTCCAGCCCTCCTCCACGAGGCCCTGGGCCAGGAAATAATGGCGCGGCGTGCTGTATTTGATGTGATAATCGAATTGGGCGACGAACGCCATGGAGGTTCGCTTTTCCCTCGAGGTCACATCATTGGCGCGGTTCAGCGTGAAACTACCATAAAGGGCGCTGAAGAGCGACCAATTCTTGATCTTATGGCTTCTCACCCCCAGTTCTAAAATTCCAGCGCCGAGGAGATTTTTGGTCTCGCTGTCCAACACAATGGTGTACTGGGTGAGCTCCCCCGGCAGCAACCGTACCGTCGCGAAATTGATATGCGTATTGACATGAGACCCCAGTTTGACGATCTTATAGAGGCCTGGTTTTAAGATCCAGGTAACCAGCTTCTCGCCCAGTTGTTCATCGGCACCATAGCCAATGCCGAACGACTCGCGCTCTGGCAATCGGTACAGTTCGTATGGTTCTTTCAGCCATTCGCGCGTCTCATCGATGATTCGAATGGTGAGGCCGCTCCAGTCCGGCTCGATGATTCTGGTCTCCTCAGCCTGAATGTCGATCACCTTTTTGATTAACTGATTCAGGCTGCCGGACCCCAGGGCCACTGTATAAGTGCCCGGCCGCAACCAGACGCTGCGCCCCATCTTTTGCTCTTCGATGATTGAATCCCCTTTCGAAACCGTATAGACCGGTTCAAAATCCGGATTCGTCATGGCGGGCAGGAACAGCCGTCCCAGCCCCTTAATACTATCCATGGCCTCCATGTCCAGTTGAACCTTCGGTGGCGGAGCGATCCAGTTGTACTGTTTCACCTGCTGGCCGACGGTTGGCTCGATCCCACACATCAGCAGCGCAATCGCTATGAAATGCAAAATCTTCATCGATTCCAGCCAATATGGATATGAAATTAATTCCCCTTGGGTGTCAGGGATTGTTGATTGAAATAGGCAATGATTTTTCGGATAAAATTATTGACCTCTTCTTCTAAGATATTGCTCAGTTTTTGAGCGAATAACTCCATTTGGAACACCGGCATCTCCTCTGTGCGATCGAACTCATGCACCAGCAGGTTTTCATAGCCATCATAGCTGCGGAGATAGAGTTTCAAGGCCAGGTGCGCTGCGGTGTATTGGGGGTGTTCAAATTTTTCGATCGCTTCGATCGTGCCGACAATTTCAAAATCGGGGCGTTCCTCCAGGAACTCCCGTTGACATTTCCGGAAGATATTGTATTTGGCAATATGATCGGCGATGAGATCGGAAATGGTGATTTGCGGCCGAATCGCCCACAGATTGTAGCGATAATAATCCAGCCGATGGGCCGAATAGCGAACCACGATGCTCACCCGATCGAACGTGCGGGGAATTTTCATGGTCTGCACCTGAACCTTGTAGGGAAAAGGCTCAGCGACCATAAGGCTGCTGTCGCGGAGCACAGGCTGGTAGTCAAGGATATAATATCGGGGCTGAATCGTTTTCGTGGCACAGGAGTGAAGCATGAGACTAATTAACCCCAACGCGATCAACCCCAGGGCTTTCCATCTACCCAAAAGGATATTCAGCGGCATCATTCTCGGATCTCTCCTCGTTGTGAGCTTCTCAATAAGAGCGACGGGTTTTCGCTGATGAGTCGTGTGAATTCGTTGAAGTACTCCAGGCTTTCCCGCAGAATTTCGGTTGAACTGATGATATCATGTCGGCTTTTCAGCAGCGTCAAATCCAAATGGGTGAAGGTCCGATTGGTCTGTTCGACCGCGGCCGTCAATTTTTTGATCAGATCCCCGAGATCGGCCTGTTCCAGCTCCGTGGTGATCTTCTCGACATTTGCCACCGTGGTCCGCAACTGGGGCGAACCGGTGATCTGCTGAATATCCTGAAGCACCAGATTGGAGGTCACCATGAGTGTATCCAGCGAACGGGTAAATTGTGCCAGGTTTTCAATGGTGTGATGGATATTCACCCGATTGGTGTCCAACAGCGTCTTGATGCTGGTCATAGTACCGCTGGTACTCTCCAGCAATTGAATGAACTGTCGTTGGTGCTTTGGCCCGGTGAGTTCAGCGAGATTGTTGAGGATCATCTCCAGTTTTTCGGTGATCACCTCGGCTTTACCAGTGATCGTGTCCATCAGCGATTGGCCAGCTTGAATAAATGAATTGGGCGGCAATCGCGGCGACTCATTGGTGCCGCCCTGAATTTCAATCATTTTCAGGCCGGCAGCGATGCTGAGATAGTCGATCACCGCTTCATTGTCCGTTTTAATCGGAGTTTTGGGATCAATCGAAATTTTCACGATGATGGAAGTGACGTCGTCTGGATCGATATACATATCATCGATGCGGCCAATGCGCAGTCCCCGATATTTGACCGGGGATCCGATTTCCAGACCAGTGAGCGACATCTCTTTGAAGCGAATATAATAGACCGTGCGTTTTTTGAGCAATTGACTTCCAGTAATAATAGCAATTGCGCCGATGAGCACGGTCAATGATAGGGTTAAAAAAACACCCAGCCGGATTTTCTGCGATCGAGAGACCATGAGCTGTATCCTGAGTTGAAGAAAATTGGCATTGGTGCCTACGGCAAATTTCGCTAAATATACAAACTTTGTGCTACAATGTCAAGCAGTTGTTATCGCGGGCATCTACCTTTCCGGTGGTAACGATGGCGTGGCTGAATTTAACCAGGCCCATTCCCAGCGCGGCCTAACCGCAATCCATAATTTACGGAATAGTATTCTGGGATAACCGAATTCTTGCACAAAAGAGCAAAAAGCGCTGGGCAATAGCATCAATGACAGTTCCGAATTTCGCTGAGTCGGTAAACGAATCATAGATGCTGCGAGACGACAGGTGATGGCGCATGTCGGCCAGCGTGAGAATCTTCGCTGATCGCGAATTTGATCTTCTGTTTAAGTTTCATAAACACGATGAAGATCCATGGAAAAACCGCCAAAGCCAGGGCCTCGCCAATTCTCGGGGATGCAAAGATAAACAAATCGTACACGCCATGGAACAGGATCGCATACCAGAGTCCTTTGATCATCAACCGCTTCGCCTGGGATTCGGAGGGTGAAAATTTTGCTTTGCCAATATAATAGCCCATCATGCCCGATGCAACCGCATGCATCGGCACAGCCGTTATGCCGCGAACCAGGATGATTCCCAGGCTGGATTCTGCTGCATAAATGAGATTTTCCATGCAAGCGAAGCCCAGGCTGGCAACAACCGTGTACACAATGCCATCCATCACCTCGTCGAAGTCCACATGATGATACGCAAACCGAAGCACCACCACCAATTTTAGCACTTCCTCGACCAACGCTGCAACGATGAATGCTTTGAGAAAATCGTGAGCCAATGTCCCATAGAGCACCATTCCAAAAAGCCGATCCGACAGCATCTCAAAAACGATCGCTGGCAAAGTAGCCGCAAAACCGAGCGCGAATATCTTTAGCACCAGCCCTTTTGGCTCTGGCTTTTTTTTATCTTGCTGATAAAAATAGCAGACCAGAACAATAGAAGGAGCAATCGCCATGAACAGCAAGAGCAATAGCCGCATCGGTCTCCTCGTCGTTAGGAGTTAATGATGAATGGCTCCAATTTGTCCTTTGCAGCAAATATGCAGCTCCTCGATTTCCCAGCGAGCTGGAACAATGAGCGGCGATAAATTGGAGCGCATTGAATCATGAGAATGACCAGTTGAAATTTTATTTTGGTTCGTTGGGCCGAAATTACTCTAATTTCCATTTGCCGGTCATTGCGAGGCGTTTCTTGCCGAAGCAATCTTTTTAAGAAGCATCGGCTTGCTCCGTCCCTCTGTCCCTGGCAATGACAGAATATGATGGAGAATTAAATTGGAAACCTGCTATTGATCATCTATGTGAATCGTGGATCGCTTGATCGAAACAGGCGCATAGAAATTTCACTTCATCCTCAGTGTTATAATGCACCAGGCTGACGCGGATGACCCCGGTCTCTGGATCGAGGCCCAGCGCCTTCACGCAGCGCCAGGCATAAAAAGAGCCGCTCTGGATGGCGATTTTGTGCCTCACCAGCGCTGCCACCCAGTCCCGATTCGCGCGCGAGCCCGATATGGTGAAAGAAAAGGTCGGTTGCCGTTGCTTTGTATCAGGAACGGTTTTGCCCACCAGATTGACCTGCGGGTGGGATGTAATGAAGTCCAGAAATATATTCGACAAGCGGGTTTCATGGGCTTCGATCAACCCGAATACCTTTTTGATTCGGCCAAACCGATCTGGTTCTGGCTGGTCGAAATGATGATGATAGAGCGCATCGAAATAGTCCGTAATGCCCACCACGCACGCGCCTTCCTCATGATTTACCCCGCCCGGATTGAGCGCAATGCGAAGATAATTGGGCGCGCCCGGGGCGGTCATTTTCTCGTACTGCTGGGGCTGGAACTCCAGCGATTCATTCGACAGCAAATGATGATGGTCCTTTTTCACAAATAGCAAGCCCAGGTGTGGACCAAACACTTTGTACAAACTCAAACCGTAAAAATCCACGCCAAGCGCTTTTACATCCACAGCATGGTGCGGGGCATACGAGACGCCATCGACCAAAATCAGGCCGCCATAATCATGCACCATCGCTGCAATGGCAGGAATGTCATTCACCGAGCCGACAATATTGGAACTATGATTCACGCAGACCAACCTGGTTTTGTGCGAGAGCAGTTTGGCCAGTTGGTCCAGCTCCAATTCTGAAGAGCCATGGCTCATTTTCCATTCTTTGATGTTCACCCCATATCGCGTCAATCGGCGCCAGGGGGTGGAATTGGCCTCATGCTCCTGATCGGTGACAATCACCTCATCCCCGGGCCGAAGCCAGTTTCTCAGGGCATGGGCCAGCATCGTGAAATTCATGGTGGTGCAATGCCCGATGACCACCTCATCCGCATCCGCATTGATCATCTCCGCCATGCTCACCGTGCCTTGCTCGATCGCCTCAGTGGCCTTTTGAGACATGAGATATTGACCATACGGCTGCACCTTGGATTCGATCATAAATCGATTGAGACGATCGAGCACCGAATGGGGAACATACGTGCCACCAGCGTTTTCAGCATAAATCCATTGCCGGGTCTCAGAGTGCTGAAAGGAAGGGAACTGTTCTCGAACAAACTTAAGGTCCAATTGGGGCATCAACAATCCTTTCTCTGCTGAAGTTAAGCCGTGAGCCTTCTCTTTCGATCGCCGATCGATCAAAAGCCTTTATGTTGAACGTCTTATGGTCGAGGTTAATCTGATTCACAATTGGTCTGTCGAAACGTAGTTCGAACGACTATTCGGGACCACTTGAACTTTGTCAATCCAAAACATTTCTTTAAGCTACGATGAACCAAACAGCCTGGTGATCCACCAGATTGCCCAAATCAATATCAGGCTGATAACAGCAAATTTCTTCATCCCATTGCTCAGATCGATCCGAATCGGTTTTCTCAAGATGATTTCCGCGACAGCAATGAATAGCCAGATCAGCAAGGCAATGAAAAAGATCATCCCCATTGGATGAAACGCCATAGCTTGCTGAAAATTCAAATGTGCCATGGCGTGGAGCGATCGCGTTAACCCACAACTTGGGCACGGATGTCCAGTGAGCTCGCGGAAGTAGCACGAAGAAATGCTGAATTGTTCTGGATCGAATAAGAGCGCTGCCAAGAAAATCAGCCCCACGCCAATGATGATGATCGCTCTGGTGCGCAATTGCGATGGACCCAGCCGCTGGACGATCCCACTGGCCATTGTGGGGGGGCCATTTGCCTCGGTGGTTTGTTTCGAACCATTGGACATTTGATCCGTCCTCTCAATTCTGGTACAAGTGGTTTTCTCAATGGCAATTTCAATCATTGGCGATTAATTCGCCGTCGATGCTTCAGCGCTCCGCGGGAAAACATCGAATTGCTCGCCGAATTGCGCCAGGAACTCTGGTCCTAATCCCCGAAAGGTATAGGAGATGGGCAGAAGGACGACCGAGCCGATATAAGGAATCATCAGCAATACTAATCCGATGCAGCAGCTCAACAGGCCGACAGTGAACACGAAAATGGTTGCGAAGAGATTCAGCATCAGCAGAAACAGGCCGTACAGGACAAAATTGCCCCAATATTCGGAGAACAATGATAGAAAAATTCGCCATGCGGAGTTCGTCGCGATCCGGTTTTTGTACATGATCGGGATAACGAAATTGTTGAGGAACGCTGAGATATAGGCGATCACCACAATTACCATGATGATCAGCAGGCCCACACCGATGATTGGTCCGAGAAACTCTGGTCCGAAGCCGCGCTCATAAATGTCTTTGGCGATGATGAACGCCTGGATGACAAACAAAATAGCGACAGCGATGACGATCAGCCCGAAGACGATGCGCCAGAGGAACAACGAGTTCGCCAGTTCTTTGAATTCGTGCCAGGGTTGGGTTACTTTTGATCGGCTATGTACCACATTGTCCAGAAACATGAATTTTCCGCGCGAGCTCAGCCAGGTCAATAAGATCACGACAGCGATGCCGACCCCGAGCGCGAAGATGCCGAAACTGAGCCAGAAGGGGTGGTTTTGCAGCCATTGCCAGGCCGTGCTGGGGAATTCGAATAGCTCATCGAGATCGGCGTGCTGGTGAATCCGTCTACCTGGGGTCATTCTGCCGCCTGCGCCGCCTCGATTCGCCATCAGCTCGGCCAGGAAGGCTGTGAATCCCACCGTGAACCATTTGCCCAGATCAAAGGGTCGGAACAGCGCGATGACCATTCGGTCCCAGGCCCGAGAAAATGGCGCCCAATATTGAATATTCATAATGCCTCCAAGATATGTCGTGGTGTTGGTTGCCAGCCGGAATTGGTCTCATGCCAAGGTACGCATTAATAGCGAAAATGTTTGATATGCTCCCCTTTCTCCCCAATTTCGGTCATCGCCTCGATGCCGATTTCGAGATGAACCTGGGACCATCGTTGCGTGACCTGTTGATCCGATTCTTCGGTTTTAACCCCCTCAGGCGTGATCGGCACATCGGATACCAGCAGCAGCGCACCGCGCGAGATCTCATTATGATGACCAACGATGAAAATTGTCGCTGTTTCCATGTCGATAGCGATGCAGGTCATCTGTTTGAGCTTCTTATGAAATTCCAAATCGTGCTCCCAGACACGGCGATTGGTGGTGTACACTACCCCGGTTCGGTACTCATAGCCGTGGCTGATAATCTTTTCTGAGACGAATTTATGGAGTTTGAACGAAGGGAGTGCTGGCACTTCGGGCGGAAAATAATCGAGGCTGGTGCCCTCCCCGCGAATTGCAGCAATGGGCAAAATGAAATGTCCCAATTCAGTCGACTTTTTCAGTCCGCCGCACTTGCCCAGGAACAATACCCCTTTTGGCCGCACGGCGACCAGCAGGTCCATGATCGTTGCGGCATTGGCCGAGCCAATCCCAAAATTGATGATGGTCAGCCCACTGCTATTGGTGGCTGCCTGCATGGGCTTATTCTCACCGTAAACATCACAATGGAATTTTTCAGCAAAATTGCGAATATAATAGCTGAAGTTCGTTAGCAGGATATAGTCGCCAAACTTATTGAGCGGCATCCCAGTGTACCGGGGCAGCCAATTTTTAGCGATCTCAAAGCGATCTACCATGTTGTCTACTCGAAAATTTTATGGAAACTGAAATTCTAAAATGAAAACTTATTTTTGAAGAAGCCCACGGAACACACGAAAGACACCCTGAAAGCATTTTAGTTTTCTTTGCGTCATTCAGAGTGTTTCGTGAGCATAGGATCTTTATGTTCCTTCGCTGTGGTTCGTTTTAGAATTTTGGGTGAAACAATTTATCGTTTTAATTGAAAAGAACCAATCAAAAGCTCAAACCATGGCGTTGGGGCACGTCGATCAAAGCTGCGCCCTCAGCGCCTGATCGCTCCTATTCCAGCAATTCCACGTTATAATCCCAGTGCCATTGATCGAAATAGAGATTTCCACCTTGCCATTCTACCTCACCGCGCTGAAAGTCCAGCGTCTCAGACCGAAAATGGATTTTAGCCGGGTACAGTTCTTGCGCATAATCATCGTTCACGATAAGCCGATAAGCGTCCATGCCTCCCAGATAGAACCATCGCTCCGCATCGTTGTTGGAATCGAGCAATCCCACATCGGAGTCCACTGGTAGCCATCCGTATGGCTCGAAATAAATCTCGCCCCAATCGTGCATGCCGTGATAATCGGCGTCAGTGGTCCAGCCCGATTGCCAGCGGGTCGGGATGCCGTTCATGCGGCACAGGGTCATGAAAAAAATCTGATGCATCCCGCAATCGCAATGGTGGTTCTGATAGACATACTCAGAGATATTTTCCAGCGTCGAATATTCCCGAGCCGACGCCCAGGGGATCTGATCGTGAATATATTTGAAAATTTTCCTGGCGATGAAATAGGGATTGGTCTCATTGCCAACGATCTGTCTGGATAGCATTTTCAGATGATCTGAGAAGATGATATGGGGTGGCCGCTCGGATAAATACGGAGCCAACTCAGGTGTCGGAACGACTGGCCTGATGTTCTTCGGATCGATCGGTTGATAGACTGCATGGTTGGTGAATTCAAATACCACCTGGAATTTGGTTTCATGGGCACCCGCCGAGGGCTGCTCGAAATAGATGGTTCGCTGCAAATAGCCATCATTCGGCGCGATGATGTGGCGTTCAGGAAAACAGGACACCAATTTCACATTGGTTTGCCTCTCTGGAATCTCCCTGGGAAATGGCAACCAACAGCGAACCACCTTTCCCTCGGGGACGGCATTTTTGTTCAGCGTAAGCGTATAGGTCACACGCGCCCGAACTGGATTTACGTACTTTTTGCCGGTCCGCAGTGATGTCTGAATGATGTTTCTCACATCCTCCAGACGATGATAGCGCCGCGGCGCAGGAGGCCCATCCTGTTTCTGCTTGATCTCCTTCAGCTTTTTGTCGATGCGGAAGAGATTGGGCACGGCATTGTTGAAGTACAGTTTTTTGCCGTCAATCACCAGATATTCCAACGAGCGTTGCGCCTCCCAACGCGCCAGATCTGCTTCGGTCACAACAGGAACATAGCGCTGAATTTCGGGGATGATGTCATCCTGAGTCTTGCGAAAATCTTTTCTGATCCGATCCAGCCGCTCCACTTCAAAGGTGATAGCCAATCTTTGGAGCGGATCGAGAGCCAGATTGGTCGCCAGCTCCGATCGCATCAACTGTTGAGCTGCGCTAAACTCGCCCAGATCGATGAGCCGCTGATAAGCCGCTGGAATCTGGGCATGGCTGAAGCTACACAACAGCACAAAGCACACGCCAACAACCGCCGACAGGGGCGTTCGTTTTATCATTTTCTTCCCTCCGAAATCATTTTTATGCTGATATTGGACCGTCAATAGCTGCGCGCGAGGCGCCACCATAAACTGATCAACAGCGGATCGATGAGGCATCCTGTTAGAGATTTGGTATTTGCTTCGACACAAAATTTATCAATGGGATTAACAGGACGCTCCCATTTCACTGGGCTGCCTGCTATTGAGTGACCTTCCATTTCTCCGCGAGTGCTGTAATTTAGACGAAAATTTCTACAAATGCAATACTTTTTATTGAAAGGCTTAGAGCTGATGAACCCGCCAAAGCAACCGCGCCAGCGGCGCACAGCAACATCACGGCTGAGCGTTCGGACTATCGTTTGCTCAAAAAATCTTCTCTTGCTGGCGAAAATGTATCGATGATCACTCCCGGCTCGATACACCTGGCGCTGTGACCCATTTGGGATGGAATGACAAAGCTATCGCCAGCGTGCAATAACTCTTTCTGATCGCCGATTTCGACCTCAAAAACGCCGCTTTCGATATAAGAGACTTGCTGATGCGGATGGCTATGCCAGGGCGCCACAACATCCCGATCAAAGGCGACCCGCACCAACATCAGATTCGTGTCATAGCCCAGGATCTGGCGCCGCATTCCGGGGAGTACTTCCTCCACTGGTACTTCATGGTTGCGAATGTGTGTCTTCATCTGCTACCTTTCTGTTTAGAGATTTTATTTGGTTCATTCAATATTGATTATCAAATTGAACTGTTGAGCTAATCTTCTCACATTTTCAAAATGAGCAATTGACCAGGATCGATCAGAGCGCAATTATGATGAGCCGCAGATTCACTGGTAGCAATTATTGACAGGCTTAATTTGCATTTATCCCCAAGAGCGCATGGATGAAAATTTCCAATTTATCAGCGCTGGCCGTTGAAGCAAGCGACGATGGTGTTCAAATCCAATCCTTCGAAATTGTCGATGACCCAATCGGTTCCAGTTAGCTCTGTTCTTGGATGCGTCGTGGTGACACCGATGACGCGACAACCGGCACGAATGGCGGCTGTGATGCCAGCCAGTGAATCCTCGAACACCACGCACCGGTCGGTCCGCATCCCCAATTGTGCAGCCGCTTTCAAATAGATCTCTGGATGCGGTTTGCCATGCTGGATCGAGGTCTCGTCGAACACGATGCGGAAATATTTGCTCGTTCCTGTTTTTTCCAGAGTGAATTGCACGTTTTGCGGTGGCGCTGAAGAAGCTAACGCCATCGGAATCTGGTGCTGCTGCAATCGCTCAAGGAACTGTATCAGCCCAGGCAATGGTTGAATGATTGGCGCGAACAATTCCCTGAATAACGCTTCCTTTTCATCCGCCAATTTTTTATACTGCTCTGGGGTTAAACGATCGCCGAAAATTTCGGGCAGCCAATTCTTATTCGCCCGGCCGTACACTTTTGCCTTCAATTCCTCGTCGGTCAAAAAATGGCCGTGCTGCTGGCAGAAGCGCCTGAGCGCAATGGTATGAGTGGGATTGCTGTCGACAATCACCCCGTCCATATCGAAAATGGCAGCAAACTTCAAATCTCTCAAGTTAACCATGTCCATTTGCAAAATATTTCAAGTCATTGTGGGAAGCAAAGCGACGAAGCGATCTGTTAATCAGAAAGAGATTGCTTCGCTCCGTTCGCAATGAGCGCGTGACAAAAAATTCAAGTCTCCGTTCAATCATCGATCAGTTTATGCTGAAAGATATCAAAACAGGCCATCTTGTCATGCCTGTGCATGCAGGCATCCCAAATCCTTCTTTACCTAACATGATTGCTGCATTCGCAGGAATCACGCTCGTACATCTGAATCAGATTTTACTAATAGAATTTGATTAACCTCCGCGCTATCCCGCATCAACCAGGGCAATTTACAATATGCCACTGCAATTTCCATATTCGTCGAAAGGGATGTGTCAATCAAATGTAAGCAATTCGTCCCAAGACGACAGCTTTTCGATTGCGCCCAATGTCGATCTTCTCATTCACTCAGACAATTAGCGCTTCGGCACCCGCCAAATTGTCCCGAGAATATCTGGGCGATGCCGCTGAGGATCTGGTGGGCTCTGCGGCGGCCGATCGACTTTCGGATCAATTTGGTAATAAGCCGTGAGAATCACCCCTGGTTCCAATTCGATAGAGACAGGATAGCCCAAATCATCACTGAGTGCATCAGCTCGCAGCACGACCTCGCGCTCTTTCCGCCAGGTGATGCCATCATCGCTAACGCACGCGCGCTGCCCATACGGCGGCCTTCGATAGCCGTAGCTACAAACCACTCTTCCATCGGATAGTTGCAACAGATGGGGTGGATATCCCCACAGCGGCGTCTCGTACGGTTCGACCCAATGATGTCCCAGATCATCTGAGTAGCTGGCCCAAAGAAAGCTGCGCGGATGCTGCCGTTGATAGGGAAGGCCCTCGGCACGAATCATCATCACGATTCGGCCAGAGGCGAGCTGGATGATATGCGGCTCTGCAAATCGCACGCTATCGGGACGAGGCGGGCGGATGGAAGCTAATTTCTGCCAGGATCGTTCTGGTGAGGCTGCAGCATAAACTCCAATCGTCCCTTCATCCTGCCGGTAACTGGCGACCAACAAACTTCCATCGCTGAGCTGTATCCCGCCATGGATCGCATCTTTACCAGGAATCGGCTCGCTCCACGTTTGCCCATGGTCATGGCTGACGAGTTGCCAGGCGCCATGCCAATTTTTCGCCGCCAGATAGTCAGGCTGATTCACTTCATCGCACCAGCGATCGATCCTCGCTTTGGGATAGGCTTCGGGGGGCAAATTCATATAATCTTCGCACCGCCAATGGGTCGACCAAAAATGGGTGATCATTCGCCCGTCTCTCAGAATCGTAACGCCAGCATCGCGATCATCGACTGGGCTATCGAATACGCGTTCGGGAGGTCCCCAGGTTTTGCCATTGTCGGCCGAGCGAACCAAAACGATCTTGCCGTTTGGCCCCAGATGTTCCTCGGTTGAACAAAAGAACACGAGAATATCTCCATTGAGTGCCCGAATCATGGCCGGCCAGGCGCAATATTCGCCAGGGGAAACATAAATTTCGATATGCTCCATCACAATGCCCGGCCGTTCGTACTGCGATTGACAGGCAAGGGATAAAATCACTAACCACAAAATTCCGATCTTGATTCTGGTCATATCGTATCGGTCCTCATCAGTATGAGCGCATTCATCCTATTTTTTTCATACCAAGCAATCTCGATCAGCGAATCTGTTTCTTCTACCGATCATTAGAAATTTCGGCGAATTCATTCTTGATAGCTGATCGGTGCTCACTGGCGCCCGGGCAATTCGGTTCGGTATTCATCTTTAAACAAGCCGATTCTTTCGAAGGGGATTTTCTTGAAGCCGAGCTTAAAGGCCGGCGAAGAGGCCTTCAATCGAAAATCACCTCCTTCGATATTTTCGAAACCGGGATCACCATCGATAACCCAATTGTCCTTCAGATCATCTACCTGATCATGTTCATGGGATCTAAAATAGCGATAATCTGCTTCGGTGTCCAGGTTTAAATAATAGGGCTCCCAGCCAACTGGCGGGTGGTTCACTCGTTTATAGATAATGGAGTCGGCGATCACATTGTCTTTGATGGTGACCACCGAAGGATCATAAGCGAAATAATCGTATCGCTCGATAAATCTGCCGCCATAAGAGACATTGCGGAGGATCTTGTTATTCTTCGGTACAGCCGGCTCGTCGTCATAAAGCGTCAGCAACTCTGGATATTTTTCGCTAAAAGGCGGTTGCAGATAATGAACGGCATCGAGCGAGTCTTTGAGCACTGGATAAGTGCCATCGAAATAATTGCTGGCCCATGACAATCCTCTGGCATCCTGAACAATGGCCGGAGCGCAACCGATGAAGATGTTATTTTCGACCACATTATCCCGACCGCCGCCAAGCAACACCCCACGACCAGAATGATAACAGAAATTGCCATAAATCGTATGGCCCGAGGTGAAATCGTCCAGGTATAGGGCGGTGCAACCGTGCAGGCCGGGCCCCTTTAGATGATGAATGTAATTGTAACGCCAGATATTGCCACGCCAGGCATAATTCCGTCCCGTATAGATGGCACCCGCATCCCCAGTTTCATTGCAAACATTATAGATCTCGTTATATTCGATCAGATGCTCATTTCCGCGGGCATAAATTGCACCATGCGGAGCATCGTGGATCAGATTATGAGCGATTCGATTGCCAACACCATGCAGATCGATGGCGAGCTGGCCAGTTCGGATGTAGGTGCTCCAATCATGAATATGATTATTGATCGCAAAGTTGTGCCCGGGCGTCAACGCTTTTTGATTGCCGCCACGCAGCACAATTGCCCCAAGCGCTAAATCATAGAGATCGCAACTGGTGATGCCATTATATTCGCCCCCATTGATGAGCACGGCATGATTGCCCAGGTTCCGAAACGTACATCCAGCGATCAAATTTTTGCTTCCTCCATTGACCACCACGCCGTTTCCCCGGGACATTTCCAGATGAAGATTTTGCACTGAAACATTCTGACAATTTTCCAGCACCATGAGGGGCTGATCCAACAGCGATACAAATATCTCGCTCTGTTCGATCGGAGCAGGCGGATAGAAGTAGAGCCAGCCGTGCTCGCGATCGAGCACCCATTCACCAGGTCGATCCAATTCTTCAAGGATATTGAGAAAATAATAGCGCTGATTTTTGGTATAGCCATAATGGTGATGCGGTGCTGCCAGGGTGATTTCCTGTCGTGCCAAATCGATCGATTGAACTTTTTGATAGGAATCGCTCCAGTCCCATGTCCAGTATCCGTGCAGATAAATCTGGTTTTGAAGCCACCATCGGCTCGGCCGATCACCATCGTACTTGATGCGTCCGTAATGTCTTCCCACTGGAACACCATCATACCGTTTCTCGCGCTCCAGCCCCTTGTTCAGCAGCTTTTCCCCGGTTTGAGGGACATCAGCGATGTATAGCCAGCCTTCGTTCGGATAACGGGCGAGGGGCATTCGTTTGCCGTTGATAAACAGCTCCAGCCCTGGCGTACCCCGTTGGCTGATCTCTCCGTAATTTTCAATGCCGTGCGCTTTGAGATCGCACGATAGTATTTTGTCCCTTAATTCTGGTGCGATTCGCGACAACACCGCATCATCAGCGATGGGCTTGAATGCTGTGATCTGTTTTGCTCCGATCAGGGAAACGTGCTCATTGGGATAGGCGCGCCAGATGCAATTGCTGAGCCCTTTCACCGTAACCGGTTCAGATCGCATATAGCGACCTGCCCGAATCATGACGACAAATTTCGCTGAGGCGGTTGGTTCCGCTTGCTGCGTTTCCCGAATCGCATCAACCGCTCGGGCAAAACTGGCGAACGGACCATCGCTACGATCCGCGTTCGGCTCTGGCATCATCCCAGACCAGGAATCATTGCCGTTCGGAGAAATATAAAAGTATTTTTGATCAGTTGATTGACGATGACAGCTTGAGATTAGGAGTAAGAAGACAAGCAAGAAACGAAAGGCTTTTACCATCAATTCTCCTTTGATCATGATGAGATGATTTAATTGCTGAGTAATTGGTATGCTCGTTGATCGGTTTCAAAATGACCCTCACCCACGCTCCAAAATAAACCATGACCGTGAAAAATAAAGGCACTTTGCCCATTGAATCCATCGATTGCCACGAAATTTTGAAAGCAGTGAAATTCTTCAAGGGATCTTCAGATGATCTTTAGAGGTCTCAAAAGATAAATTTTAGTTTTTGACCCTTCAGGCATCAATTCAAATCCTTCGAAAAAAGCCAACCGATCAAGCTTGAGTCGCCAATGAATTGTAACAGACGTTGACCGAACTCTGGCAAAATTAAACTTTATTTTCGATTAATTCAAGGGAAAAATTTGGAAATTGCATAAGGGGCGAGCGCGCAAAAAGATGAACACTTGCAATTGAAAACCCTTGCGAGGGTCTATTGCCTTCGCAAGGGTTTTGATGTTAGTTAGCCGTTTTATCAAGAGAAGACCGGAATGCTTTCTCATCGCTATTGAATGAGCAGCATTTTCCTCGAGAAGCTTTGAGAGCCGCAGCGCAACTGGAATATATAGACACCACTGGATAGGGCCCGTCGATCATCCGATCGGCCATCGAAATAAACGGAATGATAACCGGCTTGCGTGGGAGCGTCCACAAGTGTTCTCACTTCTTGTCCCTGGAGATTATAGATTTTCAGCAGGACATGTCCTGGTTCTGGCAGCTCGAATCGGATTTCCGTGGCAGCATTGAAAGGATTCGGCCGATTTTGATACAACTGGAACGTGGCAGGAATAGCGCTCTTCGCGAAGTACTGGATTCGCACCGAGGCATCGAGTTCTTGGAATTCATTGATCGAAAGCTGTCGCACCGTCAATTCATAGCTATCCTCTGGTTTAACGTTGTCCGAGATCTCGAATCGCGCTAATGCCATAGCTGCTGTGCCGTAGATCGGTTCGCTGCCAGCCATGGCGAAATGCAGCGTATCTCCCACTTGCCGATAGCAGAGCGTCCAATTCCGGGTTTTATCGGAGAGCAAAAGTTCCTTGAATTTGAAAATCGAAGGCCTGAAGGTCATCAGTGCGCTGAACGAGCTAACATTGTCGAGCTGATTGCACTCGAAAGGCACTTCGATGATTGTGCCGGGCAAGCCGTAGATCGGTTCGCTCTTTAGCATCGAGGACAAGGGAACTTCGGTTTGACTCTTTGCCATTCCCAGGGTCGCAGGAGTCCAGTTGCCAGAAACATCGCCGTAAACAATGCCCAAATAATTTTGATTGGTTTCGGATTGATTGAGCGGATTGTAGATGATTGAATCTGGGGCGAACATCCAGTTGTTATCGGTGATCGCGAACGCTGCTGGGACGAATTTCCAGTCATCATTGACCGGGAATCCGCTCACATCTCCCACATAGAATCTTAAGATCCACGAGGCATCGTACGGCGTTACTGAGCCATTATTTGAGACATCCGCAGCGATTTTCTGATAGGGTGTTAGTTGGATCAGTCCGACCGAATATTGGAGCACCAGCGAAGCATCGTAGGGTGTCACTGAATTTCTCAAATCCCCATCTCGACTGGGCTTGGTCTTATAAAAATTTTGGCCTAAGTGAGTGAACTCGTAATACCCCGTATTATCTGTCACTGTTGTGGCCGAGGTTGTGCCAGAAAGACGAACCGTAGTATTTTTGATCGGCTTGGTGGCAAACTCGGAATAATAGCCGATTTTTCCAGAAATGGAGTATTGGGTCGTCACACGGAACAGCCCATCACTGGTTCTTGCAGGTGGGATGCCTTCGTTGAGCAAGGCATCGACGAAATGCAACGGCGTTGTTTGGCCGGACGAGCCGAGGATATTAAAGACGATATTCACCAGACTCCCGGAATCTGGCAGGGGAACAGAGCCCGCCATTCCAATAACGATCTTGCCGGTTGTGATATCATAGGTCGGAGCGCCCCAGTTTTGCGCCACGGTGTTGGCGGTGTTGGCATGAATCGCCTGCAAAATCTGGTGATTATAGCTGATCGTTAAACCAACTGAGAAAATCTGCTTGTTCGCCAATGGCCCAATTTTCACCGGGATGGTAATGATGCCACCAGAAGGTCCTTGATGGTTTTTGGCGATCCAGATGTCCAGCGAATCGGTCGGTGGTGCCAGGTAACCCGCCGTATCGCTTCCGACAGCGTTCAGATAGGTTGCCTGAACAAAAACTTTGCGCCACCGGCCATCGCGAGCGGGGTTATGGGTGGTATAAGCAATCAGGTACTGGTTGCGCAGATATTCAGAGATTTTACGATAGATCTGCTCCAGATCACTGGAATTCGGGGCTCGGTAATATTCGCCCCCAGTTTGTGAGGCGATTTTTCTTAAAACCGTTTCATCGATGCTGGATCCGAGACCGATCGTAAAAATCGGTGTCCCGTACTGATTTGCATGAGCAATAGTTTGGTCGATTGAATGGGAACTGGCATTATCTTTTCCATCCGTCAATGCTAACACCGCCTTTCTTCCGCTTTTGCCGATCGCTTCAGATACGGCGCTAAAAATGGCGTCATACAGGGCGGTTGTATAGCCAGCGCCGGAGAATGTTGCGTTAATGGCGCTGTGCAAGGCGTTTTTATCGGCTGTGAAGCCGATCATTTTCTGCACGTATGTGGAGAATTTAAAAACCGCGCCTTCATCATTGGCCTCCATCAGATTAACGAAAGTGTGGGCTGCCGTTTCCATGTCTCGAATCGCTTGGGTACTCATGCTGCCGCTATAATCCATGGCAAATGCTACGTTCACTTTTTGAGCGCCGCCATAAGGCGTTACTGTGATCGGCAATTCGCGAACTCCATCCTCTCTGACCAAAAAGTTGCTCTCGTTCAATCCAGTGATCGCGTTCGCACCGAGGTCAGATACGGAAACGTATGAATGAATCAATGGGAAACCAGTGGCATCGATCTGGTTAATGGTGACAATCAGACTGTCATGGGGTGCGGTTCCAAGCAACAGATCTCCGAAATAATTCGCATTGACGTAGGCCGGACCCATGTATTTCCAGCCGGTCTGATGATCACGGACATAACGTCCGTTTTCCCAGGTTTCATTATCCGAATCATTGTACCAGATTTCCCATCCAATCACATCGCCTGCGACCAAAATGCGTGGCTGCGAGGGCAGCACGTTATAAATGGTGAACATCGCTTCACAAACCCAATTCCCCTGAGGCCCTTGCTGTACAGCGGTGATAAAGTCGTTTCCAGTATAGATGCCGGTATTCGCAGCCGAGGGATAATTATTGAGGTTCCTCACGTTTTGCCCAGATACGCGCCATTGCTGGGCGATGTCATAGCGTCCGCTATAGTTGCCGCCATTGTTATCGCCGTCCGTGAAAAATTCGATGGACTCATCGTTCCAGGGGTAATAAGGAGAGACATTGGGGTTATTGTCATCAAACGTACCGCGGATATCGTCTTTGACCTCGACGGCCACATAAAGGCGATTGGTGGTCGGGCTCCAGACCGCGCGCCAGACGACCAAATTGTCATTCCATCGCGTCCACGGCTGACCCCATTGTTCCGTATCGCCGAACAACAACGAATCCTTATCAGCATAGTTCCAGATTGCCTCATTGAGCACGCCATCGATAGTCGGCACTTGCATGGAGCTGGGAACCTGGATCGCCGTATAAATGCTGGGATCGCTCACCTGGAACGAATTGCTCACTCGAACGACAGTGGAGTCCAGCGCATCGCGCAATCGCAATTTGCATGTGGGCGATCTATGCTGTGACTGCGGCGTCCAGCTCCAGCTTCCTGTGTTGGCTGTGGCCGGCGTGAGATTGCTCCAGGTCACTCCGCCATCCAATGACAGGTCGATTCTGATCTGGCTGATGGATGAAGAAGCGCTCCAGGCAATGTTGAATGGCTGGCCAATGGTTAATTTTTCGCCGCCGATCGGAGCCATAATATTGATCGAAAGCTGGGAACCGCCGATGATCCCGACGTCATCAAAATAGACTGCATCGTTAAAAGATCCCAGGGCGATCTTGCCTCCCGGTAGATAATTATCATTGGCACTCATCACCTGAAGGCCATCGAAATAAACTTTAATCTGACTGCCGCTCCGAACCACGCGCACCAGATGATAATTATTATCATTAATCGTCATCCCGTTGTAGGTCGCAATGATGGTATTACCGCCCTGATAATGACGGAACAATTTGTTCTCATAAGTGAGATGGTCAAATCGGAGGTAATAATAATTGTCTTCGTCTCTGAATCCAAACCAGATGACATAATTAGCCCCTGGATTTGATGAAAAATTTTCTGGAGATTTAATTTTGACATTCAAATCAAAATCGAAGAACTCGTAACCGGCGATGATCGATCGCTCATCGTTCGTGTAATCGGACGTGTTCAGAAAATAGGAGTAATCTCCCTGGTCCAAGACCACGGACCAGCGCGATCGGGTTTTTGGCAGCCACCCATCTGCATTGCCGTCTTCGAAATCATCAAAAATAGTATAGCTGGATGTGATCTGCAGCGAGCCAGTGGAACAATACTTATTGTTATATTCATAGGCCTCCGTCACCTCGTAGAGGGGATCGATCACGGTCCAGATGTAGTACCGACCCGCTGAGACCGAGGACGGTACCTGCAGGGTGGTTGTCGAACTCTTCGAAGAATACGCGTTGATGAAATCGATCATATCTGAGCCCAAAAATGATGCATTGGCGTAACTGAACGTGCTATTATCAGGCGATAGGTAATAATTGAAATGGAACTGTCCAGCTCGCTTATTCCCCTCATTGGCAATGGTGCTCGTGAAGGTAATATTGGCGCCTGGAACGGCAGCATTCGGTGTGAACACGATGTTTTTGCCGACCAGCTCTGGCAATGTATAGGGGCTACCGCACGTGAGCGTCGGATCGCCCAAGTAAGTCATCCCGTAGAACCAGGATTGCTCCCATTCTTCGAAGCCTCCAGCAGCACGTTTGATGAACCAGCTTTTAAAAGCATCCCCTAATGTGGCGCCGTCTGCTAAGGGATCATAAAAATCCTCGAACGACAACATGCTGCCCGTTTTGGTTGATCCTACGGCTCCTAAACCGTAGCTATCGACAAAAATATACCAGCCCCCCATGTAGTTTTCTTCAACATAGCGAGCGTTGGAACATGCAAACAGATTGTAGAAATGTGCCAGCGGATCTATGGCACGGATATCATTCACATAGACATAGTCCCAATTCGCGCCATTATTGTACTTGAAGCCGTGCCCCCCAGGCCAGGAATGGGCGCAGAGATGAATCCAGAGGTAATTATCGTCCAATCGATTTTTGTAATCAGTGGCACGCGTCAGTTCTTTGTCGTTGACGATGGTAATCGCGTTATATACACAGTCCAGGCCACAGGTTGTCCAGTTACTCCAATCATCATCGATGTAAGTCAGGGCACGAGTTTGAATTGATGTTTGGGCAGTTCGGTAGAGATGATTCTTTGTGAAATAATTATTCACGAGATTGACTTCATTGCCTGCTGTGAGGGTGGATGCCATCAGCCGGCCGATCCAAATTTCTGGGGCGACTGCCCCGGTGTGGCTTTCAAAAATGCCATCTGATCCATCGACAAAGCTCTTGCTAACGGAATCATAATGTTTGGTGTCGGACCATGTTCCATTGAGATCCATATAATACAAATCACAGGGGAACTCTTCGTATTGATAGGTTTTTCCAGCGTCGAAGGTCTCGATGATTTGAAACCAGGGCACTGGTAACGAGCCGATGAGAACCGCCCCAACCAATCCAGATTCATTTTGGAGCAAGGTTCGAATATTTTGAGGCGTTCCCCCAGAGCTCGTCAGTAATACCACCTCATAATTCTGGCTCTCCAAATCAGCGACATATTGATCCACCTGGCTCCTGATTCCCGGATATAGACCCGCGTTTACGATCACCATGATTTTCGGCTTTAAGACAGATGCTGATTGATAGATACGTTGGGTTGTTAATGGGGCCGCGATAGTTTTTCTATTCCACTGTTCAAAAGATAATGGTTTTGAACCATTGGGATCGACCCATCGCGTAACGATGGTATTGCGATACTGAGACTCCTGAGCAGTTGTTTTCTGCATGTAAGGTTGCAACACCATGAGGCACATTACAAGTGCTGCCGCCGAAAATTTGCTTGTGATTCTGTTCATGATGCTCTCCTTTTAGACAGGATTGAGAGTTAGCTGCAGATTCATGATGCTGGTCGATTTATTAAGATTATAGATAGGACTCAAGGAACGATGAAGGGCAACGACAAATTGCCTTAAAAAAGTGGGCAATGAATTATACAAATATTCAATATCAAAGTCAATAAAAAATTTTCGCAAAATTAATTTAAAATTTGTGATAGTGATCAAATGAACAAAATTTAAAAGCTTTAATTTATCAGCGAAAGCAATTACAAAATTGAACTAGTTGGCAATAGATGAACAAATAAAACAAGAGGTATATCAATCGGAGTTTGACGGTTAAAGCAATAGATTTTGAAAAAGCGAGCGATTAGGGTTCTGCTCAAGAATATTTAAAATCAGGGATCAATAAAATTTGCTTGACATTTTGAGAAAATTATTTTATCTTGCGGCGGAAAAAATTTCATTGCAAATTTTCGTGAGAATAATATAGTTTTTTCGAAAGATCGTCTATTCCGATAAATAAGATTCCTCGACTTTATGTATAACAACAAACAAAAAAGCATAAATTGCTATGCATTTTCATCAATTGAAGTTCATTACTTAGATGGGGAGGTACGAACCATGAAAAAGGTACTTAATCAAATGGGACTAATCCGCAACATCAGCATTATGATCTGCCTCACGATGATTTTTGCTTCGGTGATTTTGGGGCAGAATGGCCTTGTCGATGATGAGGCTCTCTCATCTTATCAAAAGGGAAAAGATAATCCAGTTCTCAAGCTAGCCGAAGATAAGAAGAATTGGCATCCAATACGACCTCCAAAGTTTTCCTCATCTCGTAAAGCCGCTAACGTCAATCCTTTTGCAACCATCGAATATGACATCAGATCTGAAACGATAAGTCAAGCGATCTATGCTGATCGAATATCCCCTTCGGTATTAAGTCAAGAGCCCATGCCGCAGAGCGGCGCTATAGACCAACAAGAGGCGATTTCGAAAATATTTTCGCCCGATGGACGAATCAAAATCTCGCCAACAGTTGATTTCCCGTGGCGCACCATCTGCAAACTATATGTCACTTTTCCCTCCGGTGATCAGTTTGTCGGCACTGGGGTTCTGATCGGTCGAGATGATGGCATTGGTTTCCACTGCTTAACCGTGGCACATCTGGTTTACCGCCAAGAGTTTGGTGGCATGGCAAAATCGGTCGAGATCATTCCTGGATTGGACAACGATTACACGCCATTCTATAGTGCCTGGGCATCAAAAATCCGAGTTCCTGAAGCCTGGGGGCAGACCCTTCTACCAGAATATGATTGGGCATGCTTGACCTTAGATCGACAATTAGCGAATTTTACAGGTTGGATGACCCGTTACACCACCAGCGATCTGAACTGGTACAAGCGTGTCTTTTATTGCGCTGGCTATCCAGTCGATCTGGATTTCGGGCTGTGCCTATATTTTGATAGCGATTCTGCGATCAGCGCTAATGAAAACTTTCTGTGGCACAAAATGGATGCTTTTGATGGGCAAGATGGAATGCCAATATGGGTCATGGAGGGGAATAGCCGCAAAATCGTCTCGCTTCATATTGACGAAGATAGCAATAGCCAGAACAACCGCGCATTGCGCTTCAATGATGACAACATCGCCCAATTAGAGCGCTGGCTAATGCAAGATTTACCGCCAACCGATCTCCCAGATTTGATTGATGATGGAGCGAAATGGTCGGACTTTCAGGGCACAACAGTCGTCCGAGGGTTCAGCAAGTTCCAAATCTGGAATGATGTCCGAAATATCGGCACCAATCGATCTGGGGTCTTTACTATTGCTTATTACGCATCACTGGATGCAGAAATCGATCCTGGTTCCGATTATCTCATTGGGACCAGCCGGATAGCATCGATTCCACCGTTTTCCTGGCGCCACGCTTCCTGGCAAGGGATATTCCCCGAGGCCATCCCAGCGGGAGAATATTATGTTGGTTGGATCATTGATCCCAATAATGAGATTGTCGAATTCAATGAAAAGAATAATTTTGCCTTTATTGCCTCGAAAAAATTATTAGTCAAGGATCCATACATCGAGCTTACTAACCCAGTTGCTGGAGCAGTATTTGTCATCGGCGAAGAAAATACTGTAAAGTGGTTCACTGCTGGTGGGTCGGGACTCGTCACAATCGATGTTTCCTATGACAATGGGCAATCGTGGTTGAATCTTGTGACCAACTTGCCAGATAGCGGCTATTATATCTGGAACATCCCTGCGTCGGTGAAGCCGTCTTTCGATTGCTTCATAAAAATTACCGACACATTTAAGAATCTAAGCGACATGAACGACAGCGTGTTCATCGTTGAAACGCGTCCGACAATGCCAGGAATCCCGCAGGATTTAGGGCGCTTTACCAATAAAGCCGAAGTTCCATTCACCTGGAGCGAGGCGAAAGATCCAGAGACTGGGATTGCTGGATATAACATTCAGGTCGGAACCAGTCCCGGGGCCTCCGATATCGCTGATACGCTGGTGACTCAGACATCCTATGTTGCGATTGGAGGGCACAATCAAACCCTCTATGCGCGTGTTCGATCGCTCAATGTTGTCGGCCTTTATAGTCCATGGTCTGGCACCAGCGATGGGATTCTGATCGATCTAACGCCGCCCATTCTGCAAGGTGGTCCATTCGATGAGGGCGAGTTCACTGGGAAAGATAGCGTGCTATTTCGATGGAATCCTGCTATCGACGAAGAGAGCGGCGCTATTATGAACTACAATCTCCAGGTTGGTACTGCCATTGGTCGCAGAGACGTTTTCGACAAATGGATCGGTCGAAAACTGGAATACAAAGTAGCTGGAAAACACGGTCAGACACTTTATGCGCGGATAAAAGTGCACAACGCGGCGATTGGCGTGAGCGACTGGTCAGATTGGAGCGATGGGATTACCATTGACCTGACACCGCCAACCGCTCCGGGCAAACCCGCCTCCGAAGCCACGGCAGTGAACTATTTTGACGTCCCGTTCTCCTGGGCTGCAGCCAGCGATGATCTGAGCGGGATCGCCAGCTATCGACTCAAAGTGATCGATTTGAACGCCGATAGCACCGTTGTTTTTGATCAATGGCTCGGCGATAATTTAACGGCTATTGTCCCAGCAAATGATGGTCAGGCATTATTGGCCTCGGTTCAGGCTAAAAATAAAGCCGGATTGATTGGACCGTGGGCTTCCGCTAACTTCCCGGTGAGTGTGCAACTTACCCCTGCTTTATTGACATTTATCGAGGGGAGCCCGGCGTTCGAAGGAGAAGGTTGGGATAATGCCATCGATAATGATATTGAGGATTGGGACGGAACCGTCACCGCTTTCACTTCAGCTCAACGCGCACCTTATGCAATCTTCGGATTGTTGGGCGGTGGCTTTGGTAAAATCGAGAAGGTCAAATTGCTCACCGACACCAAAGTGGGCTTTAAGAATCGCTGGGTCACCCATTTCCGCGTGTTGTATTCCATCACTGGAACCCAAGAGGCAGATTTTCTCCCCTTGGTCGCTGGGCAAAAGCTGATCGGAGGCTGGGAGGAATTCTCATTCCCAGCGCAAACGGTCAAATTTATTAAATTGGTCATTGATCAGCCAACAGCAGCTACCACCGCCTATTGCCAGCTTGGTGAATTTCAGGTGTTCGGTCGCGCTGAATTTGTGAAAAGCGAACGCGCGGATCTCGTAGTCACCTATGGAACGCCCACTGACCCGGCTGAGACTTGGTCGAATGCCATCGATGGCGACATCAGCGGCTGGGATGGGACTGTCACTGCGATGACGCTGGACCCACCAGCCTACGCGATCTTTAGCTTCGCTGATCAGTCCATTAAAAATATCTCGAAGATTCGTATCCTAACAGATACAGGAGTCCGTTTCGCCTTCCGGTGGCTCAAAGCATTTCATCTGGAAGTATCGACCACTGGTATCAGGCCAAGCGATTTCACGACGATTTTCAGCGCGACAAAAACGACAGGTGATTGGGAAAGCTTTTATTTCAATCCAGTACCAGCGAAATATATTAAGCTGGTTCTCGATCGTCCTGATCCCACACAATCGGATTATTGCCAAATCGGCGAAGTGGAGATTTATACGCAACAAGATGACGTTTCAGAACCCAACATTTTGGCTCAGATTCCAATGAAAAGCGCTGCTCCTGCGCCGTTGGCGCAATTGCCCACCAATTACCAGGTGGATCAAAACTACCCCAACCCATTTAATCCAGAAACCAATATTCGATTCCAGCTTCCTGAGGAATCAAAAGTGATGCTCACCATTTATAATACGATGGGGCAGGAGATCATCCGGCTGGTGGATAGGACGATGTCAGCAGGAGTTCATGAGGTGCGATGGAATGGCAGCGATAGCCAGGGGAAAAAGGTGCCAAGTGGGATGTATCTCTATCAATTCCGCGCTGGCGATTTTAATGTCACCAAGAAGATGATCCTTTTGGAATAGCAATTCCGTACAACAGCTAATCTAAAACAAAATACCCGACATCATTGTCGGGTATTTTGTTTTGATGACCTGCTTTTCAAGATGAAAGAGCGCGCATCTTGCAATTGCAAAGGATCTCGCATCAAAAGTCCCTCGCAATTGCGCTCCTGTTTATTTACGTGACCACCAATTTCATCGATCTACATTTGCTGAACTGTTCAACAAAGCCAGCGCGTTTTGAATGCGGACACTATGAAGCGTATCATTTCAGGGAAGTATTCGCAGGACGATCAAAGTTAAATCGTCATATTGGCCCTGGCCTTGCGTGAATCTGATCATTTCTTCATAGATCAAATTCCTGAGATCTTCAGCAGATTTAAAGGGGCAATTGAGAATGATATCCAACAGCCGCTGTTCGCCAAACTCCTCAAGCTGTGGATTCAGCGCTTCGGTGATGCCGTCGGTGTAAAATATTATTGTATCGCCGGCTGCGAGCTTCATTTGGGTCTGTTTATAATCAAAATTCGGATTCACTCCGATGACGAGCCCGCCTTCTGTTAAGTGACAAAATTGGCCATTTTGCTGTTTAATGATCGGATAATTGTGCCCGGCATTGGTAAATGTGAAAGTGAGTTTTTTTGCATCGAGGATGCCATAGAAAAATGTGGCGAACTTTTCTGCAGAAGTGGTATTCGCAATTTGCATGTTGATCCTTTTCATCACCTCGGCAGGTTCGCGGAACTGCCAGACGGACGCGCGAAGCGTAGCCTGCAAATTGGACATGAGCATTGCACCAGCAATGCCTTTGCCAGAAATATCGCCGATCGCAATCCCAATCAGATCATCATTGAATCGAATGAAATCATAATAATCGCCGCCGACATCTTTTGATGGAATATTCATGGCGGAGATTTCAAAGTTTGGTCCCTGAGGGATTTGGGAGGGAAGCAAGGCTTTTTGAATTTCCCTCGCCACCATGATTTCTTTTTGAATTTGCTGCTGTTCCAGTTTGGCTTGATAAAGGTCAATGTTCTCCAAAGCGATAGCGATTTGGTCCGAGAGCACATTTAATAGTTTGGCATCATCGGCTGAAAACGTGGTTCGAGTGAGCTTATTGCCCAAACACAAAATGCCGTTCAGCGTGCCACGATGCGCCAGGGGGATGAGCAGATAACAATTCAATCGATTGAGCAAATGAACTTCTGCGGGATTCTTAATGTGGGGAATCAATTCATCGAAGCCGACGGGCCGCTTCAGGGGCTCGATTGCTTTAATGAAATCACTGGCCGATGAAAATTTCTCTATGCCCAGCTCGGAATTTGGATTATCATTCAGCACAAAATCACCAGCCTTATTTCGAACGATGAGATGGACGTTTTCCAACATTAAACCTTCGGACAGGGCATGGGTGATCTTCTCCTTGAGCTGAGGTAGATCCAAGATCGTCAAGATATCATGGCTGAGCTCTTGCAACAGTTGGTCGGCATCGGCCTTATCCCTCCCATATATTTTCTGGATCAACTGATCGATTCCGGATAACGTAGGCTGGAACAAGACAACCGCCAAAATTATGAACATAATTTCTAATAAAGGCAGCTGCATCCCAATAAGCGATGCACTGAGTTGTCGGCATTGATTGTAAATGATCAAATAGCTGCCGATGAGCAGTCCAGCGCAGATGGAAAACAAAAATCTTTGACGGATTCTTTGGCTAATATCCAGGAATTGATATTTGATGATTGCCCAGGCGATTGCCCCAGCACCGATCAATAGAGCAAGTATCGTTAAAAAATAGATGACGGAGTCCGATGTTTCGATCGGTAGTAGTTTGGGCAGCAAAAACGCCACAGCGTACAATCCCACGCTCACGCGGATGCCCCATAGCACCCATGCAGCCTGGCGTTTTGCTCTGGATGACGATAGTTCCTGGTAGCCTTTGTACATGATGATGATGGCTGCAATGACGTAGATCAAATTGATCAGAGCGAAGAAGTTGGTATGGAATTCATAAAAAATGCCAAGCATCCCGAGGACCAGATTAAACGCCAGCAGCAGCGGTTGCAGCAAGGGTTCACTATTGTAATTCGATATGATCTGGGAAGCCAAGGCCATGATGCCGTCCGGGCTGCGAAACAACCAGACCACCCCAAAATGGAGAAGATGAGGCAGGTAAAGCAGATAAATTACGCGAGGATATTGTCGGATCAAGCTTCGTTCCCTGGGAAAAATCATCGAAAAATAGAGGAGCTGGGGGAAGAAAAATTCCCAGATCAGAAAGATCCTTCGGAATAAATCCAGGTCAAGGTTGATCTTTGTGGTCATTCGGCTCAGGAGCAATCCAAATGCTCCCATGATAGGCCCCAGCGATGCCAGAAAAATCATAAAGGCGGTGGCCCGATGGACGCGATGCGATGGGTTCTCTCGAAAAATGAGGACGCCAATCAGGCATAAAAAAACGCCGATCGTGAGGTATACGATGCTTGTTATTTGGGCAATATCCATTAGAATTTCAGGGCGTTCAAAATTATGCTTAGGCTCGGTGCTTCCCAAGCCGCGTGATTATAATCCGCGAGCAGTTCATATTGAATGGTTACAACAGCTTTGCTGATGCGCAAGGCTCGATTTCATCAGGATCAAGAGGGGTGAAATTCTTTTGATAATAAAAAATTCTGCCACTGCCATTCATGGCGTGAAAGGCAACCTACTCAAAACGCAATGCAGCACTTGAGATGAATGAGATCATTTTCTCAGAGACTCGAAATGAGGATTTTTCATCCATGCACCATCTCAATTCACGGACGCTGCGAAAAAATCAATTTGCGGGGTGGAGTGCTGTTTGATTCTGCTGATTGTGATTATTGCGAAGCTGCTAAGGCTTCATTATTGCCGATGGTATCGAACCCTGGTCGCCGAAATGCGCGCGCATTGGGAAAATATCGATCGATCAGCTTGCGGAGTCGATCCAGAATGATCAAAATGTCCAGGATCGAATCCGACTGCTCTGGGAAAAGATCGTTCAATTTAGACCAGGCTGCAATCGAGTTATCGATGCCGATCAGGGCGACTTTGGCTGAGCCATTGGCGTCATTCTGGATCGGGTCCTCGAATTCCAGCTCATCCTCAAATTGCGTGAGGGCTCGCATTATCTTTACATAAATCTGATGTTGATACCAACCGATGACTTCAGTGGCATCGACAATTTGTCGCGCTTCGTTAATCAATTGCCGTTGTTCGAGCCCAATCGAAAACTCGGTCCTCAGATCTTTCTCACGCTGTTTGAACATGGCGCGATTTTTCTTGAACCAGGAGTCGACCATTTTGCCGTATTTTCGCGCAGTTCGTGACAACTCATGAGAATCTGCCTCTCTGCGCTTCTGTTCTTGAGCTCGCGCGACCGCTTCCATCTCTTGTTCATCAATCTCGATCCCCTGTTGTTCGATCATCTCCTCCAGCATTTCTTTTGCTATTGTGAGATTTTCAAAGATCTCCCGCCAGAATTCCTCGTCAGCGATATCGCGGCGCTTCTGCTTATCGCGCTCGCTGCGTTCCATGGCAAAGTTCAAACAGCGCGCCGTAAAGGCACACCGCTCGCACCATCGATCGCAATAGTTATAGATCCCAGGAATATGATTGGGATTTTGAGCTAATTGTTTCAATTGTTCTTTATTCATGGCCCAATTTTAATAAATATTCAGCAAAATGTCAAGAAAAAATTCGTGGGATCGAGCTGGGACGATTCGCACATTCGGCTTCGGTCCGGCAGGATGCAGGTACTGATTGCAAAGTTTTGGATACAGGCTGTGCTGTCATCGCTGCGGATGCCGTCATCGCTATTCTGCTTAACCCGAGAGATGATTGCATGATGAATTAAACCTTCGCAAGAATGCCACTAGATTATTTGAAGCCGATTTTTTAGTGATAAGCCGGGGACCAAACTCGTATAAGGCCATTCATAAGCCCGATGCGGTCATTTTTCTTGATAAAAAATTTTTAAAATTCAAATTAAGTCTTGACATTTATGTTAGAAAATCTTATTTTTAGTGCCAACAAAATTTGGGACTTCTTGTGTTGAGGTAGCAATGAATTTTAGAGCAAATCACAATTTCATATTCATTGTTGATGGGGGGCGAATTGCCATCATCATACGCAACCCTCGCCTGGCGGAGGGAAGATGAAATATGAGTTTGCATCAATAATAGGGCAATGAATGTACCCGCTGCCAGGTTCTGAATCCACAGCGGGTTTTTTATTATATGGCACAAATATTTTAGCGGCTCGATTTATCCAGTGATCTCGTCAGCGCCAGGGGACGAAAACGATTGGAGTATGAGGATCGACCGCATCTGGAAGCCATGAAGCCGTGATGAATCGGTTATCTTGAACTTAAAAAAGGAAATGTAGCAATGTTGAAAAAAGTAGATAGTCAGGCAGATTTTGTCGCCATTGAACATAAGATTCTCGATTTCTGGAAGGAGCATCAATCCTTTAAAAAGCTTGTAGAGAAGAACAAAGGGAAGCCGCGCTGGTCCTTTCTGGATGGTCCGATTACTGCCAATAACCCGATGGGGGTGCATCACGCCTGGGGCCGAACATACAAGGATATCTTTCAGCGCTTTCAAGCGATGACCGGGCATGAACTGCGCTATCAAAACGGTTTCGATTGTCAAGGGTTATGGGTTGAGGTCGAGGTCGAAAAGGAATTGGGGATCAAATCCAAGACCGATATTGAAGCCTTCGGGATCGAAAACTTTGTCAATAAATGCAAAGAGCGAGTGATGAAATACTCTCGCATTCAAACTGAGCAATCGATCCGATTGGGCTATTGGATGGACTGGGATAATTCTTATTACACCATGTCTGATATCAATAACTATACGATCTGGCTCTTTCTAAAGAAATGCTATGATCGCGGGTGGATTTACAAGGGTCATGATGTGATGCCCTGGTGCATCGACTGCGGTGCGGCGATGTCTCAGCACGAGATTGCGACAGAAGGATATCGAGAGATTCGACATGATAGTATTTATGTGCTGTTCCCCTTAGTAGGGCGCGAGAAGGAGAATCTGTTAGTTTGGACGACCACACCCTGGACTTTACCTGCGAACGTAGGGGCTGCGGTCCATCCCGAATTCATCTATGTCAAAGTAAAGCAAGGCGATCAAATTTATTTTCTGGTCAGGGATCGCGTGCGCGAGGTGATGGCCTCACAAGGCGAGTTTGAGATTCTGGCCGAAATGCCCGGTGCCGCACTGGAAGGATGGGAATTTCATTCCCCGTTTGAAGAACTTCCGGCCCAGCGAGGGGTAAGGCACCCTGTAATGGTTTGGGACGAGGTCAGTGCCGAAGATGGTACCGGGATCGTTCATATTGCCCCTGGGTGCGGCAAAGAGGACTTTGCTCTGGGCAAGCAGCATGGCCTGCCCGCCATCGCTCCGTTGGATCAATTCGGTACATTTATCGAAGGTTTTGACTGGCTGACTGGGCAAAACGTCATGAAAGTGGCTGAACCGATTATCAAAAATCTTAAAGAAAAGCAAATCCTCTACAAAAAAGAACAGATCACTCACCGTTACCCGGTCTGTTGGCGCCACGGTTCAGAATTGGTGTTCCGCTTAGTGGATGAATGGTTTATCAAAATGGACGATCTGCGGCATCAGATCATGGCGATCACCCAGAAGATCCGCTGGATGCCCGATTACGGGATGCAGTTGGAACTGGACTGGCTGAAAAATATGAGCGACTGGATGATCTCCAAAAAGCGGTACTGGGGATTGGCGTTGCCGATTTATGAATGTGAGCAATGTGGCCATTTTGAGGTCATTGGTTCCATTGAGGAACTGAAGCGGCGTGCAGTGGAAGGCTGGGATCAATTTGAAGGCCATTCGCCACATCGCCCATGGATCGACTATGTGAAAATTGCCTGCCAGCATTGCGGCGCAAAGGTATCGCGCATCAAAGACGTGGGCAATCCGTGGCTGGATGCCGGGATCGTACCGTATTCGACCATGCGCTACTTAGAAGACCGGTCTTACTGGGAAAAATGGTTCCCGGCCGATTTCATTACCGAGTGTTTCCCTGGCCAATTTCGCAATTGGTTCTACGCCATCCTTGCCATGAGCACGGTCATGGAAAACCGCGAGCCATTTAAAACCGTTCTGGGACACGCCCTCGTCCGCGATGAAAAAGGGGAGGAGATGCACAAAAGTGCTGGCAACGCCATCTGGTTTGATGACGCTGCCGAGAAAATGGGCGTGGATACGATGCGCTGGATGTTCGCCGAGCATAATCCGTTCACCAATATCAACTTCGGCTACGGTCCTGCCAAAGAGATCCGCAAGCACCTGCTGACCCTTTGGAACAGCTATGCGTTCTGGACCAACTATGCCATTCTCGATGAGATCAACCCAGCGAGCCTCAAAATCGATCCGGCGGATCTGACGGAAATTGATCGCTGGGTGCTTGCGAAGTTACAGCAGCTCATTCAAAGTGCCCATGTCAATTACAGCGACTACAACGTCATGGCATTCATGAAAGATGCTGAGGAGTTCATTGATGATCTGTCCAATTGGTATGTTCGTCGCAATCGGCGTCGATTCTGGAAGAGCGAAAAGGATACCGATAAAAAGGTCGCTTATTTCACCCTGCATCATGTGTTGGTGACCTTGATTAAGTTGCTGGCTCCTGTGATCCCGTTTCTGACTGAGGAGATGTATCAGAATCTGGTCGTATCCTGCGATCCTTCTGCCCCGGAATCGGTTCATCATTGCGATTTTCCCCAGGTCGATCAGCAATTTGTGGATGAACGTTTGGTTAAAGAGGTCGATCGGGTGATCGCTATTGTCAAAGCTGGTCGAGCCTTGCGCAATCAGACCAATATCAAAGTGCGTCAGCCGCTTTCGGAACTGGTCATCCGGCCTGACGGCACCATGAAGCTCGAGACGTTGAAAAAATATGAGCAGCATATTAAAGAGGAACTGAATGTCAAAAACCTGATCGTTGTTGCAGAAGATGCTGACCTGGTGGAATATCGGCTGAAGATCGATTTCAAATTATTGGGGCCGAAATATGGCAAGGATTTGCCGTTGATCCAGAAGGCATTATTAGCGCTGCCCGCCCATGAGGTCGCCAAAAAAGTGCGGGCAAAACTCGGCGTGGAATTAAGTTTCGACAATCGGAAGGTAGTGCTAAATCCCGATGAGATCATCGTCGAAACCAAAGCCAAGGAGAACTACGCGGTCCAGGAGGTCGATGGGATGCTTCTGGGCATCAACACCCAGCTCACCGAGGAGCTGCTGAGTGAGGGGCTTGCTCGCGATCTGGTTCGTCATATTCAGGAATTGCGCAAAGAGGCTGATTTCGAGTTGAATGATCGCATCCATCTGTTCTATGAGGCGCCCGAAAAAATCGAGCAGGCCATTGCCAAACATGCCGATTACATTAAGGCTGAAACTTTGTCAGTGGCTATTCACAGCCAGCTTGAAAACGGGGTGTTCACCAAAGAGATCAAACTGGGTGGCGAACCTGTCAAGCTCGGCGTTAAATTAGCCAGTTTGGTTCCCGCATAGCAGCGAAATAGGTCGGGTATCGAACAATTTCTTCACGAAAACTCAATTTGGCAAGCTGTTTTTCAACGAAGCAATCCAATGCAAAAATCGCTGACGGATTGCTTCGTTTCGCTTCCAGTATCACAACCATTGCAAATATGGTGTGTTTTTTATCACACTGAACTTTGTTCAGAATGAAGTGGCCGTTCAACCAGGATGGATCCGATTCTCGGGTGAAAAAAGGGACTCTTGGTTGAGCGGCCAGATAAAATTTCTATTGACTTTCTACAATTAATTCTCTATTTTTCCCTCGCAAACCTCACCGTTCCAGCATCGATCCAGATTATTAAAGATAGTCTTGAATTCAATCATTTGGTTATCACCTGATCGGTCGAGTCATTTTTCGAATTTCTCCACGAGATTTTTTCAACAGACTGATCGTGTTGACCAAATACCTTGTGTTTTTTCACCGATTACTTCGGCAAGATTGGCGGATCAGCGCTTCATCATGCCAGGGTTCGCTGATCATTACAGGATTAATGATGATCTAAACTGTGGTTCGCCATCCAAACCATTTTTTCCGAACAACAAAATGGAATCGAGCACCGACAAAAGGAGCAAGACATGACAGAGGACAATCGCAAAGAAACGGGCAAATTAGCCCGACCGGCCAAGTGGGGCATTCGTCAGTTGCTATTAGAAATCGAGAGTCGCAATACCCAGATTGCGCTCTACGATGCGGAGGAGGGCGGCTATGTGGTGTATTATCGATTGCTGTTTGGGGACCATGCTCTGGTGACCGAATTTGCAAGGAAATTGAACATTCGGCATGAAGGAAATCGATTGGAGGTGCCGCATGAGTAAGGTTAAACGATCTATTGCCTGGGTTCTGCTGATTGTTGTTTTAATCATCGCCTTTGTGGTTGGCCGCAGCATTTGGCAGTCATTAAAGGATACGCGCGCCAAGCTGAAGGAGCAGGAGCGCAAGATGGAGGAGTTGATTGAAAAAGATGCTCGCATGAGGCGCTACGTCGACAGCCTGGATCAAGTGCTGCTGGCACTGAAAATTGAAGAACAGCGATTAGCCACCGAGCGGGAACGATTGGCGCGACGGTTAGCGGAATTACAAAGGAAGTATAATGAAACCGTGGCGAAAATCGATACACTCTGGTCCGCCAGTAGCATCATCACTGAACTGGATACCGCTTTTCCCCATTGGAGGGGACAGTTTTGGTCTGCTGTCCGGAATGATGGGATTCATGGTATCATTGCGCCCCAGTTCTTTGGCGCTGAGGTGCTCGAAATTAAGGCTGAACTCGACTATAAAACCCAACAGGTGATGCTCAAAGATAGCACGATCGCGACGCTCGATAGCACGCTGATCATCAAAGACAAACGGATAGAGGCGCTCGCGCTGAAAGCCGATAGCATCAAGGCGACGTATGAAAACTTGTGGAAGGAATACCAGGTGCTCGATAAAAAGTACACCGATCTGCTGAAGCGCAAATGGTTTACTTTGCATTTGGGACTTGGAAATCTCGTCTCGGCCGGCGTGGGTTTTGGAGCTGGATATTTAGTCGGGAGCTTGAAGGACTAACTGGCTTTCGTCAGAAAATATTCAAACCACAGAATTGACCATTTCAAATTTTCTTTTCCGTGCCAGTACTTTTTCCGTGTCCAAAAAATATTCAGGCCACGGAATTGGAACTGGCACGGAATTGATTTTTTTTCTCCCAATTAGACCATGCAGGCGCCTGTATCTTAGACCTCATCCCCTTCTCCTTGAAGGAGAAGGGGAACTTTGTATCTCCCTCGTCTTTCTGAGGAGCGCTGGTGGGATATTAAAAAAATTATTTTCGTTGAAAAACCAAGATGCCTTCCGTGTCATTTCTTTTTCCGTGTCCAAATAAATATTCGGGCCACGGAATTGGGACTGCCACGGAATTAATTTTTTCGAATTGCCTTTTCCGTGTCAGTTCTTTTTCTGTGTCCAAAAAACTTTTTGGGCCACGGAATTGGATCTGCTGAGAATAAGAATTTTTGATGATGGATAGCGGTCTTTTTCTTATTCCTGATGATCTATCTCATCAAAAGTGACTCGCATCTAAATAGCTGGTCGGTGATAGCATAATCTATAGCGGTCTCTTCTTCATCTTCAGATTATCAAAAATAATATTCGACACCAATAGAATCAGACAAGATTGGTGTTCACGCTGCGGCAAAGCTTCAAATATCTCGATCTTGCTTCCACAAAATAATATGGCAAATTCCCTATTCATTTAACAAAAAAATCGCTTGACAAAGCCATGGGATTATCTTAAATTCTGACCTTTTAAATGGCGTGCAAGCTTTTTTATAATTGGTTTAACCTTTCGCATCAACAATGAGGAGGTGGGTATGAAGTCACATTTTGTGGTAAGGGGCCGGCAGTTGACATGCCTTGGTATGATCATCCTATTATTGGGTTCACTGAGCCCTTGGAGCGCCGCCCAGACGCTCAAATGTTTCATTTTAGTGCCGCCCGAGCAGCTCTTAGAAGGCGTGAAACAGATCGCCATTACGGATTTTTCGGTGACCAGCAGCTACCATGCTGATGATCCCCCGGGAAAGGCCAAGAAAAAGGATTGGGAGAAAGTGCTGGACGCAGTCACCAAAGTCGCCGATAAGGATCAGGGTCAGCAACGCTTTCTGGATAGCAGCGAGAAGCTTGCAAACATGATCATCGCGGCATTGCTGGAAGAAGATCGCGGTATTCGTGATGTTGGGAGTGGCTTCTTAGGTCTGGGTAAAAAGGAGGGCAAGACCTTTCAGCAAGGGGCTCGAACCAATGTGTTTTCCATTGTGGAACGAAGTCAGATTGAACGTGTCATGCAGGAGTTGCAATTGGCACAGACCGGGATGATCAACGAAGCGCAGGCGGCACAGGTTGGCAAAATGCTGGGCGTGGACGCCATTATCACCGGCACGGTGACTGTATCCTGCGATGATCGCTGGATAAAAGAGACCCGAAAGGATAAGAAAAAAGGCGATTATACTGTCGATTGCAACAAGCGGGTAGCCAGCGCTTTTGCTACGATGCGGTTTATCAATGTCGAGACAGGCTAGGTGATCGGTTCGCAACAGGCACAACATAAGGAGGAGCTGAAAAAGTGCGAGGGCGAATATGGAAACGATCTGCCCACGCCCGAGACAACGGTTGACAAGTGCCTTCAAGAGGTGTCCAAGAAGCTGGTGAACTATTTTGCGCCGAGATTCGAATTGCAGAAATTGGAATTTGCCAAAATTGAGGGCGATCAATTTAAACGATACGCGGAAACGGCCAAAGCAGCATTGGATCGCTATGATCTGGATGCCGCATATCTCCAATATGCGGCCATTGTAGAGCAGGACCCGTACAACCATGCAGCGCTTTTCAATGTCGGATTGCTTGAGGAGGCGGTCGGCAACTACAATCACGCCCTGGAAAAATATTCCATGGCGGCGAAATTAAAGAGCAAAGAGGATAAATATTTCAAAGCCCAGAGCAGAGTGGCCAAGCAGGTTGGGTTCTGGCAGAAATTGAACGCCATGGGCGTTTCTCTCCAGGAACATCGTTTTGAACTATCGAACGAACAATTGCAGCAAGCATCGGTGGCGAAAATTCAGGTGAATGGTTCTGCTGGCAATCGATTCGAGATCAAAGCGGAGCCCAATAGTGGCAGTGTTACGCTGGTGAAAGTCCCCGGCGGGATCGAATTGGAACTAATCGAAACTGCAGGTGACTGGTACAGGGTAAAATTGTTGGATGGCCGCGAGGGGTATATTTCCAAAAAAGATGCCAAGCGGTTGAAGTAAACGCAGTGAGCGGGCTGATCGGCTGGGATCGACAGGATGCGTTGCATGGAGAAGCGCGCTAAAAAGCAGGATATTACCAGCCGCAGCCCGACACAATGCTTGGCCCAGATTTTTGATGAGCTCCTCAATGGTCGCTCAAATCAAAGGACATTTTCCATGAGAAACAATTTGCTAATTCTATTTATTCTGCTCGCGATCTTGAGCAGCCAGTCCGACTGTTATCGGACCAAGCCGAAAGATAGGGACTGGCAGCTTGTCTGCTCTGGCTTTAATTTCCCCGAGGGACCAGCCTGGGATGGACGAGGGGCGCTTTACGTCTCGAATTGCTATGGCGATTGGCTGGCGAAATGGCATGATGGTCAGCTCGATACGCTGGCGATGGCGTCCGATAGCACCTTCAAGCGGACCAATGGCCTTGCGGTGGGCAGGGATGGAGATATCGTTGCCTGCGATTTCGGATCGGGTTCGATTTTGAAAATCAGCCCATCGGGCAAAAGCCAAGTGCTGATCCCTGGCTATCAACAACAGCCTTTTCATCGCCCGAATGACCTGATTTTCGATGAAAATGGGGGCCTGTATTTCACTGACCCCAACCGTTATGGCATCGATCAATTGGACGGTCGGCTGTTTTTCTTCCGAATGCCAGATGGACCATTGATTTTAGCGGCTGACAGTCTGGCATTTCCCAATGGATTGGCGATTTCGCCTATGGATGGTAAGCTTTATGTCTGCGAATCGGCGAAAGGCCAAATTAGCCGTTTTCGGCGCAGCGCTGACGGCGCATTGACCGAGAAAGAGATATTTGTATCTCTGCCTGGAGGCGATCCAGATGGGATCGAATTTGATCGCAGCGGCAATTTATATGTTGCTCATTTCGGTGGCGGAGCGGTTTATGTGATTTCTCCAAATGGATCTATTGTGGAACGCATCCCGACGCCTGGTAAGAAGCCAACGAATCTGGAATTTGGGGGGGAAGATTTAAGAACGCTTTATTTGACCGAGGTAGAGACCAATTCGCTTTACAAGATAAAGATGCCTCAGCCTGGGTTTAAACTTTAGAATCATTGAATTGAATCAAACAGGAGAAAGATGGATAAGCGGATATTATTTGATGCGCTGCAAAACAGACAGACCGAACGGCCAGCATGGGTTCCATTTGTTGGGTGCCATGGTGGCGCTCTGATCGGCAAAGATGCTGCCAGCTATTTGCGCTCTGGTGAACTGATGGCCCAGGGGATCAGCGAAGCGATCCGGCGCTATCGACCCGATGGTATTCCTGTGGTGTTCGACTTACAGATCGAGGCGGAAGCTTTGGGCTGCGAATTGCAATGGGCGCCAGAAAATCCTCCTGCGGTCGTCCGTCATGTGCTTACTGAAAAATCGCTCGGCGATATCGGTTTTATCGATAAAAACTCAGGACGCATTCCTGAAGTCTTAAAGGCAATCCAGTTGATTAAACCGCAAGCGCCCGACGTGGCGCTGTATGGATTGGTGACGGGCCCGTTTACGCTGTCGTTGCACTTAAGAGGCACCGACATCTTCACGGATATGTTCGACAATCCTGGATCGGTGAAGGAGATCATGGCTTATGCTACGGAAGTGGCCAAGCAAATGGCGCGCCTCTATATTGAAGCTGGCTGCGAGGTGATTGCCATTGTAGATCCCATGACCAGCCAGATTTCGCCAGAGGCGTTCCGCGAATTCGTTTCACCGTTCGCCAGCGAGTTCTTTCGCGAGGTTCGCCATCGCAACGCCTTCTCATCGTTCTTTGTCTGTGGGCATGCGCAGCGCAACATCCAGGCGATGTGCGAAACCCGACCCGATAATATCTCCATCGATGAAAATATCCCGTTGGACTATGTCAAACAGATTTGCCAGCAATATCATATTTCCTTCGGTGGCAATCTGCAACTCACCGTCGTGCTATTGATGGGCTCGGAGGATGATGCCCGGCGCAATGCGCTCGAGTGCATCGATATTGGCGGGAATACCGGTTTTATTTTGGCCCCGGGGTGCGATTTGCCCTATGCGGTTCCTCCGAAAAACCTCGAGGCTGTGGCAGAAATCGTCCATGATCCGTACAAGCGCGAAGTTGCGCGCGAGCTCCTGGCGAAAAAGCAACAGATCACCAGTCGGATGAACCTCATTGATTATGGTCAGGCCGATAAAGTGATCGTCGATGTTATTACACTGGACTCAGAAGGGTGTGCGCCGTGTCAATATATGGTCGAAGCTGTCAAATCCATCGTGCCGCTGTTTAATGGTCTGGTGATCTGGCGAGAGCACAAAATCAAAGAAAAGGAATCCGTTGAATTCATGATGGGACTGATGGTGAGAAACATTCCCACGATTTGCATCGATGGAAAGATCAAATTTGTGAGCACCATCCCGTCGCGCCAGGAATTGATCCAGGCAATTCAGGAGCGGATCAATGAGAAATTTTATCTCAAACTTCGGCAATCCCGAAATCAGTTGCTGGTGTTAACTTCTGACAATGATAAATCAGCCCAAACCTGGGCTAACGTTCAACAAGCGATCAAGGAACTGGGCAGCACAGTTGAAGTGATCCGACTGACCGATCCGAAAGAATTTGAGCGATATGGCGTTAATTCCGCACCAGCGATATTGACTGTGCGCGAGCGACTCAAATCGGTTGGTCGGGTCCCCAGTGTTGAGGTAATTAAGGAGTGGCTCAAGGATCTGGGCTAAGAGTTCGTCTGAATTCAACTTTGTTCAGGACAATGAAATCGCGTTACAGATGTTCATTGCAGGCGCAGGGATCTTAGACCTGATCTCTTGTCCCCATTCTCCTTGAAGGATAAGAGAACTTTCTATCTCCTTCATCTTTCTGAGGAGCGCTGGGGGCTATCAAAACAAAATAGTTTCGTTGAAAAAAATACCTTCCGTGTCAGTTCTTTTTCTGTGTCCAAAAAAATTTGAGGCCACGGAATTGGGACTGCCACGGAATTGAATTGTTCGAATTGCCTTTTCCGTGTCAGTTCTTTTTCCGTGTCCAAAAGAATATTCGAGCCACGGAATTGGAACTGCCACGGAATTGACCTTTTCGAATTATCATTTCGGTGTCAGCTCTTTTTCCGTGTCCAAATAAAAAATATGCCTCTTTTAAAAGCTAAGCCAAGTTCCAACGTTCAATCAATTTTCAAGTTTGATTTTCGCTTCATCAAATGTTTTGTGCATCATTGATCAAGGCTCATTATTGGGATCTATAACGTTGTACAATTGTTTCAACAGTGAACGACTATTGGTATTTGAAAGCTCTCATAGATTTTTCGAGGAGTGTAAAGGAGATGATTCCGACTATTTTGCTCACTGGCTTTTTGGGTGCTGGTAAAACCACGTTGCTGAATCGATTGATTCATCATTACCGCAGCAAGAAAACCGTTCTGTTGATCAACGAATTTGGCAAGGTCGGGATCGATGGCGAATTATTGGCGCCAGGCAATTACCAGAAGGTGGAACTGAACAAAGGCAGCCTATTTTGCATTTGTGTTCGAACCGATTTTATTTTTGAGGTCGAACGCATTGCTACGCAGCTTGGGCCTGAGCTGTTAATCATCGAGGCAACTGGTCTGGCCGATACGTCGGAGATGGAACGGATGCTGGCGTTGCCCAATCTAAAAGATCATATCGAATTGAAGGCCAGCATTTGCCTGGTGGATTGCCAGAATTTTTTAAAGATAAAAGACACCCTGCGAGCACCGATCACCCAAATTCAGAACGCCGATCTTGTTTTACTCAATAAAATCGATCTGGTATCGGAAGCGCAATTGCAGCAGGTCGCCAACGCCGTCGCCTCGATTTCGCCCCAGGTGCTCCAGCTTCAGACCAAATTCGCTGAATTCGATTTAGCCATTTTAGACCACATCCAGCATCCCAATATTGCAGCTACGGGCGAATTGGGAGAGGGACGCCCCGATCCAGTTACATCTGTCACTCTCGATGCCGATGGCCAATTTACACAGGAAGGCTGGTCCCGATTTAAGGAGCAGATTCCTCCTGGCATCATGCGCATGAAAGGGTTTGTGGTCATCGATCACCAGTGCTACTTTATCGATGCGACCATGGATCAGTTCTCCATGAAGCAGATCAGCGACGGGACAATCCGGCGCAATCGATTGGTGGTGATCGGAAGGAAATTGGACGAAGACGAGATGGAGCGCCAATTCCTTCAAAGTTTATCACTATAAAGTTCTGTCTCTTTCGCTATTGATGAAGGGCGATAAAAATTAGATTGCCATAGCCAAACCCACTTCCAAATATGAGCCGATCCCATGAAAGAAGCTATTAGTTCTGGCAGAACCAAATTTGAATCCTTGAAACATGAATTTCCGATATTGGAATTCGACCCCGATCGAGAAAGCGTTATTGATCCGCAGCGCGTGATCAAACCCATCGAGATTCCCGAACGATGCGTGATTTGTTTTTTTCAAGAGGTCATCAATAAGCTCCGTCAGCAGCATCGATTGACGCGATTGGCCGAATCGAAGTCAGAGATTGGCAAGCATCCGATTTACCAGTTCGAATACAAAGCCCAGCAACTGGCGCTGTTTCATCCGGGTGTTGGGGCGCCTCTCGCAGCAGGCTTATTAGAAGCGGCGATTGCCCGCGGGTGTCGCAAATTCATCGTCTGCGGTAGTGCTGGGGTCTTAGATGCAGGGTTGCCTCTCGGTTTGCCGCTGGTCGTGAAAGAGGCGGTTCGAGACGAGGGCACGTCCTATCATTATCTGCCGTCAGGCCGTGAAGTCGCCGCCCATCCAGGCGCCATCCGTGCGCTCGAGACTGTCCTGAACCGGCAACAACTCGGTTATCGAGTCGTGAAAACCTGGACCACAGACGGCTATTATCGTGAGACTCCCCACAAAATTGCCCTGCGGAAAGCCGAAGGGTGCCTGGCCGTGGATATGGAGGCCGCCGCCTTTTTTGCCGTCGCCCAATTTCGGAATGTCATCCTCGGTCAGCTTTTTTACGCCGGGGACGATATTAGTGGCGAACAATGGGAGCGCCGTCACTGGACCAGAGATAAAGCTCTGCGCGAACAAATCTTCTGGATCGCGGTCGAGGCGTGCCTGGAGCTATGAAACATAATTTTTAAAATCGAGCTGTTTGGAAGCACGCCCCCCAGATCATTTTATCAGATTGAATCGTTAATTGAGATCGACGAGCCGTTGTACGGATCGAATCCGGTCAGTTCCATCCATATACAGCGGTCTGAGCCGCTTTCCTGAGAAAATTCGCTTGACTTTTAGGCATTCATGCGTTATATTCTGGGCACTTTAAAATTGCCATTTTATCCCCCTTTCAACATATTCAGGAGAAAATCAATATGAACCTTTCGACAAGGTATTTGAATTTACCCCTTGAAAATCCGATCCTCGTTGCCAGTTGTGGTTTGACAAAAAGCGTCGATCAGATCATAAAATGTGAGGAAGCTGGCGCTGGTGCCGTCGTTATGAAATCGTTGTTTGAAGAGCAGATCCGGGAGATGAATTCTGGCCTGAAGGACAGCGTGTCGCTGCACACGGAGGCGTTGGATTATATTCGGGCGGAAATTGATATGCAACTGGGGCCAAGAGAATATCTCGAGACCATCACCGCTGCCAGAAAGCGAGTTTCGATCCCGGTGATCGCCAGCATCAATTGTTTCTCCTCCAAATGGTGGACCGCATACGCCAAGCAGATCGAATCTGCTGGAGCCGACGCCCTTGAGCTGAATATCTATGTGATGCCGTTCAATTCGGAAATGAGCGGCTACAATATCGAGAATACATATATCGAGGTATTGCAGGCGGTGAAGCAAGAGATCGAAATCCCAGTCTCCTTGAAACTATCGCCTTATTTCACCTCATTCGCGAATTTAGCTGAAAAGCTCGATAATCAGGGCGCGGATGGGCTGGTTCTGTTCAACCGCTTTGTGCACCCGGACATCGATATCAACCAGATCAGTTCCTCAGTCAAGCCGTCATTCAACGATCCAGTCGGTTTCTACAATTCGCTGCGCTGGATTGCGTTGTTATCGGGCAAATTGAAACTGGACCTGGCTGCCAGCGGCAACATTCGAACAGCCGATGATATGATCAAGCAATTGTTGGCTGGGGCAAAAGTCATTCAGATCGCCTCAGTGCTGTACAAGGATGGGCTGGGAAAAATTCGCGAGATGCTCACCGGCCTGGAAAACTGGATGGCGCAGCATCAATTCAACAGCCTCGATGATTTCCGAGGAAAGCTGAACCAAGCCAATGATCCAAAACCTGATGCTTATGTCCGAGCCCAATATCTAAAGGCCATTGCTGGTATCGAATAGCTCGCTGCTCTGGACCGAGCGTAAAGATGCCTGCGTATGCAGGCATCTTTTTTCCTGCTCGACCTGCGGAGATGATTGCTTTCGCACAAATGGAATCTCTTAATAACGGATTATTTCGTCACTTCGCTACTCGCAAAGATTCGATATGTTGCAGAGCCATTAACCAATTACTATCCCACAAATGGATATTCAAGGATTTTTAGCCAGGCAATTTCTGTTTGAATCGCTCAGTAGCGATCAAATTGAGCTGATTGCTGAAACGGCGTCAGTGAGAGAGTTGAAAAAAGGAGAGCACCTTTTTTCGGAACTGCAACCGGCCAGCGCTTTTTTTATTGTTGTTTCTGGATCAGTGAAGATTTACAAGCTATCGGCTCAAGGCGGTGAACAAATCCTGCACGTCCAGTATCCAGGAGATCTGGTTGCCGAGGCGGTCATTTTTGATTTTGAAACCTACCCTGCTTATTGTGCTGCCTTAGAGGATACAGTTTTGCTTCGTTTCGGCAAAGAAGAATTTCTGACTACCCTGCGCCATTTCCCTGAAATTACCTTCAAAATTATGAGCGCTTATTCGCGCCGACTGCGGATGCTGGTCGCCAAGATCGAAGAACTCTCGTTGCATGACGTCAAATCACGGCTCGCCAGCTACTTGTTGAACCACTATGTGCTTCAAGACAACCGCTGTGTGGTTTCCCTTCCGATCTCGAAAAAGGATCTGGCAGCCAGCTTGGGCACGATCCCAGAGACGCTGTCGCGAACACTTAATTACTTGAAACGCGAACAAATCATTGCAGAAGACAGAGATTTAATCGTCATTTTAAGTCTCAAGAAATTGAAAGAGCTGCTCAAATCCTGATAGCTTTTTCCCTCAGATTAATCACCAAATTCCCCATTGCTCAAAATAGAGTTTCGATGGATTGAAAATCAATTAATCAGATGTCATTCCGAATTTCTTGAAAAGCATTTTTCAATTATCGATAAACGCGATCATCATTGCGCTTTGATGTCGTCCTTAGGATGTCTGTGGGGTGATAGACAATTTTCTCGCCAAAGGCACGGTGCAACTGATCAGCGCAATTTTGGTTTTTATTTCATGCTTACGAAATGATCATAAAAAGACGATTTTTTCATTTAGAAAAATTGATCTAACTTGCGGTTAAGCCAGTAATTTTACCCAAAATTTGCATCGAAAAGCCGACCATTATTTTCGTAAATATTCCAGAGGAATTGAAAAAAGTATTGACTTTGACAGCTTAATTTTCTATCTTTCGACCTGCAGTTTTTAACGGGATTAAGCAATTGAGCCAACTGTCAAATCGATTTTTTTACAAATTTTGGAACATAGTTGGCTGATTATGAATTGAATGAACAGTACCCGGATGGTGCAAATTTCGCCATCAGGTCATGTTTGCTGGCTTAAAAAATCGAGAATGAGCGCGCCTAGAAAGCAACCATTCCATTGGCAAGCGATGTGCGAGAAGGTTACTGAATTTGAGAAACAGGGATCAGCCGGCCGTTCGATCAAAAAAGTGGGATCACGTGAGCAAGTTGGTCTGTTTTTAACCTAATCCGATGCAGTTAGCTAATTTTTCCGCTTTCAGAGAACAGGAAAATTGTAAGCGAAAGATTTATGGTAAAAATTGGGTCGGACATCAAAAATCAGCTATGGGTGATATTCAATATTTGGATTGCCTTTGTTGTTATCACGATATATGCGCTCAGATTCAAGCATTGGGAATTGCCCACCATCAGTCTGGTGAATTATTATCTTTATTTTCTGATTGCTCTTTTAGCTGCCGCTGCTTTTTTAAAGGGGCGCTACAATAAGTACATCTTCTTGAATATCGCAATTTTTGCTTTTGTATATGTGTTAGGCTTTATAGTGATTTTCACTGGTAAGAATTATTCTTTTGGCAGTGATTATTTGCAATATTATGCCTGGGCTTATCGAAAGATCATTATCAGTTTTGTGACTGGCTTGACCATTATCTTCATCCCCGTGGACTATCTGAGCCACAATAAAAAGGCACATATCAAATATCTCATTGCTCTGTTGCTATGTCTGCCAATTGCTGTTGTGTATTATAAAGATTTCATTGTTGATTATCGCTATTTGTTCATCGCCAATCATCTTCGAGAGATTTTTCTTGGCTTCATTGGCATGAATTTTTGGGCGCTGTTCTTTATCATTCTCTATGCCTATTTAATGTTGAAATACGACAAACCCATTTTGGGACATGTGAATCTGTTGGTATTCAGTTTTCTGGTTTTTCTCTCGATAGATTCGCTGGATAATTTCTTCAATTACATCAAACGACCGTTGCCGATATTCAGTGGAATTCTATTGTTTCTGAATCTGCTGTTGTTCGTTTTGATCCTGCTCCATAATTTGATTTATATTAGCAGCGATTTTGGCCAGTTCTACGAGCAATTTCGCTTTTCAGAGAAAAAGCTTGGCATTACTGTGCTCAAACGGAAGACCAAAATCGAAAAGTGGATGGAATACCTGAGTCAAAATCTCGAATTCTCCCCTTATCGGCTGTTTTTCTGGCTGCTCATGGCGTTCACCATCGGTCTGTTCCTAATTTTCTATCCGCAGAGTTACGAGCGGATCAGTTTCATCATTTTGATCGGATTGACCGCCGCAATTCTGCTCTATTTGACGAGACTCATGAAGAAGCGGGCTATGGATATGCAAATCATGGAGGAACAAAAACTATCGCAATTTTTAGAAAAAGAAGTTAATCCCAAGGACGGACATTTGGCGAAGGAGTTGGATAGCGGAAAGAATACCGAGATCGAATGAAGCAAACTTGTTCTGCTTGTTTCATGAAATTTAATAATTCGACATCATTCTAAGAAAATTCAAAGTACATATCAATTAACTAAAACATAATATCACGAGGGAAGGTGCATATCATGAGAAAAAAACGTACAAAGATCCAAGTCGTGGACACTGGGGATGATCTGATTATCGGTAGCAGTCCCGAAGCCAAAAGACTGAGACGAGCTGTCAGAAAGTTGGCGAAGATCGATAGCAATGTTTTAATCGTTGGTGAGACTGGGACGGGAAAGGAATTTATCGCACGTCAGATCTATAGTCTCAGTAATCGAAGAAACAATCAATTTATAGAAATCAATTGCTCGGCGCTGGGCAAAACCATCAGCTTCAAAGACCTGTTCGGCGAGGAATCCCCAGATGGTCCGCCAAGGATCGGCTTATTGGAAAAATCCAATCGGGGGATTCTCTTTTTGGATAACCTCCCCGACATGAATTATGAGTTCCAAGAGGAGTTTCTTCGCGTGTTGCGGGACAAGAAGTTCAAGCGCGTGAATGGAAGCGAATTGATCAACGCTGAGATGCGCATCATTGCCACGTCCGATCACGATCTGACCCCGGAAATCGAATCGGAAAAATTTCGTAAGGAGCTCTATTATCTCATCAATATGCTCACGTTACAAATTCCGCCATTGCGAGATAGAAAGCAGGATATTCCTGAACTGTTCACTTTCTTCCTGAAAAAATACTGCGAGGAGGAGGGCCGGGAGGAGCCCGCTGTCCAATCGGAGATCTTCGAGTCGATTATGGAGTACGATTGGAAGGGCAATATTCGTGAATTGGAGAACACAGTCAAGAACCTGCTATTGATGTCCCCGGAGGGAGAACTTTCTGCGGAATTCTTGCCATTCAGGATCAAGAAACACCCGTTCGATTTCTTGGAGCCGAGGAATCTGAAAGCGGTGATATCGGAAATTGAAATCTATCTAATCAAAAAGGCATTGAAGCGATTTGGTGGGAATCAGGTGAAGGCGGCCAAGCTATTGGGAGTACCAGAAGCGACGCTTCGGTTCAAAATGAAAAAATATGCTATCCCCAAAGATTGATTTGGGAATATTCGAGACCCAAAAGGGCGGTCGACCTTTATTTCGATCGCCCGTTTTCTCTCAGCGAATTGGTGAGTGTTACTGCCTGGACAATTGCCTCGGCGATCAAATCGCTGGCCAATAATCCGATGCGAAATAGATCATTGGTGGGAAGTTGTCCAGTGGCGATGGCGAATACCACATCGCCATCGAAGGGGGTATGGGCTGGATAAGTGGTTCGGGTAATGCCAGCAGTGGCCATTTGGGCCAAGCGTTTGGCTTCCGCTTTGTTCAATTGGGCATTGGTGGCAACCACCGCAAGGGTGGTATTGGTGAGTCGAGCGAATGACAGCGATCGTGGGTCAGTGATAATGAGCCTGGGGTCGATAAATTCTCTGGTATTGGGGTCGCGGGCACCAGCAATGGTCTGGCCGGAATCAGGATCAATGACATTGCCCAGCGCATTGACCACCACCAGCACGCCGACGATAATCGACGTGTCGATCATAGCAGAGCAGGTGCCCAGTCCGCCGTTCATCGCACAGCGATGGCCCGCAAATTTTCCCACTGTTGCCCCAGTGCCGACACCTATCAATCCCCGCGAATCGTTGTCACAATGAGCCTGGCTGGCAGCGAGGTAGCCCATGGCGCGATCTGGTCGCACGGTGGCTGATCCAACTGCCAGATCGTAGATAACCGCCCCTGGCACTATCGGGACTTTAGCAATGCCAGTGTCGTACCCGATGTCTCGTTCGGCAAGAAATTGAACCACCCCTTGCGCGCTATCCAGGCCAAATGCGCTGCCCCCGGTCAGCAGGATGGCATGGATATGCGAGATGGTTCGCACCGGATCTAACAGATCGAGCTCACGGGTGCCAGGAGCCAGACCCCGAACTTCAACGCTGGCGACCACTGGTTGCTGTGGCAATATGACGGTACAACCAGTCCGGGCTTCTTCATCCTGAGCATGCCCCACCATGATCCCCGGCACATCGCAAATCGTATTTCTCAATCGTTGCATTACGATTTCTGCTCCTTGTTCCAAAACCGAAATCGGCTGGTCAGCGGCGCTTTCCGTCTCGGCACTTCCAGGATCAGGCTGTTATCGCTGAAAAAGAAGAGATCGCCGATCATTAATCCGATTGACTTACGCAACGGCTTCCAATTTTGCCGGTATGCCTCGCTATCGATATGCGTGCCATCTCGATTTTTCGTGACAAGCCTGACGCGCTCTGGATACTCCCGATTGATCATGAACGGTGAGTGTGTGGTGTAGATGATCTGGTTTTTTTCAGCCAGGGTTTCCAGGACTTTTACCAGGTCCTTTTGACCCGCTGGATGAAGATGGATGCCTGGTTCATCGATAAGAAAAATATACTCATTGGTGCTGGACTGTCGAGTTTGTGCCAGGAAATTGATGTAAAATGAGAGGTACCAGCGAAATCCGAGGCTGCGCGTTTCTGGAGTATCGAGCACCGTGGTGTTATCGGAGATGTCGATATAAAGCACCTTTCCATTGACAGAGAGTTTAATCTCTACGCTGGGTTCCTGTGACCAGACGCTACGGATTTGTTCGGTAATGATCCGACTTGCCTGTTCTGCGGCGCGGCGTCCATGGGTCGTATCTTCGAAGATGACCTCGACGTCATCGATACCACCAATTTTAAGCAGATTGCGCTCGGTGACATAGCCAGGACGGCCATCCACCAGGCTGTAATAATCCACACGATTTTTGATCAAAGGGATTTCATCGAAGTACGCGATCTTAGGCAGACACATAAGCAGCGACTTCATGTCGGCGATGGGAATTTCTTTGTCATCGATCAGGAGCTTATAATCGGAGATTTGTGGCCCTTCTTTTTTTACGTAAAAGGAGCTGGCAGTCTTGAATGCTTCGGAGATGCTAAGCAATTTGGGTCGTGCGGCTTTCGATATTTGAAACTCCAGCGCAATTTCTGGACATTTCTTTTGGGCATAAGAGTCGGAGTATTGGCAGGTCATGGTGTAGTCGAACTCGCTGCCGGGATTGAAAGCTGTCATCGCCCTCAAAATGTTGGTCTTGCCGCTTTCATTGGGCCCGATAAGGACCGAGATCTTCGGATCGATCGAAGTCGTTAGCTCAAGAATAGATTTAAAGGCTCGAATGAAGATGGTCTGGATGATCATAGGCTCGCTCTTTGTTATGAATCGGTGAACTGTGGCTTAATATAATAACCTGATGCGATCAAATCAAGAGAAAAAATATTTTTTGCTCCATGTTTCGAAAAAATGATCAGGGCATATTGGCGGAGGACCTATGGTAAAACCTTCGCTGCCAGGAGCGGCTTTTTAATTCTTGACTATTAAACAAAAATATTGTATATTAGCCTTCCAAAAAAGCTAAGTTGAGTAGGAAATTATCATTGATCATTTATGGTGGACAATGTGGAGGTGGAAATGCTGGGTCAGCCACACAATGATTCGGCTCATCATCATGAAGCCCCAGCGGGATCGCAGGGCGGGATGCCAGTATTACGGATTGCCATAGAAGAGCCGCGCGATGCAGTGGATTTTCGCCTGACCGGTCGCTTTTCCGTGATGAATGACCAGGGTGTTGCCATTTTAAAGGATGTCGCTTCTTCGGTAAAATGGCGACTGAAACTGCGCCAATTTTCGCCGGCCAAGTATGGATTTTATATTGTATTGGGCAGATTTTATGATTACCGCGAAGCCCAGGAACTGGAGTATCAGCTAATCGAGAAAGGGATTGGCAACCGCATTATGATTCGCGGTGGAAAATTGTTTTGGGACGACAAGGTCGTCAACGATAATACTGAGTACTGGGTGGTCATAGATGAGTTGAGCTCGATGGCGGAGGCCCAGGCGTTTGCGCAACAGCGATTATCAGGATTTCAATATCAAATTCTTCGCGAAAAGATTCATGAGCCGTATGCCTCGTTCGAGCTATTTGACTCAGAGCTGGAGAAACTGAGTGAAGCCGACAATGTGATTCGAATTCTTCCTGAATCAGACGAAGTGATGACCTATCTGTTCGATTCGCATCAGGAGAACGAAGAGCAGCCGCGCCAACCTAAGCACCGCAGCCTCATTGGGCCGTTGGAATTTCGTTGCAACGATGAAGGCAAAATCGTCGTGATCTGTGAAATGCCGTTGGAACAGTACGTTGAATCTGTGGTCGCTACGGAGGTGCGACCCGATTTGCCTGCTGCGGTGATCCAGGCGCAGGCGATTGCGGTGAGGAGCAAGGCGATTGCTTCATTGGGGATTCGGCATCCAGATGATAATTTTCACCTATGCGCGAGTTCGCACTGTCAGAGATTTCATGGTGTTGTTAGCGCACCAGAACCAATTGCCAAAGCGGTTCGGGAGACACATGGCATAGTTTTGCATAATGGCCGACTGGTCGTCGATGCCTATTATTCGCTGATTTGTGGAGGCCACACAGAAACGTATTCCAGCCTCAGTCCAGATACCGAGCCCGTGCCCTATCCTGCCGTACTTTGCGCCGATGATCATGCCTTAGAGGCGTGGAATGTCAATTTGACCAATGATGCTGAGGTGAGAAACTGGGTACTGAACGAGCCGGATGTTTACTGTAATCTGTCGCGACAATTTCCAAACAATCAACTGGTGAGTGCAATCAAGCCGTTTCGCTGGCAAGTGCATTATGACCGCGAGGAATTAGAGGAGGTTATTTCATCGAAAATCGGCTATTCCATTGGATCGTTATTCGATATCATTCCGATTCGCCGTGGTGTTTCGGGCCGTATCTTTGAGATCGAGATCCTTGGCAGCCTTAAAAACGTGCTGATAGCGGGCGAGCAGAATATTTGCCACACTTTGGCCCCTGATCGACTCGTCAGCTCTTGTTTTGTGATTGACCGGCAATTTGATGAAGATGGGTTTCCCATCAGTTTCACCTTTTATGGCGCTGGTGTTGGGCATGGGGTGGGATTGTGCCAGGCTGGAAGTATTGCTTTGGCGCTCCAGGGAAAAACTTATGCTGAGATACTGTCCCATTACTTTCGGGGCATCCAAATAAAGAAAATTTATTAGAGGTTATTCAATGATAGGAGAAATGAAAGATTTGTTTGATTCATTAAAGTCTCGCATCGAAGACCTACGAGGCTATCTTTGAAATCGATAAGAAAAATGAAGAGATCAGGCAACTGGAGCAAGAGACGTTAAAGCCGGATTTTTGGAGTGATCGTGATCGAGCTCAACAGACGATGCGAGAGATCAATGACCGCAAGATCAAAGTTGATCAATGGCAAAACCTGGGCAGCAAGGCCACTTATATAGAGGAGCTGCTGACGCTCAGCGAAGAGGAAGGCGATGAGCAATTTTTGGCTGAGGTGAAATCTGAGATTGAGCAATTAGGTGTATTGGTTGAGAAGGTTGAATTTGAAAACATGCTCAACGATCCTGACGATCATCTCAATGCGATATTGACGATTCACCCAGGTGCTGGTGGTACAGAAAGTCAGGATTGGGCACAGATGCTGATGCGAATGTATTTGCGATGGATCGAGCGTCATGGTTTTCATGCAGAGATCCTGGACCTGCAATCGGGAGAAGAGGCGGGGATCAAGAGCGCTACGATCGAGGTGCAGGGCGAATATGCTTACGGCTATTTGAAGGCCGAAATTGGGGTGCATCGCCTCATCCGCATCTCGCCATTCGACGCCAATCGTCGGCGCCATACCTCATTCGCCTCAGTTTTCGTGTATCCCGAGGTGAATAATGAGATCGAGATCGTCATCAACCCGAATGATCTGCGGATCGATACGTTTCGGGCCAGTGGCGCGGGTGGGCAGCATGTGAATAAGACCAGCTCGGCAGTTCGGATCACCCATCTTCCGACTGGCATTGTGGTGCAGTGTCAAAGCGAACGCTCGCAGCACATGAACCGTGAAAATGCCATGAAGATCCTCTTGTCGCGCCTCTATCACAAGAAGAAGGAAGAGGAGCTCGAAAAACTGCAGGAACTGGAAAAATCGAAAAAGGAGATCGGCTGGGGCAACCAAATCCGATCCTATGTGTTCCATCCCTATAATCTGGTCAAAGATCACCGAACCAAGATCGAAACCAGCAATATTCAGAGCGTCATGGATGGCGATTTAGATCAATTCATTCATGCTTATCTGAAACAGACCATTTAGCCAGTTCGAAACAGGCTTTTGGATCACTATTCCAATCGCGGGGTTTTGCCTGAAATTCACTTATCAGGCTTGATGAAGATTTCAGCCCGAATGATGGATTGTTATTTGGTCGATCGATCGGTCTGATGGGGACAAGCAATGAATTGCGCAAGATTCATTCAACGATACTGGCTCATTGGTGACCTAATAGAACCAACAGAACGGATCGAAGATATTCGGAAGGCTCGTTTTTTAGAGGGGAGGCGTGTTGCGGCCAACAGTTGTGGAGGTTGATCTCACAGCAATTTCGGAAAATATTAAGGCGATAAAACGCCGAGTGGCTCCAGCCCGGGTGATGGCGGTGGTGAAAGCTGATGCGTACGGTCACGGCGCCGTTGCAGTAGCCCGGATCGCACTGAGCAGTGGGGCCAGTTACCTGGGGGTGGCATTGGTGGAAGAGGGGATCGAGCTTCGGAATTATGGGTTTTTAGAACCCATTCTTGTTTTTAGCGGCGCATTTGAACATCAATTGGAACAATTCTTCCAATATGACCTCGAAGTCACCGTTTACACCAAGCCGATCGCGGATGCATTGGCTCAGCTCGCCGCCGCTTTTCAAAGATCAATCCGCGTTCATGTCAAAGTCGATACGGGCATGGGACGGGTCGGTATTGGTTGGGACGATGCCGTGGAATTCATTCGCTATTTGAATCAGCTTCAGGGCATTGATCTGAAGGGCGTCTATACGCATTTTGCCACAGCGGATGAAGCGGACAAGCAGTTCGCTATTCTCCAGTTCCAGCGATTCCAAAAAGTCCTGACTGCGCTCAGGGAGCAAGGCATTCAGATCCCGATCAAGCATGCGGCGAATAGCGGAGCGATTCTGGATCTGCCGGACACCTATCTGGACATGGTTCGGCCTGGGGTGATGATGTACGGATATTATCCTTCTAATTCAACCACGGAGAGCGTAGCGATTCGGCCAGCAATGACGCTCAAGTCGCGGGTGAGCTTTGTCAAATCTGTTCCCAGCAATTTCAGCGTCAGCTATGGGCGCCAGTATGTTACATCGAAACCCACGCGAATCGTGACTATTCCCGTCGGCTACGGCGATGGCTATAACCGGCTGCTCAGCAATCGGGCAATGGTAACCATTCGGGGGAGAAAATTTCCACTTGTGGGACGGGTGTGCATGGATATGGTGATGGCCGATGTTGGCCTGGAACATCCAGTGGAAGTTGGCGATGAGGTGATCTTATTCGGTCGCCCCGAAGATAATGCCATGACGGTGAAAGAGATCTGTGAGATATTGAACACGATTCCCTATGAGGTGACCTGCTGGGTGTCCAGGCGCGTCCCTCGGGTGTATGTCTGACAGTTGCGATAAAATTTGATCTACCGAGCCGATTGGTATTACTTCCAAATTTCTAAAATGAACCATGACGAGTGAAGATGATAACCTTCTGCCTACGAATTACACGGAGTGAAGCGGAAATGCTTTCAATTCATTTTCGTGCGTTTCACTGGGGGTATTGCAATTTCAGCGCGCAGATCTATGCTGCTGATAAATGGGCTCGGATCGAATGAACTGTATTTCGTGATAACAAAGATTCAGCCGAAAATCAATGATGGAGATGTTTCGTGGAAGAACTAACAGAGCTACAAAAAATCCGTTATGAAAAACTGCAGCAGATCATCCAGATGGGGGTAAACCCTTATCCCTATTTTTTTGATCGAACGCATTTTGCTGGAGATATTGTCAAGAATTTTGAAGGCTATGAGGGCAAGGCGGTCAGCGTGGCAGGACGATTGATGTCCATTCGCAAGCATGGCCGGGCTGCGTTTGCCCATATCATGGATAGCAGCGGTCGCATTCAGATCTATGTTCGCCAGGATCAGGTTGGCGAGCGGCTATTTCAACTGTTCGATCTGATCGATATCGGAGATATCATCGGAGTGAACGGAGATGTTTTCAAGACGAGGACTGGCGAAATAACGATTTTGGTGAAGCGATTTGAGCTGCTGTCGAAGACGCTGCGAACACTGCCGATCGTCAAGGAGAAGATCGAGGAAGGCGAGCGAATGGTGTACGATGAGTTCGCGGATAAAGAGATGCGCTATCGCCAGCGGTATGTCGATTTGATCGTCAACCCGGAGGTGCGGCAGGTATTCATCGCGCGCAGCCGGATCATCCAACTGATCCGGAGATTTCTGGAGGCCAGGGGGTACCTGGAGGTTGAGACGCCAATTTTGCAGCCGCTCTATGGTGGCGCCACCGCAAGGCCGTTCATCACTCATCACAACGCCCTGGACATCGATCTGTACCTCAGAATTGCCGATGAGCTCTATCTCAAACGGCTGATCGTCGGCGGGTTTGATGGGGTGTTTGAATTTGGCAAGGATTTTCGCAATGAGGGGATCGACCGATTTCATAATCCCGAGTTCACCATGTTGGAGCTTTATGTGGCCTATCAGGACTACTTTTTCATGATGGAACTTGTGGAAAACATGATCAGTACTACTGTTGAGCAACTGTATGGGACAATGCGTGTGACGTATCAGGGAAATGAGATCGATTTTACGCCACCCTGGCCACGACGCAAAATGGCTGATATTTTAGCTGAACATGCTGGGCAGCAGATCATCGGTCGAACCAAAACTGAACTACTGGCGATTGCAAAACAGTTAAATGTCCCGATCGAGCCTGGTGCTGATGTGGGCAAAATTATAGATGAGATCTTTAGCGAATTGGTCGAGCCGCATCTCATTCAGCCCACTTTCATTATCGACTATCCAGTTGAACTGTCGCCATTGGCAAAGAAGCATCGGAGTGAACCTGGCCTGGTGGAGCGTTTCGAGGGGTATGTCGCGGGCAAAGAGATCTGCAATTCCTTTTCAGAATTGAATGATCCCATTGATCAGCGGGCTCGATTTGAACAACAATTGGAATTCGCTCGAGCTGGGGATGAGGAGGCGCATGTGATGGATGAAGATTACATTCGCGCCTTGGAGTATGGGATGCCTCCCACAGCAGGATTGGGCATTGGTATAGATCGACTGGTGATGATCTTGACTGATTCGCCATCGATTCGCGACGTCATCTTCTTCCCGCACATGCGACCTCAGAAATGACGGGCGCAATTGCGGGCACTCAATGGGGGCGTGATCAATGGTCGTTTCAGGATGGTCCGATTCGTACTTGAAATTGATCACGCGGATCAGGAATGAGCCGAGGGTGTATATGCGTCTTGTCGTCGCTGCTCCGGAGGCAGATTCGATAGCGATAATGGTTATATGCCCTTTCAGCGAAGTCAGATTGCAAATCGCATCGCTCTTGAGGATAAAGGACAGAGACGCCATTCAGGCGATTTTCATCGGCCAGATCTTTGGTCAATACAATCAGCGTGTTTTTGATCATTCATGTGTCGCAATATCGGTTTCATGCGAGCTCAATAGCATTGAAGGTGCCGATGCCCTCACTGGCTATCGTTGCTTTGTGATGATGAAAGAGAAAAGTGAATTATGTCTTACGAATTTTTTATAGCAAAACGATATTTTCGCTCGAAGCGCCGGACCGGCTTTATCTCGCTGATCAACTATTTTTCTATCGCTGGAGTCACTATTGGCGTGGCGGCGTTGATCATCGTCCTCTCTGTCATGAACGGTTTCGAGACCGAGGTTCGCTCGCGAATTATCGGCTTTGATGCGCATATCCGGTTCAGGAGCTTTCACTATCGCGGCGTGGAGAACTATGAAAAATTCATGGAACAACTCAATACGTTCCAGCACGTCAAAGCCCTGTCGCCGTACATCCAAGAAAGGGCAATGGTTCTCAACGGCGATAACAAAGATCTGATTTTGGTGAAAGGTATTGACGTTGAATTGGCTAAAAAAGTATCGGACGTTGGGACCAATATCATCTATGGTGATCTGAACCTGGATACCGTTTTGGTTGCGGGGGAGAATCCATTACCAGGAATTGTGCTGGGCAAAAGCCTGGCCATGAATTTGGATGTCAATCTCAACGATAAGATCTTTCTTGCCAGCTTTGTGAACACCAAGAATATCGCCATGCCCCAGGTGCCATTGGTCAAAGCCTTTCGAGTGACTGGATTGTTCGAGACTGGCCTCTACGATTATGATCGGAATTTCGGCTATGTTTCGATCCCAGCCGGACAACAGCTATTTCGCATGGATGGCAAGGTGTCGGGGATCGAGATCATGCTGGACAAAATGAATCTGGAACTGCTATCCTCGGTCGCTCAGAAAATCAGCAATACGTTCGGCTACCCATACACCGCTGAGACATGGTATGAGCGAAATAAAAATTTATTTTCCTGGATGCAGATCGAAAAGTGGGCCGCGTTTATCATCCTCAGTCTCATCATCATGGTCGCCGCGTTTAATATCATTAGCACGCTGATTATGGTTGTGATGGAAAAGAAACGGGAGATTGGGATTCTCAAGTCGATTGGGGCAACGTCACAATCGGTCATGAAGATCTTTGTGTTTCAGGGGGTAATTTCGGGGGTGATTGGCACCGTCCTGGGATGTCTCATTGGTTATGTGCTTTGCTGGTCACAACTGCATTATCGCTGGTTCTCATTGCCATCGGACATTTATTTCATCAACGCGCTTCCGGTCGAGATGAAGGTATTGGATTTTGCGATGATTTCTGCCGCAGGCATCTTGATCTGCTTTCTGGCAACCATTTATCCATCGCGACGCGCCGCGAAGCTGGACCCAGTGCAGGCTATCAGATATGAGTAGAACATGAAAAATTTGAATCGGATCGTATTGACTGACAATCTTTATAAGAACTATTACCTGGATTCCCGGACGATCGAGGTGTTGAAAGGGATCGATTTGGAGATCTACGAGGGCGAGATTGTCGCCATCATGGGGCCGTCGGGAGTGGGCAAGAGCACGCTGCTGCACATTCTCGGCGTGTTGGATCGTCCCACCAAGGGCCAGGTATTGATCGATGGGATCGATATTTTTCAATATAACGATCAACAATTAGCCGCCTATCGGAATAAATCAGTGGGGTTCGTTTTCCAATTTCATCACTTATTGCCAGAATTTTCTGCCCTGGAGAACGTGATGCTTCCTGGCTTGATTGCTGGCATCGATAAGGTACTGGTTCGCAATCGGGCAATTGAGTTATTGACCGAGGTTGGGTTAGAGGAACGGCTGGACCATCGGCCCAATGAGCTCTCTGGCGGCGAGCAACAGCGCGTGGCGGTCGCTCGCGCACTGATCAATTCGCCCAAATTGCTCTTGGCCGATGAACCTTCTGGAAATCTGGATCGCCAGGCGGCAGAGTCGCTGCATCGCCTGTTTTGGGATCTTAACCAAAAATTGCATCAAACCCTGATTATTGTCACCCATAATCAGGAATTGGCCAATCAAGCTGATCGCGTCATCGAGTTGTTCGATGGCCGGGTTCGATTCAATAGAAGCAAAGGTGATCGCTCATGATCTGTCAGATCTGCGGCATTCGCGAGGCCACGATTAAATTTACCCAGGTGGTCAACAAGTCGAAAACTGAATTGCACCTCTGCAAAGTATGTGCTGAGGAAAAAGGACTGACGAATCCCTTGTCAGCATTCCCCAAGCTCATTGGTGGCCTGATATTGGGCGTGGTTGGCGAATGGCCTGAGGCACTACGACAGGAATCGCTGGATCTCAAATGTCGCCGCTGTGAATTGACCTGGCAGCAATTTCAGACCGGTGGTTTATTGGGGTGCAGCGAATGTTATGAGAGCTTTGCCGAGCCATTAAAGCACCTGTTGCGAAAGATGCACGGCAGCAACAAACACATAGGCAATCGGCCAGTGAAACAGCGAGAGGTCGGCACGTTAGAAGATATTGAGCGGCTTCGCAAGGAGCTTGCCCGTGCCATTCAGGCTGAGAACTATGAAAGAGCGGCCAAGCTTCGAGATCGGATTCGGGATATCGAAGCAAATTTGTCAAGCTGAGCCCATTCGGATCTGCTTGCAGAGCGCGACGATGTTTCTTTATAGTTTGATAGAGTGAGTAGATAGGATATGGCGAAACCATCGAACAAGGTTGATTTCAATCAGATCCCTGCCCGCGTTTCTCACACCGGCCACGTCATGAAAGCCAGCTTGCCCGAATCGCCCCGTTGGCTGATCGGTGATGGTCGGCACGCTGACCTTGTGATCTCCTGCCGGATTCGCTTGGCGCGAAACCTGAAAGATTTCAGCTTTCCCAATCGCGCCACTTCTGAGAAATTAAATGAAATATTGGATCTCATCCGACATAGCTTAGAGCAAACCGAGGAGTTGAAAGGCGCGGTATTCGTTGAACTGAGCGATTTAGAAGAGCTGGACCGCCAATTCCTGATGGAACGTCGTCTGATCAGCCCTCAATTTATCAAGCTGGAACGCCCGTGCGGCTTGATCATTGGTCCAGATGAAGCGATCAGCATCATGATCAATGAGGAGGATCATCTGCGCATCCAGGCGCTGCAATCGGGGCTGGAACTGGAGCGCACCTGGCAACTGGTGCGGCGCATCGATGATGCCTTAGCCCGAACGCTCGAGTTCGCCTATTCGGATCAATTCGGTTATCTCACCGCGTGCCCTACCAACACCGGGACCGGCATGCGGGTCTCGGTTTTTATCCATCTTTCAGCCCTGGCACTTTCGGGGCGGATCGAGAAAATCCTTGGTGAAATTGCACCGAGCGAGGTTGCGATCCGCGGCTTTTACGGCGAGGGAAGCGATATTCTGGGCAATATCTTTCAAATTTCGAACCAACTGACATTGGGCCGAACCGAGCAGTCCATTATCCGGCGAATTGAAAATATGACCGAGCAATTGATCCAGCTCGAGCAACAAGCTTCAAGCGATTTATTGAAGCAAAATCCCCTGTTCGTCGAGGATAAAGTGTTTCGTGCGATCGGCACATTGAAATATGCCAGAATGATCAATTCGGTCGAAGCTGTCAATCTCTTATCGCTGTTGCGATTGGGAGCGGCGATGCAATTCATTGATCGAATCGATTATCGGCTGCTCAATGAATTATTGGTATTGATCCAACCCGCTCATTTACAAAATTTGCATCAATCGATATTGAGTTCTCAGGAGCGAGACATTTTGAGGATAAAATTGCTAAGAAAAAGATTGAATTTATAATTTTTTTTTTGTATTATAATAGCGACAACTGAACGATAGCTTAATGCTGATTGGCATTAAATTGACCAAATTTTCAAAGGTGTTTTACCAGGGAGATAGATCGGATGAAGAAAAATTTTTCCAGTCGTGTGCAGATAGTAATGCAATATGCACGAGAAGAGGCCTTGCGGCTGGGGCATGATTATATTGGGACAGAGCATTTATTGTTAGGACTGATCCGGGAAGGCGAAGGGGTGGCCGTTGAGATCCTGAAGAACTTAGGATGTGACTTGGACGAATTGAAACGGTCGGTAGAGGATGCGGTGCGCACCACCGGAGATACCATGACCATCGGCGATATTCCGTTGACCAAGCGAGCGGAGAAGATTTTGAAGATGGCCTACATGGAAGCCGAGCGTTACAAATCCGATGTCACTGGGACCGAACACTTGCTACTGGCATTGGTACGAGAGCGGGAGGGCGTAGCGGCTCAGGTCTTGCTGTCGTTTGATATTACTTATGATTTGGTTCGAGAGGAATTGGAGAATATTTTGCGGGGGACGCCAACGGTTCGAGAAGGCACCCAGAAGCGATCCAAGACCCCGGCGCTGGACCATTTTGGTCGTGATTTAACCGAGCTGGCACGAAAAGGTGAATTAGACCCGATCATCGGTCGCGAGGAGGAAATCCGACGAGTCGCGCAAATTCTCAGCCGGCGAAAGAAAAATAATCCCGTGCTTATTGGAGAACCCGGCGTTGGCAAGACTGCCATCGCTGAAGGCCTGGCGCTGCGCATTGTCAATAAGCAGGTACCCCGAGTGCTCCACAACAAGCGGTTGGTGACTTTGGACCTCGGCGCAATTGTGGCTGGGACCAAGTATCGTGGTCAATTTGAAGAGCGGATGAAGGCCATCATGAACGAGCTGCTGCGCGTCAAGGATGTGATCCTGTTCATCGATGAGCTCCATACGATTGTCGGTGCCGGCAGTGCTTCCGGTTCGCTCGATGCATCCAACATGTTTAAACCTGCGCTCTCGCGAGGCGAGCTGCAGTGCATCGGTGCCACCACGCTGGATGAGTATCGCATGTACATCGAAAAGGATGGTGCTTTAGAACGACGTTTCCAGAAAATCATGGTCGATCCGCCCTCTGCCGAGGAGACCATAGCGATCCTGCATGGCCTAAAGGATCGTTATGAAGCTCATCATCAGGTGAAATATACCGATGCCGCCATTCAGGCTGCAGTTCGGCTGTCGGAACGCTATATTACCGACAAATACTTGCCCGACAAAGCGATCGATGTGCTGGATGAGACGGGGGCAATGGTTCACCTGGCCAATATCGTCGTTCCGAAAGAGATTGTGGAATTAGAAGAAGAGATCAAGCGGATTCAGCAGAAAAAAGATGCGGTGATCAAGGCGCAGGAGTTCGAGCAGGCAGCAATCTATCGTGACCAGGAGAAGCGGCTGGCGCGCAGGCTGGAAGCTGCCCGAAAAGAATGGCAGGAGAGCGAAAACAAAATCATCGCCACGGTCACCGAACAGGACATCGCCGAGGTCGTCTCCATGATGACTGGCATTCCCGTGAAAAAGGTCGCGCAATCAGAATCGGAACGATTGCTCGGGATGGAGAACGAGCTGAAGAAACGGATCGTTGGGCAGGACGAGGTGATCGCCAAGCTAAGCCGCGCCATCCAGCGCACCCGTGCTGGCCTCAAAGATCCCAATCGGCCTATTGGTTCATTCATCTTCTTAGGCCCGACCGGTGTCGGCAAAACGCAATTGGCCAAGGAGTTGGCAGCCTACTTGTTTGAAAATGAGGACGCGCTGATCCGGATCGATATGTCCGAATATATGGAAAAGTTCGCCGTGTCCCGATTGATCGGCGCCCCGCCTGGCTATGTTGGATATGAAGAAGGCGGCCAGCTCACTGAAAAGGTGCGACGCCATCCCTATTCTGTGGTGCTGTTCGATGAGATCGAAAAAGCGCATCCTGATGTGTTCAACATCCTGCTCCAAATTTTGGATGAGGGGCGTATTACCGACAGTCTAGGACGGCGCATTGATTTCAAAAACACCATACTGATTTTGACCTCTAACATCGGCGCTCGTCAGATTCGGCAGGGAGGAGGGATCGGTTTTTCAAAAGGGGATGAAAAAGCCGATTATGAATCCATGAAAAGCCGGATCATGGATGAGGTGAAACGACTGTTCAATCCCGAGTTTCTCAATCGGGTCGATGAAATAATCGTATTCCGTCACCTCAGCAAAGAGGACATGGTGAAGATCGTGGATATCGTGGTCGAGGAGATGCTGGAGAAGGTTTCGGATCGCGATATTCAAATCCAGCTCACGAAGGGCGCCAAGGAATTTATCGCAGAGAAGGGATTTGACCCGGTGTTTGGCGCGCGACCGCTGAAGCGGACCATCCAGCGGTACATCGAGGACCCGATCGCAGAGGAGATCCTCCGCGGCAATTTCTCCGATGGCAGCCGAATTCAAGTGCGGAAAAAGGGCGATGTACTGGAATTCATTGAGGTGGGCAAAAAAACTGCGCAGTCAGTCGACACCAATCTCGGGGACATCGATGAGGTGGCCAGCTAACATGGAAGGAAAACAAGTGCCGAAATGCTCTGTTTCGGCGTGCACTACTTAGCTTGAAATTAGACAATATTGGGCTTCAAGTGGTTAGAGAACAGGCAGGCATTAGCTATTGGGAGAAAATCCCAGCACCAGGGGTGCTGGGATTTTTTATTTGACCAATCGCGAAATTTGTTTGAACTCCGGTGTCCCCGCTTGTTCCAATAGCTCAAACAAAATTGCCTCCGTGGTGGTGGGAATCACCCCGGCCTGAACCATTCGATCGATGGCTGCTTCATGATCCAACTTTCGGCGTGACGAGATCGCGTCCGTCACAAGATGAACCTGAAATCCATTGGCCAGAAGGTCCAGGCAGGTCTGTAACACACAAACATGCGTTTCGATGCCACAAACAGCCACCTGGCGAATTTGATGTGAACGCAATTGATCCATCAGTGGCTGCGCCATGCAACAGCTATAGGTCATCTTTTCGACAATAGTCGATTGATTGATCAAATCCAAGATCGGCTTCTCGGTTGGCCCCAATCCCTTGCGATATTGTTCGGTGATGAAAATGGGCACATTCAAAATTTTTAGCCCACTGATCAATTTTGCGGTATTTTTAACCACGCGCTCGCGATATTTCATGACTGCATTGATTCGCTCCTGAATATCGATCACCAACAATCCAGTTGTCGCTTTGGTTAATATTGTCCCATGTCGTGTCATAATTCGTTCTCCCTTTTTAGGTTCAGCAATCGTTATCGCTTCAGAATTACCTGCTGATGCAGCAAATCTCGTGTCGCACCAAAAGTCGCCAGCAACAAGCTGTAGCGATCTTCGCTCGATTGAAAATTTGTTCGATAACAATTAACGCCCAGATTTGGGCGTCAGATTTTACAAACAATCAGAATAAAAAGCAAGGATTATTTTCAACGATCGAGTTGCAAACGAAAAAAACATCTCACGATACAAGGGACTCGCAGTGAAAACAGACGGAGCGTAGCTAACGAATCACTCCCAAAGCCGGCAGGCTCTTGGGCTTCTCATGGGCGAATTTTAGGAATAAGCACTCGAGGATCACCTCCGGCGCCTGGTAATTGAGCTCGGCATAGAGCGGCGTTGTCCGGCGAAACGAATTGGCATCGATCCGAAGTTGATAGAGCCGCTCTTCGCCAAATTTGCAAATCACTACACCATGATTAGGGGTCTCGCAAGTGAGAATCCCTTTTCCCAAATAGATCCCAGGGTAATCGTTTTCGGGATTTAGCTCATCGAACAATGTCATCGAATCGCCAAACATGAGCTCATCGATGCTCTTGGGAAACATCGTTGCTTCGCTGTCGATATTGAGCACTTTTCTGAGCTTATTAAATTTCCGTCGTTCCAAAGTTCTTAGGATCTGCTGCGCTTCTCTCATGACCTTAACAAATTCCGAAGGATTTTGGTCGGCGATCGGGGCGATATTGAAATCCTCTTTGTAAGCATATCGCGTGATGATCCGCGTCCACACCGCCTTTTCCGATTCAATCGTGGGAACAGCTTCCAGGTCCAGGATCTTGATCTCATAACGAGCTGGCTTCGGCTGGCCCTGGGTGGGGATATTTACATACATCGAGTATTCGCGCATCAAGTTATCGGGCCGTGGCGGCTGGGATTCGAGTATCGTGTCCAGATCATCCCGCAAACTCACCTTGCGGTTGCGGATCGATTGAATGATCGCTCGATACACAGCGCGAATGGAATTTTGTTCAATGTCATTCTCTTCGTACGCACACCCAAAGGTCTGGATAAAATCATGCTGCTTATAAACATCTTCGATCGGCTTCTGCATGACTGTAAGCATCGTATCCAATAGCGTGGTGTAGCGCTGCGATCGCCAACAATTATCAAGATTGGCTGGTTGACTAAAACCGGCGGTCGTTAAAACGAACAATGTTAACAAAACCGACAAGCCCCTTATCATTTCTTGACACCGTTTCATCATCAAGCTTCCTTTAAATGTCATTCAAGCAGTAATGGATCAATTTAATTAATTCGGTTGGCACTTCGGTTTCAGGACTGAATTTTTCAGTTATCTCTTTGGAGATGATCCATGACAGCATCCATCGGCTCCAACAATTATGATAGTTCGGTGTATTGATGTGAGCATTAATAACCTCCGCGACCGTATTTGCAAATTTATTTCTGATCCAGGGATCCTTAATGTTGAAGATCTGATCGATCGCCACCTTATCAAGCGCCGAATTAACGAGCTCGGTTAGTTTGATCAGCTTCTCCATTTCCGCTCTTTTATCTTTGCTTGTGCTTCTTGAAAAAAGCACATCTTTTCCATTACCGGCTGGGCCGGATTTTTCACCGGATGCTAAATGGGCTAAACGCGGCTTCTGGGTCCCTGGTGATTCGTACATAATGAACCAATTGACCAGCGGTTCAACAAAATAATTGTGCTGCTGATTGGCACGGATGTAGAGCGCCGAGAGATAAACATGCCGTGAACCGCGGCTTTTGGTCTTCGACTTGACAAAATAGGCGCCCTCAGGCAAAGCCAGATAGGTGTTGCTGCGCCCGTCATTGGCAAGGACATTCTTAAAAGCCTCTTTGATGCGATCTTCAGCAAGCAGATAAGTGTATTTCATCTTGTCGGCTGGACTGGTGACGCGCATGAACTCCATTTCATCGATGTCCAGATTGGTGGTGATCTTGAAATTGCGCAGATTGAGATTGACCTTGCCGAAGGCATAAAGATCGCTGCCTTTAAAATCGATCACGTCAATGAGCCGATTGTATTCTTTTGCGCCGACCAGCACCGGATTGGGAAGTTTTTTGAAGATTGCAGGAATGGCATCGCTGTAATCGAACATGGCCAGCGCCTGATAATAGTCATAACAGGCCTTTTCATAATACTCCAGATTGAGGGGAGCCTTCTCCAGGTAGATCAGGGCGCGGTATATGAGCGCTCGCGCTGCAATATCGCGCGGTCGATCCAAATTCCCGTAACCTGAGAGCGAAAGCGTCTCGTAAATCTCCAACAACTGTGACACATAGATGGAGATAATATCTTCAAAGGCACGTAATTCGGCAAGGCTGGATTTTCGTTCATAATATATTTTTTGATATTCCCGATACGTGTTCTGAATGTCACTCTCATAGCGTTCCATTTGTGGAATCAGAATCCGATCCAGCGATTGCCCCTGGGCTGATGCGATCATGCCCGCCCCAAACAATAACCAGAACCACCAAAACCTGCTGCGCATAATGATCCTTCTATTGATTGATGTCTTGTACAGAGTTGAGCAAATTAAACGCCTTGTTCTTATCATCCAAAAGATCGGCCAACCGGGTATACATCTTTCGACCGATCCATACTTCATAGGGTAATTTTTTGTTCATGATCGGAATCGAAGTGCCTTTATAGAGCTGAAGCGCATATTTATAATCAGCCACGGCTTTATTGAAGTTTTCCTTCGCTTGTTTCGAGCGCTCCAGGTAGGTGAGCGATCGAAAAATCAACGCCCGGGCAGCCACGCCACGATAGGTCTCTAAAGATGAACCCGCCAGTCGCTCCATTGTGTTGTAAATTTCCAAAATCCGATCCACATAGATCGATAGCAAGTTCTCAAAGGCGATCATTTCTGCGAGATTCCGATCCTCCTGTTCTAAAAATTTCTGCATTTCATTGTAACATCGGACCACATCGTTTTCATAATCCACCATCTGTTGCTCAAATTTTGTTTTGATCAGCGACTGCGGCATCGCCTCACCGCTAAACAGCGCCACCAGTATGGCGCAGATCAAAATAACTTTAATCTTCATCTCAATACCCTCCTCCCTTGGTTGTATAGTAGGATTTTTGAGATAATGTTTTGATAATGGGGCGCAACCAATGCAGCACCGATTGCAAACCGAATCGTTCGGCAATTTGCTGGTAAACCTGGGCAAATTGCAAGAGTTCCTTTGCGGTCTGAGGTGGAAGCGGGCCATAGATCTGCGGCAATTGGATATGGTTGATCTCCAGCACCGCCTTCCAGGCTTTATCCACCATGTCGACTGCAAATTTCTCATCGCCCAGCTCGTAGCCGACGTCGGAAAGCTTCAAATAGAGGTCTTCGTAGCCCTCCCATTGGAATTTCTGCTTCAATCCCCCTTGACCATCGGGGACCAAAAGTTCTTCGCCGATGCGCCGCGCATGCAAAAAGGAATTCATGCGATCTTTTGACGTTGTAATGCTAAAATAGTAATCGACCAATCGGAAGATCGCATTGCCATAGACCTTTTTGATCTCATTTTCCAGCTCTCGGGGTATATCTGCGCGATGTTCCTGCAAAATCGTATACGCCTGGCTGGCTTTTTCCCTGGCATACTGGAGCTCTGTTTCGCGGCGACTATTGCGCCCCTCTTTTTCCATATAGAGCGCAACTTTGGTGAGCTCCTTGAGCATCTCGGCTTTGCGCTGCGTGCTTTTGGCGAAGCGCAGCGCCAGTTCCAGATAACCGCGACAGATTCGATACGTGGAATCGTACGGGTTGGCTTTGAATATCTGTTCCGCCTCAAAGCCACGGGCCCGCCATTCATTGCCCCGCAGGTTGTACTCATCATCAATGGCGCGCCGATAATAAACGTTGAAAAACACGCTATCCTCGCGGGAAAGATTTCGCTTCTGGGCCAGATCGCACGCCAGCCGGATCATGAAACTGGTGAATCGACCCGTGGTGAGCGCGCTGTCCGGTGGGGTGATCGATATTTCCACTGCCTGCTGGATAAATATTTTGAGCTTGTTCAGCAGATCGTTCGATACCGTCCATTCATCCCGAGCATATATTCCCAAAATCCCGCGCCAGGCATTGACCAGGCCATCCAGATCGCGGCCCCTTTTCAGCTTGATCGCCCGAAGCGATTGCATATAGCCGTAGTTAAACGAGATTTCAGGATCGCCATAGAGCTCGTAGCTTTTGATCAGTGAATTGATCGCCTCCTCAAGCTGATCCATGTTCTGTTCTTGCGAATAAATCCGAAACTCGGAGAATCCCTTGTAGCGGTAAACGTTCTTCATGACATCAGTATAACGGCACTCGGCGTCCGGGTAGTTTTGCTCGCAGCGTTCAATGATTTGCTTGCATAAATTGACCACAGTGGCAAAATTGCCACCCTCGTATTCTTTGCGAACCTTATCGTACAACGTCCGCACATCCTGTCCGAAGCCAATTGACACTGAGGTTATCCAATAAATAAACACAAGGGACAAACCAAATTTTTTCATTGCTGCTCTCTCCAATTTTTATTTAAAAATTCATGGCATTATTTGGGTGGAGAAGAATTACTTCGCCATTTTTGCCACTGTTTCCCATCCTCACGAAAGTAATTCAGCCTTAATGTTTCAAACTCTTTTTGCTCAGCAGAACTTAGCTTACCCTTTTCTGCCAGATCGATGGCCAGCAGAATAATGAAACGCGCAAATACCCCCTGGTAATTTTTGCTGGCGATCGGCTCGGTATAGCGCTCAGCCACACGGATAAACAGCTTAATTTTGTCCAGCAATCCGGTTGAGACTTCCCAACCTTCCCTCGCATACAGGCTCAACAACGCCTCCCAGGCCGTCACTAATCCAGAGAGTTCAGTCCGATTGCCAATTCGTATCGCATTAACCGCTTCCAAATAGCCTTTTAAAAATTGAACTTCAGGGTCCCGAAATAGATTGTAGCTGTTGCTTAACGATTCAATCGCATCGGTTAACCGTTTCGGATCCTGTTCAGCTTTAAACAACTCGAATTCGGTGATCCCTTTATAGCGATAGATATCTTTCATGATGTTTGTGTACCAGCATTCTGGCTCTGGTGCGGTTTCGCATCTTTGGATCACCTGTTTGCATAGATTTACCGTGCTGTAATAGCTTTTTTCTTTGAAATAGGTTCGGATCCGTTCATACTGCTCTGCCACTGACTGGCACCATGCTGCGCTCGCCAGCAACAGTATTCCCAGTATCCCGAGACATTCGCCCCAAATTTTTCCTGTCTTACGAGTTTCGTGCGCTATGCTTTTGGCATTCATGCTTGCTTTGTCCCCGAGCTGTTCGTTTCCTCAATGATGAAGCACAGAATCTCCTCTATTTCGGCGAAGATTCCAGCGACGACAGCATCGCAACCACTCACTCAGCGACCGTATTGAAAATCATTTATCGACTTGAAAGCTTTTGCTACTGGGTAAGCATCAATCGTCACTGAAGTCGAGACCGGACTCATCTGCTTTGTGAGTAATGGGCATGTTCACGGCATGCCAGTCTGACGGCTAATCTCAGCTATTGGCTCTAAACAAATGACGTCGCTCAGCAGAGGAAGCTACTCTGATCTGCTACCAGCACAGTCCTCTCAATCGAAAATAGCTGCAATCCCCTTAATCGCACCTTTTCCTCATGACGCTGTTCCCCCTCATGGTGTTTTACAACAATAGTAAGATCGAAAATGGAGGCACTTTTGTTGATGGTTTAGAGCAATGTTAAACGGATCAATGAATCCAGTGCTTTTTGCAGTTCTAAAATCTGCTGTTGGGGACGGTAGCCAGTAACTCTTATAACCACTTTGCCTCCTTTTGACCAAAAAATCTCGTGAATCACTCCATCGTCATAGCTGAGAGTGACAATCAAGCCATTGCCGCTACGATGCACGTTGTCTGGAAGCTTACCGAAACGGTTTTTATCGAGCCGATCGAGTGCAGCATTGATCTTGTTCCACAAACGATATTCGCTGGTGCCAATCGTTGATTCCGATTCCCTGAGAAGAAATTGGTTCCGATTCACGGGGATCAGTTCTTCTTCTGTCTTTTTTTGCTCTATTGGTTTTGGAGAGGTCTCCATTGCCAAAGGCGGACTATCAAGATCTGCCCCGGTGTCGACAAATTTCTTTCCCGCAGAGACCGTAGTGGGATCGAAATTGAGGCCAGTTTCAGTTTGCCGACCGATATTCGTTCGATTTGGTGAGAGATCCAGCGATGCTCCTCGATCTTCCATTCGATTGCGCAACATCATCGCATAATCGATATTATCCAGTTGCGAACTAGCCAGCAGGTTATCCGTCGGTTTAACCTCTAACTCCAAAGTGACATTCTCCAACTCCTCTCGAAGTCGGTGCACATCGTTATGATTGTTCCGGATTACCACAGAATAATCGGTGATCATCTCTTGCACTGGTGGCGGCGGAGGCGGCAGCTCTTGTTTTGTCACTGGTATCTCAATCATTTCTAATGCGATCTTGATCCGCTCCCGTTCTTTGTTGTGATTGTAAAGACCTGGGAAGAGCTGGAAAAATATTAAAGCAATCAAAAGACTCGCGACAATCGAAAACTCGAGTCGCTTGCGATAATCGATGGCATGATCCAGGATTTCTTTCTCATGGGTCTGTCTCGCAATAACAAATCCCTGGCGTCCAGTTGAAAAATCTTTAATGATCATCGGTATCCTTCTTGCCAAGTAGAATGATTGTCTCAGTGGGTGTTTATTTGAATTTCTCAAATTCTGTGCCAGCAGATTTGAGGGATTCAACCGTCTGATTCTAAATCAATTAATTTTTCAAATAGCCGATTCCCCTGATTCAAGAACTGTATCACTGCAAAACAGTGTGTCAATCGATTCAACCGAGGGATAAAGAACGAGATTTTTGCATTGCTATTTGTGCAATTTTTAACTTAAAACTTGACTTTCAGATTTTTTTTTGTAAATTAGACCAGCAAATCGAGCGCATACTGATTCACATTAATACAGTCCATCCGAAATCCAGAACTGGCCTATCGCATCGATCGATCCAATGGCATACGATCCTCCCAATAAACAAACGATGATCCTCTGCTGCTGGCGAACTGTTTTTCGTGGGAAATTCGGTTGGAGTTCCAAACGTTACAATCAATTCATCGTGAATAGCTCTCGCTAAGCGGAAAAGTTATCATTGCTCCTAAATGATCTGGGTTTTGACGGTGGCTATCGCCCGAATTTTGTGCAGAAATGCAGGCCTTGCCAATAATACGCCCATCATGATGAGAGACCTTGACCGATCGGAACGGTTCGCTCGTTATCGTTTTCCAATTACGTGAGATTTTCAGCAAAACGCTAATCGCTACTGGGTGCTTTTTGGCAGCATTTAGAAATTTCAATTGATGGGAACGCCTGATTGTGCAAGCGTTCCGGCGGGTTTTATTCCACAAAGGGCCAAATTTCCATTGGGCGACAGGGGATTCCTTTTTTGAGGATAGGGAAGGGGAGGATCACCTGAGTCAGCAATCAACTTTAAATTGGATGAAATAATATGAAGCTGATAAAGGCATTACTGTTTGGGTTGTTGGTATTCATTTTGGTTATAGGAATAGTTCTCCCAGGGGTATTGCTGATTTTTGGCTTACAATCGCAGCCGAAAATTCATTCCAGTAGCACGCTATCTCACGAGGATGTCGCTCGTGTGAAGCGATTTTTGCAGGAGAACGATCCCAGAAGGTTAAAACCCGGCGAATTGAAGCGTGCGGTCATTGCGGGTCGGGATTTGAACCTTTTGCTGAGCTATGCGCTGATGCAATCTGAGGGCAAGCAGAAGGCGTTCGGTCAGGTGCGCTTTTTCGGCAATCGCATGCAGATGGATATCACTTATCGGCTGCCCAACAATCCATTTGGAAAATATCTCAATGGCTCCATCCTGTTGGTGGCCAGCGCTGGGGAATTGGAGATTCGTCAGCTCACCATTGGCCGTCTGACTATCCCGCGCTGGCTCATTCGCCCCGGGTTGATCTTCACAGATTGGTTGCTGCGCCGCAACGATCAATATCAGATTGTGAAAGAGCTGTCTGGTTCGATCAAATTTGTGGCGATTGAAAATGAGGAGATCAGCATCGATTATCTGTGGCGACCAGAGCTATTTCGCAAGCTGCGAAGTCGCGGAGAAGTCTATTTGTTGACCGCTGATGAAAAGGAACGGTTGCGAATTTATGCGGAACAGCTCGCTTTGGTCTCAAAGCCATTCAATGGCCAGACGGTCCCGCTATCCAGATTAATGACGCCCCTGTTTCAATTGGCCCGGCAGCGAACGCAGCGAGGGAGCAATGCCATGGATGAGCACCGCGCACTGATTTTTAATCTGGCGGCTTTATCGATCGAACGCGATATGGGTAAATTGGTTCAATCTCGGGAAGGCAATCGCTTTCCGCGCCCCAACAAGGTGAGGCTGACGCTATTGGGTCGCAATGATTTGGCCAAGCATTTTCTGGTATCGGCAGCGATCACGGTCTCTGGTGGCACTGGCCTGGCCAATCTGGCTGGTGTTTTTAAGGAATTGGATGATTCGCGCCAGGGCAGTGGCTTCAGTTTCGCCGACCTGGCAGCGGACCGCGCTGGCGTCCGATTCGCCGAACTGGCCAGTGGTTCGCGCGAATCGGCCCTGTTGCTCCAGGAGCGAATGGCCGCCCCAGTTTTGGACACCGATTTCATGCCTGCCATCGATAATTTGCCTGAAGGCATTCAGGAGCTTGCATTCAAGAAGGCCTATCGGGACCTGGATAGCGAAACATATCGGGCAATGGAGGCAGAGATCGATCGGCGCATCAATGCATGTCGGGTCTATCAATACTGATCTTACTGGTGACAGTAGCTTTAGCGGGAGATAAACCCGCATTCCCTCATAATGAAAAAGCCGCCATCATCACCCATTGCATCCACAAGAGACGCCTGCAAAATTTCCCAATCGTAAGAGCCTTTCAGCGATTGGAAAGCTCAATCTTCAGCTCCAGGTCGTTTGTGCCGATCGCCCCGATCTCAGGCAATCTCTTCGAGGCCATGGGATGCTCTGGCCTGGTGGGATGGGGAGCCTGGATCGCGATGGGGCCGAAAATCGCCCTATGTTAAGATATAGTCTTTGGCGAGGCGCTGAAACTGGTCGATTTGAGATTGCACCCATTCGCGATTTCTGCCCAGGTGGTGGGCCATGATTTCGGCGACCACGGGCGCAATATCGCGGCTGGCTTTGGCGTCCAGAATCAGGGCGCGGGTGCGTCGCGATAGAAAATCCTCAACGGTTCTGGCCATTTCGTGCCTTACAGCCCAAACGATCTCACCGTGGCGAATGGGCAGTGCGGAATGGAGGCGTTGGCGATAAGCCGGGTCTTCCTGGAATAGGTCCTGGATAGCTGGCGCATCCGATCCATAAGCGGCCAGTTCTCCGAATTGTTCGGGATGACGATGGTAACCATGAATTTGAAGCGTTTTAGTGATGCAGGGCTGAGCATCGAGCCGGGCTAAAATTTCAGCCTGGTCGATGGCATCCTCGGCCATCTTGCGATAGGTTGTCCATTTTCCCCCAGCAATAGTTACCAATCCAGATCGGGAGATAATCAGCGTATGATCGCGTGACAGCGCTGCAGTGCGCTCCTGGTCGTCGCTTCCAATGAGCGGCCGCAGGCCAGCAAACACGCTTAACACATCTTGGGGCGTTGGATCTTTGGTCAGATATCGCGCAGTATGCGAGAGCAGGAAGGTGATTTCCTCTGGCAATGGCCGGGGCTCCATTGCAATTTCAGTCACTGGTGTGTCGGTCGTGCCGACGATGACGCGTTGGTGCCACGGAATGGCAAATAGCACGCGACCATCATCGGTGTGGGGGACCATTATGGCGCTGTCTCCAGGGAGAAAGGATTTGTCCAGCACAATATGAATACCCTGGCTGGGACGGATCAAAGCTGGCGCCTGGGGGTCATCCAGGCGCCGGATCGAATCGCTAAATACGCCTGTGGCATTGATCACCACCTTCGCTTTGATCTGATATTTGTTGCCAGTTTCAAGATCGGTCGCAATAACGCCATTGATCATTTGATTGGCTCTGGTCAACGCTGTCACCTTCATGTAGTTGATCACAGTAGCCCCTTGCTCAACGGCGGTCTCCGCCATATTAATGATCAATCGCGCATCATCGAACTGACCATCATAATAGATTATCCCACCGCGCAGGCCATTGGTTTCGATGGTTGGAAGACGCTGGATGGTCTCTTCGCGAGAGAGCTTTTTGGAAGGCCCAAATCCGTGTTTGCCCGCCAGGATATCATAAAGCTTTAAACCAATTCCGTAAAATGGACCTTCCCACCAATCGTAATTGGGCACGATAAAAGGGAGGTTGTGCACCAGATGTGGGGCGTTCTGCCGTAGTAGCCCGCGCTCCTTTAATGCCTCTAACACAAAAGCGATATTGCCCTGCTGCAAATAGCGGACACCGCCGTGGATCAATTTAGTGCTGCGGCTCGAAGTCCCCTGCCCAAAATCGGCCTGTTCCAAAAGAAGCGTACGATACCCCCGGGAGGCCGCATCGATGGCTGCACCGATGCCAGTTGCGCCCCCACCGATGATGATCATGTCCCATTCACCCTGAAGCATGTCGAGTCGACTGATCATATCCTCGCGTTTCATCATGACCTCACTTATTTCTGGTAAACAAACCTAAAAACCTGGCCAATGCGAAATTGAATTGATCCGATAACCAGATCATTTTTTTGTTGCGACCATAATTTAAAAATTCATGGACTACCTGAGCAAACTCAGGTGCACGAAGATAGCCGTAAATTTTATGGGGATTTTTTCTCCCCTTATAGACATAGTTGTTGCACACGATCTTGTCAATCACATGAACGCCCCGACTATTGGAACGATAGTCATCGCTCAAATTGTAGTTTAATGTCACGCGATCCCGCAAATCCGAAAAATTATACCAGCACCGCATGACATTTTCTGGCGTCTGCAATTTGGCCCGCTTCACCAGGCGCTGCTTCATTTCTGATGCCACCTTGGCGATGATAATCGGCATCCCTAATGGCGATCCAACGGTCACCAACGTATCGATCGCAACGTCCGGTGCGGTTTGGCTGAGGACATCATAGGCGATGATGGAACCCATGGAATGGCCGATGAGCATGATCTTTTTCTTTCGATGCTGATGAATCGCCTGCGCCAATCGCTCGCGAATCACCTCTCTGAGCAATCGCTCTCGCCCATCCATGGTGATCGTCGCTGATGAGTAATAAGCATCCAGATCCTTGAAAAAGCTCCGCATGATGAAATCGGTTACCGCGACAAAATGGATGGAGAGGTTCTTCTTCAAAAAGATCTTGTCGATCTGACGCTCTAAATAATCCAAGAATCTCTGCCGGACCCGGCTCGGTGGTTTCACCTCGTTGGGAGAACCCGGCGTATAGGGCTCTTTGAGATACCTCGGATGACGCGGATCGGTGATCTTTGGATCGCACGGCTCAGGATGTAACAGATCTGCCCAGTAGACAAGTTTAAATCGAAAAAAGAAGCGGGGATGCCCCAGCGTCAATAGGCCTTCCTGAATTGAACGCCTCCACCATTTTTCAAGAATCTTGTGCGATGGTTTTTTCCCCAGACCATGAATGCCGATGATGATCCTCGACAATCGACTCTCCCTTCGGTTCGTTTATTTTTTGGTATTTTGACCCATTGAAATTACGTCTGCTAAAAGAAAAGCCCGCGCTCGAATCGATTAGAGCCCTCCATCAACCACCAGCAAGCCATGGATGAGTCCGCTGAACATATTGTGCTTGTAGACCATTCTCCCAATGTTATTGCTTGCTAAGATGTCTGTTGGATGATGATAAAAGCAAATTGTATCGAAATAAAATTCGCTATAGGGACGTCAGCGGATTCCTGGATCGCTCAACTGTTGCCTGAGCCAATGGGCACGGTCGCTGGTGATGCCATCGACACCAGCAGCGATCAAATTTTTTGCTGGTTCCAGTTCGTTTACTACCCAGACATAGAGTTTCAGCCCAGCCGATTTCACTTGAGAGACAAAATTCGCATCGATGTTTCTCTGATATGACACATCCAGGCCGTCCAATTTGGCACGGCTTGCCCGCTCAATGAGATATTTCAACTCCGATTCCCAATGTCGGAGATATTCAAAATGTCGAATATCTCTAACCCAGAAAATTTGCAGTGCTGGGAACTGTTTCTTCGCCTGAGCCATAACTCCCAGATCGAAACCGATAAGCTGAATTTGATCTGGAGAGAGATTGATCTGCTGCAAATTCTGGCGAAGCGGTTTGAGTATGCCGGCACTGGTTTTGATTTCGATAATGAGCTTTTTTGCCGCTGGCACGGTTTGCAACACTTCCATCAGGGTTGGGATGCGCTCATTGGCCCATTGTTCACCCCGGTAACTTCCAGCGTCAATGCGCTTTAGTTCAGCTAAGCTCAGGTCCCGAATGCGTTGCAATCTACTGTTCAATCTGCCGGTATGGCGATCATGGATCACCACGATGTGTCGATCGCGGGACAGATGAACATCGATTTCAACGGCATCGACATTGCGTTGCCATGCCAGATTAATTGCGGCCAGGGTATTTTCTGGAGCATCGTAGGATTCGCCGCGATGCGCGATGAACATCATGTCTATCTCTTTCGCTTCCTATTTCGGACCAGCCCCATAATTCTCTTAGCCATTCGCATTCAGATTTTATTTCATCAAATCATCGTAACAGCGTCATCTTTTTGGAGGCAATTTTTCCATTGCATTCGAGCTGATAAAAGTAAATGCCAGCCGGCATGGTCTGGCCGGCGCTGTTCGTCCCGTCCCAACGCACGGCAAAATGACCAGCCGCTTCCATTTCATCGACCAAGGTCCTTACCAGTTGTCCCCGAATATTATAAATTCGCAGGGCCACATGCGCCATGGTTGGAAGATCGTATTCGATCCAGGTGTCCGAATTGAACGGATTGGGGTAATTTTGTGACAGGGAAAAGCTGGGTTTGAACAAGTTGCTATCTGCCAGGCTGGCATCATTGGTCAGCGCTTTGATACAGAAATTGGCGGTATGATCCCAACTGGGATCTTCAAAATGATAGTCGAACAGATCGAGCCAGCGGTCTTCGGCGCGATAGTAACTCTCGCCAGGGTGAGCCGCCGAGATGACAATGGTGTTCTGCTGCGAAGCCCCGAGCAGCACTGGCACCTCGGAGGTGCGGTCGATGGGATGGCCTCCATGGGAGAACTTGACATAAACATAAAAGTCATCATGCGCGCGCAGCGGAACGGGCTTCTCTAAATCGATAGTGTGAAAGCCAGAATAGGGAATGACACCACTGGCCTCTGCCAGTTCCTCAATCAATGACCCATTTCTAAAGCGATCATAGACCTTGATTGTGTACTCGACCTGGTCTCCAGCGGTAAAGAAGCTCACCGACTTTAACCATTCGTTGCCTTGCACGGCGAAAGCATTGAACGCTTCATTGACTTCGGTCAACGTGCCGCGCCAGCCATGATAATCGTGGTAATAGATATGATCGTAGGCCATGGGCTCGACATGCTGAAATGAGATGGCGCCCATTTCAGGATGAACGCCGCAATGTTTGTCATAATATGAGATCCAAAAATAGCCTTGATTGCCCCAGCCTTCTCCCCAACTATTCTTACAGAGCCAGGCACCAGGGCGTTCGAACTGGGTTTGCTTTTTATCGTCCCAACCAACAATCGCGATCGCATGGTTGGGGTCCAAATCGTTCCACGATGGTTGATAGTGCGTATAGCCCAGTTGGCTATTGATGAAATTGCTGTTATAGCACATGCACGTGCCCATTACGCCATGCTTCATGATGGCAGTTTTCATCGCGTCCTTGCAGATATAATCTGGATTTGGCGCGTACCACTCGATATCTCGGACGTAAAAGTAATGGTAGCTTTCGCTGCGTCGGGCTGGCGGCTTTTCGAACGATTGGCCATCGATGTCGCGGATCGCGCCCTCGCCACGGGATAGATAGGCAGCCGTAATGCGATAATCGCCGCCGTAATGGACCTGCAAACCAGCGCCGTATGGAGGATCGAGATCATCATTATTGTGTTCGTTGAATCCATTCCACCAATCGAGATGATACTCTGCCAGATTCGGCTCATCCCACTCACCAGCAGCCTCCCAAACGCCCGTCATCAATAGATTCCCTTCAATTGCGGCCATCGCGCCATGAGTCCAGCAGGTGCCACCTCGCTGGCTCTTTACGCTGGTCACATAGCTTATTCCATTCACATTACGGAGGTCAAACGAGCTGGGAAGCGATTGTGGGCTCACTGTCGAAATGTGAACCACGAACCATATCATGCAACTGAGCATAATTTTTCGCATTGCAGATCCTCCCCAATGATGTGACTGCATAAAGTCACGATTGGTCAATATAGGCCTTCTGATCCAGAAGCTGATCAGCGGCCAGCTTACATTGGCTGAGCGGCCCGATAGTGAGAGCTGGCACACCGACGAATCATCATCGATTTTTCTCAGCCAGAATTTGATGGAGGTTCGTCATGAGCCAATGCTATGCGTAAGACGCCAGATATCCTCCACTTGAACAAGCGCTTTCGTTGCCGCGGTCAAGTTGACTGATGACTTCGCTATTGCGATAAAGCTGCTGTATGAGCAGAAGGCTCATGCTGATTGAGATGCTCGATCACTCGTTCAAAAGCGATCTTAAACCAGACCGTATATTGATCAGGTTTCTGCTGGATCGCTTGCCTTAATGAAGGCAAATCGATCCACTTGTAATCCTCGGCCTCTTCCGCGTTCAGATAAATTGGGCCATCGTAGCGCCCGATGAACACATGGTCAAATTCATGTTCGGTCAGCCCATGATCGAATTCCGCCTGATAGATGAAATGAAACGCATGCTGCAAATCGGTATCGAAGCCCATTTCCTCTTGAAGTCGCCGATGCGCCGCATCGATCAACTCTTCTCCTGGCCGCGGGTGGCTACAGGTAGCATTGGTCCAGAGGCAGCCAGAATGATACTTCTCGCAGGCGCGCTTCTGTAAAAGCATTTGGCCCTGGGAGTTAAATATAAAAATCGAAAACGCGCGATGCAATTTGGCTTCCTCATGCGCTTTCATCTTCTCTTCTATCCCGATTTCATGGTCATTCTCATCTACCAGGATCACATATTCATCCATATTGTGCCTTTTCTCTATCCATGTTCTATTGATTGCTCATCTATTCTGATGCCACATCAGACTATTCCGCTCATCACATCGTCTATGTCAAATGCCATCGAGCAAAAATTGGCTATGGAATTTGTTTTATCCCAAAGAGTTGCTGTTGCAAAATGTCAAAAACAGAGCCTATTATTATGCCTGTCTGCCAGCTTGCTGACAGCAGCGATATTAATAGAACGATTCTCAAATGTCATTACAACACAATGTCATTGCGAGCGAAGCGAAGCAGCCTCTTGATAGCTAACAGATTGCTTCATCGCTTCGCGCCTCGCAATGACAACATCCATTCGAATGTTAATTTGGAAACCCTCTCTTAGTTTGCTTGAATTTGTTTTTTCCCCAGAACCAAGTATGAAATGATTTTTGCACCCCGGTTCTTGTTAATCCCTTTGGCAGGATTCCGCCCACTTATTGGTCTGATGATATATCGCTCTCTTCAAAAAGTAGCTTTGTTCAATCAGCCCAGCTATGGCGAACAGGCGCGTTACGTTCGCACTGGGATGCACCTGAATGTTCATTAAAACAGATGCCGATCCGTGACGAAAGCATCTTCGGCTGGTTCAACCAAAATCGTCTTCTGCACGCCATCGATGCTGTCGAGAATTTTCTGGAGTTCGAGCATATTTTGGGATTGGCATAGACAATGGACATTGGGTCCAGCATCGATAGTAAAATAACAGGGAAGCCCAGCCTCCCGCAACTGCTGAACGGTCTTGATAATTTTCAGCGTCGTTGGTTGCCAGTAGAACAGAGCTGGCTGGGAGGTCATCATTACTGCATGCATATAGAGGCAGTTGGCCTCGGCCAATCGCCCGACCGCGTTGAAATTGTTTTCCAGGATCAACTTTCGGATCTGTTGCGCTTGTTGTTGGGATATCTGGATTCGAACGTCATTGAATGGGCTGGTCGTGGCCAGCCGATGTCCCTCGTCAGAAGTGATGGTTTTCCTGCCCACATCCACGATGGCGATGACTGCGTTCATATCGAAGCAGTTGGTTGGGCAAATTTGCTCGGCGTATGCGGTATCATGCGATTGGCCGCGATGGCAATAGACGAATCCACCATGGATCGATCTGGCAGCCGATCCGGAACCTAAGCGTGCGACGGTGGAGAGCTGTTCACGAGTGAATTCGAGCCCCAGCGCGCTGGCGGCCGCCAGGGCCAGCGCAGCAAAGGCCGAAGCAGATGACGCCAGCCCAGCCTGAGTTGGGAAATCGTTGCGACTGACCATCCGAAATCGGTCCGCTACCTGCGCCTGCCTCCGGAGATGGTCCACCACCCGAACGACGCGCTCCAGATGGCGTCCCGCAATCTCCTGACCTTCGACAACCACAGTATCCCGATCGAAATCAGAAGAAAACTCGATCGTGGTGTGAGTCTGGAGATGAATGCCGTTGGTGAGACCGTTTTTGGTCATGCTGACGGTATCGTTCAGAGGGATATTGAGCTGGGGATCGTGCTGTGAAGAACGGCCCCAGTATTTAATTAGTGCGATGTTGGAATGAGCGATCGCCGAAGCTTTCATGCTGTGCCCTTATTATACCCTGTCTCGTGTGGGCTTCTAATCGATTCACGAAGCCGCTGATGATTCAAAAAAATGGTCTGTCCCATGTCGAATTTCATGCGTCAGCAGGAGGCAATAGTACCCGCTTCAATCGATGGGGGTAAATTCACCGAACTGCTTAGAATAGATCTTGCACTGCCCGGCAGTTTTCCATCGGGCATTAAAATTATAATAGAATTCCAGAAACTCAGAATCGCCCCCGCCAATCGTGGTGATCAGGTAGCGATTGCGGAGCACTCCAATCGTTCGGGCGCGATTGGCAGGCACCGGGGAATCGCCGGCCGAGACATCCACAGGGATCCAACCGTAATTGGGCAAATAGACCTCTGCCCAGCGGTGCCAGACGTCATCGATCCCTTTATCCTGGCTTCTTACCACAATGGATCCCGCATAGCGCGCAGGCAAACCCGCAGCGCGACACATCGCAATAAAAATGAAGGTGTACTCGCTGCAAGAACCTGTGCCCCGTTTTAGCACGGTCGGGGCTGGATTCCACCCACCCAATGGCTTCAGGTTATATTCGATCTTGTCGCAAATATAATCGAAGATTCTCCTCACCATCCAATACGGATGCCTCTCCTTGCCAATTGCCTGTTTCACCGCCTCCTGAATGATTGGATGGTTGAGATCATATTTCATCCCATCAGAAAGGTATTTTGCAGTGATTTCTTTCGGAATTTCCTCCAATCTACCAACCCGCTCCGGGAAAATGACATACTCGGTATGATAGAGCCGCGCCGTCACTTTCATCTTCGGCTGGATCATGCTCCCTGGCCGAACGTTCTTGAATTGAAAATGGGCGAACTTCTGTCCCCAGCGGTCGGTCACAATCGCATGCGGCTGGGGTTCAAACTGAACGCTATCCAGCAGTTGTTGATTGGGCAGATCGATTGGGATCGCGAGGTAGCTATCCAATTGATCCACTGGATCTGGTCCATAGTTGCGAAAATCATGGATGGCCTCCCAGCGGTAGGTCTTGGGTTCCTTTTTAATGGTGAAATCAGGATCTGTGAGATCGAGCTGATATAGCTCGGCCTTCTGATAATCGCTACACCAGAGCGTCTTACCGTCCCAACAGACGCCATAAGGATACGGTCCTACTGATGGCAAAAAGGTGACCACCTGACCAGATGCCGGGTCTACTCGATAGAGCATATCATCGTTATTGTCCGCCACCCAGATATATTTGCCATCCCAGGCTAATCCCTTGGAGCTGTTGGAAGGAGCTGGGATATTCTCATGCATCATGCCGTCGATGCGATTGATTTTGAGCAGCTTTTTTTCTTTGTTGTCAACCAACCAGAGGAACTCGCCATCAAAGGTGAGGCCGATCGGATCCGGGGAGTTCGATTCGAGCAATTTTTCGGCGATCCCGGTCTGGATATTAATGCCATAGATCCATCCCTCTCCAGCATCGACACACCAGAGCCGCTCACCATCCCAGGCCAGTCCCCGAGGATCGAATCCCGGTGCTTTCACCTGCCGAAGCACTTGACCGCTGGCGGGATCGATCTGATAGAGCGAGTAGGTTCTTGCATCCGCCAGCCAGAGAAACCTGCCACCGTATGCCAATCCTGTTGGATGCTGCGCAGGCGTTTTGAAGGTCTTTTGCGCGTGGCCGATCACTGCAAGCGCACCAGTCATGGGGAAACAACAGAAGGCGATAAACAGAAACAACGATAGCCAAATCGCAACGCGATGATCATTCATTCCTTTTCCTCCCTCTCGTGGTTACATGATGACTCTATGAGCGAAAACGCCAACTTTTTTCTCATGCGGTCATTGCAAGCGCAGCGAAGCAATCGATTAAATTCTGGTGATTCAGAGAAATTGCTTCTCAGCCTGCCTGCAGATCAACACGGGTATTCGATCACTCTCGGTTCAAACACGAATGAAACGCTCAATCGATTTTTCATACTGGTTGCTCGCACCATGGTTAGCTGATTAGACTTTCACGTCCAGCAAGATCGTACGATCACCCATTTTACTTTTCGAAAATCAACGGCCTAGTATTCTGATCTTAACGCGCCGGAGCTTTTCATCGCTCCAGCAGAACAATTTATGGCTGTCATAATCTATTGAATCGAATCGTAAAAGTCAAGCACAAATTCCACGCAAATTTGCTCATGCCACAGAAGAGATTGGCCGAAGCATCCTTATGTTTGAACCTGCGACTGTTTTATCGCTATCGATCGGATTGATCTTTGGTTCAGATGGGGACTCTGGACCAGCCGGTTCGATCGATCATGTCGGGAAAGATTTGGTTGGAATCATTGGGCCTTGGCCCAATAAAAAAGACCTCGCTCCATCAATCGCGTTTGGATCGCGCCGCTGTCCAACAGTTGATTCAGATATTTGTTGACCTCGCTGATGGGGATGCCTAACATCTGCGAGAGATCTTCGGCGGTACCTGGCCGTCGCCGGATCATTTCGATAATAGCCGCTTCCAAATCATCCCTGTAAATCTGACTTTTTTGGTTCGATGGAAACCTGGCAATAATCTCCACAGGCCAATCCAATTGTTCTGCGATGGCCTGAAGTTGTTCGCGACTGGCTCCAGCGACCCAGCGTTCCGTCCCGGGCCGATCCAGCGAGTTCAATTGCACCAGATCTGGCTTGATCTGATGGATCGCCTGTTTGAGCTTTTGAATATGATCCGCGTGGTCATTCACTCCAGGAACAATGAAGATTTCGAGCCACATTAAGCCGGTCTGGATTTTTTTGAGCTCTGCCAGGCCAGAGATCATTTGATCCGCGGTAATCAGGCGATGGGGACGGTTGATGCGCTTCATGGTGAGGTAATCAGCAGCATCGAGCGATGGCAGGATCAAATCAATAGCGGCGACCTCCTGCCTCAGAGCTGATTGATAGAACAACGTGCCGTTGGTCAACAGCGCGATTTTATATTGGCCGAAATGCTGCTTCAAAAATGCGACCACCTGTCCCAGGCCACTATGCAGGGTCGGTTCTCCCGCTCCAGAAAAAGTGACGAAATCGAGCATCGGCCCTCGGGCGAGAAAATCGGTCAATTCTGAAATCACCTCGCTCGTGGGCACATATTCTGCCCGCTCGACTGTCAAGTGGGTCGTTTTGCCACATTCGCAGTAGATGCAATTGAGCGAGCACGTTTTGTGCGGCACCAAATCCACTCCCAAAGATCGGCCCAGTCGCCGGGATGGGACTGGTCCAAATAAATAGCGATAGCCCATAAATTTGCTTGTATTTTTCCTCTGGTTTGCTTATTTTCTGGCTCTCACAGCGACATCAATATACGAAAAAATTATGCGAGTTTCAAGGGATTATATTGATGGGCACATTCATCGGACAAAATGGTTCGGCCTGTCGATTTGCGATCGCTGCTTTAATTATTTTTGTTGCATAATATCATAAACGTTCTGTATTGTCGTGCCTGTGAATGGAATACCTGATGAGATTGCTATCCACTTGCTGGAGGCCTGGAATGGCATTGCTTGCCTGAATTCGATTTTTGCTATGGAATTAGGCATGGCTCTTTGATCCTTTGCTCAAAGATAACATGTTTCGGAAACCAGTGATGCGCAGATAAAAAGAACCATTGAAAATGCTGAGGAGGCGAATTTATGATTACCAGAGAAGATTACGAGCGAGCGCGCTTAAGGACATTGGATTATTTTCGCAAAGCTGGCATTGTATTGACGTCAGCCGAGCAACAGGCCATTGAGGTGGCTGACTTCGGCTTAAATGAATTGGAGAGCACCGGATTAGAAATCATCACTTATGTGAATACTGATCGGGTTTGCGCAAAGGAGCTGGTTTTATTTCCTGGGCAGACGTGTCCCGAGCATCGCCATCCCCCAGTGGCGGGAGAGCCGGGCAAGGAGGAGACGTTCCGCTGTCGTTGGGGCGAGGTTTATCTCTATGTGCCAGGCGAGCCAACCCCCAATCCCAAAGCCAGACCCCCGAGAGGCAGGGAGAAGTGGTATACCGTCTGGCATGAGATCGTTCTGAAGCCTGGAGACCAATATACGCTAAAACCAGATACGTTACATTGGTTTCAGGCTGGGAAGGACGGGGCGATCGTGTCGGAATTTTCGACCAGAAGTCGCGATGAGAGCGATATATTTACTGATCCTGAGATTGCAAGGGCGCCGGTTGTCAGTGATCAGTGATCAGTAATCAGTAATAAGTGATCAGTGATGAAGGTTGGCGATGGCGGTGGGAAAAATTTCTTGACTTTTAGCTGAATAATTTATATTTTAGCTCGCTGAATTTTGAAATGTGGCAAGAAAATTTGATAAGCGCTTTTTGAACTTTCATGTCGCGTGATCAGGTTGGCGAGATCAGGCGAAACATATAGCCGGCTGTTCGGAAGCGATTTTGATCCTATTAAGCGGGTTGCCCGAAAGCGTGAAGCAGAAGAAGCTGAAAACCCAATATATTTGCCAGAGCTGTGGTTTTACCTCGCCGCGCTGGGTGGGCAGGTGCTCCGAGTGCGGTGCCTGGAATAGCATGGTCGAAGAAGCCGTCGCGCCCAAGGCCGATACTGCTTCTGCTCGCACCCCTCCAGCGGTTCCTGCAGTGCCGTTAGCTAAGATTCAGTACCAGCAGGAGCCCCGCATCCGTTGTCACAGCGAGGAATTTAATCGCGTATTGGGTGGCGGCATTGTCCCAGGGTCTCTGGTGCTCATTGGCGGGGATCCTGGCATTGGCAAATCCACATTGATGCTCCAGGAAGCTGCGCGACTGGCAGGCGACAATTTTAAAGTGCTCTATGTTTCGGGTGAGGAATCGTTAACACAGATCAAAATGCGCGCAGAGCGGCTGCGACTGAGCAGCGAGCATTTGTTTGTGCTGACAGAGAACGATCTGGAGAGCATATTCCATGAAGTCGATCAGATCAAGCCGCAATTGATCGTGATCGATTCCATTCAGACCATCTATCGGTCCGAGCTGGAGAGCTCGCCAGGCAGTATCAGCCAGGTGCGCGAATGCGCCCAGCAATTGCTACGGTTGTCCAAAGCGCAAGGCATCCCGGTGTTTTTGGTCGGCCATGTGACAAAAGATGGTTTTATCGCTGGGCCGAAGGTCCTGGAACACACGGTAGATACGCTCTTGTTCATTGAGGGAGACAAGGACCATTTTTTTCGCATTCTCCGAGCGGTGAAAAATCGTTTCGGCTCGACCAATGAGATCGGTGTGTTCGCGATGACCGAGCAGGGACTGGAGGAGGTGCCCAATCCTTCGGAAATATTCCTGTCTCAGCGGGCCGCTGATAGTTCTGGTTCATCGGTCATTTGCGTTATGGAAGGCTCTCGGCCAATTCTATTGGAGGTGCAAGCGCTGGTCAGCCCTTCGAACTATGGCCTGCCGCAGCGGAGCGCCACCGGCATCGATCCCAAACGATTGTCCATGTTGCTGGCCGTGCTGGAAAAACGTGTCGGAATCCGTATTGGTACCTTCGATGTATTCGTCAATGCCGTGGGAGGCGTTCGCATCGATGAAACTGCGGCGGATTTGGGGATTGCGATGGCCATCGCCTCTAGCTTGAAGAACAACCTCATTCCTCCCGATGTGGTTTTGATCGGCGAGATCGGTTTGGCCGGGGAAATTCGACCCGTGCCCCAAATCGAGCGCCGCATTACCGAAGCGGAGAAGCTGGGATTCAAGCAACTGATCGTTCCATCCGCCAATATGAAATCGCTCAAGCAGAAGGGACGCATTCAACTTCACCCAGTCGAAAGGTTGTCTCAGGCTGTGGGCAAATTGATCGGTTAACTGCTGCTCAAGATTCGTTCGATCAACCATTTTTAAATTTGAATTATAACCTAAATTTCTAAAATGAACCCTGGCAATGAAATGTAAAAGCCCTGTGCCCACCAAACACACGGAATGACGCGAAAAAAGAAAAATGCTTTTAATGTATTTCCCTGTGTTCGATGGGTATTTTAAAAATTAAATCTTCATTTTAGAATTTCAGGTAATAAAAATTTCTTGGGGCAACAGAATTGGAACTGGCACAGAAATGAAGTTCCGAAAAGCTTCCTTCCGTGTGAGTTCTATTTCCGTGTCCAAAAATTCTGAGTCCTTTCGTTTCTGAGATAAAAAACAATGTTTCTAAAATAAACCAAGACTGAGTAAAGATGTTTTGCCCACGAAACACACGGAAGGACGCGAAAAAAGAAAATGGAAGAGTTCTTTCAATATATTTTCGTGTGTTCGATGGGCGTTTTAAAGATCAAGTTTTCATTTTAGAATTTTAGGTTATAACCTAAAATTCCCTGAAGTTTGGACATTATATAGCAAAAAAAAATCGTCAAGATCAGGATAACTTGCTAAGAATCAGCATACAGCATGGCGGCCAAGATATTG
>FWPV01000514.1_pt1 | contig 121678 bp, 99 predicted proteins | sample 2228371 | NCBI WGS metagenome assembly FWPV01 (sample SAMEA103939776, study PRJEB20133) | metagenome | reverse complement strand
TGACCCGTGTAGAAGGGATGGCATTTGCTGCAGACCTCGACGCGCAGCTCGGGCCTCGTCGAGCGCGTGCGGAAGGTCTCGCCGCAGGCGCACACGGCAACGGCGTCCATGTACTCCGGATGTATGCCCTTCTTCATCTCCCACACCGCCGCCTCTAGGCGCGCGCTGTTGACTCCTACCACGCCCTGGGCCCGCGCCTGCTGCAGGACGTAATCCCGCTTGAGGTCCCCGGCCCCCGGTCCGTAGATCTGCTCGGCGGCTCTGACCAGCGCCAGCAGCAGCTCCCGCAGCCGCTGGTCCTTCAGCCGCTGGAGGTACTGCGCGGCCAGCGCGCAGAGGAACCCCACCAGCAGCGTACTCACTCCCGGCAGCATGACCGCCTGCAGGAACCATTCTAGCTTGTGCATCTCTCTTACCTCTTTCTTACGGAATAGACGCCGGACGCAGGATGTAGGAGGCGGGCCGGAGGGGCCGCACCAGGCGTTCGCACCGAGTCCTGCCCAGGCGGAATGAACCCTCTTATATGCGCCGCCTGGGTACCGCGCGTCCGGTAGGGGCGGCAACTCGTTGCCGCCCGGAGGTGGTTGCCCGGGTGGTCCTCCCCCGGAGGGGCCGAAGGCGAGGACGACCGCCGTCCGCGGTGGACGCCCGCAAGCATCCGGCCCGTCGCTGTCTCCCCTCTCACCGCCCCGGCCGCCTTCCCGGCCAACTCGCCACCGCCCGCACCTCTTGCTTCCCCCGCTCCGGCAAGGAGAACGGGTCAGGGGGTGAGGCCTCTACTCCCCTCTCCCGCGAGGGAGAAGACGCCACAGGGGCGAGACCTCTCACCGCCGCCACCATCCTCCCCATCTCCCACATTACGTAGATCACCACCAGCGCCGCTCCCGTCCGCAGCAGCCAGCCCCAGCCCGGCGGCTCTCCCGGCCCGGCCAGTTGCCCTAGCCCGAGCAGGCCCATCCCGATCTCCGCGGGCGCAAAGCCCCCGCGCCGGGCCAGGTGTAGCCCTCCCAGCCCAGCTGCGATTAGCACCGCCAGATTGACCGCCGTTGCCATTGCTGTCAGGAATTCCATCATTGATCACCCTGCCTGCCGCTTTAGAATCGTCGCGCGACTGGTCGCCTCCCCCTCTCTCGCAGGAAAAGGGGGGCAGGGCGGTGAGGCATCCGCCTTCTCCCTTGTGCAGCAGCCAAGTCATGTCGGCGGCCCCAGCCTCTCCCACTCCTCCTCAAACGCCCGCTCGATCCGCCGCTTGAGCGTGCGCAGGATCATAGTTCCGGCCAGCGCGGCGAGGAAGGCGGTGGTGAAAGAGTGGTCCGCAATCTCGGCGGTGACCACGCAGGTCGCCAGGTTCCCCAGGAAGCCCAACTCCAGGCGGTTTCCCCGCAGCCGGGGCAGCACCAGTCGTCCCCCTTCCAAAGCGCAGTTGACCACCGCCCCCAGCGCTCCAGCCAGCGCATAGCGCAAGACAGCCGCCTCCGGCCCCTGCAGCCAGTTGAGCATGTCTTGGCCGTTCACAATCTCCTCCGGCGGTCCCGCTCTGGGGAGGGGCCGCATACCATCCCAGACTACATATTCGCCTTGCCGCGCTCCCCTTGTCGCTGCGCCGGCGGCACCGACCCTGCGCCCGCGTGGGGTGGCGGGCTATGTTCCCCCCTCCCTTTCAAGGGAGGGGGGCAGGGGGGTGAGTCCCTCCCTACCCTATCCCCTTCCTCTCCCACTCCACCACCGCATCTGCCGTCTCCTCCCCCTCGTTGGTGACCAGCAGCCGGAAGCCGTCGCCCCGCCAGGCCTCCTCGACTGCGAGCGAGAACCCCTCGCTCACGCTCATACTGATCGCCCCTGGCACAGCGAGCGCCGCATGACTGACCTCGACCGCCACCGTCTCCTCCGGCGCCACGTCGAGGAGCTCCTCGGTGCCACTGAGCGTCCGGCTCCGCAGGAGGAAGACCCCCCGGTCCACGCCCCGTGCCTGGTTGTTGACCGCCAGCACCGCCCCTTCGGCGTCCAGCGTCACGGTTCCCAGATACAGCCCTCCGGCCGGTCCCACCGGCCCGGTCTGCGCGGCGAAAGCAACCATACCCTCCGGGGCGGTCTGTTCCGTCGGCACAGCGAAGACGTAATTGACCGCTTCCTCGGTCAGGCCGCTGATCGCCTGATCCGTCTCGGTGAGGCCACAGGCGCCGTCCAGGATTCCCCAACCCGCGCCCACCGTCTTGTCCTCGCCGATCAGCCAGCCCGCGTAGACCCCGGCGGCCAACAACCGTCGGACCAGGTTGCCCAGCACCCGGTCCACGACCCGGGCGGTTCTGTCCACATGCTGCGGCTCGATGAAGTCATCGGTGACCATCTCCATCCACAGGCCATAGTTCTCGCTCTGCGTCGGCATCTCTTACCTCCGGTGTTGGGGTGCGGCCCTGTACCGCGCCTCCGGTAGGGACGGCAACTTGTTGCCGCCCGGTGCTGGTTGTTGTGGTAGCTCCCCCCGGAGGAGCCGCCCGAGCCATCGGTGGCGAGTCCGGCTCCAGACTGCGCACAGGGGAGACCTCCACCCTCATCGTCTCGCTCGGGCCCGGGCTCCTGACAGCCGCTGGACGTCCGCCACTCGTACGGCCCCTCCAGCGACCCGTACTTCAGACCGCGACGTACCTCTCCTCCCCATACCTCCCCCGCCCATACCACCCATACCGCCGGACCTCGCCCGTGGCCGCCTCGTAGACGGCCGCCACCGTGGTCCTGCTGCTGCCCAGCGCTTCGGCCCCCACGACCCTCTCCGCCACGGTAGCCGCGCCGCTCTGCCCCGGTCTCACTCTCCGGTCAATCTCCTCCCGTACCTCCGCGATCAGATGGTCCATGCACTCGCCTCCTGCCCAAGCGCCTCGCGCCCCTCCGGCCCCCACGCACCACTCACCACTATGCCTCTCCCACCCACTTGCCCTTTACCCAGGTCACCGCTGCCCGCCTCGGGTGCCTCTCCACGCGGTGCTCCAGGGCCACGATCCGATACGCCTGCCCTCCCGCGCCGATCTGCTCGGCCCCGTGCACCCGCAGCACCTGCCCGATCCTCATCCCCGGCTCCAGCGGCGTGACCAGCGTCAGGTACTCCGGCCGCCCGCTGCGCTGCCGGTAGATCTCCGCGGCCAGCCGGTTGGCCTCCGCCTGGGTGGTATAGCCCCGCAGCGCGGCGACTTCCATCTTCCGCCAGCCCACGAAGCGGTCGCTGCTGGGGTCATACAGCGAGGCCGGGTCCCAGACCACCGAGCGGAGGGGCCGGCCGTCGCGCCCTACGCCGCATACCGCCACGTAGTTCACGTACTCTCGCTCGCTCAGGCTCAGCCGCGGCCGCGCCATGGCCAGCACCTCTCCTCCACTCCCCCCTCTCTCCCCGAGAGAGGGGGGCAGGGGGGGTGAGTCCTCCCCTCCCCCTCCCGCCCTGGTCCATAGCTCCCAACTCACCTCGCTCGGGCACGCCCCGCTCAGACTCCCGTCGTGCCGGGCCACGTCCTCGGCCGAGCGCAGCCCCCGGCAGTGCGGGCAGGCCTTGGTGTAGTTTCCTTCCGCGTCCACGAACAGCGCCGCGCCGTAGTCGAACTGCGCCACCTGCTGGAGGAACTCCAGCCAGCTTCGCCCCGGCTCCGGCAGCCATAGCGGCGCCTCCGGCTCCCCCAGCGACAGGCAGACCCCGGTGTCCTCCAAGTTCTGCTGCGCCCGGGGAATCCCGCACCGATCCAGCGCCCAGCGGAAGACCTCGACTACCGGCCAGCCGTCAAACACCGGCACCCGCCCGTCGGCCTTCTCATCCCGCAAGCGCAGCAGCCCGTCCAGGACCGCCACCTCCAGGTCCGCTTCTCCGCCGCCTATCACCTCCGGCGGCGGCTCCACCGTGTACCCCTCCGCGGCAGCCGTGTACGTCTCGCTCTCGTCGTCCAAGCGCCAGCCCAGTTCTATCGCCACCCGCTGGTACCCGCGCAGCTCCCGCCGCTGCCCCAGTTGATTGTCCAACGCCAGGGAGTAGCGCACGGTGGGCAGCCGGTCCGAGTGGCTGCCCTCAATCCGCCGTACCTGCTCGGAGATGTCCTGCTCCGCGGGAGGCTCCGGCGTCTCCACCTCGGCGTACTGCCCCATGTGCACCGCGTACAGCTGCGGCGAGACGGAGGTAGAAAAGTCCACCTTCTCGCCCGTCTCCGGATCGATCCCCACTTCCTGCTGCGTCCAGACGTGCGGCTGAATCACCGCCCGCCACGCCCGCTGCGTCGCTGCAAGGTCCCCGCGCAGCGCCGAACTGTCTGCCACCGTCGCCGCCGCGAGCAGGCTGCCGCCGTCGCTCAGCACCGGCTGCTGGCGCGCCGTGACAAACCGCAACCCGGCCGACAGCCGCGTCTCGTACCCCGTCTCGATCGCCGGACTGTCCAGCGTGGCTGTCGGCATCTTGATCGGCAAGAAGGAGAACATGTACTGCCCGGCGTTGTGCCAGATAGACCACAGCCCTGACTTGACCCGGATCGGCCCCTCCGGGGCCCGGTAGACCCAGACGTCCTCCGCAAAACCGTCGGTGGAGAGCACCAGCCGCCCGCGCCAGACCGCCAGCCACAAGATCAGTCGCTGCCCGCTGCCGTAGCCGCTCAGACTGGGCACCCGCACTGACCGCTCGGTATCCGGCACCTTCCACCACTTACCTCCTACCCGCCGCATCAGGTACATCGGCGCCCCGTAGGGCAGGCACAGCACCCACTCCTCGCTCGCGGTGACCCCAAAGTGGATCTCCGTATACGGCGAGACCTGGTCCCAGTTGAAATCCTCCGGCGGGTGCGTCCGGTACAGGGACATGGCCAGGACGGGGTCGGGCGGCAGCGTGAAGTTGCTGACCGCGCCGATGACCTCATTACCCACGCCACGGCACTGGAAGAGGTTCATCTCCCCGCCCAGGCCGTGCCGGGGCAGGCTGACCCAGTCCCCTCCGTACGTGGTGAAATGCCCCAGGCCGATCTGCTGGGTGATGTCCAGGAAAGGCCGGGCCACCACGCAGTTCAGGCCCCGTTGCTCCACAAGCATGGCGGAGGGCACCTGCAGGTCGTTCCTCCCCGGTGGCGGCAGGCCCAGGGCCGCAAAGTCCACCGGGCTGACGGACACCTGCCCCCGGCGCACCAGGTCGGCGAGCAGGTCCTGCTGCCCGAAACCGTCGTACTTGACCCGAGCATGGACGCCGGGCTCCGCCAGCCTGACGCGGGCGACGGGATAGAGTCGCTTAGCCATAGATGTCTCCCTACGAGAGTAGGCTCTTCCGCACAGCGCAGACTGGTGCCGCGCCTCCGGTAGGGGCGGCAACTTGTTGCCGCCCGGTGGTGGTTGCCGGGGTGGCCTCCCCCTGGGGGGCCGGCCGAGCCGTCCCCGACGAGCCCGGCCCCAGCGGGCGCGTGCGACCCCGCCGGCCCCTCCGATACCCAATGGTGCTCGCCGGAGTGGCGTTGTAGGGCACGGGCTTGTGCCGTGCCCTCCGCCTCCCCCCTCCTGCCAGGAGATGGGGCACAAGGGTGAGGCTTTTGAACCTCCTCCCCTTCCTCAGCGTCTCCCAAACAGGATCGGGGCGACCCAAGTCGCCCCGAAGAGGAGGAATCCGTATGCCGAAAACCCGCTTTGAGGTTACCTGCCCCGGTGCCCGCCAGGTCTTTCTCGCCGGCGATTTCAACACCTGGAGCCCCGAGGCCCAGCGCATGAAGCGCGTGAAGAAAGGACAGGACGTCTTTGTCGCTCTGGTGGACTTACTGCCGGGCCGCTACGAGTACAAGTACGTGGTGGACGGCGAGTGGTGGTGCTGCCCCACGGCGCCTCGCATTCCCAACGACTGCGGCACGGAGAACCACGTTATCGAAGTCGCAGCCTAGCCGCTGCGTCGGTCCGTAGAGCCCAGCCTCCGTACGGCGCCGTCCAACTCCCCCTCTCCCGCAGGGAGAGCAGGCCAGGAGGTGAGGTCTCCCTACACTTCCCCTTCCCTCTCCCAGGTCCATCCGTCGTCCTTGCTAACATAGATGACCACCGCCGGGGACTGGGGGACGCCGACTACCAGGCGTGAGCCCTGGGTCTCCATCTTGACGAAAGCCACGCGCTCGGCGTCGGACTCGGCGATCTCGTTCTGGATACGCCCCCCACGGTACTTGAGCCAGGTCCGCCCGCCATCGGCGCTCCGCCGGATCAGCTGCCACCCGCCCCAGTACCCTACCAGGTAGAGAATCCCGTTGTGGTGGCAGGCCATCGGAAACTGCAGGGCATTGGCCATCTCACAACTCCTCCCACGTTCTCCCGTCGTCTACCGAGTGCGCCACGACCGTGTAGCCCTCCCCCGTCTGCCGCACCAGGATCATCCGCCCCCGCTCGTCTTTGGCCGCCCAGGGATAGTCGTCCTCCCCGCCCTGGGTGATCAGCCGCGGCGGGTCCCAGGGCAGGCCCAGCGACCGCCGCCGACGCATCTCGATACTCCCCTCCCGCACCCGGAAGAGAAAAAGCTCCCCTACTCCGTCCTCCAGGATATGCGGCCGGCTCCCCGGCGGCAGCAGCTGCAGGGCCATGAACTCCGCCGCCAGGCCCCGCACGACCGGCCCCCGCGGCGTCGCCAGGTAGGGCACGTCGGCGGTCACTACGCACCGGCAGCCCGGCGCGCTCTCCGGCTCTACCAAACGGATGTCGCGCACCGCTTTGTACAGCCCCATCGTCGGGTACGGGCTGCTCAGCGTCTCCGCCCGCAGCTTCACCGCCGCCGAGAGCGCGATCACCTCGCCCAGCGGGCGCAGTTCCGTCGGCCCCTGCGTCCCCCTCGGCACCCGCACCGGCAGGGTCTCCACCTCCCCGTCCTCCCGCTCGCAGTCCACTTCCAGCGTAAAGTCCTGCGGCGCTATCCATTCCGGCGGGAAGGCCAGTTTCAGCTGCGCCAGGCCCAACGGCCGGCCCATCATCTCGCCCAGCCGGGGCAGGTCCCACCCGGGCCGGTACGGCGGCACCCGATCCCCGTCCCAGGTCCCCAGGCCCTGCCCGTCCAGGATCTCGTGCGGATGCCGCGCCCACCAGCGGGGCGCGTTAGTGTTCATCCCCGGCCCGTCTCCCCGTAGGTACTCGTCCGTTTCCTCGTATAGGTCCGGCCGCCAGTGGTAGCGCACCCGGTTGGTAAAGCCGCCGGTCGGGGTCAGCGCCACCGCCCGGTGCTCCCAGCGCTGGTTCGGCCGCGCCGGCAGGCTCACGCTGCGGCCATAGGTCCGCCCCTCCGTAGCCCGAGGCGTGCCCCAGGCACGGGCGCACTCCCGGCAGTACCCCCGGGGCACATCCCCCAGGTTCCACCGCGCCACCGGCCCGCCGCAATAGGGACAGAGCCAGTCCGTCCAGGCGGAGTAGACGGCCGCGGAGAGCGGAGTCGCCCCCCCCGGCAGCCGCCCGCCAGTGGCCAGCTCCGCGGCGCTCCCCAACCGCCCTCGAGTTGGCAGCCGTAGCGGCATCAGATCAACACCATCTTGTAGGTCGCCGCATACGTCTCGCTGCCCTCGTAGGTAGCCTCAATCGCGTAGGTGGCGACCACGTCTTCGTCCGTCCCCACCGACTCCGCCTGCGCATACAGCCGCAGCCGTCCCCCTGTCATCCGTCCCTCCTCGTCGGCAACCACCTCGTCCAGATACTGGTTCTCCCCCAGCAGCCCCAGCAGGCGACCCGCCGGCGCCTCCTCCCAGACCGCCCGGGGTGTCTCTCGAGTGAAGCGCCACACCTCCCCCGCTTGCCGACCCCCGTAGGGCTCCCCTCCCGTCACCACGTAGGTCATCTCATAAATGCCCTCGGCGCAAGCGTCGGCGACGGCCTGGTCCCAGGCATACGCGTAAGAGCCGTCGCCCTTGTCGGCCAGCGCCTGCTGGTGCTCCGGCCCCAGGCTTTCCCAGCCGCTGACCGTGTCCCATTTTCCGGCAACGAAGTCATACCACTTGTCGTCGGAGGCCCGGCGGATGGCGACCAGGCAACTGAGCCCGGTCACCGGGTTGTTCTCTGGCGCGTTATCGTCAACCACCCGCAGGACCAGCGGGACGGTTGCCCCCGATATGGCCGTGTTCATCATTCCCTCCTACTCCCCCGGCACAATCCTTACCTCAGTAGCCGGCAGCTCCCCGCCGACCAGCACCACCACCGCCTGCAGGCCACAGCGGTGCTTGCCCAGCACCGTCTCCAGTTCGCGCCGACAGGCCTCCACTCGCGCCTGCACCGCCGCGCGCTTGGCCGCCTCCGCCTCCGCCTCCGTCAACTCAGCTCGCCTGGTTGCCACCTTGACCTCCTCACGCGTTCGTGCTGTCCGTCACCAGCCCCAGCGTCGCCAGCGCCGTGAGCAGCGAGGCCAGGGCCGCATTCCCGCCCCGGCTGCCCGTCACCGTCGGCTTGGCCACCGGGGCCGTGTTGTAAAAGCCTACCAGCGTCCCCCGATGCGCCAGATCCTTGGCGATGGCCAGGCTCCCTCCCGCCGTCATCCCGTCCGTGGTCGTACCCAGCAGCAGGTTCCCGGCCAGGTGATTGATGGCCGTGCCATCTATGTACAGGTTCCAGCGATTGGTGTCGGCGGCGAGGCGCGAGCGAATCCCGTAGGCATAGGTCGGCCCCGTGACCGGCTCGACGATCAGGCCGTAGTAGTACGTGTTGGTTCCGCCCGCCGCGAAGTAGGGCATGGCTACCCGGATCCCGTAGGTAGTGCCGACCGTGCCGGTGCCGTTGTTGCCTACGTCCACATGCAGACCGGTGAGCGCAGTGGCGCTGCCCGTGGCGCTGTTGGCATAGCAGGCCGACCGTATCCCGTAGGCATTGTGCCCGGTGTAGCCGTTCTGGTAGAGATTGGCGTACCCGGTGATCCCGGAAACAGTCCGGTTGTTGGCTTCGGGGGTCATGCGCTGGCTGAAGTAGAGCGCATCCACGCTGGCCGTGGCCGTGAGGTCATAGACGTAGACCCGGCGCGTTGCGGAAGGCGCAGCCCCGATGCCGATCCGGGCAAACTGCGGCGTGCTGGTGGTTTGGATATCCTGCGCCGTGTCCAGAGCGCCGTCGCTCACCTTCAGGTTGGCGGTGTAGTCGAGGCTCAGCGTCCGGTCCTGGGACAGATCGCCGCCCCCGACCAGCGGCGTGGTGGTATCCACCTGGCGCGTCGGAGCCACCACCGAGGGCAGCGCCGCCCAGCCGAAAGCGCTCTCCCCGGTGGCCGTCAGCACCTCCCCCGGCGTCAGGCCGGAGACGGTGTGATCCTGCGCAGAGGTCAGCGCGTGTTCCCGATTGTGACGCAGACGAATCTCAGGCATAGCAAGCGCTCCTCGGGCCCGTGTTCACGCCGCCCTCCGGTAGGGGCGGCAACTTGTTGCCGCCCGGTGGTGGTTGTGGTGGTGGGAAGAAGGTGTCAGACACCAATTTCCGCCGCGGAAAATGGTGTCTGACACTTGTTTCCCGACGGGGGAGGGAAGAACGGCGCTGCTCTCGCCCTCATCTCCACAAACGGCTGATGCTTCCCCCACTCCAGCCCCACGCGCGCCGCTTCCGGATGGCGGCGGTCAATCCGTTGCCCACCCGCCAGCACCACGTTGTACTTGATCTTCCCTCCCAGTAGGATCTTCTTCTCCGGGTAGTACCCTGCCGCCCGGTAGTAGCTGGGCTGATCGTCCCATCCGCTGAACGACTGCCGTCGCAGGTGGAAGTCCGGGTCCTCCACTCCATGGTCGGTCTCCAGGCGGTAGCTCTTCAGCTGCGGCCCCTCTCTCAGCAGCTGCACCGGGTCCGCCACATACTTCCATTTGGGCAGTGCCTGCCGCGTCACCCAGCCACCATAGGGAACCTCCTCGGTCACATACCGCGCCTCGGTCTCGTTGTCCACTACCCAGATGCTCTCCGGCAGGTACTGGAAGTTGCGGTGCCCCCAGGTCCCGCGCCGCCAGGCCTCCGGTTTGAATTCGTCCATCCACCCGGCATAGGCCCGCGCTCCCAGCACTACGTCAGAGTACGGCATCCCGAAAATAGGCATCGAGCCCCAGGTCGGGTCCATGAGGAACAAATTCCCGCCCAAGCCCTGCTCAGGTATCTCCACGCTCCAGAAGCCGTCCTTCCCCGTCGTAGCCGCCGTCCCCATCAGCTCCCCGCTCTCCAGGCTGATGATGACTATCTCTACGCCCCGCGCCGGTGCCCCCGACCACAGGTATACCCGCCCGCAGGCGACGCTCCCATCTTCGGGGTACTGCTCCAGGCTGCCCAGGTCCACCTCAACCGTCCGCCCCTCGCACACCCGCACTCGCCGCCGCTGTCCGCCGTAGCGCGGGTCCCACTCCCCGGAGGGCACGCGCTTGAACTGCGCCAGGCTCAGCCAGCCCTCCGGCAACTCCTCCAGTTCCAACACGCCGCTTTCCGGGACTAGGTGCATCTGCCCCGCATCCTCCATGATCCCCGCCCGTACCGTCGCTCCGGGTGTGGCGGTGATCCGCACCCGGGCGCTGTCCAGATTGAGAATCGCCTCCCTCCCCTCCACCACCCGCTTCTTGCGGCCCCGGAAGGCCACCTCTGCCTGCCGGACGTACCGCCGCAAGGGCTGAGCCGCCGTCTCCTCCGTATCGTCACGACGATCTTGCCGGCGTTGGTAGGGCGCGCCGTGTCCCCGGGGTGCCAGGAACTCCCACGACCCATCCAGACCGGTCACGACCTCCGCCGTCACCTGCGGTCCCGAGACGTAGGTCCCCAGCAGATCCGACCACTCCAGAAGGTTGTACTCCTCGCTGTCCCAGAAGCGCACCAGGCCGTCCTCGGCGGTCTGCAGCGTCACCTCCAGGCTCACCGGTTGGTTCGCCACCGGCTCGCCCTGCCGGTAGATCCGCCCGCCCAGGCGGTAGCCCATGACGAAGGTCTCGCTGAAGGGCGCCTCCCGGAACCGCGCCGGCTGGATACGCCGCCCCCAATAGGGGTCATCCACCATCACCGCATACCGCCCCACCCCGTGCCCCTCCTGTTGCTCTTCCACCAGAAAGACGTCCACATAGGACAGGCGTTGGTCGAGGTGGCGCACCACATAAATGTCGGCCCGGATCAGGCCCTGGACGGTGCCAAACTCCGCAATCCCGCTCTCAGCGATGGCCTTCTGGATCACCCGCCCCTGGGCCGGTCCCAGTTGGATAAACTCTCCCAGTCCCTGGCTCATCGTCGTGGTCTGTCCGCTCTCTCCTCGGCCCCGGGCTTGTGTTGCACCGCGCCGGTGGTAGCCGAAAAGGTCTCAGACACCCTTCTCGGCCGCGGAAAATGGTGTCTGACAGTTGTTCCCCGATTCTCCTCGCGCAACCGCGCGACACATGCTACCGGGCCCACTCGATCCGCCGCCGTCTCTCCTTCCGCGCTTCCTGCATGCTATCGGCCAGGCCCGCCGCCGTTCCGGGCGCGACCGGCGGCCTCCGCTCCCGGTCGTGGCAGGCACCGGGCGCCGAGCGGAGGCTTCTCTCCTCGTCGTCCGCCCGGTCAGCCCCCACTGGCCCCGGCTTGCACGGGGCGGGCCCGGCGCACTCCGCTGCCTCCTGCGAGTCGTCGCTCCCGGACGCCCGTGCCGGGGGGCCTCCGCGGTAGGCGCTCGCGTGGGCGTACGGTACCCGCTTCTCCTCGCCCCTCACGGAAGCTGAGAAGAACGGCGCGGCGGCCCCCTGCTCTGCCCGTCTGTCGGTGGCAGCGACCGCCGCCGTAGACGTCTCTTCCTCGCTCTCTTCCGCCAGGCCCGGAGAGCCAGGGGAAAAGCCCTTCTTCTTCTCTCCTCCCGCCATCCGGAAGGTTGCAGGGGACGGAATCCTCTCTTTCCCCTGTTTCGCCCGGGAGCGACGGCCCCCGGTCGCGGCCTCCCGCCTGCGTTCCAGCTCCGCCTGCTTGCCGAAGTCCCGCCCCTCGCGCAGCACCTCCCCGGCGGCCACCTCCGGCTCGGGCCGATCCTGTGGAGGGTCGGCCTCCGTCTCGTCCAACAGCGTCCAGGTCTCTTCCCACTCCCACTGGGCCTCCCAGGTCTTTCCGCGGACAGAGGCGCGTCCTCGGTTGGTGCCGGCAAGTCTCATGGCTGCTCCGGTCCCGGCCGGGCTGTAGGGCGCGAGCGCCGTACCGCGCCGGTCGGGTAGGGGCGGCAACTGGTTGCCGCCCGGAGGTGGTTGTCGGGGTGGCCTCCGCCTGGAGGGGCCGGCCAAGCCGGGCTTGTGGAGCAAGCACGGGGAGCCCGGCCCCAACCTCGACGACTATCTTGCAGCGCTCCCGTTGTCGTCCTGTCCGGGGCCGGACTCCTGGCCCAGACACAACCTAAGCCTCTCGTGCGGCCCCTCCCTCACACCGGTCCGCTCCCCCCGCTCCTGCAGGGAGAGAGGGGCAGGGGGGGTGAGGCAACCCGGGCCGGATACCTCCCCCGCCTGCCGCCGGTTCGTGTTGGACCCCTCCATGACTCGCCGCCTGCCACTATCCCAGCACCACCGGCGGCGTGGTTCCGTCGGCGCTGCCCAGGGCCAGGAACTGCACCTCCTCCACGATCCGCTGCTCGTGCGAGCCGGGCAGGCCCAGCTCATCGGCCGTGTGCAGCAGGCGCGGCAGGCTGATCTCCGCGACCGCCGCTCCCCGCGCCAGAGTCAAGGTCAGCGCCGCCTCGGTCCCGGCCAGGAAGTCGGCGTAGACCGCGCTGTCCACGAAATCGCGGCTCAGGCTGCCCCAGGCGCGTAAGCCCGCCAGGTTGTATAGCGTCACCGGACCACTGGAGGGAGTCAGCCGCAGGCCCCGCTCCGGCGGCTCCAGGCAGGTGTCCACCACGATCCGCAGGCGCTCGCAGTTCCCGTCCAGGCCGGGCGTCCCCCCGACGGCCAGCTGCACCGTCGCCTCGCGAAACAGGTACGGCGGATCCGTGGGCATGGTCACGCTAGGTGCCTCGCCCGCCTCCAGGGTCAGGCCCACTACCTCCAGCGTGCACATCACCGGCCCACCCGCCGCGCAGTCAAAGGTTGCGCGACGAACCTTCAGATCGGTGAGCTTCTTCACCGTATGCGCGCAGTCAATCACCGCCGAGGCCCACACCCCCTGATTGTCTCCGTCGCGGGCCTGGATCCAGTCCAGCAGGTCCGTCAGCGTCCCCGGCACCAGGGGGAAGCGCAGCGTGCCTTCCGCCCACTGGCCGGGCGAGTAGTACCCCGTCTGGTAGGCGCGCATGTCCGCCAGGTCCAAGGGGGTGTAATTGCGACGCAGGGCCACGGTATCGGCCGGGCCCCGGCCGGCGTCCATCAGCGGCAGCCAGTTGTCGGGCTCCGCAAACTCTCCCTGCACCGTCTGCAGCGCGAATCCGAACGCGCCCTCATGGGCCAGCGCTACGGCCATCATTCATCACCTCTTCAGATTCGTGGAACGTAGCGGCCCGGACCCCGCATACCACGCTCCACGTGCCACGATTTACGTCCGTTACTCCATCCTCTCTACCAGCATCTCCAGCTCTACGCCAATCAGGTCCGCGCCGGCCTGGCGCAGCGGGCCGAGCGCGGGCGGGTCCGGCTCGACGCGGGTGACCTGGGCATACCAGGCCGCGCCGCCCAGGTAGGGGTCGCTCCCCAGCAGTGAGAAGAGCGCGTCGGCGCGTTCCAGCAGGTCCACGCCGGCAGCCCGTCCCGGCGCCCGGCGCTCCAAGTAGTAGACCAGCAGGCGGTAGTCCTGGCGCCAGGCGCGGTTGGTCCCCGCCGAGAGGGGCTGCTCCATCCGTCCGGGCGCAATAATAACGGCGGGCAGGCGCGTCTCGGGCGGCTGGGGCATGACCTCGGGACGCCCCTGCCCAATCCACTTCAGGTCCGCCAGCGCCGCCGGTTCGCAGCGCAGCATCGCCCCGTTACTCATCCGGAACTCGCCGCTCACCGGGCCGTCCAAGGCCACCTCGGCAAGCCCGGTCAGGTCAGCGACGATATGGGTCTCAGTCTGTCCGGACTGGTCGGTGAGCGTCACCGTCTGGCCCACCGAGAAGAGACGGTTGCTGCCGACGAGGACGGTATCGCTGCCGTCGGTGTCGGCGGTGAGGGCGACGCCGCTCTGCAGCAGCCGCCGCACGGCCTGGCAGATTTCGTGGTAGTGGAGCCTGGGGGGCATGTCTCTCCTCCGTTGTCCTGTAGGGCGCGGGCTTGTACCGCGCCGCCCAGACCAGGGATGCACGACTCAGGGACGCTTCCGGGCTAGCCCCTCGTCAGGGGCCGGCCTCCCGTCCCACGACTGCCGTCGCAGGACGCTCGACACGGCCCCTCCGCGGAGCGTCTACCTCTTCCTCACCGCCGCCCTGGTGTGGTGCCCCTCGCCACCGGGGTCCTCCACGCCCAGCACCTCGTAAGTCGTGACTACCTCCACTGCCGCGCCGGCAGAGAAACCCGCCGGCAGGCCCTCCCGCAGGGCCACTGTGGCCCCCTCCACGGCCGCCACCACCGCCTCGGCGAAGTGGCCCGCCTCGCGCAGGTGCAGCGTCGCCCCCGGCGCGATCCCCGCCGCGCTCTCCACGACCATCTCGGTCGCGTGAGACGCTGCGGGCTGGGCCAGCTCGGTGCTGCCGACGATCACGCCCAGCCGATCCAGCGCCTGGGCCACGCCGGGGCGCAGGTAGGCCACCGCCGTCGCCTGGGGCCACTTGCCCAGTAGGCCGTAGTCGAGCATGGTGCGCACCGGGCGCAGGCGCAGCGGGACAAAGGCCTGCGCCAGGGCATACTCCGGCTCCCGGGCCAGGCCCTCGCCGTCCACCGCCACCGTCGGGCGAGTGACGTTGGCCCGCCGGTTGAGCATCTCATCAAAGAGGTAGTCGGTCATCGTTGCTCTCCGTGTCAGTCGTCAGGCGACAGTCGTCAGTTGACAGTTGACATTGTCGGCGCTACACGGCCCGCAGGCCCAGCCGCCGGTAGCCGCGCAGCAGGGCCTGGGCCTCGCGCCCCAGCCCCTCGATTACCGCGCCGTACTTCCCCGCCGGGGCGTAGCGCACGGCATAGTCGCCCAGACGCACTTCAGCGGCGCTGATCTTCTCCCCGGCGGCCTCGGCCAGCAGTTGCGCGGCGGTGAGCTTGGCCTGGGCCAGGCTTACCTCGGCCGGGACCTGCGGGTAGCCCCAGTCCAGGGTCACGGCCACGTTCTGTCTCCCCACCGGGAAGCGCGCCGCTCCGCCCGGCGCCTCCGGGCGCAGGCGGATCTCGGCCCGGGCGGGGTAGACCGTGTAGGCCTCCGGAGCCAACGCGACGCCGTTGATCGTCACCTGGCGAACCTCCGCCACCGGCAGGCAGCCGGTCTCCAGCAGGGAGAGGCGGTCGCGGCCGTCGCCGTCCAGGACCACGGTGTCCTCGGCGTGCCAGAAGAAGTCGTGCCCGACGGCGCGGTCTAGGCTCCGGCGGGTCAGGGGCAGCAGTTGCCGCAGGCGCTCGGCTACCGTCGCGTCGTCGCCCAGGCGCGAGAGGTCGTAGCCGACCAGCAGCGCGGCTACCTCCTCCTCGCGGCAGTAACTGCTGAGCAGTCCGGTTGAGAATACGGCGGGTGTGGTCATGGTACGCGTCCTCTCAGAGAGTATCTGCTGAGGTAGGGGCGGCAACTTGCTTGCCGCCCGGCGGTGGCGGCCGGGGTGGTCTCCCTATGGAGGGGCCGCCCGAGGCGTCGGCGCCGAGGCCGGCCCCAGAGTAGACGGTTGAGGCAATTGCATAGACCAGCCGTCATTGCCGGAAGGTGGTGGCAGGCGCTTCGTTCTGCCTCACCCGGCGCTGCGCGCCACCCTCCCTGCGGGAGAGGGACGCTTCCTTGGCTTGTTTGTCGGCTTCCCATACGGGGGGAGGCTGGTCATGCCTGGGAGGGTCCGTGGCGGGCGGTGAGGTAGCGACCAAGCTGCCGACTTCTGCAATTGGCTCGATTATCTTCTAGCGCTCTCCTTGTCGTCTCGTCAGGGGCCGGGCTTCTCGCGCACCAACAACGTGTGCGACTCGGCCGGTCTCTCCCTCGGACCGGCCCGCTCCCCTCTCTCCCTGCGGGAGAGGAGGGCAGGGGGGTGAGGCAGAACTACCACTCCTCCGACCACATGCCCCTCTCGTTCCTTACCCGCACCCGCCAGAAGTAGGTCTGGTAGTCGCCCAGCGGCTGTCCGGCGTACACCGCGCCCGTCTGCGCGCCCAGGCGGATGCCGCTGTCCCACATGTCCGGGGTCCCGGAGACTAGCCGCTCCGGGCTGGAGGCCACCTGGACCTGCCAGGCCTGCTGGGCGTAGCCGTCCGGGTCATGGTAGGTCCAGGAGAAGGTCGGATGCGCCTGGCCCACCCCGGCCGGAGCTACCTGCCCCTGCACCCGCAGGCCCTCCGCACGGGGGACGGAGAGGGTGAGCGGGCCGATCTCCCAGCCGTACAGGACCGGGGTGGCCTGGCCCGCCACGGGCCGAATCAGGTAGAAGCGCAGCCGCAGATAGGGCGCGGTGCACTCGGCCAGCCCGGCCCCCTGCCACGTCACCCGCCCGTGTAGGGAGTCGCGTACCTCATCGCACCCGCTGCGCGTCCAGCCGCTCAGCGGCGTCTCGGTCGCCGGGTCGCGCAGTTCCACCTGGATCCCGCCCGCCTCGGGCGCAGCGTTGAGGTACAGCTCCCCCCAGCCCGCCTCGGGCCGCTCCAGGATCGCCGTCTCTAGCCAGCCTTCGGTCTGGCCCTCGTCCAGCCGGTAGGAGGTCTCCCCATTCCAGCGGATCGTGGCGTAGTTGAGGTACTGGTCCCAGCGGTAGTAGTAGACACGCCTATCGCCCAGACGTAGGGCAGGAGCCGGAATCAAGTGGAAGGACTCGCCGGGCAACTCCGAGTAAGGCAGCAGCGGCTCGCCCACCCCGTAGTGCTTGAACAGCATCTGGAAATGGACCCCGTCCTCGGAGGTCATCAGCCCGAGGCCGGAGGTGATCCCGTCGGCGTAGAGCAGCCCGACGGCGTCCGCCTGGCCCAGGGCGGTGCCGGTGAAGTCGTGTATGTTGCTTCCCGCGCAGGGGGTGAGCGCGTTGCCGTGCGGCAGGGGCCGCAGGCTGCGCAGGTCCGCGCCGCGGCAGCCGACTACCGGACGAAGGTCTGCTGAGTACTGGGTTCCCGCGTTGTAGATGGTCTTGCCCCCCACGTAGGCCAGGTACCGGTGCTGCGGCGGGGCCGACGGATTCTCCCAAACCGTCCAGAAGCCGTGCATGTTCATCCAGGGCACGAAGCCGTTGCCGCTGAGCGGCTCGCGGGCATCCACGCCGCCGAACATGGGCACCAGCGGCCCGGCGTAGTGCGCGGCGAAGTCAAACGACCAGCGGTCCGGCGCACCATGCAGGCAGAAGATCTGCTGGGAGTCCACCAGGTCGGGGCGGGCGGAGTACAGCAGGCTCCAAGTTCCGTCCGGAGCGGGCAGGACGTTGCTGATCCAGACCGGCTCGGCGGCAGGCGCGTCCGACTCGCGGTCGCTGCGCAGAGTGCTCATCTCCAGCACCGGATTGCTTTTGCCTACCGGAGTCGGTTCGTCCGTCCACAGGATCCGCCCGGTCTCCGGGTTCCACTGCCCTTGCACGTAGCCCAGCCGCCGGACGCCCGCGGCGTCCTTGCCCACCAGCGCGCAGGTCACCAGCTCCCGCTCCTCATCGTAGGCCACCGGGAAGGGCGGGCCGTCCACGGTCTGCCGCCAGGTCCCCGGCGCCTGGAAGTCCGCCGTCACCGCCTGGTAGTTGGTCTGCTTGACCGGCCGCTCGCGGATCAGGCTCACCGCCTGCTTGCGCCAGACCTTGACCGAGTCGCCGCCGTTGCCGTAACAGTCGCGGGTGCGGACGAAGAAGTGGTCGGCCAGGGCCGCTCCCTGGCGCTGGGCCTTCCGGGTAATCGCCTGGTAGCGCTGTGGCCCGGCCAGCTCAATCTTGCGCAGCCAGATCTCCAACTCCGTGGAGGGGCTGTCGCTATAGCCGTAGCCCTTGCCGTACATGGCATTGCGGCCCAGCGCGTTGTAGGTCGCGCCGGGGATCACCGCGGTGCGGCCCCGCTCGTAGCGCAGGAAGCCGGTGTTGGGGCTGCCGATCCATTCCAGCATGACGAAGTGCTTGGAGGTGTTGTGGCGCGACCAGAGGTTGGCCTCCATGGTATAGTCGTACAGCAGCGTCCCGTTGGTCTGCTGGCCCAGGATTCGAGGGTAGAAGTTGACCATGCCCACCGACCCGGCCTCGGGCGTGGCCGGCAGGGCCGTGTCCAGGGTCATGACTCCGGTCTCGCCATCGAAGGCGGTAACTCGGGCGCGGTAGCCCCGGCAGTTGCCGCTGTACAGGTGCATCCAGGCCCCCACCCAGTACTCAGCAGGCCGGCTGCTGCTCAGATCCGTCTTGAAGGCGCTGGGGCCATTGCCGGCGTCGGCGACTACCGCAAAGCGCCGCCCGCTCCCGAACTGGTCGAAGACGCCGGTGGAGGTGGAGGGGTAATGCTTGTAGGCCACCGGACCGATCCCCATCTCATAGCCGGGCACGTTGCCCTCGTCGGGGACGTGAATCAGCTGGCGGTAAGTCCCCGGCAGGGTCATGGTCGGGAAGTAGGCTCCCGCTACCCGGAAGTCGGTGAAGTTCTGCACCTTCAGCCGCGCGTAGGTGGTTTCGTGGATATCGCTAATCGCGCTCTGTTGCCAGGCCAGATCGGTAGTGAGGCGACAGACCGCGCCCAGGGGCAGGCGGTCATCCTCGCTGCCGTCATGGCGGGGCAGGCCCAGCGGGTAGATGGCGGTGCCCAACTCGCGGATGCCTTCCTCCATCAGGCACCAGCGGGTCGCCGGAGTGGTCGCCCCCACCGTGCAGGCGGGATCGCCCCCGGCGATCTCCGCCTCCAGGCCCTCGTTGAGCCGAGCCAGGAAGAGCAGGTTGCCGGTGCCGTCCGACTCACGCAGTTCATCCAGGTAGCCCCGCGCATAGATTGCCTGGATCTGCTCGGCCGTGAGCAGGTCGTCCCAGATAGCCACCCCGTGCCACCACAGGTCGCTGTCCTTGTACACGGTAGGATCGGTGTAGGGATAGCCGATTTGGAGGTACTGGGCGCTGCCGGAGGGAGCGGGCACGCCGGTGAGCACCTCGCAGGTGGGCTCGCCGCTGTTGTAGTAGCTCCACAGCTTGCCGTGGGCAAAGTCCCACTGGTGGCAGTGCAGTTCCCACTGGCCGGCGCCGGAGTAGTTGACCGCGCCGGAGCTGTGGGCGTACCAGACGCCGTCTTTGAGCACCCCCGCACTGCGGCCGTGGCGGCTGCGCAGCATGTTGGACTCGCTGCACACGACGGCCCACAGCAGGTCGTCGTACCAGCGGTCGTAGCCGTAGGGTTTGCGGACCCAGTAGAGCAGGGTGCCCTTGCCGGTGGGGCCGATCTGGACGTTGCCCAGGGCGCCCCAGTGCAGGTCCGCCCCGCGCCGGTCTAGCCACAGGTATCGCTTGTGCATGGTGCCGGTCCTCTCTTGGGAAGAAGTGTCAGACACTTCTTTCCCCGCGCGCGAACGGGGCAGGCGGTAAGGCGGAAGGGCCGGGGATCGCTCCCCGGCCCTCCCTCCGTAACTCACCACTCATCCCTACCCCACATTCACTCCCACCACCACCGCATCGGCCTCCTCGAAGGCCACCGCCATGCGGGTGGAGATGACGTAGACGTTCACCCCGCGCAGCACGTCCCGATCCCGGTCAATCCGCACCCGGCGCTGGATACCGAAGATCAGGTTCTCGCGCGGCGTGAGCAGGCCGAAGGAGTACTCCCCGTTGCCCTGGTAAGGGGCCACGGCGGCCAGGTCAGTGGGGATCAGCGGCACCGGCACCAGGGGCACGCCCATGTAGGGCGGGGCGATCCCCGCCGAGAGCGCCGCATCCCCGGCCGCCGTAGGCCGCTCGGCGAAGGAGTCGTTCCAGTCCTGGATCGCGGCCGGCGCGAAGTAGAAGCGCAGGTCCCCATGATTGCGCTTGTACTTGTCAGGCAGCAGCCGGTACATGTCGCTGAGGGCGTCCTTGTCCAGGGTGGCGCCCTCCAGGTCAAGGACGTGCCCGGCGTTCGCGAGTTTGCGCCAGCCGTCCAGCCCCTTGAGGTAGGGGTCCGCCGACTCGGTGTCGCCCAGCAGGGCCAGCTCCTCCAGGTCGGTAGCCGTCTGGCGGCTCATGGCCTCGATGATGGTGTTCTCCAGGTTGCCCTGCTCGATGGAGTCCTCCAGAGCCTCGAAGGTGATCTCAAAGGGCGTGATCACCTCGACGCTGGCCAGGTTGACCTTGCCGAAGGCCGGGGCGGAGAGGGTCTCCGGAGCGATCCCCTCCACCTTGAGCTGGCTGACCCGGCCGGTGGTGGCGATCTTGTCCAGCTCCATCACCGGGCCGCGCATGCGGACTACCCGAGCCTCGCGCAGCATGGCGGACTGGTCCACCACCAGCGAGAGGTAGCGGTCGGTCTGCTGCGTCGAGAGCAGGCCCCCGTCGGCCAGGGCCTCGGTATCCACGGCTTTCTCCAACAGTTCCTCGGTATCCAACTTACAGCACTCCTTTCCAGAGTTCATCGTTTCTCGGTGGCGCCGGCATCTCGCCGGTGCGGGCCAACTGAGGCCCCGCCCGCTTGCGTGTTCGCTTGACCACGGGCAGCGACTGCCGCCGGCCGGGGGTGCAGGCGGGGGGAATCGGAGCCCCGCCCCCTGGCCTACCTCCCTGACCGCACTCTCTGAAGGGAGGGGGGGAAACGGAGGCTTCATGCCCCTCTGCAGCGACGTGACTTCCGACTTCCCCTCGCGCCTCCAGCTCCGCGACTCTTCCCCGCACCACCCGAATCTGCGCACTGAGCGGCAGCGGCGGCCAGGTCTCTCTTCCTATCTCCCCCTCTCCCGCAGGGAGAGGGGGCCGGGGGGTGAGGCTCCCCTCCCCGCTCGCGACTATCTCCGCCTCCGGGTTGCGCGCCTCCTCCGGTCTACACACCGCCACATGGTCCAGGCGGGCGTCTTCGATCATGCGCACATACCGCCCGGCCACGGGGCTGTAGCGGCGCACCACCCGCTTTCTCCCGCCCACGCTCAGGGCCATCCGCGCCCCTTCCCGCAGCCTCTCCCACAGCGCCCGGGCGCGGGGATTGCTCTCGTCCAGCCGCCCCTGGACGCGCAGGCGGTCGCCCTCGCGGTGGAGCTGCTCGACCGCGCCCAGGCGCTCGCCGCGGCGGTGTCCGGCGCGCAGTTCGACGGAGCCGGCTCGGGCCATGCTCTCCAGGGCGCGGCGGGTCATCTGTTCCCCTTCCCGGTCCGGGGCAGTAGTGCTGGCGATTCCCTCAAAGCGCATGGGGCGGCATATCTCCAATCTGCGGGCAAAGAAAAGGCCGCACGCGGAAGGCGTGCGGCCCATGGGCGCCTGGTTGCGCTGTTCTCGGCTTGTCCCTCTTACGGAAGTAAGAGTAAGTGGTGACAGGGCCTGCCCGCTCTAGCCCCCGGTCGAACCAGTCCCAAAGCCTGCCTCTGGAGCTGCCGTCCCCAGCCCCTGCCTTCCCCTTATCTCCTCCACCGTCCAGGCCCCGATTTCGGCGTAGATCTTGGCGATCTCCGCCTCCTCGCGCGCTACCGACAGGTCCATCTCCGCAAAGCGGAAGCGCCAGTCGCCGATCCCCAGCTGCTCCCGGATCATCCGGTTCAGCCGATACTCAATCCGCCGCTGCTCCGGGCGGATCACTTGCTCGCGGAAGGTCTTGTCCTGGTCGCGGGAGTTGGCCAGGTTGGCGTTCTCCACGACGGTGATCTTGCTGGGCGGGACCCGGTGCACCATCAGCACCTCGTCGCGGTTGGCCCGACGGTAGTCCAGAAAGGCCGCATCCTGCTGCACCCCGACGGTCAGCGGCTCCAGGCGAATGCGCACATCGCTGCCGGGCACGTCCAGCACCAGGGTCTTGTGCCCCTGGCCGCGAATCTCCGTCTCCATGTACTCCTGGATCTGCGCGAGGACGTCATCGGAGAGCTGCCCGCCCTCGACGATGATCGCCATGCGCGGCACCGCGTGGTTCTCGAAGAAGTCTATGTTGTACTCGCGGGCCTCCTTGTCGCCGACCACCGCCGCCATCGCCGCCACCACGTCCGGGATGCCGTAGTAGGACGACTGGGGCGTGTACTTGCGCAGGTGCATGATCTCGTTCTGGGGCTCGCCGGTGAGCGGGTCGGCCTGCTCGGGGCCGCCTAGCGGCCGGAAGTAGCGGCGCTCGGTGTCGCGGATCTGGAGGAAGCCCTGCCCGCCGGCGCGCACCCGCATGGTAGTGCCGGGCACGTGGTAGAAGCCGTCAATCTCCCCGCGGGAGTTGCGGGTGATCTCCAGGTAGCCGTTGCCCAGGCACTCGACGTCGGTCCAGACGGCGGCGAGCACCTCGGTGAAGGTCTGGTCGGGGTTGCAGTTGTCGAAGAGGTGCTCCAGCAGCGCCAGGTGAGCGCGGTTGGCCCCGCGCAGGTCGTCACCCGCGGGCACGAAGCGGTACCCCAGGCCGACGGTGTTGGTGACCTTGGCATCCACGCAGGCTTTGTGGGTGGCGTTGGTCTCGTAGAGCTGGGCCAGGGAGTCGAGGTCATAGGGCGGCTCGAGGACCTCCCCGGAGGCATAGGCCTCGACCCAGGCCGCCTCGGGCAACTGCCGCGACCTGCCGGCGCCCTCCTCGCCACCGACCACGTAGGCTTTGAGCATCAGTTCGGACATGTTGTCTCCTTCACCAGTAGTGGGCGGGCGGAAAGCACCCCCCCGCAATCACACAATCCTGCTGCCGATCCTGCCGCCGCCCCAGTGCTTGAGCGCTTCGCTGGTGGCGGCGGCGAGGGCGTCGGCGCAGTCTTTGCTGCCGCCGCGCGGGTGGTCTATCTTGCGACCGTCCACCAGCTCCAGTCGTTTGAGCTCGCGCAGCAGCGGCTCGTAAGGCGGGAAGTGCAGGCGGCCCGTGTTCACCAGCTCCTTGAGGGTCTCGTACGGCCCGAGGTCCCGATCCACCGAGACCAGCGCGGTGCGGAAGCCTTGGCGGCGCAGGATCTGGCGGCTGTCTACCGACTGCCAGCCGTCGAAACTGACCTGGGCAATGTTGTAGCCGCGCCGGCGGAGGTCGTTGATCAGCTCGCGGACGCGGGAGAAGTCTACCTCACCCCCCGGCCCCCCTCTGCCTGCGGGAGAGGGGGAAGCGGAGGCCTCATCCGCCGGCCTACCCCCCTGGCCCCCCTCTCTGAAGGGAGGAGGTTCCGGAGGGGTGAGGCGGACGACGACGTCGGCCCAGACCTCCGGCTCCTCCGGACGGTCCGGGCAGGGCCGGCAGTGGACCATGGCCAGGCCGCAGGCGTCATGGCGCAAGCCGAGGTCCACGTGCAGGTAGCGCGGCAGGTTGTCGGTCGGGCGCAAGGCGGGATGCCAGCGGCCGGCGGAGTCGAGAGGGGAGGACTCACCCCCCTGCCCCCCTCTCTCGGGGAGAGAGGGGGGAGAGGCAGACTCACCCTCCGGCCCCACGCGCAGGCAGCAGGCGTCCAGGGCGGCCTCGTCCGTGAACCAGGCGGAGTAGGCCCGGGTGGGACGCGCCGCCAGATCGCGCAGTGCCCGCTCCGGGTTACGGCGGAAATCGTCCCGGTACTCCACCGGGACCTGCAGTCCTGCGTACTCGAAGAAGCGACCGCAGTAGAAGTGCGGCGGCTTGACCTCCCAGATCGCGCGGCGGCTGGCGTAGAGGCGGGAGGACTCACCCCCCTGTCCCCCTCTCTCCAGGATAGAAGGGGGAGGGAAAGCCTGGTCCTCTGGCACCCCTCCCGAAACAGGAGGGGAAGAAGGAACACCACCACAGCAGCCACCGCCGGGCGGCACTGAAGTGCCGCCCCTACGGGAATCCGGCGACGCGGCCTCGGCCAATTTGCGCTCGAGGAAATCTCCGACGTGCTTGGGCGAGGAGATGAGCACCAGCAAGCCGCGATCGAAGAAGCGGCTGGTGATGCGGCGGCGCAGGGCATGGTAGATCTCCTCGGCGGCGTCGCGGCGGCCATCCCCGGTGGTGAGCAGGAAGGCGGCCTCGTCCAGGACCGCGCCGAGCAGGTTGTAGCCCAAGGGGCAGGTCTCGGCGGAGTTGCCGGTAACGACGACCAGATGCTTGGGCAGGCGGATTTCTTCACTGAGCACCTGTAGGGCGTGCTTACCGAAGCGCGCCTCGCTGCAGAAGCGGCGGAACCAGGGTGAGCCGGAGACGCGCTGCTTGATCTCGTTGAAGACGACGCGCTGGGCCTGGCCGGCGCTGGCGCTCATGTTGAGAAAGGCGATGGCGCTGCCGGGCGCGAGGCCATAGTAGGCCTGTGGATCGCGTAGGCAGAGCGTGCGGTGCAGCAGGTAGCTGATGGCCAGCGAGCTAAAGAAGGACTTGCCGCTACCGATGCCCCAGCAGATGGCGGCTTCGTTGTAGTTGCCGGCAAAGACTTCTTGCAGGGTTTGCAGGACGACAGGATAGACGCGGCGGCCCAGGCCCAAGTAGAGCGGGCTGGTAACGAACTCGGCGGGCGGAGCCGGCGGCTGCTCATAGATGGCGACCTGCTCGCGCCAGGCCGGGCTGCGGTGGCCCAGCCGCCGAGAAAGCGTGTCCAGATGCGGCTGCCAGGCGGCGAGCGGCGACGTGTAGATCGTGTTCAGAGTCTCCTGCCGGGGGTTGCTCATAATCTAAAGCCTCAAGCAGATTCAGGGCCGAGGCAACCTCCTCGGCAGCGCGGGGGGCGACAGCAGACGCGCCGGAGTCCTCCGGGCGGGGCGCGTCGCGCTCGAGCAGGACCGAGATGAGTTCGCGGTACTGCTGCAGCAGGCCAGCGAACTCGCGGTCGAGCGGCGGCTTCTCCTGGCGGAGGCGCTCCTCGAGATGAGCGCAGAGGCGGTCGATCTGGGTGATGCGCTGGGCGTTGCGGACAGCCGGGCCGAGCAGCGCGGTACAGAGACCAGAGTCGCGAACGCCGGCGATAATGCGAGTACGGGCTGCGAACAGTGTGACGAGGTCCAGAGGCAAGTCGAGACCCTCCTGGGCGAGGAGTCTCCGGGCTTCCTCGGCGGCGCCGGTGGCGGCGAGTGCAGCGTAGACGCGGGCGCGCTCAAGCCAGTCAAGTTGACGGTGGCCGTTATTGCTCATGGGGGGGCAGGCACACGATTTTTGTGTTCTTCTATATATACTAGCAAGCTGAAAGGGCAAAACGCACGCCTAAAGGCAGAAAAAAGTAGAAAATTTTTCCGAGAGCGGGGAAATAGAGGAGGATGATTAGGTACTTTTGTGCTACGCTGGCCCTGGGGGAGGCCTCACCACGCTGCCCCTTCTCCCTTCGGGAGAGGGGAGAGGAATGCGGAGGACTCACCCCCCGCCTCCCCTCTCAGGAGAGAGGGGGAGTTCGGAGGGGCGCGGTAGGAGCCCCTGTCCTACAGGGGGTACCGGAGGGGCGGGCCGGCCTCGGCGCAGACGCCTCGGGCGGCCCCTCCATGGGGAGACCACCACGGCAACCACCACCGGGCGGCAAACAAGTTGCCGTCCCTGCACGGAGGCGGACAAGACGAGGCGGGCGGCGAGAAGTTGGCGCCTCTAGGGGAGGGCGGCAGCAGTGTAAAGGCGGACGTATTCCGCTGCGGAACGAGTCCAGGTGAAATCGGTGCCAAACGCGTTGGCCACCAGCTGCCGCCAGCGGCGAGGGTTGGCGAAGGCCTGCGCGGCACGGGTGAGCGCGGAGAGCAAGTCAGCAGCGGTGTAGGACTCAAAGACGAAGCCGTTCTGGGGGCGACCGCGGCGGCCCCGCTCGGTGACGCTGTCCGCCAGGCCGCCGGTGGCGCGGACTACCGGGAGCGTGCCGTAGCGCATGGCGATCATTTGGCCCAAGCCGCAGGGCTCATAGCGGGAGGGCATCAGGAACAGGTCCGAGCCGGCGTAGATCAGCCGAGCCAGGGGGTCGCTGAACTTGAGCCATACCGTCAGGTTCTCATGCTGGGCCGCCGCGGCGGCGAAGACGCTCTCCAGCTCGGGGTCACCCGTGCCCAGGACCACCATCTGCACTTCGGGAAGCCGGTCGAGGGCCTGGGCGACCAGGTCCAGACCCTTCTGCGCGTCCAGGCGGGTGACCAGCCCGACCAGGGGCACGTCCGGGCGGATCGGGAGGCCGGCCTGCTCCTGCAGCGCGGCCTTGCAGCGGGCTTTGCCGGACAGGTCGGCGGGGCTGAAGTTGGCGGGAAGCGTGGAGTCGGTGGCGGGGTTCCAGGCGTCGTAGTCAATTCCATTGAGAATTCCCCGGACGTCACTTCCCCGACGGCGGACGAGGGGGGCCAGGTCGCCGGAGAAGGCGGGGTCGGCGATTTCGCGGGCGTAGGTGGGACTGACGGCGCTGATCAGGCGGGCGCAGGAGAGGCCCGCGGCAGCGAGGTTGAGCTGGTCGCCCAGGACAAAGTCGCGGGTGCAGGGGTAGTCGTCCCGCAGGCCGGTGACCGGGAGCAGCGTGCGGGGGAAGGTGCCTTGGTAGGCCGCGCCCAAGTTGTGGATGGTGTAAACGGTGGCCGGGGTGCCGCCCTGCAGGTAGACCGCCAGCAGGGCGGTGTGCCAGTCGTTGAGATGCAGAACGTCGGGCGTCCAGCCGAGATGGGGCAGGACGGCAAGTACGGCGCGGCAGAAGAAGGTGAGGCGCTCCAGGTTGTCGGGGTAGGCGCCGCCCGGCGGGCCGTAGACTCCGGGGCGGGAGAAGTAGTCGTGGTGCTCGATGCAATAGAGGGGCACCTCGGAGCCGGGGAGGCGGGATTCGTCCAGGGCGCAGCCGCTGGTCCCGCCGGGCATGGGTACGGGGACACCGGGAACCGCGCGCCACAGGGGCCAACGTCCGGCCTCGGCCCCCTGGGTCACGGAGAGGTACTTGGGCATGATGACGCGGACGTCATGGCCCAGTTCGGCTAGGGCTAACGGTAGGGAGCCGGCCACGTCGGCCAGGCCGCCTACTTTGGCGAAGGGTGCGACTTCGGCAGAAACGAAGAGGATTCTCATAGTGTATGGTCTCGTTACAGGCGCGCAGACAAGCAGGCCAGGGACGGTGGTGGCGTAGGCCGCCCAGTCGGCGCGGTTTTACTGTCCGGCGAGGCGGTCCAGACGACGGATACGCCCGTTAGATATGTCGGTCACCCAGAGAGCGCCGGAGGCGTCCAGAGCCAGGCCCGAGTCACCGAAGTCGAACCGGGCGATGCTACCGGCGCCATCCCGGTAGCCTAGGCCGCCGTCGGTAAGCTTCTCGGCGGTCCAAGAGGCAGCCAGCTTCGGATCGTTCCCAAGCAGGCGCAACTGCTTCACAGTGTTCGTTAGGCCGTCCTTGAAGTAGCAGACGGTGACGGCGCCATTGACACAGCAGGCAGGAACTCCCAACGTGGCAATGGTGATGTCGGTGACGGTCCCGCTCGCGTCTATCCGATGGATCCGCCGGTTAGCGTCTTCGATGACAAAAGCATTGCCCGAGTGATCCACTGCGACGTCATCGGCATCACCGAAGGTCGTGAGATTCCGCACCACCTGGTAGCGGGCAGCACCGGCAGTACGGGGATCGGCCCCCGGCTCCAGCCGGATGTAGTAGACGCGGTCGTTGCCGGTTCCCGCCAGCCAGAAGCCATTGCACAGATCAGCGGCCAGACCGCAGGGGTTACTGAGCATCAGGGCGTCGCCGGTACCACCGGTGGCACTGCCTCCCCCGCCGGCCACGGAGGTCACGCTAACGGTCGTATTGTCGGTGGGATTGCGGACAATCCGGTAGACGCGATTGACGGCGCCACACGCCACGTAGACAATCTGGCTGGTGGGCGTAGAGTTGGCCAGGTCAATAGTCACGTCATAGGCGGCGCCCAGATCGGTTCCCAGATCGGGCACGGTACGCACCACCCCACTGGGCAGCAGTTCTCGCAGAGCGCTGTTACCCACGTCGGCAATCAGGACTGCCCCGTCTGGAGCTACACAGAGACCGTAGGGGTCATTGAACTTTGCCAGGTGGGCGGGGCCATCTGCGAACCCCCTCCCCTCGGCGCCCGCCACCGTGGTCACGTAGCAGCCGGTCCTGGGCTGGGGATAAGCCCCGGGCAGAACCGTATCGGTGCGAGCGATCACGCCCCAGATGACCTGAGTAGCGTCCTTGGGCAGAGAGAAGACAATCGCCCGGGTCGCGCTAGTCGCTCCCGCCGCGAGCCGGCCGGGGAAGACAAGGATCGGCAGCTTCGTGTGCGGGTCATACTTGTCCGGGTTCACCAGCTCCCCTCCGTGCACGAGTGCACCAGAGGCGTTGCGGAAGACCAGGCTGGTGAAGATCAAGTCAATGCCGTGGGCTTCGCCGCCGGGCAGGGCGCCCACTGCTTCGGCGAGGTTGTTGACGATCCAGGTGTTGACAGCGCGGCGGCCGGGATTGCCCGTGAAGCTGAACTTGCTCGAGGTCTGCACCTCCAAGGGCCTGCTTGCGCCGGTGTCGGTGCCTACCACCTGGGGGCTGACCGTTTCGATCCCCGCCAGCCGGGGGGCGCCCGGGGGGAGGGCCGTGACCTCGCCGGTCACGGAATCCGCGTGGAAGTAGAAGGGAGCCGACCGTAGCTCCGGTGGCGGAGGCGAGCCATCGCCCGGCGAGGCAGACCCGCCACAGCCTCCCAACAGCGCCAGTCCTACCGCAACCGGAACAACCGCGCATGCCGCCGTCACGGACCCGCGTCGCACCCGAGCTCTCATCGCACGTCACCTCCAGGAACGGGAGCATCACCCGGGGCCCCGGAGAAGGTTCCCCGGCACCCGCGTCGGCCCGTCTCGTGAGTGCTCCGAAGCGGGTCGCGGCTGTGGGGGCATACTTCGCCGCCGGTGAGCAATTTCCTGCCGACGTTCCGGGCACTGGACCCCGCCGCGTTACGCCCCGGCGGGGGTCCTGATCTCGCCGCCGGTCAGTCCAGCATGGCGCCGGAGGGCACGACGACAATGCCGGAGTCGGTCACCACAAAGCGGCGGCGATCATGGTCCGGGTCCAGCCCGATCTCGTAGCCGGGCGGGACCTTGACCCCCTCGTCCAGGATGACGCGCCGGAGACGGGCGCCGGCGCCGATGACGGTGTCGTCCATGAGGATGGACTCGTGGATCTCCGCGCCCCGCTCCACGACTACTCCCGGTGACAGGACACTGCTCTGCACCGAGGCGCCGGACACGATACAGCCGGGGGCGAGCAGGCTGTCGGCGACGTGCAGGCCGTCGCCGGAGACAAGCTTAGCGGGCGGGCGGCGGCGGCGGGAGCCGTAGATGGGCCAGGCCGGGTCGTACAAGTCCAGCTGGGGCAGGGGGCCGACCAGGTCCAGCGTGGTGGACCAGTAGCTGTCGAGGGTACCGATGTCGCGCCAGTAGGCGGGCTCGCCGGAGGAATCGGCGAAGAAATAAGCATAGACCGGCTCGGCAGCAGCGACCATGGCGGGGATGATGTCCTTACCGAAGTCGTGGGAGCTCTCGCGGGTGGCATCAGCGGCGACACGGCGAACCAGAGTCTCGGTGTTCCACAGATAGACGCCCATGGAGACCAGGGCGAAATCGGGATGGCCGGGCATGGGCGCGGGATCGGCGGGCTTCTCCTGGAAGCCGATGACGCGGCCGGTGTCGTCTACCTGCATGACCCCGAAATGACGGGCCTCCTCGCGAGGACGAGGGACACAGGCGACCGTAAGCTCAGCGCCAGCGCTCTCGTGGCGGGTGAGCAGTTCGGAGTAGTCCATGCGATAGATATGGTCGCCAGAAAGCAGGAAGACGCGGGGGGGGCGTTCTTCCTGCAGCACCATAAGGTTCTGGAAGACGGCATCGGCGGTGCCGGCGTACCAGCGGTCGGCGAAGAGGCGCTGGGGCGGGAGGATCTCGACGAACTCGTTGAGTTCCTCGGTGAGCATCGGAGTGAAGGCGGTGCGCAGATGCCGCTGCAGGGAGGTGGCCGCGTACTGGGTCATCAGATAGAGGCGGCGGAGGCCGGAGTTGAGGCAGTTGGAGAGGGTGAAGTCAATGATGCGATAGGAGCCGCCGAAGCGGACGGCCGGCTTGGCGCGCATGCGGGTAAGCGGGTAGAGGCGCTGCCCCTCGCCTCCGGCGAGGATCATGACCAGCGACTCACGCAGCAACGCGGCCAGGGGACCGGCAGGGCGCACCGGATCAGGCCTCCTCGGCGTAGGGTCGGGCCCCCTCCGGGACCGGCAGGCCCCGCTTTTGGAGGGCTTCCACGATCCTCAACCGCAGTTCGGAGAGATCGCCGGACTTGGTGACGTAGGCCTCGGCAGACCAAGTCATGAAGTCCTCCTTGTAGGAGGAGTAGGCGGTGTTGAGGATCACGGGCAGCTGGCGGTCGAGGTCGAGGATGCGGCCCAGGACCTCCACGCCGTCCATGCCGGGCATGGCGACATCGAGGACGACCACGTCAATGCCGCCCTGCTGGACGCGCTCGATGGCCTGGGGACCATTGGCGGCTGTCTCCACCTCGTAGCCCGCCAGTTTGAGCTCCTGACGGTAAAGAGCCCGCTGGTTATCGTCGTCATCAACCACAAGTACTCGAGGCAAGTCAGGGACCTCCTTCGCGATGGTGTTGTCAGTTGTCAGGCGCGACACGGGATCTGGAGAGGAGGGTCAGGCTGGGAACCCCCTCTCGTCACCCGGACGGCGCACAAGGATACTCTCCCCCGCAAACGGGGGAGGGGAAGCGTTCGTCAATGCTCCTGCCTTGCACGAACGGCCGTGGTGGCCCCTTCACGGGGAGACCACCCCAACAACCACCGCCGGGCGGCAACAAGTTGCCGCCCCTAGCCGAAGGCGGGCTTTAGGCCTGCCCCAAGCGGAGCAGAGGGGCCGCTTCCCGGACACACTCCGGGGATGCGCCTTACAGCGGCGGGATGGGGATGGTAATGGTAAAGGTCGCGCCTTGGTTCGGGATGCTTTCCACCTCGATTTGCGCGCCGTGGGCGTCTAGAATACGGCGGACCAGAGCCAGGCCCAGACCGGTGCCGGTGGGCTTGGTCGTGAAGAACTTGTCAAAGATATGTTCCAGGCTCTGCTCGGGGATGCCTGCCCCCGTATCTTGAATAGACAGTTCGACGCCGCGAGAAGTGCGATGAGCGCGGACGGAGATGATCCCACCTTCGGGCATGGCCTCCACGGCATTGCGTAACAGGTTGAGGAGAACCTGCCGGAACTGGTGGGGGTCGAGGTCCACCTGCGGCAGGTCCGGCTCGACCTCGGTCTCCAGGGCGACACCGGCTTTCTCGCGGTCTTCGGTGGTCAGATCGAGGGCGCTTTGCACGAGGGGCCAGAGGTCCACGCGCTGCTCGGCGATGGTGTCCATGCGGGAGAAATCGAGGAGATTGGAGAGCAGTTCTTCGAGGCGGTCAACCTCTTCGACGATGATACGGGCGTTGTTCTGGTTACGCTCCACTTCTTCGGGATCGCGGACGATAGAGCGGGCGAAGCCGCCGATGGTAGAGAGAGGATTGCGGATTTCATGGGCGACGGCGGCGGTGACCTGGCCCATGGTGGCCAAGCGGGCATTGACGAGCAGGCGGCGCTCGGCAGCTTTGAGGTTCTCGTAGGCGCGGGCGAGTTCTTCGGCGCGCTCCTGGGCCTCGCGGAAGAGCTGGGCGCGATCAATGGCGAGGGCCGCCTGGTTGGCGAGGGCGGTAAGCAGATGGACATCAGAGCCACGAATGACTTTACGGGTGACGAAGTTGTCGGCGACCGCGACGCCGAGGCGATGATCACCGACCAGCAGGGGAGCGACGACGAACTCGTCTGAGCGGAGCAGGCGAGCGAACTCGGGACTGACGCGGGGATCATTCTCGGCATCGAGAACGTGGATGGTTTCGCCGGTGACCAGGGCAAGCATGGGGAGGTGTTCGGTGTCGGAGAGGGGGAGAACGAGCTGATCCACCAGGTCGGCCAGCGGGCGCGGAGCGGTCGGAGAGCGGTGGTCGTAGTCGGCGAGGAAGTCTTGGAGGGTGCGGTAGCGGCCGGAGAGCTCGGACCAGATGGCGTGGGCTTCGTTGACGTCGCTGGGGCCGACGGCCATCTCGGCTTTGAGCACGCCGGCCGGTTCGTCCACCAGCATAAGGATGGCACGATTGAAGCCAAGGCCGGCGGCGCCGCCGGCGCTGATGCCGGTGAGGATAGCGTGGAGCAGGCGGGGCAGGTCCAGGGTGGAGAGCATGGCCTGGGAGATTTCCTGCAGCAGCGTCCGCTCGTAGACCTGGCGGTAGCGCTCGGAAACGTCCTCGATGGTGATGAGCAGGCCGGGGCGGCCGTCGGGAGCCAGGCAGGGCTCGATGCGGATGTTGACGATGCGCTCGGGGTGGCCGACGCTCTGCTCGCGGAAGCCGGACCACCAGACGCGTTCGCCGGTCTGCAGGGAGCCTTCCAGGGCACGGCGCAAGCCGGCTTGCTCCATCAGTTCGGGGGTGAAGATCTCGTCCACGGGCGCGCCCAGGACCTGCTCGCGGGTGAGACCGCGCTGCTGGTAGTAGGCAGGGTTGGCATGGACGATGCGCAGGTCGGTGTCGAGGACGATCAGACGCAGGGGGAGGGCGTCAATAACGTTCTCATAGAACTCTTTGAGGCGGGCCTGTTCCTCGGACTGGGCCTGGAGCTCCCGACGCAGGGCGGCGGCCTGAGCGGCGAGGCGGGCCTCGACCTCGGACTCCTCCAGGACCGGATGAAGCAGGGCGAGCAAGGCTTCCTCGCCCTCGAAGGTGATGAGGCTGGCATGGACGGCGATCTGATCCTCGGCGCCATCGGCGCGGTGGATGGGGTAGCGGTCGAAAAAGAGCTCGCCGCCGGCCAACAGGCGCTGGCGGACGTCGGCGCGGCGGCGCTCGGTGAGGTCGGGGGCGATGTCGGTAATGGTGAGAGTCGCAGCCTGTTCGCGGGTGTATCCGGAGATGTTTAGGGCAGCCTGGTTGACGGCAAGGAAGCGGCCAGTCCGCAGGGAGATGACGACCATGGGATCGGCGGCGCGCTGGAAGATTTCCTCATACTGGCGGGAGCGAGCTGCTTCCAACGAGCAGAGGTCGCCGGTGGCGCCCAGCAGGTCGAGAGAGAGGTCGAGGACGTGGGTAGCGAGGCAACAACTAAGGGCCTCGGCGTCGGGCTCCTGCTCGGAGGCCATCAGCTCGCAAGTAACCCGGACCAGCTCCACAAGCGCGGCAGTGGGCTCGGAGGAAAACGGGGCCCCGGCGACGCGATCCTGGAGGCGGGCGCAGAGCGTCTCGAGGAGGGAAGCGTAGGACGCCTCGGCGGGCAAGCGCGCGAGTAGGGTTTGGCGATGCGCGGACAGCCAGTCCGCCAGGCGGGGGAGGAGGGTGTCACATTCAGTTGGCAGTGATGCGTCAGGCATTGGATTATTTCACCCCCCTGGTCCTCTCCCTGAAGGGAGGGCGAAAGCGGAGGACTCACCCCCCGGGCCCCCTCTCTCAAGAGAGAGGGGGAGCAAAGCGCGGCCGCAGGGAAACAGACTGGAAGCCTGCGCTTACACAAGGGCCGCCAAGGAAGGCCACCACGGCAACCACCACCGGGCGGCAACGAGTTGCCGCCCCTACCCGAGGGTCGCGGTACAGGACTGCGGCCGGCAGCTAGTGGACCTCCACCGAGATCTCGCTGGGGGCGCGCAGGAAGCCTGCGGCGTCCTCCGGTGAAACCGGGTTGATGAAGAAGCCCGTCCCCCACTCGAACCCCGCCATCTTGGTTAGGCGGGGAATCAGTTCGACGTGCCAGTGGAAATCATACTCCAGCGTGCCCCAGAATTCCGGACGGCCCGGCCGAGGGATGGGGTTGGGCGCGGTCTGCAGCATCAGGTTATAGGGCGGGTCGTTGAGCTCGGTTACGTAGCGCTGGAGCACGAACTGGAGCGCCTCCAGGAAGCCAAGTTGCTCTTCGGCGCTCATCAGAACGAAGTCGTAGCTGTGCCGACGCGGGAAGATCTGCGCTTCGAAAGGGAAGCGCGCCGCGAAGGGCGAGAGCACCACGAAGGTGTCGTTCTGGAAGATAACCCGGTCGGGGAGGGCGATCTCCTGCTCGATCAGGTCACAGAAGATGCAGCGGTCCTTGTGGCGGAAGTGGTCACGCGCCGCGCGCAGCTTCTGCTTCATGATGTCGGGGACGATGGACAGAGCGATGATCTGCGAGTGAGGATGGCTGAGCGAGGCGCCGGCGGCCGCGCCCCAGTTGCGGAAGACAATAATGTGGCGGAAGCGGCGGTCCTGACGCAGATCCTGGAGGCGATGGCGGAAGGTACCCAGGACCTTGAGCATGTGCTCCGCCGGGGCGCTCTCGAAGCGGAAGTCGTGGGCGGGGGACTCGATGACCACCTCGTGGGCGCCGACGCCGGTCATCCAGTCTAGCAGGCCGACGCCGTGGTGGGTAACATCCCCCTCGATGGTCAAGGCGGGGAACTTGTTGGGCACAACGCGGACATCCCACCCGGGGCTGTCCGGTGGGGTGCCGTCGCGGACGGCGTAGACCTCGGGAGGTGTCTTGCCTTCGTTGCCGCCGCAGAAGGGACAGGCAGCAGGCGGAGGCGGAGGCGGCTCCGGGGGGAAGTCAGCGGGGCGCCGGCCGCGCTCGGCGGCGATGATGACCCAGCGATCAAGGATGGGATCTTTGCGCAGTTCAGACATGATGGTTCCTTATACAGACGCGCGGGCAAGGCGGGGGGGTTCAGTTGGGAGGCCCCACCCCCCTGGCCTCCTCCCCTGCCGGGGGAGGGGGGAGACGCAGGGCGCGGAAACCTGCGGTACCCGGAGGGCGGGCTGGAAAGCCCGCCCCACGCGGAACCAGAGCCGGCCGGCGCGGCATCAGAGTTGCCCGTACTCCACATAAGCCTCGGCCAGGGCCTGCACGTTCTCCAGGGGGACGTCCGGGCCGACCTCCGCGTGCAGAATCAGACCGCCCTCCGGCAGGGCCAGATTGTCCACCGCCTGCTTCACCATCGCCTTGACTTCGGCGGGCGTGCCGTGCGGGAGGACGTGCTGGCGGTCCAGGTCGGTGCGGACACAGACTTTGCCCCGGAACTCGCGGCCGAAATTTTCAATGCCCATCATGAAGACCTGCACCCAGACGATGTTGACGCCGATTTCAATCAGGTCAGGGATGATGTCCCGGACCCAGCCGTCGGAGTGGAAGTGGAGGTCTTTGCCGCTCTGGCGGATGGGGTCGAAGATGTAATCGTAGGCGGGCTTGAAGAACTGGCGCCACTTCTCCGGGCGGATCATGAGCGCCAGTTGGCTACCCCAGTCGTCGAACCAGGCGTAGCAGTCCACGATATCCTGCTGCGCCCAGACGGCCAGGGAATCGTGCCAGTATTGAGCGACGCGGTCGCGCAGGTCATAGATACGCGGGTCGTCGGTGGCGAGGTCAATGAACAGGTTCTCCATGCCGCGGAGCTGCTGGAGGCGCTCGAAAAGCGTACCGCCGCCGGGCATGACGTAGTAGTCGGGCTGGGGCCGGGGTAGCAGCTGCTCGCTGCTCTCAAAGGCGCCCATGCCGTCGAAGCCCACCGAGGGACGCAAGGCGGCGGCCTGGGCGATGACGGCCTCGGGGTTGACCTTGGGGAACTCATAGGTCTCCAGGGCGGACCAGTCGGCCAGGGGGCAGATATAGGGATGGCCGACAATGCCGCGGGCGAACTGGCGCCAGACGACGTTCCACTCGGGCTCGGTCCACAGGCCGACTTCGTAGCGGGGTGGGACCTGGAAATGGGCGAAGCCCTCCCAGTCAGGGCCGCCGACGCCGAAGTCGTCGGGGTAGGCGCGGAAGATCTCTTCCAAGGCCAGGCCGTGGCGGAGTACCGCGCCGGGCAGGGCGGACCACATATAGGGCACGCGGTCGGGGGTCTGAAACCGCACCGCGCGCCGGACACGCTCTTTGGAAGTCATGGGCATCACGCTCCTGGGAGGGGAATTCGACAGCGAGGGGGACAAATCCTCTCGGGGGCGGAAGGTGGGAGGGTAAGGGGGAACGGTAGGGGTATGCTCTCCCTGCAGCCGCTCTGGAAAGGGAAGCGAGGGCGGAAGGGGGAACGTCTGGGCAGCCTGTCTGGGGAAGCGCCGCCGATGAGTCCAGAAAGACGGAGAAGACTGGCGCAGTTGGCCCTAGTCTGGGCGGGGAAGCTGGGGCCGAGGGCCTTGCAGCGCGTAGTGGCGCACTTCGGCTCGCCGGAGGCGGCGCTGGCTGCTTCCTGGGAGGACTTGGCCCTGCCCTCGCTGCGCCTGGACCCGGAGCAGATAGAGGCGATCCGGGGGCGCGCCCAGGACCTGGACCGGGTCCGGCGGGTGCTGGAATACCTGGAAGCCCAGAATATCGCCGTGCATTGCGACTGGGAGGAGGGCTACCCGGCGGTGCTGCGGGCCATGCCGGAGCGGCCGCCGGTGCTGTGCCGGATCGGGCGGCTGCTGGCGCGGGATGAGCCGGCGGTGGCGATCGTGGGGACGCGGTCGCCGACGCGGGAGGGGCGGGAGATGGCGGAGGCGCTGGGGCGGGCCTGCGCGGAGCAGGGGATTACCGTGGTCAGCGGGTTGGCCCTGGGCTGCGATACGGCGGCCCACGAGGGGGCGCTACGCGGGGGGGGACGGACCATAGCCGTGCTGGGGTCGGGGATCCTGGCCATCACCCCCCGGCAGAATGTGGAGCTGGCGCGGGAGATCGCCGATCACGGGGCGGTGGTCTCGGAGGCGCCACCGGGCGCCCAGCCCTCGGCCCGGAGACTGCTGGCTCGCAATCGGTTGCAGGTGGGGCTGAGCCAGGCGGTGATCGTGGTGCAGGCCGGGGAGAGCGGCGGGGCCATGCAAACGGCGGAACAGGGGTGGAAGCAGAATCGGCTGCTCTATGCGGTGGCCTGGCCGGAGAAAACGGCCAAGAGCGAGGGGAACATGGCGCTGCTGCGGAGGGGCGCGCAGGCGCTGGCCGGGCCGGAGGCCATAGCGAACCTTGTCGGAGAGCTCTACGTCCACCAAGAGCGGGCACGGCGGGAGCGAGCGGTGGGCATGCACGGGTTGTTTGACGCCGAGACCGCCTCCGGTCAGCCCGCAGACGGCGCGGAGTGATCCCTACCCCCCGCAAGCGGGGGAGAGACAGCCGGGTGCCCGTACTCTCAGCCGGCAGTTGGGGAGCGAGTGACAAGAAGTAAGGGAGGAGCGAGATAATGCCGACATTTACCGATCCGTTCAACCAGATGACGCCGGGGCGGAAGATGACCAAGCGGGAGCTGGTACGGGCGCTGCGTCTGAACATCGCTGCCGAGGAGGACGCGACCTCACTGTACGAGGCCCACGCCGACGCCACCGACGACCCGCTGGCCAAGAAGGTACTGCAGGACATTGCCGACGAGGAGCGGGTGCACGTGGGGGAGTTCCAGCGGTTGATCAGCATTCTGCTGGCGGATGAGGACAAGTGGCTGGCGGACGGGGCGGCGGAGGTCAACGAAATGGCGGCGGAGGTGGCCGCGGAGGAGGCAGCGAGGGGACAGGGCGCGACCGGGGCGACGGTGGGGGATCTGACGGAGGGGTAGAGGGAGTACGGGAGGTCCATCCTTCGGCTCTTTTCGGGCAGGGGGAAGCAGATGGCTTGCCGCCGCCGCTTCCGGGCGGGAGTAGAGGATGAGAAGCCGCAGCGCGGGTTTCCGAGTCGGAGGTCTGGGGTCTCAAGTTTGAGGTTTTAGCGTCCGAGGAGGCACTTTACCATGAACCTGCTGGCAAGAGATGAGGCGCCGCTGAGCGCGGAAGACTGGGAGAGACTGGATGGTGTTGTAGTAGAGACGGCACGAAAGTACCTGGTGGGGCGCCGGCTGGTCCCGCTGCTGGGGCCGCTGGGGGCGGGGCTGCCGGTGGTGCCCAGCCCGGAGCTGGTGGGCCTGGAGGGAGAGGAGGCGGTGGTCGCCGGAAGCGCGCCTTTGGTGCACCTAGCGCGGCTGCAGAAAGACTTTGTCCTACGGTACGAGGATCTGGAGACGGCCCAGCGATTGGGGGTGCCGGTGGACTACGCCGCGGCGGCGGCGGCCGCGTATGTGGTGGCCGGACAGGAGGACGACCTGGTCTTCAACGGCTGCAAGGAGTGTGGGGCGGGAGGCCTGACCAACGCCAAGGGCATCCAGAAGGTCAAGGCGGGGACCTGGAGCGCGGCGGGCGGGGTGTTTGCCGACGTAGTCAAGGCAATTGAGGCGCTGGCGGCGAATGGATTCCCGGGGCCGTATGCGGTGGCGGTGGCGCCCTCGGTATGGGCGCTGACCCACCGGTCGGCGGGGCCGGGGCCGCAACTGGAGAGCGATCTGATCGGCGACATTGCCAAGGCGGGGTTCTTATCCGCGCCGGCGCTGAGTCCGAAACAGGCGCTGGTCCTGGAGGCGGGGAGCCTGAATATGGACCTGGCGGTGGGGATGGACCTGACCGTGGCGTACCTGGGGCCGACGAACCTGGACCACGGCTTCCGGGTGATGGAGACGGTGGCGCTGCGCGTCAAGCGGCCGGGGGCGATTGTGGTCGTCGGATAGCCGCGAGACGCAGGACGCGAGTTGGGAGAGGAGAGGAACGGGGCCGCCGGGAGGCGGCCCCGTTTGAGGTATAGGGGGAGGGAACCGACGGCCAGCGAGCGCACCGTCCAGACCTCGGACCGAGCCGCTGAGGCCCGGGGGGTATGGCACTCATAGCGGCCGGAAGCCGGGAGTCGAATCGGCGAGGCTCAGCAAGCCAGTCCGCCTCCCCCCAAACCGGAGCAGGCTACTGCGGACACTCCTTGAAGCACAGGAACCAGTCGAGGCACTCGTATTCCTCGCCGGCGCCGGCGACACGCTCCGCGGCCTGCCCACAAGAGCCGGGCGGCGGGACGATGACCTTGTCGCCGGGACGCCAGTCGGCCGGCGTGGCAACCTTGTGCTTGTCCGCCGTCTGCATGGCGATCAGCAGGCGCTTGATCTCGTCAAAGTTGCGGCCGTTGGAGAGCGGGTAGTACATCAGGGCGCGGATCTTGGCCTCGGGATCAATGAAGAAGACGGCGCGGACCGCCTGCGTGTCGGAAGCCTCGGGCATGACCATACCGAAGGCCTTGGCGACGTCCATCTTCAGGTCGGCGATGACCGGGAACTTGACCTCGACGCCCTTCATGCCCTTCCACTCGATCTTCTCCTTGATGGTGCGGAGCCAGGCGATGTGCGCGTAGTGGCTGTCAATGGACAGGCCGAGGAGCTGGCAGTTGAGCGCCTCGAATTCTTCGGCCATGGAGGCGAAGGTCATGAACTCGGTGGTACAGACAGGGGTGAAGTCAGCCGGGTGGCTGAACAGGATCACCCACTTGCCGGCGAAGTCGTCAGGAAAGGTGATGGGCCCCTGGGTGGTCACGGCAGTGAAGCGGGGGGCCTGCTCGCCGATGAGCGGGATGCGGGGCAGGGCGGGTTGGTTACACATGGTGGGGTCTCGCTTTCGTGAAGGGATTGGGCGTTGTCGGCTAGCGGTCGGTCAGGCGGTGGCCGCGACTCTCTCCTCCTGTGACATCGCCGCCAGGCGCTTGATGTCTTCGAGGTCCAGCCCCAGGCCGGCGGCGACGCGGGCGCCATAGTCCGGGTCGGCCTTGTAGAACAGGGCGGTCTGCCGGCGCTGCAGGCGGACCTGGGCGTTCTGGAGATGTCCGACGAGGTTGCCGATCAGGTGCTCGCGGTCGGTATCGGTCATGACTTTGCGGTACAGGTCGCCGGCCTGGAAAAAGTCGAGGTCGGTCAGTTCGTACGCATGGCGGCCGGCCCAGCCGGTGAGGGGAATACTGGGGGGCGCCAGGCTGGGATCGGGCGGGGGGCCGCCGAAGCTGTTGGGCCAGTAGTTGGGGCCGCCGCCGCCGTTGTCGTCCAGGCGCATGGCGCCGTCGCGCTGGTAGCTGGACATGGGAGCGGCTTTGGGGGCGTTGATGGGCAGCAGGTGGTAGTTGGGTCCCAGGCGGTGGCGGTGGGTGTCATGATAACTGAACAGGCGGCCCTGGAGCATCTTGTCGGGGGAGGGGCCGATGCCGGGAACGAAATTCCCCGGCGAGAACGCGGCCTGCTCCACCTCGGCGAAGTAGTTTCCCGGATTGCGGTTGAGCACCAGGCGCCCGACGTCCCTGGGTGGGAAGTCGGCATGGGGCCAGACCTTGGTGATGTCGAAGGGGTCGAAACGGTAGTCTTCGGCCTGCTCGGGAGTCATGATCTGGACTTCCAGCCGCCAGGAGGGGAACTCGCCGCGGGCGATGGCCTCGTGCAGGTCACGGGTGGCGACGTCGGGGTCAACTCCCCGCATGCGGTCGGCTTCCTCGCCGGTGAAGTTCTGGATACCTTGCTCGGTCTTGAAGTGGTACTGCACCCAGACATACTCGCCGGCAGCGTTGTACCACATGTAGGTGTGGCTGCTGTAGCCGTTCATGTGGCGGTAGGTGCGGGGCGTGCCCCGGTCCGAGAAGAGGATAGTGACCTGGTGGATGGACTCGGGGGTCAGGGAAAGGAAGTCCCAGAACATGTCGGGGTCTTTGAGGTTGGTGGCCGGGTTGCGCTTCTGGGTATGGATGAAGTCGGGGAACTTGAGCGGGTCGCGGAGGAAGAAGACGGGCGTGTTATTGCCCACCATGTCATAGTTGCCTTCTTCAGTGTAGAACTTGATCGCGAAGCCGCGGGGGTCGCGCTCGGAGTCCGCCGAGCCTTTCTCGCCGCCGACGGTGGAGAAGCGGACGAAGACCTCAGTACGCTTGCCGACCTCGGAGAGGAAACGGGCGCGGGTGTACTGCGTCACATCGTGGGTGACCTCGAAGTAGCCGTGGGCGCCGGCGCCTTTGGCGTGGACGACGCGCTCGGGGATGCGCTCGCGGTCGAAGTGGGCCAGTTTCTCCAGCAGGTGCACGTCCTGCATCAGCACCGGGCCGCGAGGACCGGCGGTCTGGGAGTTCAGGTCATTGTCCACGGGCATGCCGAAGCCGGTGGTCAGTTTCTTCTTCTCGTCGGACATGGCACTCTCCTTGGCTCACGACAGGCCGGGCGGATCAGGGGGCGAGGCCGTCCCGGCGCAATGGTTACAGAGACCGCGGATCTCGACCTGGACCTTGTCCACACTGCCCAGCACGCTGACGTCGGCAGGGAGCTGGAGGCGGTCCAGTTCGGCGCTACAGAAGTCGTGGACGGCTCCGCAGCGGGTGCAGATGAAGTGATGATGCGGGCGGAGGTCGCCGTCGAACCGGACGCGCTCCCGGGGCGAGCCCAGGGCGAGGATCAGGCCCAGGTCGTGCAGGAGCCAGAGATTGCGGTAGACGGTGTCGAGGGAGACGGTCGGCACCCGCTCGCGGACGCGGTGGTAGACGGTTTCCGCGTCGGGATGGTCGCTGGTCTGCAGCACCTCACGGAAGATCTCCAGGCGCTGAAGAGTGAGTTTGACCCCGGCACGGCGGAGGGCTTCTCTGAGGCGGCAGAGAGATACCTGCGAGTTTTTGGAGTCAGATGCCATGGGATTAGATATGATGTAGGAGTGACTCGCAAATAGGAATATAGCAGGAAGGGGAGAGGATGTCAAGAGGGTTCCGAGGCGTTTTCCCCGTTGTGCTCAGCTGCCCCGCGGCGGCTCGTATCCGCGGAAATGGAAGCGGGAATCCAGCCGGGGTTGGCGGGGCCCCATCGGCGAGGAGGAGCGGCCTGGTCTCGTGAGGAATCCCAACGGCGTCTAGTGGGCCGAATACGTGTGGGCGTCGCGCGCAGAGGCGCGCCGTCCTCGGATTCGGCTCCTCCGGGAAGCAGGAGGGTTTCCCTATGTCCAAGCTGGCGATGGTACTTGACTGTGGGGCGACGAATGTGCGGGCGGTGGCGGTGGATGAGTTCGGCAACATCGTCGCCGCGGCGGGGACGGCCAATGCCCCGGCGCCGCACCCGGACGGGCTGATCTGGGATGCGGAGGAACTCTGGGCGAAGCTCGCGGGGGCCTGCCGGGAGGTGTGCGCCCGGCTGAGGGCCGAAGGCAGGAGCACGGAGGAGCTGGCGGCGGTGACCTGCACCACCTTCGGGGCGGACGGCGCGCCGGTAGAGGCGACAGGCAACCTGACCTATCCGCTCATCTCCTGGGCCGATGACCGGCGGACGGTGGAGATCGCCAAGCGGGTGGCGGAGGATCCGGGCGGGTGGCCGCTGTTTGCCCGGACCGGATACCAGATCATCAGTTTTGACACGCTGCTGCGACTGATCTGGCTGCGGGAGAATCACCCGGAGGCGCTGGAGCGGGCAGAGACGTTCCTGATGACGCCGGGCCTGTTGAGCCTGCGATTGTGCGGGGAGAAGAGGATTGACCCGACCATCGCGGGGACGGGGATGATGATGGACATGGCGGCGCGGGACTGGGCGCCGGAGCTGCTGGCCCTGGCCGGCCTGGAACCGGAATTCTTCCCGCCCTGGGTGGAGCCGGGGCAGGTAATCGGCCAGGTCACCGCCCAGGCGGCGGCGGAAACGGGGCTGCCGGCGGGCCTGCCGGTGGTGGCGGCGGGGCATGATACGCAGTTTGCGATTCATGGAGCGGGGGGACGACCCGAGGAGGCGATTCTGTCCAGTGGGACCTGGGAGGTTCTGATGGTGCGTTCGCCGCAGTACGTGGCGACGGAGGAGGGCTTCCGGGAGGGATTGCTGATTGAGGCGGACGCGGTGCGGGGCTGGTGGAACCCGCAGCTGCTGATGATGGGGAGTGGGGTGCTGGAGTGGGTGCGAGAGCACTTCTTTGCGGGTGCGGAGGGGGAAGCGGCATACGAGCAGATGATCGCGGCGGGGCGCGAGGTCCCGCCGGGGAGTGAAGGGGTGACGTTCCTGCCCAGTTTCGTCCCCGACAGCGGGCCGACGGCGAAGTACAAGGTGCCGGGCGCGCTGCTGGGGCTGGGATTGCAGACCAGTCCGGGGCAGGTGTACCGCGCGGCGCTGGAGGGGCTCTGCTACCAGATGCGCTGGGCGCTGGACATACTGCGACAGTGCGTAGGGTTCTCGGCGACGGGCCTGCGGGTGGTCGGCGGCGGGTCGCGCAACGGGCTATGGAACCAGCTGCGGGCGGACATCAGCGGGCTGCCGGTGACGGTCATTGCGCAGAAGGAGGCTACGGTGCTGGGCGCGTCGCGCTTTGCGCTGATGGGAGCGGGGGTCTTTGCGACGCTGGAGGAGGCGAAGCAGGCGCTGCGGCTGGACGAGACGGTCTACGAGCCGGGGGAGGGGCGGGAGGAGTACGAGGGGAGGTACGCGAGTTTTCGGAGAGTGCCGGAGGTGTTGGGAAGCCTCACCCCTTGACCCAGGAAGGCTCCACCCCCTGACCCCCCTCCCCTTGCAGGGGAGGGGGGAGCGGAGGCCCCACCCCCCAACCCCCCTTTCTCATGGAGAGAGGGAGAGCAGAACCTCGCCCGCCGCGCGCCACGCGCGGTGTCCTTCCCTACGGGAGAGGGAACTTCCCTGAACCAATAGAGGGCACAGCCAGAGGGCGTTGTTGCAGGTGCAAAGGCAGCGGACTGCGGAGGGGCCATCCATGAGACATGACATGAGTCTGGGGGAGTTCCAGCGGCTGATTGAGCGTATCTACTACGCGAAAGACGCGGGACGGGGGCGGGAGGCCACCTTCATGTGGTTCGTGGAGGAAGTGGGGGAACTCGCCCAGGCCCTGCGCCGAGGGCATCCACAGGAGGTGGCGGAGGAGTTCGCGGACGTGCTGGCGTGGCTCAATACGCTGGCCTCGATCGCGGGCGTGGAACTGGCGGAGGCGGTGTGGAAATATGCGGAGGGGTGCCCCAAGTGCGGCGGGACGCCGTGTGGGTGCGGGGAGGGGGAGCAGAGGTAAACGGAGGAACGGGACAGGTACATTCCTCGCAGCGAAAAATGTGCCTGTCCCATCTGCCTGTGCTAGGGCGCGCTGAGCTCCGCCTGGGATTGGAGATAGCGCTCGGCGAGGGGGCCGGAGAGGGCCGGAGCAGGGGTGCCGCCGGTGAGGCCGTTGAGGTCCAGGCGTAATCCCATGCTGGCGCCGACGAAGTTGTAGAAGACCGTCCAGGTCAGGCAGGGGAAACGCTTGCTCAACTCCAGGCGGTAATCGCGCAGGCCGCCATGCAGCGTGTCGAAGCGGCCGGAGGAGACCAAGCGCCAGGAGCGGGTGAGCTGGAGATCGAGGGCCGGGCGCAGCTCGCGCTCGATATCTACCTGGTCGAACTGCAGAGGGCTCCGGCCATCGTGGAAGTGGTGCAGGTACTGCAGATCGGCCTGGAGGGACGGGCTGAAGCGGCGGCCGATCCCGATCGTGGCAGTAGTATCCACGAAGTGCTCTCCCCCACTGTAGACGGCGCCGGTGGACCAGAGGGAGGCCCACTTGCCCTCCCGGCGGGTCTGGGCGCGACCGCCCCAGTTGTAGCCCACCCCGACCTGGGCACGCACGCGGTGCGTCTCGGGCGCGCCGGGGAGCAGTTGGTCGCGCTCGTAGAAGTTGCCCAGGCTGGTGGCCATCTTCCATCCCTGGTTCTGGTCAGGGGTGCGCTGGTAGCCGGTCAGTTGCAGCTCGGGAAGGCGGTCGTAGATGAGGTAGTCCTGGAGCTTATCGCGGACGTCCTCCATGCGGGAGGCCCAGGCCTCGATGACCCAGCGGCCCTGCGCGCGGCGGTTGGCGCTGAGGAAGGTAATGCCGCGCTTAGCGGTGACACGGATGTCCAGGTCATGGACGTACTGGGGGTGATCGCCGGAGAGGTCATAGTAGTAGGGGATGTACAGGCCGTCGCGCTTGGCGTAGCCCAGGGTGGGGATGATGCCGCGGGAGGACTGGCGGGGTAGGCCCAGGCGCTCGGTCCAGTAGGGGAGCAGCGGGATACGCAGGCCGTAGAAGTCCAGGGAGGAGCGGCGCAGGCGTACGCGATGGGTAGTGGGGTTGTACTCCAGGCGGCGGGCGTGGAAGGCGACCTCGGGGCGTCCGGAGACGCAGGGAGCCAGAGTGCCGTCCTCGAGGACCAGCGTCTCGCCCTCGCCGCTGAGGCGCCGCCCGCGTAATTGCCCGAGAACCGGAGGGGCGCCGGGCGGAGCAAGGTTGACGATGGCCTGGGCCTGCTCGAGAGAAAAAGCCCGAGGCGAGGTGTGCAGGGAGAGGGTCTCGCCGGTGAGCAAGCCGCGGGGGACGACGAACTCCACGCCCTGGGAGGCCTCGACGGTCTTGGGGACCAGTTCGGTGCGCGTGGCCGCGGCCTTGATCAGCAGGCGCTGCTCGGCGTCGTCGCCGACCTCGGCGCGGATGGTGGTGGGGCCCGTGGTGGTGATGACCTCCGCCTTGCCGTCGTATTGCACCTGCTCGCTGTCCACGGTGAGGGTGACCATGGGCGTCAGGTCAGGCGCCGCGAGCACAGGGGCGGTGAGGAGGACGAGGCATAGGATGTAGGCGAAGCGGCCTGCCATGGTTGATGTCGAACCCCACCCCGTAGCCCCCTCCCCGGCCCCCTTTCTCAGGAGAGAGGGGGAGCAGCGCCCCACCCCCTGGCCCCTTCCGTCAGCCCGCATACGGCGCGGGCTGACACTCTCCCCCGTAAGCGCGGAAGCGATGGCCACGGCTTGAGGGCTCGCTCCCTGGCGACTAGCGTTTCCCCTGCTGTTGTACTGTGGTCGTGCTGCCGTTCTGCCGCTGTTACGCGGTCGTTCGGCTGTTGTTCTGCTGCGGGTGTGCCTGCCGCTAGCTGCTGCTCTTGGTCGGGAGGTAAGGGATCAAGCGGCGGGCCAGGTTGACCAGAGGCATGGACTGGAGCCAGACGCGGCCGGGACCACGCAGGTCGGCCAGGAATAGCCCCTCCCCGGCGAACAGGATGTTCTTGATCCCCTTGACCATGGTAATGTCGAAGCTCACCGTAGGCTCGAACATCGCCACATGACCGGGGTCCACGCGCAAGCCCTGGCCGGCTTCCAGGCTGTACTCGCTGATCTCGCCGGAAAGTTGCGCGAAGGCGAGACCGGGGCCGGTCACCTTCTGCAAGAAGAAGCCCTCCCCGCCGAAGAGGCCGGCGCCGAGTTTGCGCTGGAAGAAGGTCTCCAGAACGACGGTGCTCTGCCCGACCAGGAAGGCCTCCTTCTGGCAGATCAGGGACTGCCCCTCCCCCAGTTGCAGAGGGATGATGTGGCCGGGGAACTCGCTGGCGAAGGTGACCAGGGCCTGGCCGCCGGTGGCGGTGTAGTTGATCAGGAAGGCCGAGGCGCCGGAGACGGCGCGGCCCAGTGCACCGAGCAGGCCACCCTTCATCTCGCTGCTCATGTCCACATTGGGTGTCATCCAGGCCATGCCGCCGGACTGAGTGTAGACGCTCTCTCCCGGCTCCAGCGTGACATCCACAGTCTGCAGGACGGTTCCGCGGATCTGATATTGCATGGTGGGGCCTCCCGTCAGGGATAGGATCAGGGCAAGCAAGGGAGGATTAGCCGGGGAGGGGAGGAATACCTTCGTGGGTGGCAAGGGGGAGGTGACAAGTGGCGAGGGGCAGGTGGCAAGTAGGGGAGGGGAGGGGCGGAGGGCAGGGATGGGCTACGCCAGCGTTCTTCCCGGCTGAGGTCCGGTTGTGGTTCTGATGCTTCCCAGCTTTCCAAGGAGGATTCGGCATTGCTTACGGCCAGAGGCAGGTTGTTTGGCACCGACGGAGCCCGGGGCGTGGCCAACGCGGACCTGTCGCCGGAACTGGCCCTGAGGATCGGGCGGGCCTTTGGGGCCTGGTTGGGGGAGAAGCAGACGCGACCCCGGGTGCTGCTGGGGCGCGATACGCGGGTGTCGGGGCCGATGCTGGCGGCGGCAGTCACCGCGGGGCTGTCCAGTGTGGGCGCGGAGGTGGTAGACTGCGGCGTCCTGCCCAGTCCGGCGCTCTTCCTGCTGGTGCGGGATTGGGGAGCGGACGGAGGGGTGATGATCTCGGCCTCCCACAACGCGCCGGAGTTCAATGGCATTAAGCTGGTGGATGGGCGGGGGGTAAAACTGGCTACCGCGACCGAGCATATGCTGGAGGAGAGCGTCCGGGCGGAGGAGGATCAGGGGCCACGGCCGACGGGCAGGGAGGTGGGAGAGGCGGGGCGCGCGGAGGGAGCGGAGAAACGCTATCGGGAACTGCTGGAGGTCCACCTGCCGGCGGGGCTGGACCTGGGGGGCCTGCGCATGGTCCTGGACTGTGCCTGGGGGGCGGCCGGGCAGGTGGCACCGGAGGCGCTGCGGCGCTGGGGTGCGCAGGTGACGGCGATCCATGCCGAGCCGCGGGGGGAGCTGATCAACGTGGACTGCGGCTCGCTACATCCCCAGGCGGTAGGGCGGGAAGTGGCAGCGCAGGGAGCGGACCTGGGGGCAGCCTTCGACGGAGACGCCGACCGGGTGATGCTGGTGGACGAGACGGGGGCAGTGCGGGACGGGGATTACCTCAAGTACCTGCTGGCCGTGGACCTGCAACAGCGGGGCCGACTGAACCCGCCGCTGGTGGCGGGGACAGTGATGAGCAATCTGGGACTGGAGATTGCGCTGCGGGAGCGAGGCATCCGGCTGCTGCGGGCCCCGGTGGGCGACCGGTTTGTGGCGGAGGAGATGCGGCGCACCGGGGCGCCGCTAGGCGGAGAGCAGTCGGGGCACCTGGTCTTTGCCGAGTTGGGGCTGGGGGACGGGCTGTACAGCCTGGCGCGGGTAGCGGAGGTGATGGCGCGAACGGGGCGGCGGCTGTCGGAGTTGTGCGCGCCGGTGCAGAAGGCGCCGCAGTTGCTCATCAACGTGCGGGTGCGCGACAAGCACGGCTGGGAAAGGAGCGCGCGGCTGCAGGCGGAACACAGAAGCTGGGCGCAGCGGCTGGGAGACCGGGGGCGGATCCTGATTCGGCCCTCGGGGACCGAGCCGCTGGTGCGGGTGATGGTAGAGGCGCTGGACGCGGGGACAACGCGGGAGGCGGCGCAGGCGCTGGCGCAGGTGGTAGAGGAGGAGTGGGGGGTGTAGGGAGGACTCACCCCCCTAACCCCCCTCTCTCGGGGAGAGAGGGGGGGAGGGAGGACTCACCCCCCGACCCCCCTCTCTGGAGGAGAGAGGGGGGAGCGGACCGGCTGTCGGAGGGTGAAAAATCAGGTGAAATCAGTATGGTGTCCCCCGATTATCCCTACGATTATCGAGGGGAGCCGGCACGCCACAGCACGGCGCGGTACAAGCCCGCGCCCTACAGCACCGGCGAGACGCCGGGGCCACCGATACGTAGATGACGGCGGGTAGCTGCCCCACGCGGGCATTCTTAAGGAGGCTTGACTGATGACTTCGAAGGAACGCATCGCCCTGGCTCTGCAGCACAAAGAGGCTGACCGCATCGCCATTCACGATTCGCCCTGGGGCACCACGATCGAGCGTTGGCGCCAGGAGGGTCTGCCGGAAGGCGTGGGACCAGCCGAGTACTTCGGCTATGAGCTGGCCTCGACAGGGGCCAATCTGTCCATGCGCATGCCTACCGACGTGATCGAGGAGACCGAGGAATACCGGATCACCGGGGGAATGGACGGGCAGGTCATCAAGAACTGGAAGCACGCTACCTCCACGCCGGAGTACATAGACTTCATGATCAAGACCCGGGCGGACTGGGAGGAGCACAAGTTCCGCCTGGAGTGGGACTCCAGCCGGATTGATGTGGAGGCTTCCCGAAAGGCACAGGCCGAGGCGGAGGCTCAGGGGAAATGGTTCTCCTTCAACGGGGCTTTCGGCTATGACCGGCTACAAGGGCTGATCGGCTCGGAGCGGCTGCTGATGGCGATGGCGGAGGATCCCGAGTGGGTGCAGGAGATGTTTGACACCGCGGCGGAGCTAGTCTGCGTGGCGCTGGAGGAGATGATTGCTCTGGGCTTCCAGTTTGACGGTTGCTTCGTCTACGACGACATGGGGTACCGGAACGCGACACTCTTCTCGCCGGCGATGTTCCGGCGGTTCGAGTTCCCCAACCACAAGCGGGTCTATGATTGCGCCTGGGCGCACGGGCTGCCCTGCATCCTGCACTCGTGCGGGAACGTTAACGCTTTCGTGCCGGGGCTGATTGAGGCGGGGCTGGCCTGCCTGCAGCCGCTGGAGGTCAAGGCGCAGATGGACCTGGTGCAGCTCAAGCGGGACTACGGGGAGAAGCTGGCCTTCATGGGCGGGATTGACGTGCGCAAGATGGCGATGGCCGATCCGGCGATCATCGAGGAGGAGATCGCCACTAAGATCGGCGCGGCCAAAGTAGGCGGCGGGTACATCTACCACAGCGACCACTCAGTGCCGGACAACATCAGCTTCGAGCAGTACCGCCATGTCATCGAGCTGGTGAAGAAGTACGGAAGCTATTGAGACTCCTTTCCCCGGCGTGCTGCGCGCCGGGCACGTTGCTGCTAGATAGATCGGAGAAGGGAACATGAATGACAACTCGATGGTCCGTCAGGCTCTGGCGGAAGTGAACCTGACAGGACGGTATGTGGGCTATGTGCCGCGATTCCGCGCGGAGGAGTTCCAGCCGGGAGTCTGGTGGATCGTGGACGGGGAGACGCGAGTGGGGATGGTCAACACGGAGCACCATACGCTGGAGCTGGTCAACTTCCTTCCGGACGCACCCCGAGAGGTGGAGTACCCCGGAATCTACCACGCGCCCACCGCGCCCGGCGACCGGATCACGCTGGCCAACTGGGTGGAGTGGAACCAGAAGACCACCAGCGAACGGAATGAACTGCGATTCAGCGAAGGTGGCGAGACGCTGACGGTCACGTTTGAGGAGTGGTTCGCGGAGGAGGACTCACCCCCCTGCCCCCCTCTCTCGAGGAGAGAGGGGGGTAAAGGTGAGGGGATGCACGCGGTCAAGACCTGCACCTTTGCGGTGGACTTGGACCTGGGGTATGTGGTACAGGTAGAGAGCCGGGTGAAGTCGCCGGTGTCGCACCAGGTGGAGTTCGCCAACTTCCTGCCGCAGGGGGTAGTGAGCGACCAGTTGGCGCGCTGGCCGTTCATCCTCTGGCAGCATCCCGACGGGCGGATCCTCCGCTGGAACCAGAACAACGTAGGAGCCGCCGCCTACGGCAATCGCGACCACCACGGGGCCCGGCAGATAGACCCGGAGGGGTTTCTGGGCTACTTCGGTGAGGCGGACCGCTGCCCGGTGGTGGAATTCCGCGGAGCCAACATGCCGATTTCGGCGGCGACCTGCCACAATATGCTCGATGAGCACCTGCACTGGGTGGTGGGACGGGATTACCAGCCGCCACAGGACAAGGCGGGCCTGTACACGTATGAGGTGGCTTTCACGCTGGGGGCGTTGCCCGGCGAGGCGGGGGCGTGGCTGGCCGGGCAGGCGCAGGTCAACGACCTGATCCTGGATCGCTACCCGGCGGAGTGGGCCGGCAGGTATCCCTGGGCGCGAGAGGAGACCGGACCGATACAAACCCTGGCCTATCCGGTCTTCCGGCAGGGCTGCCTGTGTGACTTCACCGAGCGAGTGGATGCATATGCTTCGGACCGCTGCCAGTGTTTCCTCTACCCGGAGGACGACGACACGGCGCCGGTGAGCCTGGTGTCGGAGGGCGGGAGGCAGACGGGACCGTGCCTCCGTTTGCGGCCAGGCGGAGGGAGCACGAGCGCCGGGCCGGAGAATGGGACCTCGCTGCACTTGACGCCGGGGACAACCTACCGGGTGTCGGCGTGGCTGAAGACCGACTTGAGCGAGGGGGAGGCAAGACTGCGGGTGTGGGAGTGGTTGTGCACGCCCCGGAACCTGACGAGGGAATACCTCTCGGCGGCGGTGGGCGGGCATTCGGAGTGGACTCAGGTAGCGGTAGAGTTTTCGCCGGAGGGCCCCAGGACGCACTGCATGTCCCTGGAGGTGGCGGCCGAAGGCGAGGGGACCGTGTGGGTGGATGAGATGATGGTGGAGGTAGTCTGACCTCCCCTCCGGTCCCCTGCGCACTTGCGTCCCGCGACTCGCGTCCCGTGCCAAGGAGCACCACCACTATGACCTGGAAACCCGAATTGACGACCGCCCTGCTGGAAGGGAAGGCCTGCGAATACATGAAGGCGTTCCTGCTCAGCAGGATACCGCCGTTTGAGGCTCCCACGAATATCAAGACCTGGCCGGCGCAGGCCCGGGCGCTACGCAAGGCGGCGCTGGAGAAGGTTTACCTGCGCGGCTATCCGGCGGCGGTGGTCAGGAGCAAGCCGCAGGTGGTTTGGGGCGAAACGCTCCGACCCGGCACTGAGTACGTGGTCCGCAAGCTGCGCTACGAGTGCTATCCGGGGTACTGGATTCCGGGGCTGCTGTATGAGCCGGTCAAGCGTCGGGGGCCGCTGCCGGTGATGCTGAATCCGGAGGGGCACTGTCCGGGCGGCAACGCGGCCGCGTACAAGCAGATCCGCTGCGCCAACCTGGCCCGGCGAGGGGTGCTGGCGCTGAGCATGGAGTTCACCGGTATGGGGCAGTTAGAGGCGGAGCGGCACGGGTTCCAGGCCATGCTCAATCTCACCGGCCAGGCGGGGGTGGGCATCTTCTACCTGGCCCTGAAGAGAGGGCTGGACCTGCTGCTGGATCACCCGCAGGCAGACCCGGAGCGAGTGGGAGTGACCGGCCTGTCGGGCGGGGGTTGGCAGACGATCGTCATCTCCTCGCTGGACCCGCGGGTGACGCTGAGCGTGCCGGTGGCGGGCTATACCTCCATGCAGGGACGAGTGGAGTGCCATCTGCCCAACGACATCGGGGACCTGGAGCAGTGCCCGCCGGACTTGACCACGGCGATTGACTACCAGGCGATGACGGCGATGATCGCACCGCAGCCGATGCTGCAGATCCTCAACGACCAGGATGACTGCTGTTTTCGCACCGACCGGACGCGGCCGGTGATCTACGATGCACTGGTACCGACCTGGGAGGCTTTCGGGGCGGCGGCGCGCTTCCAGACCCACAATAACCTGGTGCCGGGAACGCACAACTACGAGGCGGATAACCGAGCGGCGTTGTACCGATTCCTGAGTGAGCAGTGGGGAATCCCGGGACCGGCGCGAGACACGCACCGCAAGGCGGAGGTGCTGCCCGAGGCGGCCCTGCGCGTGGAGCTGCCGGAGGACCGGGAGACTTTCCAGACGCTGGCCCTGCGGAGGGCACGACGACTGGCCCGGAAGCGGAAGGCGCCCCGGACGGCGGCGGAGCGGCAGGAATTGCGGCAGCGGCTGCGGGAGGTCCTGCGGCTGCCCGAGTACACGGCACAACTCCCGGCGGGCTTCGGCACGCGCGGCGGAGTGGTGGGGATCGGGCCCTGGCGGGTGCCGGTCTCGATGAGCCGCCAGCGCGGGGCTGAGGGGGTGGAGCTTATTCTCAGTGACGGCGGGCGAGCCAGCGGTTGGGGACCTCCGGCCGCGGAGGCAGCGGGTCGGCGCTTCATGGCCGACCTCCTGGGCACCGGCGAAGGCGCCTGTGGCTACCAGGGGGAGATGTTGTTGGAGGCTGTGGGCCATCGGGCGCTGGGCGAGCAGGTGGCCCAGACGCTGGCCCTGGCGCGAGCAGTGGGTGCGGGTACACCGGTGAGGCTCGTGTCCAACGGGACCCGAACCGGCGTAGTGGCGCTGCTGGCGGCGGGGCTGGAGCCCGCGTTATTTGAGTCGCTATCCTGCTATGCGAACCTGGGGTCACTGGCGACGTTGATTGAGTGTGCGGAGCGCTACGAAACCCTGCCGTCTTTGTACTGCTTCGGGCTGCTGGAAGTGGCGGACTTGCCGGAGATGGCGGCGTTGCTGGAAGGAGTGATCTACCGGCAGCCGTCACGGTCGGTGGCGGAGCTGAGGAGCGGACGGGTGGTGTAACGGGGAGGGTGGTCACCATCTTGGGTACATTTGTTATCCGGATGACTACGAGGAGCAGGACCTCCAAGTGACTATCGCTGCCTGCAGGCCGGGGAGAGCACCCGACCCGCAGCCACAGCTGGAGAACAGCGAAAGGCCTCGGGCTGACTGGCCTAGGCGGTAGTCCTTGCAGTGGAGTCGAATGGTGAACCAAGATCCGGAGGGAGGCAGGAGCATGTGTACTCGCAAGTTAGTCCTGGTTGTCTCGTTGGCGATCCTCGGCGCGGCAGCGGGCGGGGCGGGTTGCTTGGCCGGGCCGCAGGCGGCGTCGGCAGTGGCACCGGCTTTGCCCGGCGCGGCGGAGAGTTCGCCCCTGCAGGTCGCAGATCTGCCGGCGGTGACGGTCCTGTCTACGCCCCGGCACGATCCGGTGGAGGTGGTGAAGGCCGGCCAAGCCCGGGCCCGCGTGTTCGTGGCCGTGGCGGAGCCCAGCGCGGCTCTCAAGCACATGGTCCAGGAACTAGTGGAAGTCGTCAGACTCAGCACGGAGGCCGACCTGCTGGTGGTGGATCGCATGCCGCCCAAGACCGCGCCGGCGCTGGTTATCGGCGACTGCGAGGAATCGCGCGAGGCGGGGATCGAGGCGGACAAGCTTCCCGTGGAGGGATTCGTGGTCAAGACCGCGCCGAATCGCGTCTTCCTGGTCGGGAGCACCAAGGTACTGCCGCCGAATGAGGGGCGCAATCCGGGCGACCCTTACGGCAATGAGGCGACGGCCTGGGCGGTGGCTGATTTCCTGGAGCGCTTTGGGGGGGTGCGCTGGTACTGGCCGACGGAAGTGGGAGGGCGGTGTATCACCAAAGCGACCGAGCTGGTGATTCCGCCAGTGCACTACAGCGATCAGCCGGTCTTCCCCATGCGCACTTTCTATCCGCCACGCTATACTCCGCCGCTCAAGTCGCGCTGGTTTGACAAGGACGGCCCAACCATGGGTCCTCCGGCCATCCCCGCCGATCTCAAGACCATCGAGATGACGCCCTTTCTGACCTGCCTGCGCGGGGGCAACAGCTGGCCGTACCTGATCAAGGTACATAATCCGCAGCAGTTGTGGAAGAACGAGCAACTACTGAAGGATCACCCAGAGATATTCGCGCTGAAGCAGAACGGGGAGCGGAACTGGAGCATGCTCTGCTACGGGAACGAGGCAACCGTCGACTTTTTGGTGGCGGGCGGCGCGGCCTACTGGGACAAGGACCCGGAGGCTATGGCGCCCTGGAACAAGGCCTACGTCAGTTGGGTGACGGACACCTGCATGACCATCTCGCCGGGCGACGAGCCAGTGCGCTGCTACTGTCCGCAGTGCTCGGCGCTCTGGGATCCCGCGGGGGGGACGTACGGCTCGGGGTCCAAGATCATGGGGCACTTTGTGAAGAAGGTCTGCGAGAAAGTCAAGCAGCGTTGGCCGGACAAGAAAGTGCTGTATCTGGCGTACTGGAACTACACGGCCTGCCCGGAGGAGATTGACTTCCCCGACACTCTCGAAGTGCAGATGTGCACGATGGCAACGGGGCTGATGCGCCAGCCTGAGGCGCGAGGAGAGATGGAGAAGTACCTGCGGGCCTGGAGCAAGAAGGTGGGAGGCAAGGTTACAACTTGGGAGTACCCACATCGCGTGCCGGAGTGGACGCACGCGCCGGTACAGTACCCCAACGTAGTGCAAAGCTACTACCGGGACAACCGCGAGGTGCTGGCCGGGTCTTTCCTGAACGGTGGAGGGTACAACGAGTGGTCCAAGGGCGCACCGACGGATTACTGCTGGATGCGTATTCTGTGGAACCCCGACATCAACATCGAAGCGATCCTGGACGAGATGTGCCGGCGACTGTTCGGGAGGGCAGCGGGGCCGACACGGGAGCTACTGCGGCTGCAGTGCGAGCGGTTTGAGCAGGCGCCCTGGCGACAGGGAGTCGGCGATGCCGGGCATATCCCGCCGATCGCCTATACCGATACCTGGCCGCCGGAGGTCGTGGAGGAGATGAGCCGTCTACGCAGCCAGGCGATGGAGGAGCTGAAGGATGATCCGGTCGGGCAGCAGCGGCTGGCGTACCTGACTTGGACGTGGGACGCGTTCCTAGAGGAGGCGAAGGAGGCCTGGGAGAAGGCCAAGGGAGGGTAAGGGAGGACGTCGTTCTGCCTCACCCCCCTGCCCCCCCTCTCCCGCGCTGCGCTTGGGAGAGGGGGGAGTTGTGAGGCCTCACCCCTCAACCCCTTCTATACCTCACCCCCCTGTCCCCTCTCCCTGCTGGAGAGGGGGAGTAGGGAGCTTAGCGGCCTACCTGGCCGTTACCAGTAGCGCGGAGGGGACGCCGTAGGCACCGGGGAGGTCAATGGTCGTCTTCCCGGCACGGAAGTAGAGCTGCGAAGAAGGGCCGCCGTCGAGATTGAGGGCGTCGCGGCAGCCGAGGGTCTTCATCGCCCGGGCCCAGTCGCGTAAAGAGAGCGCGCCGCGGCTGGTGGCAGCGAGAATCACCTGCCCGGAAGGGGCTATCCCTACCGCGGCGCGGCTGGATTCGCCGGGCTTGAAGTCGGGGGTGCGTCCGGCAATGACTAGGCGCGGGCCGCACTGGAGGGCCTCGGTCGCTCCCGCGGGCAGGCCCTGGCGGGTGTGGCGGAGGCCGGCGCGGCCCTGCGCCACGTAGAAGATTCCCCAGTCGGCTTTTCGCAGCGGGTTGGTTTGCCTGCCCGCATGGACGAGTAGGCCGAGGGGCTGCCACTGCTCGTCGAAGTAGCCCCCGTTGATCGCTGCCACGGCTCCGCGGGCCTGGGCGAGACTCCTGACGGTCGCAGGCTTGCCCCCGGCCTGCGCCAGGTCGGCCACCTCGAGGCGATAGCGCGCCAGGTCCACCCGCACGGCGGCGATGCGCGCCAGGCCGCCGGCAGCTTCCCGCACCTGGTAGTCGGCGCCCGGCGCGGCCTGGACCCAGCCCTGGGTTAGCGGCAGGGGCGGGGCTTCCTGCAGCGGCTTAGGCTCAGGTGGAGCGGGAGCGGGTTGTGGGGGCGGGGAGGGCGATGGCCAAGGATGCGGCCGCTGCTGGTGCAGCCACCAGCCCAGGGCGCCGCCGGCGAGGAGACAGAGGAGGATGAGAAGGGAGCGGCGGCGGCACATGGGCTGGAGGTAGTGTAGCAGGTGGGAGCGGAGGAGGCCAGGGGAAAGGTCTTACCCGCTGGCCCCCTCCGCTGGCAGGGAAGCGGGAACAACGGCAAAGCAGCCGTCTCCGCGGTCGTCCACAAGGTTGCTCGCCCTCGCTTGGCGAACCTCGCCCCTGAAAGGAGTCACCATGCCTGAACCTGTAGGCTGCTTTGCGTTGGTGCTGCACGGGCACATCCCGTATGTCCTGGGGCACGGGACCTGGCCGCATGGGAGCGAGATGCTCTATGAGGCCGCCGCCGACTCGTATATCCCCCTGCTGTGGATGCTGGAGGAGCTGGCCTGGGAGGGAATCCCCGCCAAGATCACCATCAGCTTCTCCGCCATCACTTTGGAGCAACTGGGGGACGAGCGCTTCAAGGAGTGGTTCGTCAACTACCTAAACGACAAGGTTCACTGGGCGAGTGAGGACGAGAGGCAGTTCGCCGCCTGGGGGGATGGGCATCGGGAGTACCTGGCCCGGCGCTGGCGGGAGCACTACGAGGCGCTGCGGGATTCGTTCGTCAACCGCTACGGGCGGGATATCCCGGCGCAGTTCCGGGCGCACCAGGAGGCGGGGCATATTGAGGTGATGGTCTGCGCGGCGACGCATGGGTACCTGCCGCTGCTGCACGAGGACGGGAGCGTGCAGTTGCAGGTCAAGCAAGCGGTGAGCACCTACGAGAAGTACATGGGGCGGCGGCCCCGGGCCTTCTGGCTGCCGGAGTGCGCCTACCGGCCGCGGGCGCAGTGGGCGCCGCCGCCGGAGATTCGGGGGCCGGAAGCGCCGTACCTGCGCCAGGGAATCGAGGAGTTCCTGGCGGAGAATGGGATAGATTACTTCATCGTGGAGGCGCACCTCTTGGGCGGGGGTGGACCGGAGCCGGTGGACATAGACTGGGAGCATACCCTGGGTAAGATCTGGGGGCGCATCCGCAAATCCCGCGAACCGCGGCCCTACTACGGAGAGAAGAGCCCGTACTTTCCTTACTTTGTAGGCCACTACTATGAGGACCACCCGCCGGTGGCGGTGCTGGTGCGGGATCCGATGACGGGGATGAAGGTGTGGAGCGGGGAACACGGCTATCCGGGCGACCGGGACTACCTGGAGTTCCACAAGAAGCACCTGCCAGGGAACCTGCGCTACTGGCGGATCACCGGGCCGGACTGCCCGCTGGGGGACAAGCAGGAGTACCACCCGGAGTGGACGGACGGGCGAGTGCGGGAGCATGCGGGGAACTTCCTGTGGTCGGTGAAAGAGACGCTGCGGGGGCGGCCGCATCCGGGCGGGCGACTGCCGGTGCTGTGTGCGCCGTTTGATGCGGAGCTGTTCGGGCACTGGTGGCACGAGGGCCCCCGGTTCCTGACGCACGCTCTGCGCTGGATGCACCAGGACCCGGAGATTGAGGTGGTGACCGGCAGCGAGTACCTGGCGCGCTACTCGCCGGAGACGGCGATCACGCTGCCGGAAGGCTCCTGGGGAGCAGGCGGGGGGCACTGGGTCTGGCTCAACCCGGACGTCAACTGGGTCTGGGAGCGTGTCTACGACGCGGAGCAGGATTTTCGGGCGCTTCTGTGTGATCACGGTTACGGGCACGACGAGGCGATGCAGGCGCTGGTCAAGCAGGCGGCGCGGGAACTGCTGCTGCTGCAGGCGAGCGACTGGCCCTTCCTGATCACCACCTGGTCGGCGCGAGACTACGCCGGGGAGCGGATTGCGCACCATCACGGGGACTACAAGCGGGTGGCGGAGATGGCCCGGCGCTATGGGCGAGGGGAGTGGATCGGTGAAGAGGAGTGGGCCTACTTCGGGGCGCTGCAGGATCGGGACCGGCCTTTTGCGGAAGTGGAGGCGAGGTGGTTTGGGGAGGTGGGCTAGTAGAATGGGGGCCACAAGGGCTCTGTTCTGCGTGGCACGGACTGTCTAGCTCGCGCTCCGGTCTGTGCGTGACGGCCTGCGCAGGACGGGAAGCCCGCGCCACGCGGAGGGGAGCCCTCCCTCCGCAGAGGAGGAAGGTTACTTCCCCCTCGCCAGCCAGCCCAGCATCCTGACTACTGCCTCCGGCCAGGCGGGGGCGTCCCAGAAAGCGGTTTTGCCGGCCGGAGCCTCGCCGTAGCAGGTGCCCAGTACGTACACCACCCGGCCCGCCCCTGCCGGGGCATAGACGGCGAAGGGGTCGCTGCCGGCAGTCATCCACACTTCCGCTCCCGGGCGCGGCTTGAGGTTGTTGCGCCAGAGCACCACTCCCAGGGGACCGGGAAGCTTGCCCAGGCGCTTGCCGCCGGCAGAAGTTAAAGATATCGCCTGACCGCTGGATTTCAGGTCGGCCACGTCGCCCATCTGCACGGGCAGCAACGGCTCCAGCGGGGAGCCCTCCCACTTGCCCGCGCCGCCGGTGTAGGTTCCCCCCAACACCAGCAGGCCCCCGCCGTTCCTCACGTAGTCGGCCAGCATCTGCCGCTTGTCCTCGGTGAGAGGATTTTGGGGTATGTCCGCCAGGACGACCACGTCGTAGCCAAGCATTTCGTCCAGCGTAGCCGGGAAGTAGCTGACGAAGTGCCCGGCCCAGTACTTCCAGATATAGCCGCCTTGCTTAATCGCGTCGGAGCCCCACTGGGCGCGGGCGGCCTCGTCCAGGCGCCAGCCGTAGGCCCAGGGACCGGCCAGGAAGAGGGTGCGGACCTTCTGTACGGTCGGCCGCTCGGCCTGCCAGTAGGCCAGACGATAGGCGGAGACCGCCTGGCGCAGGGCGCTCTCGGCCTCAAAGGAGCGGTTGTCCAGGAAGGCCCCGCGCTGGGCGTTGAGCGCCGCGACCTGCCGGCGGAGGGCAGGGATCTTGGCGGCCTGACCTGAGCCCAGGGCTTTGGCCAGCGTGTCCAGGCGGGCGTTCTCCTCGGCAGGACTGAAGCCGGTGATGGCCGTGGGCAGCCAGGGGTCGGCGGCCATCGCCGCCCGGACAGTGGGGGCTACCTCCTGGAGCGTCTTGACCGCGGTGACGTTGGGGGTGCCGTTGAAGTCCCACAGAGCGAAGCGGGCGCGGCCGGAGGCCAGTTTGGGGGTAACCGCAGCCCCGACATTGTAGCTGCCGATGTCCGCCCAGGCTTTCTCTATCTCCTCCGGCAGGAAGAGTAGTGCCACGCCGCCGGGGCCGTAGGTGGGGGATTTCTCCAGGGTGTTGTCCTGGTAGTACTGCCACCACTCGGTGGCGAGGTTCAGATCCACCTTCTGCACCTGGGCCACGTCGCGGTCGGCGGTGATCATGTGCCTCTCCAGCTGCTTGCCGGCCAGCCGGTCCGGTTCGCTGACCTTGAAGCCCTCCGGGTAGCAGCTGAAGCCTATGGTCAGTTCCTTGAGCTCGGGCTTGGGTTCCCAGCGAACCTCCATGAGCAGATGGTCACTACCGGGCTGCAGGACAAGGCGCACCCGGACTTTGGCCAGAGCATGATCCCAGGTGAAGTCGAGCAGTCCCCGGGCGCCGGTTTCCACAATCTCGACAAGAGGGTCGCTGACATGCATCAACTTGCCGTTGAGATTGATACGGAAGAAGCCGCTGTGGTACCAGTTGCCTTGGATGGGCTGGGGCATACCGATATCGGCGGTGTCGGTCTTCCAGGTACCGTCTTCCTGCTTGCTTTGCAGAATGACCAGTTTGATCGCGTAGTTGCGGGTCAGCCCGGTAAAGCGAAAGGTGTGGCCGCCTTGTCGCTTCTTGCCGGGATCGTGCTCCCACCAGCCAAGGCCGTCGTCGGTGATGGTGATGGCGGGAGGCGCGGCGGGAGTGGCGGGCTCCTCGGCGGCGAGGAGAGGAAGGGCGGGTGACAGGAGCAGGAGGGGAATGAGTAATCGGATAAGCATGTGATCAGCTCCTATGGGGCGGGCACCCCCTCTCGCCGACGCGCCCACCACGCGCGTCGGCACTCTCCCCCGCAAGCGGGGGAGAGAAAGCCCCTTATCCTTTAGCCTACTTGAACTCTGCCACTACTACCGTCCAGACGGTCACGGCCGGTATGGTCACTGACCCGTCGGTGGCCGGAGTGATCGGGATGACGTCGCCGGGTACGTCGGGAGACAGGGCGGCAAGCTTGCTCAGCTTCATCCCCGCAGGGACGGTGAAGGCGACCTTGACGTTCTCCGCCGGGGCCGGCGGCTTGTCGGCCCAGCCATCATCGTCCTTCTCGGGCAGGTTGATGAGGTGGGCGATCACCCGCTTGCCGCCACCCGGCAGGTCGCGGGCGTTGACCAAGTCCTCCCACCAGACCGAAGCGGGGCCCTCCACCTTCACGGCGTCGCTGCCCGGCCGGACGAAGCGCAGGTTGTTGTCCCAGAGGTATTCGGACCAGCGGAACTCGAAGCGGCGGTAGTTGGCCCACTCGCCGGAGCCGCCCCAGCCGTCAATTTGCTGACCACTGGCCGAGGCCACCGCTTCCAGGTAACGGTTACTGCCCATCCAGCCGGCGTGGGGGAAGCCGCCCCGACGGCGGATGGGCTCGGCCTCCTGCTGCAGGTAGAAAGCGGCCTTCTTCCAGGGGTGGTACGGACTGCTGGGGTGGGAGGCGGAGTTGAAGTGTTCGTAGAGGCTGTAGGCGCCGGGCAGCATCACGTCCTCTTCTTCCTCGCCGTTGTACATCCTGGGATAGCCGCCGGCGACGTTGTTCCAGCCGAAGAGGAAATCGGGGAAACGCTTGCGCAACTCGCGGATGACCTTGCGCAGGAACTCGGCATTGGCGGCGTGAGGATCTTTCAGCTCCACCAGCTTGCCGGTCACGTCATAGCCCTCCATCATTCCCGGGGTGCCGTCGCTGCGGAAGCCATCCCAGCCGAACATCTCCGTGGAGCGGGCGACCTCGTCGATCCAGAAGTCGCCTACCACCTGCTTACTGGGGAGGAAGGAGCCGGAGGAGATACCGCCGGGAGTGTGGGGCGGCTGTGATTCCGGATCGTAGCGGTCTTTGGTGAGCTGGTCCACGTCGAACCAGGCGTGGGGACGGCCCTCTTTGGTGTAGGTGAGCCAGTCAGGATGACGACGAGCGAAGTCGAAACCGACCGGACCGTAGCCGATGGACTGAATGTAGGTGACAACTGCCATGCCGTTGTCGTGAGCGCGCTGGACCATGTACTGCCAGTCGCTCTTGCCCTCCACGTACCAGCCCTGGCCGGAGCGCCAGGTCTCGGTCTCCGGGGTCATGTCGTCGAACTGCGAGGGCATGTTGGAGTAGGCCTCAACGCAGGTGATGTAGCTCTTGCGGTATTTGGGGAGGAGCTGGTTGTCAATGGCGCCGTTGGCCTTCTGACCGCGCAACTGAAAGCAGGTCATGTAGTGGCCCATCTCCCAGGGATTCTTGCCGACGGTGAAGTACTCACGGCCGGAGATCGCTTCTGCGCCGGGTTCGGAGACAGTGGCGATCACCTCATGGCCCCACTTGCGGTCGGCAGGGACGGGATAGCTGAAGGTGGCGGTAGCCTTGCCCTTGGCGGGGACGGCGAGGGTCTGGGCGGTCAGGTCGTCGCGGCCGTCCAGGCCATAGAGAACGGCCATAGTCACCGCCGCCTGCGCCTCGGCCGCGCCGGAATTGGCCACGTCCACGGTAAGCGTGGCTGTCTCACCGGGCTTGTAGCAGATCTTCTCGGGCCAGACCCGCACGATGCTCAGATTGCCGCACCAGGCGGGGAGGGCCAAGGTCAGGAGCAAGCCAGCGATGGTGAATCGGTGGGACATGAGGGTCCTCCTTGCTCAACAGTTGACAACGGACGCCGCGTAGCCCCTGCTACTGCGGCCGAGGAGAGACCGGGCCCCTCCTCATCCTGATTGTGGGTTACGCGCTGTTCTTATCCGGTCTCGGCGGCCAGGGCCCGGAGTTGCCGGCCCAGCCAGTCGGGCCAGCCGCCCCACTCCCAGAAGGGCATCAGTCTGTCTGTGCCCTCCCCGTAGCAGAGGCCGGTAATGACCGCCGCCACGCCCTTGCCCTGGCGCCACTGCACCCAGAAAGGCTGATCTCCCGCCCACATTTTCACCTGCGCCGCCGGGCGGACGGTAACGTCCTGGTACCAGAGTGTGCCTACCGGCAAGTCGGGACCAGGAGCCGGACGCAGCAGACCTTTGTCCAGGCTGCGCACATCAAACGGCCCCTTGCTGGTCACCGGCAGGAGATCCTCCAGCGGGGTGCCCTGGTACCCGCCGCCCCCGAAAGCCCAGTGCCCGCCGATGACCAGCAGGGCCCCGCCATGCTCCACGTAGTCGGTGAGGAACTGCATGGTGATCTCGTCCATGGCCTCGGCGGGCACGTTGTTCAGCACGATGGCGTCGTAGGCCATCAGCTCCTCGTAGTCGCTGGGGAAGAACGAGAGGGAGGGTCCGTAGACGAAGATGCGGTAGCTGCCAAAGTCCAGCCTCGCCTCTACTTTGCGGGCTGCAGTCGGCAGGCGGTAGTAGTCGTGGAACAGACCGCGCAGATGCAGGATACGGAAGCCCTCATGGGGGGTCTTCTTGACTCCACCGGCGGGACGTTCCACGGACCGCTCGCGGCGAGGCCGGGCCATCTGGTAGGCCCGCTCGGTGCCCATGACGCCGGGCGCGGCATGGAACTGCTCGTAGGAAACCGGCTTGCCGTCGGGAAGGGTGACCGTGGCGCGGGCCAGCAGGTTACGGGTCAGGGGCGCATTGGGGACTTCGGCCTCGCTGACTACCGCCGCTGCACCCAGACTAAGGCCGGGGAAGTCCTTGGTGAACAGCTCCTTGCCCGTGTCGTAGTCGAGCAGTTGCAGCCGCAGCGAGACGGCACCGGCGGCGGGCGAGGGACCGGGCAAGAGCTGATTGCGCAGGATCAGGTTGGGCTCCTGCAGGTCCATCTGCAGGTAACCGAGGATTTGCGGGGAGGCGTAAGTGACGCCGGGCAGTCCCTGGAAGGAATAGGCGATCACCGTGGTCTCCCAGGACTGGCCGGGGGCCAGGCGCACCTGCTCCATCCACCACTCGACTGACTGCGAGCCGGCGTTGTTGTACAAGCAGCGTAGGTTGTTGTAGTCCATGAAGAACACGACGCCCTCGCCGGTGGGGGCATGGACCTCCGCCGACCAGCCGGCGACCGGGTCGAAACAGAAGTCGTCCTTGTAGCCGGGGGGGAGGACCGCGCCTTTGGACTCGCTCCAGGCGGCGGTGATGATGCCGCGCGTGGTCGGGCGGAAGGTCCAGGCGTCCTCGCGAGAGCCGCCGACGTTGATTACGTTCTGTACCCACGGTCCGGGCGCGCGGGGCTCGCCAGTGGGATTCTCGAAACGATAGGTGACCCGCAAGACCGGGCTGTCGCCAGTCAGGGTCATAGTGCGGGTGAGCCGCACGCCCTCAATAGCTTTGTCTCCCGCGCCGTTGATCACTACGCTCGCGGCGACAGCGGCCGCGCCTGGCTCGGCGGGGAGAATAGTGACCTCGTAAGGCCGACCGAGTAGCTCGCCCGGCCAGGTCTGCTGCCAGACGTGATCCATGAAGAAGCCGGCATTGCCGGGCAGGACCCAGTCTTTGCCCGTCGCCTTCCAGATGAAGCTGGAGATGCGCCCGCCCAGGGCCGGGTTGACGGCGAGCCGGAGGGCAGCGTTCTCCATCACCACGATCCGCTTGCCGTCGGCCCCGGTGGAATCCACGGCGGTCGCGGCGAGTAGGGGCAGGGGCAGCAGCAGGAGAGCCGGCAAGCAGAAGCTGCAGAGCAGGCGCATGGGCGGGTCCTCCGACTGAAGTCAGGAATGGGTCACGCTATGACTTGGGGATATTTCGCGCCGAGGGCCGGAGAATCCTGCTCCCCGGTGCGCAGGGAGTCTCGGGTACGCGTAAGTAGAGCCTGCTTGCCATGCTGAGCCTTGACCTTAGGCGACCGGTCCCCGGGGGGCAGGGAAACTCGGCGGTGACGGCGAATGTTCAACTGGCACGGGGGACGTCCGGACGTCTAACACGATCTGCGGAGGAGGAGACCATGGGACATCCTGGCCTGCCGTTGTATGTCGTAATCTGCCTGGGGGCAGTGTTGCTGGGGGTTCAGACCTGGGCCGCCGACCCGGAGACGCCTACGAAGTACATCCTGGAACTATCCACGGAGACCACGGCGCTACCCTTTACCCTGGAGATACCTGACATTCCCGGAATGCCCAAGATTCCAAAACTGGAGGAGATGTTCAAGCCGCAACGCCTGGTGACGGGGCGGGCAGTCTACCCTCACGAGCCGGTCCCGCCCATCTTCGTGACCGTGCCCAAGGATCTGGGCCTGCCGGGGAACAAGCTGGAGCTGCAGGTACCGCGGAGCCTGCCCGGGGAGGGCACGCCCGGCGGCGAGGCCCCTCCCGAAGGGAAGAAGCCGGAGAAGCAGGAACTGGAGGTCCGTCTTTACTGGCACCCGGACGTAGCCGAAGGCCCGGCGGTTGAGGAGTTCACCCTAGACCCCGCCACCATGCCGGAGGTTCCGGAGGGCGACCTACCTGCGCCGCCGGCCCTGTACAAGGAGATGCTGGCCGAGATGGGGCGGACCGCGTCAGGAACAGCCAACGTGGAGAAGGAGAGGGCCGTCGGGCAGGGGGACTATACCCTCAACACGGGGAAGCTGACCATCCCGCTGGCGGGATTCCTGCCGGTGCTGAACGTGACCTCGCCCGCGAAGCTGGCCGAGGCCAACCTCCCGGAGGGGGTCGAGCTGAAGTGGAATCCGGTGCCGGGGGCCCGAGGCTTCATCGTGCACGCCATGTCCATGACCCGGGAGGGCAACAAGTCCACCATCATCCGCTGGGTCAGCACTCTGCAGAAGCCGCCGGAGCGGGTGCAGGATGACTACGAGCAGGCGACGACCATTGCCGACGATCTAGCCAATGGTATCCTGTTGCCGCCAGAGACCGTATCGTGCAAGGTACCGGCAGGGATCTTCCCGGAGAAGCCGGGGATGTTCATGCTGGACGTGATGGCGATAGGCAATGACTTCTACGACCAGGCCCGAGGGGTGACCCTGGTGGGTAAGATCCGGGCCAAGTGGTCGGGGATGACCATGGGAGAAATGCCGGAGATGCCGGACATGCCGGACATGCCGGAGGAGGAAGAGGGAGGGGAGGGGTGAGCCGGCCGGGGTGGATAGAGTCTTAGGGAACCGGCGAGTGGGGTATACTGTCTATAGTAAAGTTAGGACGAATCCTCGCGGACCGCGAAAGAAGGTACGACCATGCGACGCGGCTTCACGCTTATCGAGCTGCTGGTAGTGATGGCTATCATCAGCATCCTGGCCTCCATCCTTTTCCCGGTGTTCTCCCGGGCGATCGAGAAGGCCAAGTCTACCGCCTGCCTGTCGAACATCAAGCAGATTCAGATGGCGACGATGATGTATGCGCAGGACTACGACGGCTGCTACCCGGCCGTGCCCAGCAGCGGCGGGCCGCTGGTGTGGGATGACGCCGTCCTGCCCTACACAGAGAACAAGCAGATCGTAGCTTGTCCGACCCTGCAGGGAGAGCCGGTGGGGTATGCGATCAACTTCTGGATAACCGGCACGGGCGGAGCCAATGCGAAGAAGTCGGCGGAGAAGGTGACGTTCGCTGACGTGGACCAGCCGGTCGCCTGGTACATGTTCCCCAAGGGGGTAAGTGACCCTGACCCCGACGGCAACGGCGCCACGGCAGGCTCCAATCCGTCCACGCGGCACCGAGACGGGGCGAACTTTGCCTTCGCGGACGGGCACGCCAAGTGGGCGCGGCCGGAGATGCCCGGAGTGTCGGACTGGGCTACGGCCTGGGATCCGACGCAGTAACGCCGACCGCCGCCCACCCGACAGCAAAAGGAGAGGCATCCGTCTCGCTGGGGTTCCGGTGAGCAGGATGCCTCTTGTTTTGCTTTCCGATCCGTCAACCCCGGGTCTGACCACACCCCGTAAGCAGATCGGCCGCACAGACCACGAAGAAAGGCCGGATGAGCGGCGTCCGCGCCGGGAACCCGGCTCGTTCGGCCTGCCGACTGCGGGCCGCATTCCCCTCGCTCATCACGGCCTCTCCGGAGGTCACCCACCTGGGAGGGTCAGCCCCGTCAACCCCTGCGGAAAGCCAGCGCGAAGCCCGCGGCGAAGCCTCCGGCAAAGGGGAGGTTGTAGGTCAGGATGTGCCAGAGTCTTTCCAGGCCGGTCTCGGCCAGCTTCGTCGCCGGATGGGCGTGGTGCAGGAACTGGCTCCAGTCCACCTGCACGATCCCGTAGTAGGCGAGGACCTGCAGCAGAATAAAGACCACGCCCAGGAGGCAGCCCAACGTCTTGGCGGCACTCTTGAACGCAATGCCCACCGCGTATCCCAGCAGTCCCCCCAAGCCCAGAATTCCCAGGCCGGGGATGAGGCGGTCCAACAAGGTGCTTCCTCCTGCGATCAGCGGCTCAGACTCTGCTGCAGCCGCAGGAAGTCAGCCGCGCCCATCCGGGCCAGAGCCTCGGTGAACGCGGTGATCTCCTCGGTGCTGATCGGCCCCAGCAGGCCACTGGGCAGGCGCCCCGACACGTGGTCAGCGGCAGAGCCGACTGGAACCGGAGCCGACTCTCTCTGCAATCTTAGACGCTCGGGACCACCCAATAGTTTCTCACCGACGTAGTGACAGTGCGAGCACCGATACTGCACGTAGCGGTAAAGCGGTACCTGCCGGAGCACTACGACGCCGCTCTCCAGAACGTCCTCAGGAAAGACGGGAGCACCGCAGCGGCAGTGGAGATTTCCTGCTGGGAACATGAGTCAGATAGCCCCCTAGGCGCACACCTCGCTGTTGGTAGTATACCCTATCGGCTGAAAGCCCCAACCTCTGAAGGGGTGCCCCGTGCGGCACAAGCCCGCGTCCTACCGATACGCCGGCAAGATGCCGGTGCCACCGGCAAGCAGGCCCCCGCCGAAGCCTCGGCGAAGACGACTCCCACGTGTCAGGTCTGCTCCGGGAGGCTGCGCCTATGCGACTGCTGCCTGTGGCCGGAATGCTCATGGGTCTATCCGGCATGGCTGCCCTGGCGGTGGGACCGCCGGCAGTGAATCTGGCTCCCAACCCGTCCCTGGAGAAGCCCGCCGCCGCGGGCGACGGGCCGGAGGGCTGGACGGCGGCGGGAGCGGCCACCTGGAGCGACCAGGAACCGCGCGATGGGGCGAGATGCCTGCGATTGGCGGGGGGCCTCGACAGCTGCTGGGTTAGCGCTATCGTGCCCAGCCGGCCGGGGGAGACCTTCCTCTACTCGGCCTGGCTGCGTATGAGCCACTACCCGCCTGAGTTCTCCGAGCAGTACTACCTGAACCTGGAATTCGTGGATGCGCAGGGCCAGGCACTCCCCCGCTCGCGCTTCACCTGGCGCCCCGCGTACCGTGCGGGACCGGGCTGGTTCCTGTTTCAGTCCCGTTTCTTCCCCACGCCGCCGGGGACGGCAGGCGTACGGTTAATCCTGCAGGAACCCCGGTTGGGCGCGACGCTGGAAGCTGACCGGATCAGCTTGTGGCGAGTGGCCGGACCCTACCCCCGGCTGGGCGGCTTCTTCCCTTGGCTAGATCTGACGGAAGCCGTTACCGAGACCTACGCGGAGCAGAGCCCGCCGGTCTTCTCGGAGCCTGCGGTGCTTCCCCGCGGGGCGAGCGGGATACATGCTCGGGTGGTCAGCAGCTTCCCCGGTAATGTCTTTGTGGACAGGTTCGCTCCCGGTGGGCTGCGGCTGCGGATTCAGGAACTGCAGGGACAGCCGGGGCGCGTGTCCGCACGGTGGATCCTGACCGACTGGCGCGGCGAGCAGGTGGCCGAGGGGACGACGCCGCAGGCGGAAGTGGGCGCGTACGAAGCACGAGAGATCCCGCTGGACGTGGAGAGGCTGCCCCGGCGCGGGGCATACCTGCTGCGCTTCTCACTGCTGGAAAGCGGGGCAGAGGTAGGCGATGGTTTCAGCCGGTTGGCGCTGCTGCCCTCCTTCCGGCGCGAAACGGGCCTGGCGCCGGAGAGCCCCTGGGGGATCAACTTCGGTAGTCACCCGCTGGAATACTATGCTCCGCGCGAGCGGCTCAAGACAGTGATGGCCCAGGCGGCTGGGGCGCGTTGGTGCACCGTCACGCCCTGGCTGGGCCTGCCGCTGCATGACGCCGAGGCGAAGATGATGATGGGCGCACCGGGTCTCTACGAGGAGATCCTGGACCTGTACCTTGGTCACGGGATCAGCGTCCGGGGGTACATGCCCTCCTACTACCTGCCGGATCGGCCCTTGACGGCGGAGGACCTGGGGCCGTTCAAGGAATGGGTGCGAGGTATCGTGCGGCGGCTGCGAGGGCGGGTAGGACTGTGGTATTACGGAGGGGAGCCGCAGCAAGCCTGGGTGGGAGCCTGGGGCCCCAATGCGCCCACGCCGCAGCAGTTCTTCGACCAGATGAAAGCGGCGCGCCAGGTATGCAGGCAAGAGGACCCCAATGTTCCCTTCCTGACGCCGACTTTCGCCCACTACGGAGGTGCGGAAGCGCTCCGCTGGGCTTACGACCGTTACGGGGCAACCGGAACGGATTTTGACGGCATCCAGTACAACCCGTACGAGTCGGCCGAGGGCATCGGTAAGGACTTCCTGCAGATCGCCGCCGCGCACGGAGACAAGGACAAGGGGCTGTACATCGGGGAGATCGGCCTGTGGGCGGAGCGCAATCCTGCTTCGGAGCTGCTGCAGGCGGAGTATCTGGTGCGCAAGCACGTGCGTTTGCTGGGGGAACTGCCGCAACTGAAACAGATCAACTGGTTCTGCTTTGCCACCGGGCCGGAGCCGAGTGGCGGGATGGGGATGATCGAGTTTGAGGATTGCACTCCCAAGCCACAGTGGGCGGCGTATGCAGTGATGACCGGCCTGCTGGGCGAGCGCCCGGTGCTGGCGGGGAAGGAGGAGAAGAATGGCGCGGTCTGTTACCGCTGGCGGACGCCGGAAGGGCCCGTGACCGTGCTGTGGGCGGAAGGGCATCCGGGAACGGCGCAGGTGGCGACCGAAGGCAAGACGCCTTGCACCGTGGTGGACATCATGGGGAATGCTACGAACTTGCCCGTTGGTCGGGCGACTGTCTCCCTGCCTCTGACCTCGCGACCGATCTACCTCTACCCCTCGCCCGAGCGCCTGCTGACAGACTTCCAGGTGGACGCCGCCTATCGCAACCCCCGGCCTCCCGCTGCGCGACTGGGGGACCGGGCTCCCGCGGCACTGGCGCAACGGGGAGTGGAGATCGTCCCCGGACCGCTGGGGCCGGCAGCGCAGTTCAGCGAGAACGGCGCGACGCTTCTCTACCCGGTCAACAACGACTTGCTCTGGTGGCACGCAGGTACGCTGGAGCTGTGGTTCCGGCCGGACAAGCCCTTGCTGGACTACCATAACCGCTACCTGCTCCTGGTGCGGCCGGTGCAGGACACGCCCTTCAGCATGGGTCCGGGGAGCGAGATTCTGGGGGGGTCGTCCTACCTGCACCTATGGGTAGACGGCGGTTTCATCAGCGCGGGGCTGAGCAGCGGCACCGACCGCTGGGTGATGTTCCCTCAGCAACGGGAGTGGGAAGCGGGCAGCTGGCATCAGATAGTGCTGACCTGGACGGAACGTGAGGCGCGGCTCTACCTGGATGGCGCCCTGACCAAGGCGGAGCAGATTACGCCGCTCAAGCCGTTCCGGGAGTGCCGGTTGTCGGTGGGGAGTTTCCAGCCGGCCCAGGAGGCGCTGGAGGGGAGCATCGGCGGTCTGCGCACCTACAGCCGGGCCAAGCCCGCGGAGGAGATAGGGCGGGACTATCGGGCGGGGCTGGGAGGCAATTCGGCCGGGCGCGAAGGCTTGCTGTGGGAGATGCAGACCTGAGACCTCGCCCCCAGCCCCCTCTCTCAGGATAGAGAAAGAGCAGAACTCGCCTACAGGAAGGCAGGCCGAAAGCCTGCGCTCCCTCCGGCGGCGCGGTACGGAGCCTGCGCCCTACAGCATCGGTGCAGGCACCGCTCAGGGCCCAGGGGCGGGCGAGAGACGGCGCGCCCGCTCAATCTCCAGCCGCAGGAAGTCCAGGTCCTCTCGCAGCCGCCGGAGGAAACGGTCCGGGTAGTCGTGGCGGACCGGGAGAACCTCGGCGGTCAGCCAGCCGTCGTACTCGGTGGCAGCCAGTTGGCGGATGAGCTCCGGCCAGTTCATCTCGCCCTCAAAGACATTCACCACCGCATTGATCGGGAAGAGTCCCGGACGCGCGTCTTTGACGTGGACCCGGCCCAACAAGTGGCCGATCTCCGGGAGCCAGTGCTCGGGAAAACCGTAGCTGAGGCAGTTGGCCGGATCGAAGTAGGCACGGACGAGAGGCAGATCGAACGACTCGATGAAGTCGCGGTAGGTGAGGGGGTCAAACAGGAGTCTGCCGGCGACGTTCTCCAAACAGAGCGTCACTCCCGCCTGCTGGGCACACGGCAGGAGAGACTGGATGACTTCCCTCGCGTTGTCGCGAGCGGCGCGGTAGGGCAGGATCTGGCGCCGGTCGGGGGCGATGAGGGCGTTGTCCACCCAGCCGGGAATTACCAGGACGGCGTCGCACTCCAGCAGTGCGGCGGCTTTGATCAGATCCACCAGCACCTGGCGCCCCGCCTCCCGAAGCTCGGGGTCGGGATGGGAGATGGGCGTGGTCCACTGCGCGCGACTGTAGACGGAGGCCACGCGCAAGCCGAACTGCCTCAGGGCAGCGCGAGTCTCCGCCGCAGCGGATTCCGCCATAGGCAGATCGAAGCCGTAGGTAGTCTCCAGGTTCAGTTCTACGCCGTCGAAACCCGCCGCGGCCAGGGCCGCGAGTTGCTCCCGCAAAGGGACCTCCGGCGGGAAGACGCGGGCAGTGGTGGCCAGGAGCATGACTCGCCTCCGCAACAGGACGGGATGTGTGGAGCAGATTCGCCGAGCAGGGGACTCACCCCTCTGCCAGCCAATGACGACCGACGCTTGACCGCTCGGCCCTCGACCGGCAGGGCCTGCTCCACCAGCATACCCCAGCCGCGACCTTGGTAAGACACTGGCGTGGAACAGGGAACCTGCGCGGAGCCGATGCTGTCCTTACTGAGGCGGGGCCATCATCTGCGGTACGGAGGAGTTGACCATATGAAACAGAGCGTGTGGCTGAGCACTGTAATGGCGCTGCTCGTCAGCGTAGGGGCGACCGCCTGGGCGGCCGATTGGCCGCAGTGGCGCGGCCCGAACCAGGACGGGATTGCCCCCGATACCGAGATCAACAAGAACTGGGCGCAGAAGCCGCCGCAGACTCTGTGGCAGGTAGCGCTGAGCGACGGCGGTTACGCCGGGCCTTCGGTGGCCCACGGTAAGGTCTTCATCATTGACCACCAGGGCAACCAGGATATCGTGCGGGCGCTGAACCTCGCCAACGGCCAGGAGGTCTGGCGCTACGCGTACGCCGACACCGATAAGCCCAACTACGGCTTTGCCCGCTCCACGCCGACGGTCAATGAGGGGAAGATCTACACGCAGGGGCGCCTGGGCCAGCTCAACTGCCTGGAGGAAGGCTCCGGCAAGCTACTGTGGTCGCGTAACCTGCTCACGGAGTTCGGCGGCAAGAAGCCGCAGTGGGACTATGCGGCTTCGCCGCTGGTGGATGAGAACAAGCTCATTGTCGTCCCCGGCGGAGCCAACCTGGTGGCGGCGCTGGACAAGCAGACCGGGCAGACCCTGTGGGTAGGCGGCGGGAGCGATACAGCAGGCTACGCGACGCCGGTGGTGACGACGATTCTGGGCGTTAAGCAGTACGTGATCTTCTCTGCCTCCGGCGTGCGCGGGGTATCGGCGGAAGGCGGCCAGGTGCTGTGGCAGCACCCCTGGAAGACCAGCTATGACGTGCACGCAGCCACGCCGCTGGTGGCGGGCAATCAGGTCTTCATCACCAGCGGCTACAACACGGGCTGCGGGATGCTGGAGATCACCGAACAAGGGGCCCACGCACTCTGGCAGAACGGAGAGATGAAGGGCAAATTCTCCTCCCCGGTCGCATACGGCGGCTACCTTTGGGGCGGAGGCGAGGGTAGGTTTGTCGGCCTGGATCCGGCGAGTGGCGCCGTCGTCTTCCAGCAGGGCGGCTTTGACCAGGGCAGCGTGCTGGCCGTGGACGGTGTACTGCTGGTGCTGTTCGGCGGCAGCGGTCAACTGGCGATGATCACTCCCACCACCCCACCACAGGTGCTGGGTACGATGACCCCTCTCGGCGGGCAATCTTGGACCGCGCCGATCATGGCCGACGGAAAGTTGATCATCAGGAACACCAAAGCGCTGGCGTGTATAGATATGAAGTAGTCGGTGGTCGGCAGTCAGTACTCGATAGAGGGGCGGCCGAGAGGTCGCCCCTCTTGCCTCGCCCTCTGCCCTGCGGCAGGAGAGGCGGAAGCATACGGAGAAATGCCAAGCTTCCACATCCGGGAACTCGTGTACCTGACAGACACGCAGGTCTGCAAGCCTGCGCCACAGGAGGTCGGAGATGGACAAGGTGCGGGTCGGAATCATCGGAATGGGCGCCTTTGGCATCAATGAAGCCGAGATCGTACGAGAGCTGCCCAATGCCGAGTTCGTGGCCGGAGTGCGGCGGACGCCGGAAGCCCGCGCGGCCCTGCAGGAGCGCTTCGGCGTGCCCATCTATGCCGACTGGCTGGAGATGCTCGATAATCACGAGTTTGACCTGGTCGCCATCACCGCCACCAACGACACCCACCGCTACATGACTGAAGAACTGATCAAGCGGGGGATCGCGGTGCACTGCCAGAAGCCGATGGGGATCACCCTGGAGGATGCCCAGGCGATGCGCGACGCCGCGGTCAACTCCGGGGTCTTTCTCCAGATCGGCTTCGAGTGCCGGTACTCGCTGCTGTACTCGCGGGTCAAGGAGATGATTGACGCGGGCGAGCTGGGAGAGGTGGTGCAGATCTACTTCAACTACAGTCCCGGCGTGTGGACGCTGGAAAGCTCCGCCTGGAAGGTCAAAGCCACCTCCGGCGGGCTCTTCGCCAATAAGCTCAACCACTACGTGGACATCCTGCGTTGGCTGATCGGTAAGCCGCTGCTCAGCGTGGCCTGCACCTGCGCGCCCAAGATCGTCCCCTACTACGAGTTCACCGACAACGCCAACTCGACCTATAACTTCGAGGGCGGAGCCATTGCGCACATCATGTTCAACCAGACCTGCACCGGGCACCCCTACGAGTTCAGCGACGAGGACTGCTACCGGGCCGGGCACCGGCTGGAGTACACGGTGGTAGGCACGCACGGCTCGGCCTTCGTGGACATCTGGCACCGCAACATCCGGGTAGTACACAACTACCAGGGGGATAAGTACTACCCGCGCGTGGCGCGGTATGAGGACTACGCGGACCTGCCCACCTGGAAACTGTACCACAATGTCAACGACGAGACCGCCGATATCGTCAACCGCGTGCAGCGGGGAGAGAAAGAGTACATCACGCCGCAGGATGCCTACCTGTCGACGCTGGCCTGCCTGGGTGCAGACCTCTCTATGGAGCGTAACGGCCTGCCCTTGACGATGGAGGAGGTAGAGGCGGCGGGGTAGCGTGCAGGGGGAAGGTGGAGGGTTTCAGCGGCGTTGCGGGCCGGCTGGAATCGTCCCCGGCGACCGCCACTGACTGACGGCCCGGCGTGAACGTCACGCACGGGTCGTTGGTCTACTAGGTGGGGGGAGGACAAATCGTGGGCGATAGGTACACCGGCAGAATCGAAAAGATAGACGACTACCGCTGGCGGCTGCCCCGTGAGGCGACGGCGGGGATGTGCGTGGAGGGGATCGTGTACGCGGATGAAGTCCTGCTGGAGGGGATAAAGCAGGACAACGCTCTCTGGCAGGTAGCCAACGTTGCCTGCCTGCCGGGGATCGTCGGCCCCTCGCTGGCCATGCCCGACGCGCACTACGGCTACGGCTTCCCCATCGGCGGCGTGGCCGCCTTCGACGTGGAGAGGGGCATTATCTCCCCGGGCGGGGTGGGCTACGACATCAACTGCGGGGTGCGGCTGCTGCGCACGGACCTGACCGAGGCGGAGGTCAGGCCCCGCCTGGAGAAGCTCCTGAACCGGCTGTTCGGCTCCGTGCCCAGCGGCGTGGGCGCCGAGAAAGGCGTCGCCAAACTGAGCAACGCTGAACTCGAGGAGGTTCTGGTGCAGGGCTCCGCCTGGATGCTCCAGCGAGGCATGGCAACGGCCGAAGACCTGGAGTGCACCGAGGAAGGCGGAAGGCTGACCGGGGCCGATCCCTCGCACCTGAGCAGCCGGGCCCGAGAGCGCGGGCTGCCGCAGTTGGCCACCTTGGGCAGCGGAAACCACTTCCTGGAAGTGCAGAGGGTGGACGAGATATACGATCCGGCGGCGGCGCGGGTCATGGGCCTAGAGGAGCCGGGGCAGATCACTGTCATGATTCACTGCGGCTCGCGCGGCTTGGGCCACCAGGTCTGCGACGACGCTCTCGATGTGATGCAGCAGGCGGCCCGCAGGTACAATATCAGCCTGCCCGACCGGCAACTGGCCTGCGCGCCGGTGGGTTCGCCCGAGGGCCGGGCGTACTTCGCGCAGATGGCTTGCGCGGCCAACTACGCCTGGGCTAACCGGCAGGGGATCATGTTCCGGGTGCGCGGGGTGTTTGAGGAGGTGTTCGGGCAGTCCTGGGAGCGTCTGGGGCTGCGGCTGGTCTGGGACGTGGCGCATAACATCGCGAAGATGGAGGAGCATGGTGGTGAAGTGACAAGCGGCAAGCGGCAAGTAGCAGGTGGAGGGGGGAAGAAGCTGTGTGTGCACCGCAAAGGGGCCACGCGAGCCTTTGCTCCGGGGCACCGGGAGGTGCCGCAGCGGTACCGCGCCATCGGGCAGCCAGTGATCGTGCCGGGAGATATGGGGACGGCCTCCTACGTGCTGGTGGGAACCGACACGGCCATGCGGGAGACCTGGGGCTCGACTTGCCACGGGGCCGGGCGGCAGATGTCGCGCCATGCGGCGAAGAAGGCCAAGTCGGCCCGGCAGGTGATGGACGAACTGGCGGAAGGGGGAATCCTCCTGCGCGCGGCGGACAAGCAGACGGTGGCCGAGGAGATGCCCGACGCGTACAAAGATGTGGACCGGGTGGTGGAGGTCTGCCACCAAGCGGGCCTCAGCCGCAAGGTGGCGCGGATGCGGCCCCTGGCGGTGATGAAGGGATAGTGGATGGTGGCTGGGGGGAAACGGTTGGCGAGCTAGGGGCTAGCGTACGTGGGGCCGCCACGGCATTCCTCTTGAGCGGCGGCGAGGGCGGCCTCCATGTTGGACTCCGGCGTGCCCCGGCCCGGGTAGAGCTGGAACCAGCCCGCTCCGCAGTTGGCCAACTCCTTGACGCGCTCGCGAATCTGGGCGGGAGTGAGTTCCAGCAGCTCCTGGGGGGTGAGTTGCGTCCAGAAGCGGTGCCTCATGATCTCGTGCATCTCCCGAAGCGTCAGCAGCGTGCAGCCCGCGCCGTGGAACTCGGTGATGCCGACTTCGTCGCGAGACAGGCGCAGGTGCTCGGCTCGCAGCAGTTCGCTGTGCATGAAACGTCGCTCGTTGTCAGCGTAGAGTCGCCGGTAGACCGGAACCAGAAAGCGCCGGTACATGGCCGGGGACATCAACCCGGCGAAGTCATCGCCTACGTAAGAAAAGCCGTGAAACTCCTCCCCGGCGAGGGAAGCGCTGAAAGTGCCCAAAGCCTCTTCCACCTCCACGAGCCGGGCCAGCAATGCCTCCGTCCCTGTGGGATCCTCCGCGAGCCAGCCCAGGGCCGCTCCGGCGCTTAGTTCTCCGGCCAGCGTCATGATCTCCCCGCCCACGCCCCCGAAGCTGACTTCGTAGCCCTGAGCCCGGTAGTACTGCCAGGTCGCAAAACGGCGGGCCATGAGGCCGCTGCGCCTCGGGTCGCCCGGGGCGAGGATGTCGGTGTCTTGGGCCCTGCGCAGAACCGGGCGGGAGCTGTCCACATACGGCAGTTCGTCCGCGTCGGCGGGCCAGAGGACCGGCATCCCCAGGTAGGCGGCCAGGCTGCAACTGGGGCTGTCCACGAAAGGGGTGATGAATCCGCCGGCTCCCCAATGGCGTTCGGCGTAGTCCCGGGCGGCGAGTTGGGTCTCCAGCATCACCGCGGGAGAGCCGTAGTAGTCGCGGTAGGTGACCCCGGCGTACTCGGTGAAGGTAACGTTGCAGAAGGCGATGTGGTACTGGGGGTTCATGCGAGCGAGAGGTAGGGCTACCAGATTCCGCAGGCGTCGCGGGCCCGGTCGAGGGTGACGCGAGCCAGGGAGCGGGCCCGGGCGGCCCCGGCGCCCAGAATCTCCCGCACCTGCTCAGGGCGGGCCAGCAGCTCACGGCGCTTCTCGCGCGCCTCGGCAAAGTAGACGGCAGCCAGCTCCGCGGTGCGCTTCTTGAGGTCCCCGTAACCTACTCCCCCTCGCTGAAAGTGCTCCCGCGTCTCGCTCAGTTCCGGTTTCGGCGCGAACAGGCGGAAGAGCTGGAAGAGATTGGAGGTCTCCGGGTCCTTGGGCGCCTCTACCGGAGCGGAATCGGTCTTCAGTGACATGATCTTCTTCTTGAGCACCGCCGGTTCGTCGAAGATGTCAATGGTGTTGCCATAGGACTTGGACATCTTGCGGCCGTCCAAGCCGGGGACTACCGCTACCTCCTCCATGATCAGCGGCTCGGGGAGCACAAAGACCTCGCGGTCGTAGCGGCTATTGAAGCGCTCCGCCAGGTCGCGGGTCACCTCCACATGCTGCTTCTGGTCCTGGCCAACGGGGACCAGGTGGGAGTCGTAGATGAGAATATCAGCGGCCATCAGCACCGGGTAGGTGAGCAGGCCATGCTCGGCGGCGATGCCCTGGGAGGTCTTGTCCTTGTAGGCGTGACAACGCTCCAGCAAGCCGACCGGCGTGACGCAGGCCAGCAGCCAGGTGAGCTCGGTGACCTCGGGGACGTCGGACTGGACGAAGATGGTGGCGACGTTGGGGTCGAGGCCAAGGGCCAGAAAAGAGACCGCAACCTCCAGGGTGGCCGCCCGCAGCGCCTCGGCGTCATGCAGGCTGGTCAGGGCGTGCAGGTTGGCGACGAAGTACAGGCCGTCGTACTTGTGCTGCAGTTCAATGAACTGCTGGAGGGCGCCGAAGTAGTTGCCGATGTGCAGGGCGCCGGAGGGTTGGATGCCGGAGAGTACGCGCATGGTACCTCACCCCCTGCCTCTCCTCGCTGCCGGGAGAAGGAGTACCGGGAAAGACAGTCGCCTCCGACGAGGGCGGAGGCGCGTGTCCTGAGGCCAAGATACAGGGAAGCGGAGAGGTTGTCAACACGACTGCCGGCGAAGCCGTCGCTTCCGCAGGAGCAGCGCGGGAGCCGCCAGAGCCAGGAGCAGGCCCGCGCTGCCGGGCTCCGGCACGAAAATCTCGGCGTCGTGCTCGAAGAAGTAATCACCCGCGGGTAGGGTCAGCGGGGTATCGGGAGTGTACACCAGCGAGTAGATGCTGTGCGGCTGATTGTACTCGTTCAGGCGACTGTAGCCGGTGGGCCCCCAGGTGAAGGTGCCACCCACGGTGTCCGAGCAGAAGATGTTGCCGCTGAAGCCGTTGGCGCCGGGCAGGCCGTTGCCCGGATTGCGGCTGTACAGGTTCATCCGGTAGGTCACGGCGGGGCTGTCCTGGAGAAAGTCGGGATAGTCGGGGGAAATGCCCCACTCATCGAAGTAACCCACAATCCGGGTCACCAGAACCTCGCTGTCGAGGTGGAAATACCCGGCGGTGATCCAATTGAAGTTGTTGGACATGCTGTACGAAACCGTCTTACCGGGACGGGTCTTGTAGAAGTCGGTGACCGTCTGGTTGCCGGGGGTATGCAAACCGCTGTTGTCGTAGACGAGAGCGTCGTCGGGGCCATACATGGTCAAAGCGAGGCCCGCAATATAGTCCAACGGTCCGCCCGCGCTGGACCAACTGGCCCCGTCGAACTGCAGCACAGGATCGCCGCTGGGAGGAAAGTCGCTGCCCAAAGCGCCGCCGGAGACGACGTAGTAGTAGCCGAAGGCATCGGTCTCGTAGTCGCCGAGGGCCTGCACCGCAGGAAGGAGCAGCGTCATCGCCAGGGCCAGAAAAAACACTGCAGCAGCCGACTTGCGGTTAACCATGCCGAAGGTCTTCCTCTCTAACGAATCGTCCCCCTCCAACCCCAGCAAACCCGCCCCTGATCCGCCCCGCAGATCGGGTCCGCCCGTATGACGGGTTCTACCGCGACCATGCTAACACGATGGGATAGTCTGGTCAACAGGCGGTCCGGAACGGGTGTGACCTCCACTTCTCAGCAGTTCCCCAGAGAGACCGCACGAGTGGCCTGGCCGTAGGGCAGGTTAGGAGTCCGCCCCCGGGGGAGGCGAGCGTGCTCCCGCTGCTGGTTGGCCGGCTAATCCGGGGCCGAACTCGGCGCCGACGCCTCGGGCGGCCCCTCCCTCTCCCGCCCGGCCCCGCTACCTGCCGACAAGGCGAGCTCACACCGCCCGGACCCTGTCGCCGCCTTGTTCTGGCTTACCCTCCGAGCTTCTCGCCTTCCGCTCTAACGGCTCGAGGCGAGGGAGAAGCAATGGCGCCAGTTCTCAGGGCACCACCGCCCCCTTTAGGTACCCCTCCGGCTTGTGCTCCAGCGTCTCCATCGCTCCCTGGATGTTCTCCAGCGGGAAGCGGTGGGTGATGATGTCCTCCATGTGGAAGACGCCCTGGTTGAGCAGCAACACCGCCCGGCGTAGTTCCTCTTGCATGGACAGCGCCCAGGCCGGATGCGTCCCCCGAATCTGGATCCCCTTGGCCATCAGGTCCCGCCAGTCGAAGGCCGGGCCGACCTCCTCATGGGTGCTCATCACCGACAGCCGCCCCTGGCCGGTGCGCAGGTACTGGCAGGCCTGCTGCAGCACCGCCGGGACACCGGTGCCCTCAATCACAAAGTCGGCCAGATGCCCACCGGTGATCTCCGTCAGCCGAGCCACGGCGTCCTCGGTCCGAGGATTGAGCGTATGAGTCGCTCCGTACTTGCGGGCCAGGTCCAGACGCCAGTCCTGCGTGTCAATCGCGACCAACGCGGCCAGGGGGCTGCCCTGGAGAATCTGGGTGCACCACAGCCCCATGGGCCCGCAGCCAAGGATGACGCCGAAGTCCCCCACCTGCGGCTCGCTGGCGCGCACCACGTTGGTCACGCAGGCCAGCGGCTCGCCCAGAGCGTCAGTCGGCTTAACCGAGGGTGCCAGTTTGAAGTAGCTGCCCCGGGGCGCGCAGGCGTAGTCGGAAAACCCATGCTGGCCGACCAGAAAGCCGGTGACGTAGTCGCCGACGGTTACGTCGTCAATCCCCTCACCCAGTTCCACGACCTCCCCGGCCCACTCATGCCCGAGTGGTTGGGGTGGGGTGCCGAGGATCCCGTGCCAATGATTGAGTTCCCAGTTACACAGCCCGCAGACGGCGATTCGAACCAGGATTTCACCCGGCTGGGGTGAGACGTCAACCTCGCGGATTTCCATCTTGTGCGGCTCGACTAGAAAGGCGCGGCGAGACTGCATGGGTAGGGTCTCCTTGCAGAGTAACGAGGTGCGCAAGCGCGCAGCTGCGGAGGACTTCTCCGCCGGGGCGCGAGGTCCTTCTTGCCGCTCGGACACGCTCTTGCGTACGGAGTTCCCGGAGACCGGCTGGGAGCAAGCGCGAGCCCCGCGGAGTGGGGGGCCCGGCAGGAGAGACAGAAAAAAAGCGGGGGCTTGCCCCCAGACAGAGGCAGGAGAGATCTCATTCGTGTCGAAAGACTTGGCAGCACCAGCCAAGCTAGAGAAACAACGACCGGTGCGACCTCAGAACTGATTGGCCGCTGCATCCTGGGTTCAGAATCGAGGGAGGCGAGGAGCATGTACTCGGCCAGGAAGCGTAGACGGTTTCGTCGGTTTCTGGCGGGAGTCATCCTGGTTTCGTGGGTTCCTATGCTGGGCTGGGGCTGCGGCGGAGGAGGAAGCTGCCGTAAGCCCCCTCCGGCGCAGAACCGGGTAACCACGGCTGTCGGTGCAGGCCAGGAGGGATGCGCGGCGGCCACCTGCGGAGGGGCACAAGCCTACAGCGGCACCGGCACGCTCCAGGTGCCGGCGGGCGCCTCCGAGCTATTCATCGCCTCGCTCGGCGACACTGCCAACCCCGATCTCAACCAGGCGCAAGTCACTCTCACCTCCCCGACCGGCACGCAGAGCATCAGGTTCGCCAACGGCGCCGTGACGATGACCGGCTTCACCGCGCGCAGCCTCGCTGAGCCCACCACCGACGCAGCGCTGGAGGCCTACTGCACGACCCTGGCCGCAGGGCTGCCCGCCAAGCCGACCCCCGAGCAGGTCATGACGCTGCTGGGGGACCTGAAGAACCCCGATCCCGCCAACCCGCCCCCCGCTGTGCCGGCAGCGGTGTACGCTGGCATTGACGCTCACCGCGCGCTACTGGACGGCTACCAGGACACGGTGGCGACCTCCACCGTGGCCCTCAAGCCTACCGATGGCGTCATCGTGTTCGGTCCTGACCCGGGCAAGTGGACCCTGGCGGTGCAGTCCAATGCCGGAGCGGGGAAGGCCTCCCTCATCGCCTGGGCGATCCCGGCCGGGGCCGATAGTAGCCTGTTCGACCATATCGGAGCGGCGCTGGTCTCGGCCGGAGCGCCGACGCTGGCGAGTATTCGCCCGGCTGCCGCCTGTACCGGCTGCGATCCCGGCTGTGTGGAGACGCTCAAAGCCTTCCGCGAGCCCCCGGCCGGTACTCCGGAGTACTACCGCGCCAAGGCCATAGGGGCCCTGTGGTTCTGGCTGCGCTGGGCCCTGTTCCGGGGGCTGTTCACCGCCGGCATCGGCAAGATCCTGGACCTGGTCAACAAGGAGATTCAGTTGACGCTGGGCCTTACCTTCGAGGGCCTCAAGGACCGAGCGATTTTCTCTCTGGTGTGCATCTACGCGGTGCTGAAAGTGGTGCCGGAGACGGCGTGCGACATCTTCTGGCGTATGGCCTACTGCTACACGCAGGTGGATCGCTACTGCCAGATCTGCTACCTGGGCCTGGTCACGCCCTACGGTCCCAGTGTTGTACCGAGGTACAACATGAAGCCGCCCCCCCTCGAGCTCGAAGCAGGCGACAGCCTCAGAGTGGAGTTGTGTGGATTCAACATGGATAGTCAGTGCATCATCCGACAGTACTGGGGGCACGGCGGCCCCGGGTACCACTCTCCTGCCAACTGGACCATAGGTCCCTCCGGTCTGGCGACGATCACTGCCAGCGGCGACCGGCAGGGGTTCTGCACCGTTAAGAGTCCTCTGGACCCCACGGTGACGAGCGGTACCCTCACCGCCACGATCGGCCAGCAACCAGCCAGAGGCGAGTTCCAGGTCAAGGTAGCCGCCAAGCAGAACTTCACCCTCTCCCCCAAGTCCAAGACCATCTCCAAGTGCTCCGAGGCGATCTTCAACGTCACCTACAGTGGCCCCGGCTTGCCCCCAGGCACGACCTTCGAGTTCGCCTGGGACAGCACCAAGACCGCCGGCTCGCTGTTCTCGCGGGATGGCGCTCAGGAGGCGCCCTTTACCACGCCCGGCAACAGCGCCGTCTACAGGTCCGGCACCAACACCGGCACCGACACCGTGACGGTCAAGGTGATCCAGATATCCAGCACCGGCGCACGGGCCCAGGTGGCGACCGGAACCGCCACGGTGACGGTGAAGCAGGGCGAGATCGTGTCCGGCAGGCTGGTGGTCTGGGGACCAATCTACTGGCTGGAGGGAGGCACCTCCCACTACGAGGCCGGGGTGGCCGTCGTCCACGTGTTCAAGGGGTCGGGCCCTCTGCCCCTCCGCGTGCTGCGCCACATGCCGGGGGAACCGCAGGACCTGACCGTAGGTGACGCCTATCCGCGAATCACCAAAGCCTCCTCGTCATCGGCCCACGGGGGAGTCAATGTCTACGGACTGGCGGAGGACGAGCGGGCGCTCATGCTGTGGGGCGAGTCCCAGTTCGGCGTCAACAGCAGCCCCCCGATGAGCGAGGAAGAATCAGCGGGCTTCTTCAACACTCGCTTTGGGGACGGCTGGCGGACTCCCAATTCGGAGCTGCAGAAGGCGCAGACCTGGACCCTGGAGATACTGGACCGGTGAGGGCGTGTGCAGGCGAAATCGCTTCCGGCCCGGTGGGGGCGGGCTCCGTGAAGCGCAGCGAGGCGGGGGGAACCCACCCTTACAGCGAGCGGATCGCCTCCCCCATCTCGTCCGTCATCCCGATATACTCGAAGATGACAATTCCCTCCGCCCCCGCGCCCCGGGCGAGGCCGATCTGCTCGACCATGCTCTCGACTTTCATATCCGGGGCCAGGTAGCACAGCCCCGGCCAGATGGGGGCTTTGCCCTTGACCATCGCCACGTACGACTCGGTCCACCACTTGACCGCCTCGGGCAGGGAGATATAGGTCATCGGGAAGAGGTAGTCAATGATCCCCTCGTCCGCCCAGCCGACCCAGTCCTGCCCCTGGTCGAACATGCACACCGGGAAATTGCTGAAGACGGCGGCGGAGACGACTTTGCCCCGCGCGGCCGCCGCCTGGTGCACGCGCCGGACCACGTCGGTGACCTGCGCGGCCCGCCACCGCGACAGCGTGGTGTAGATCTCCGCCGACTGGGCGATGTGGGCTTCCCACTCGATCTTCTCGTGCTGCTCGCCGGTCATCTCGTTGAAGGCGGCGCGGCAGACCTCGCACTGGCAACCCTCGGGAACGGTGAACCCGCCGTTGCGGATGTAGTCCAGGTGCACGCCCGCCACGGGGTAGTTCTCCAGGATCTCCTCGCAGACAGCCACGTTGTAGTCGCGAGCGACCTGGTGGCTGGGACAGGCCCAGTTCTGGCCGACGGGCCCTTCCTCCGTCAGTTTGATTGCCCGCGCCTCGGGATGCGCCTGCATCAGCGCCGAGCCGGTGGGGTCGGTGGACTCCACGAAGACGCAGGACCAGGGATGGACCTCCAGGCCGATACGGTTGGCTTCTTCGGCCACCACCATGAGCGGGTCGAACTCCCAGCCGGGGCGTACTAGGGCAACCTGGCTGTAGTAGTCCGCCCAGCCATCGTAGAGCTTGACACAGGGAATGAGTAGGTCAAAGCCCCACTCCTTCGTCTGATTGACCATGCGCCGGAGGTCATCCGGGGTCGGGTAACGATTCAGCAAGTGCTGCCAGAGGCCTCTACGGAAGGTGGACATGGATTCTCCTCGGTGTCAGGGGTCAGTGTCAGCTGGGAATGGCCGTGGCGTGTAGTTCGTAAATCGCGGAGCGCCCGGACCCCGGCAATCATAATCGGGGCCACCCACACTCTACCCTCCACGACCCACGATTCTCATGCCGGCTCGCCGGTCTCCCAAGACGTACGGACTCGGGCGCAGGTGGCGATAGCCGCCCGGCCCTCCTCGCCGCTGACGGGAAGCGGCCCTTCCCCGCGGACGGCGGCGCAGAAGCTCTCTACCTGGTACCCCATCGGGCTGTACCGCGCTTCCCACTCGATGGTCTCCGCCTCCGTGCTGCTCGGACGAAGAAGAGTCAGCCGCGGGGCCCAGGCGTCCCAGCGCAGGGTGGCCTCCGCCCCAAAGATTGCGTACCGGGTCATACCCTCCCCATGCGCAATCTCCCCGGCCAGCAGGTGTCCCTGCCGTCCCTCCGGGCAACGCGCGATCACGTTGAGCAGGTCGTACCCGCCGGGCTTCTCCGGCTTGAGCAGGTTGGAACGATAGGCGTAGACGCTCTCGGGGATGCCCAGCAGCGTCTGGAGGTAGTCAATCTCGTGGACGTTCAGTTCCAGCAGCCAGCCGCCGGTCTGGGCCTCGTCGTCGCGCCAGGTCCAGGGATGCTCCAGCGGACGCGGCGTGCTCATGCGAATGAGATCCACGCCGAGAAGGGGGCCCAGTTCGCCGGCTCGCGCCATCTGCAGCGCACGGTCGAAAGGCGGATAGAAGCGCAGAGCCTGGCCGACCATCAGCAGCACCCCAGCCTGCGCGCAGGCGGCGATCATAGCGTCGCAGTCTTCCACCGTAAGTGCCATCGGCTTTTCGGTCAGTACATGCTTGCCGGCCTGAGCGGCAGCGATAGTCTGCGGCGCATGCCAGGGATTCGGCGAGCAGACGATGACGGTCTCGACCGACTCGTCCTCCAACAGCGCCTCCTGTGAAGGATAGGTAGCGCTGTCGTGGTCGGCCGCCAAGGCCTCAGCCACCTCCGGCTGCGGATCCCAGGTGCCGAGGAGCGTCGCCTCCGGGACCTCGGCGATACCGCGGGCCCAGGCGCGGGCAATGCCGCCCGAGCCGAGCAGGGCAAAGGTGACGGGAGTGGACATACCTGTCTCCAAGAAGGGAATGATTGGTGCTTGCCGCCGGGCCCGAGTCAGCAAGTCGGGACCCTGCAGCCGCGCCCGGCGACTTTCCCCGCCTCCTCCGCAACCTCCTCCCTCCCCAAGGTGTTTCCCTCTAGACTCGCGAACGATACCACTGGATTGCCCACAGGAATCATGCACACCAAACGCGCAGTGATAACCGGGATGGGGGCGGTAACGCCTCTGGGGTTAAGCGTGCCGGAGTTCTGGCAGCGGCTGCTGGCCGGTGAGCGAGGACTGCGCCCGATCACCCGCTTTGACGCCTCCGGCCTGCGCAACAGTCTGGCCGGGGAGATCAGCGAGTGGCGCTTTGGTCCGGCGGAGTACGGCCTGCCGCATGAGCCCGACCGGGCAACGCAGTTCCTGCTCGCGGCGGCGAGGGAGGCAACGGGGGACGCTCGGCTCTCGGAGGGGCCGAGTACGAGCCCGCCACAGGCGGGTGAAGTATCCGGCCCCTCGGCGCCTGCCACCGGGCCTGGGCCGGATGCTTGCGCGCGTCCGGCGCGGACGCCGGTCGTGCTCGCATGCGGCCCCTCCGGGGACCGACTGGGCGCTGTCCTCTCCACCAACTTCGGCGGGGCCGAGGCCTGGGAAGAGTATGCCCACTCCCTGCGTGAGCCTCCGGCCGATCCGGAGATGCTCCGGGAGTTCCGCTTCGACACCGCCGCAGAGTACCTGCGCGGCCTGCTCCCGCTGAGCGGGCCGGTCCTGTGCCTGTCCATTGCCTGCGCCTCGGGAGCGGCGGCGATCGGGATGGCGGCGGATGTCATCAAGGCCGGCGACGCCGAGGTCATGCTGGCGGGCGGGCACGACTGCCTGGCCCCCTCGCACCTGGCCGGGCTGTCGGTGCTGCACACCATCACCGCCGAGGACATCCGCCCCTTCAGCAGGAACCGCTCCGGCACGCTCTTTGCCGAGGGCGCGGGGATGGTCGTTGTCGAGGAACTCGAACACGCCCGCGCCCGAGGCGCGGAGCCGATTGCCGAGGTGCTGGGGTCCTGGCAGAACAACAACGCCTTCCACATCACCGCCCCGGACGAAGGCGGGGCGGGCATGCAGCGGGTGCTGCGCCGGGCGCTGGAGGAGGCCGGGATTGAGCCCGAGCAGGTGGACTACATCAACGCCCACGGCACCGGCACCGAACACCACGACCCGGCGGAGACCGAGGCCATCAAGGCCGTCCTGGGGAGTCACGCTTACCAGACGCCCGTCAGCAGCATCAAAGGGGCGATAGGACACATGATGGGCGCGGCGGGCGCGGTGGAGGTCATCGCCACCGCCCTGGCCCTGCGCGACGGGATGCTCCCGCCCACCGTCAACCTCGACGAATGCGATCCGGCCTGCGACTTGGACTATGTGCCGAACGTGGCGAGGGAGAAGCAGATTCGGTACGCGGTTAGCATCTCGGCGGGGATCGGGGGGAGTAATGCGGTGGTGGTGATGGGGGGAATTGATGATTGATGAACGATGATTGATGAATGGGGGGGAAGTGGAGGGGGGAGGGTGAATGCGCGTCGTTCCGAGTTCATCAATCATCAATCACCATTTACAGATTGCCATGAAGGACCCTCTCGATGACAGCTCGTGCAGTTCGGATGACGAGGTGCCACTACCGCCGGACCTGGCCAAGGCCTTCGGGAGTGTGGTGGCGCGCATTCTGGGGGATCACTACCAGCCCCCCAAGGAAGACCTCAAGGCACTGGTCTTTGAGCCGCGGGAGGAGTTCACCGACTGGATCGCGGAGGTCCTGGCGGAGGGGCGCTACCTGCGCATGACCAGCGGGGCGATATGGGAGGTGGCCAGCGCCGACCGGACGGTAGTGCGCGGCTGGCTGCCGCACGACGAGGTGCTCATCTGGCGGGATGACCAGTCGGCGACGCATCCCTACGAAGTGATGCAGTTGGCCTTCGGCGAGGTCGTCGAGGCGGGGTTGGTGAGGGCGTAGGGAACCTCACCCCCCGGCCCCCTCTCCCTACGGGAGAGGGGGAGCGGAGCCGCTGCGTGGGCGTGCGCCACTTGGTGAACAATACGCATGGTGACTACTGAAGCCAATGTTCCTGTCGTGACATCTGTGGGCACGGTCACCCCCCACGGCCTCGGCCTGGAGGCCTCCATGTGTGGCTTGGCCTCGGGGGAGGCCTTGCCCGCGCCCGCCAAGTGCCCGGAGGTGGACCTGAAGGAGTACCTGCCCGCGGAGAAGACCTACCTGGACCGCTGCTCGGAACTGGCGCTGGTGGCGGCGGCAATGGCCCTGCGCGAGGGCGGCCTGCTCGACGAGAACCATCTCCTCCGACTCCCCCTCTCCCGCAGGGAGAGGGGGCCGGGGGGTGAGGCTCCGAGGGCGGGGTACGTAGCCCCCGCCCTACAACCCGAGCGCATCGGCCTCGGCCTGGGCACCGCCTACGGCTGCCTGGATTCGATGTACGCCAATACCCAGCGCGTGCAGACGCGGGGGGCGCGGATGGCCTCGCCGCTGCTGTTTATGCACTCGTTCGTCAATGCGCCGGCCAGCCTCATCGCCATCGAGTGGGGCCTGCAGGGGCCGGGGGCGACCTTCACCGACGGGGGGCTCTCGGCGGCCTCGGCGCTGTACTGGGCCTGCGACCTGCTCCGGCGGGGCGAGGTGGACATGATGCTGGTGGGGGGCGTAGAAGCGCTTTCCGACCCCCTGCTCAAGGGAGCCTCACCCCCCTGCCCTCCTCTCCTGGCAGGAGAGGGGGAAGAGACGCAGGGGCCGAATACAAGCGTGCCGGAGGCGGGCGATGTATCCGGCCCGCCCTGGGAGGCGGCGGCTTTCTTCCTCCTCGAGCGCGCCGGGGTCGCCCAGGCCCGAGGGGCCCGGGCACTGGCGGCGGTCGCCGAGGTGACAGCGCCCACCGCCTTCTCCTCCGACCCCCCCTCCTTCTCAGGGAGGGGGCGGGGGGGTGGGCCGCCCTTCTACGCCTTCGGCGCCCATTTCGCCCTCCTCCTCGCCCGGGCCCTGGGTGACCTGGCGGACCAGCCCGCCGGCTCGCGCCGCGCCGTCGAGGAGGCGGAGGGGCGCCGCATGGCGAAAACGGTCCTGCTTAAGCCATGAGCGTATATCCCCTCGACCAACTCCTCGCCCATTACCAGTGCCTCGTGCTCATCCGCCGCTTTGAGCAGCGCCTGAGCGACCTGTTCGTCGAGGGCAAGGTCCCCGGCACCGCGCATTTCTGTCTGGGGCAGGAGGCGACCGCGGTGGGGGCCGTTGCCGCCCTGGAGCCGGCAGACCTGGTCACCTCCAACCACCGCGGGCACGGGCACTTCCTGGCCAAAGGCGGCGATCCCCGCAAGATCCTGGCGGAAATCATGGGCAAGGCTACCGGCTACTGTGCTGGGCGCAGCGGCTCGCAACACATGTCCTACCCGCCTATCGGTTTCCTGGGCAGCAACGGTATCACCGGCGGGATGATCCCGGTCGCTACCGGCGCGGCGCTCAGCCAAAAGCTGCTGGAGACGGGGAGGGTGGTGCTGTGCTTCTTTGGCGACGGGGCGACCGGGCAGGGCGCTTTCCATGAGGGCGTCAACCTGGGCGCCATCTGGCAGCTCCCGGTCGTGTACTTCTGCGAGAACAACGGATTTGCTATGAGCACGCCGGTGACGGAGGCCTTCCGGGTAGCCTCGATCGCCGAACGAGCCGCGGCCTACGGTATCCCCGGCGTAGTGGTGGATGGAAACGACTACTTCGCCGTACGCGAGGCGACGCAGGCGGCGGTAGACCGAGCCCGCGCCGGAGGCGGGCCGACGCTGATTGAAGCGCTCACCTGGCGGCAGTGCGGCCATTCCCGCAGCGACGAATGCGAGTATCGCAGCGACGCTGAAGAGGCCGCCTGGCTGGAGCGCGACCCCTTGCCGCGCATGGCCCAGGCCCTGCAGGAACGCGGGGCCACTGAGGCGCAACTTGACGAGGCCGAGCGCTGGGCCGAAGAGCAGGTGCTGGCGGCGGTGGAGTTCGCGCTCATGAGTCCGGAGCCGCAAGTCCCGGACTAACCCTCGCCGTGATGCGTGAAAGAGGGGATGCGAATGGGCCATGATAACCCCTATGCCCAGTTCCGCGGCAAGACGCTGAGCCTCACCGACTATCTCGCCGCGGACCGCACCGTGCTGGCCAATGAGCGCACCGTCTTGGCTTACGGGCGGACCGCGTTGGCCCTGTTCGTGACCGGCCTGACCATGGTCAGGTTCTTTGACTCGGGCGTTACTTCCGTCTTGGGCTGGATACTGATGCCCGCCGGCGTGTTGACCATGATTGTCGGCCTGCGAGGGTATCTCAAGATGCGGCGCCGGATGGCGGCCCTGGAGGGCGAGGCCCCCAGCCCGTCGCCGCCGACAGAGGAGCATCCATGACCTCGCTCCTAGTGCCCGAGCACCTGCCGCGCCGCCTGTCCATCTGCTCCTACATCTGGGCGTGGATCGCCGCCGCCGGGGAGGGCGAGCCCTACGGCGACCTGGAGGCCTGCTGCGCCGGACTCGCCCCGCGCGGGTTCAACTGCGTGCGGGCGGACGTGGGGCTCAACTGGTGCTTTGACCTGCAGGGCCGGCCGCGTGGGGAGATGGAGTTCGGGCCTTGGATTCCGGGGCATGGGCAGAACCTGCGCACGGTAGGCCAAGCCCGCGGCTGTCGCCTGAACGTCCTGGAGCGTGTCCTGCGGCTGCTGGAGCTGGCGCGGAAGTACGACTTCTATGTCATCGCCACCAGCTGGGAGTATCAGGACTCCACCTGGCATGTGGCGGATCCGGCGATTCGCGCGGAGGTCATGGACTACCCGCTCGAGGACCGCTTCATGCTCATGGCCCGGCAGCACGACCGGCTGCTGGGGGCGATCAAGCGCCAGGGCCTGCAAGACCGGATCGCTTTCGTCGAGGTGCACAACGAGCCGGAGTACAGTTACTTCCCCCAGCAAGCCGAAGGAACGCGGCTGCACACGGAGGCCATCGCCTTCCTGCGCGAGCGGCATCCCGACCTGCTCATCTGCGGCGACTTCGCCAGCCACAACCCGGAGATCGTGCCGGAGAACAGCCAGCTCTACGACCAGCACATGTACTCCGGCTACGCGATCGCCGGGGAGTTCTACGCGCAGACGTTCCGGCACCCGGACTTCGACCCGCACAACCCGCGGGCCCTGCCGCTGGTGGACTGGCTGCTGAAGCCGGACCTCACGCCCTGGAGGGAGTACGAGGCCGCGGCCCAGCATATCCGCGAGGCCTGGCGCGCCATGCACTGGCTGTACGACAACCTGGACAACGATCGCTATGACTACTGGTGGTTCCTGCACTTCGGGGAATGGGAACCGAAGATCAAGCAGACGGCGGAGGAGACCTTCGCGAAGGACGCTGCCGAGGCCCGCCGGCGGGGAGGCCTGCCACAGGTAGTAGACGAGGGTGGCTTCTTCTACCCGCCGCTGGGCTCGCGCTTTGATGAGTCGGCGGCCGGGAAGCTGTACTTCGAGTACCTGGGCGAACTGGCCGCCGAACATGGCTACTGGGGCTTCATGCCCACCACCTACTGCGGCCCGGAGCAGCCGGCCTGGGTTGAGGAGCCGGAGTGGTTGGCGAAGATCAACGGGAGGTTCCGGGAGGCGTAGGGGAATCAGCCCGCTGCCGTTCGGACGTGGTTGTCGGGGGGGCGGCCCCGGCCGCGCCGAGGTACCACAGCACCAACCACCTCCGGGCGGCACGTGCAGTGCCGCCCCTTACCCAGCCACTCGACGGCCTGGCGGGGTGGCTCGGAGAGGAGTGTTGAGAATGAGCCGGATTCTCGCTTCTATGCTCTGTGTAGTGCTGCTGGCGACAGCCCTCGCGCAGGCCCAGGAGCCGCTGCCGGTGCCCGCCGGGGCGCCTGCGGTAGGCAACGATAGGTACACCGTCCACGCCACCGGCACGCTGCGGGAGGTACTCCAGGCCCTGGCGCGCATCACCGGCCGGCAGATCTGGTACAACGCGGAGGGCGGCGCGCAGGACCGCTCCGAGGTCCAGGTTGTCCTCGACTTCGAGGACACCTCCCTGGAGCAGATCCTCCTCTCTCTCTGCCGCCAGGCCGGGGTGGTGTATGAGCTGTCGCCCGGCGGTGGTCCCGGTGGTGCAGCTGTCAACTTTCGGACAGGGGACGTGAATCTCGATTCTCGTCCGGCAGTGGACGTAGGAGACTACGTGATCCGCGTGACGGGAGTGAACGTCAACACCAACCGACAACTGGTCCTGCACTGGGGTGAGGAGACCCCGGCACCGGCGCGGGTCTATCGGGGCATGTACTTGAGTCTGCAGGTGGCAGCCAAGTCCCCGGAGGCGGGCCGCCTCCTGGCCGGGACCAGCGCCGTCTTCACCGCCCGGCCGGACAAGGGCGAACCGCTGGAGGCCGGTAAGGGCATCGCCGCCGGGTACTACCAGCCCTTCCAGGACTTCTGGGGAGATCGGCTCACCCGTTTTGCACAGGCGAATCTCCCATATCCGCCGGACGAGGCCACGAAGCTGACCCGGCTGGAGGGCACACTGGTGCTCTTCTCTACCGTGAAAGTCACGGAACTGAAGGTCCTCCCCCACAGCGAGGGACAAACCTTCACGGAGGACGATGTGAGCATAACCGTGCAGTCGTGGAAGCCCGAACAGGGAATGCTGGCCATTAACTTGCTAGCCCAGGCCCCGCCGCTGCCCAAGGACCCCAACCGCCCCGGCCCCGGCTGGGGCAGCGACTGGCAGATGGCGGCGATGGTGATGAAGGATGGCAAGCGGGTGCGCTCACAGAGCTCCTCGTACGGCACCAGCGGGAAGAATCTGAACCTGTCCTTCCGCTTCCCTCTGGTGCAACCCGGCCCCGTCGCCGTGGGCGCCGGGGGCCCGGCGCCGGGAACTGTGGAGGAGATTGGACACCTGGAGGTGACCTTCTTCCGCGGCGGCACCGCGGACAAGACGGTGCCGTTTGCGATTGAGAATATCCCGCTGCCGGTGGAATAGCGAGCCATACGAAGCCACCACACGTTCATGCACACCTACTTCTCCCACGCAATCCGGGACGCCCTCGCCGAAGAGATGGAGCGCGACCCGCGCGTCCTCATGATCGGCGAGGATATCGCCGAGTACGGCGGGGCCTTCAAGATCACCGCCGGCTTCGCCGAACGCTTCGGCAAGGAGCGGGTGCGCAATACGCCCATCTCCGAGGGCGGGTTCACCGGCGTCGCCATCGGGGCGGCGCTGACCGGGCTGCGGCCGGTGGCGGAGATGATGTTCGCCGACTTCGTGACCCTGGCGCTTGACCAGCTCGTCAATCACGCCGCCAAGTTCCACTACATGTACAACGGGCAGGTCAGCGTGCCGCTGGTGATGCGCCTGCCCTCGGGGGCCGGGCGGGGGTATGGGCCGACGCACTCGCAGTCCATGGAGCGCTACCTGTTCAATACCCCCGGCCTGCGCGTGGTCGCCCCCAGCGATCCGGCGGAGGCCAAGGGCCTGCTCAAGGCGGCCATTCGCTGCGACGAGCCGGTGTGCTTTGTCGAGAGCAAGGTCTTGTATGGCCTGCGCGGCGAAGTCCCGGCAGGCGACTATGTGATACCGCTGGACCAAGCGCGGGTGGTACGGGAGGGGGAGGCGGTCACGATTGTGGCCTACTCGCGCATGACCCAGGAGGCGCTGCGGGCGGCGGAAGCGTTAGCGGGAAAGGGGATAGAGTGCGACGTAGTGGACCTGCGGAGCCTCGCGCCGCTGGATATGGCGACGGTGGCGGCCTCGGTGACCAAAACGCAGCGGGTAGTGGTCGCCGAGGAGGGCAGCCTGACCGGGGGAATAGGCGCGGAAGTCGTGGCGCGGATCGTGGAGCAGTGCTTTGACTACCTGGATGCCCCGCCGGTGCGGGTGGCGGCGCAGGACATACCCATTCCGGCCAGTCCCATCCTGGAACGGGCCATGACTCCCGGAGCCCAGCAGATCGCCGAGGCGGTGAGCCGGATTGTCCGCGGCAGTGATTGACGCCAGCCTCATCGTCGTGTCCTACAACAAGCTCCCGTACACCCGGCTGTGCCTGGAGGGGATGCTGACTTGTGTCCCCCGGCCGCGACAGATCATCGTCGTGGACAACGGCTCCACCGACGGGTCGCGCGAGTTCCTCTCGGGTGACTTCTTCCGCCAGTGCCGCAACAATTCGGTGGATTATGCGTTACTAAACAATGAAGAGAATCTGGGGGCCTGCACCGCCCGCAATCAGGCGCTGGCGCTGGCGAACAGCAAATACATCGCCTTCGTCGACAACGACCTGGCGGTGCGCAGCCGCAGCTGGCTCGCAGTGCTGGCCCAGCGGCTCGAAAGCCGCCTCCGACTCGGCCTTGTCGGGCCGAAACTGGTCTTTCCCTTCCCGCCCTACGCCATCGAATGCGCCGGGGTAGCCATCTCCCCCTCAGGCCGTGTACAATACAGAGGCAGAGGGGAAACCACCCCCGAGCAGCACGGGAACTACTGCCCCTACCTGCAGGCGGGGCCGGTGCAGTGCCTCATCAGTGCCTGCTGGCTGATGAAGCGCGCAGTATACGAAGAGATTGGCGGGTTGGACGAGGTTTTCAACCCGGCGCAGTTCGAGGACTTTGACTTGTGCTACCGGGCACGAGAGAACGGCTGGGAGGTCTGGTATGAACCGGCCGCCGAGATGTATCATTACGAGAACACGACCACCGCGGGGTCTCCCGACCTGAATTTCCGGTACATCACCATCCGCAACGGCCTGGAGTTCAAGCGGCGCTGGCAGCACCGCTTTCGCCAAGAGGGCGGACCGCCCGACGAGGAGTGTCGCTGGCGGGAGTTACCGATCAAAACGATAGACGAGACCGGCGTGCCGCCAGTCGTCTAGCAGCACCCGGGGCAGACCTGCAGCCTGCCCCGCGTGGACCCCAGGGCGGGCTGCAGGTCCGCCCCACGCGGATGCCGACGGAGGTGAATCCTTTGGCCGAAGACGCAGCTCTCAAAGAGCAACTGAAGCGCATGATCGTGGAGCGGCTGTTCCTGAAGGTGGACCCGCAGACGATACCTGACGACGCCAACCTGATGGAGACCTACGGGGTTGACTCCGTCAACATCTTCGAGATCGTGGTGGGGCTGGAAGACGAATTCGGAATATCCCTCGCAGAAGAAGACTTCTCTATCGAGGCCTTTGTTACGGTGCAAGGCATCGCGGAGCTGGTCACGCGGAAACGGGGAGGCTGAACCATGGCTGTGACGCAAGAACCGGTGAGTCTGTTCGTCGCCGGGACCCCAGTGCGCGGAATGAGCTACCGCCCCGCCGAGGGGGGCGGGCCGCTGGGTATGGTCCTATGTGACCCCTTTGCGGAGGAGAAGAAGTCGGCGCAGAAGACGCTGGCCGAGATGGGCCGGGCCCTGGCGGAGGCGGGCATCTCGGCGCTGCATCTTGACTACCGGGGCACGGGAGACAGCCAGGGGGAGTTTGGGCAGCATAACCTGGACGACTGGCGCGAGGACATCGGGGCAGCAGTGGACTGGGTGCGCCTGCGCTGGGGGTTGGGGCGAGTCGGGCTCTTGGGGCTGCGCTTGGGAGCCACCCTGGCGGCGGTGGAAGCGGGTACCTGCCGGGCCAGTTGCCTAGTGATGTGGGAGCCGGTGATCGACGGCAAGCGTTACGCGCGCGAGCTCTCGCAACGGTCCAGGATCAAGCACATGCTGACCCAGGGGCCCGGCGCCGCCTCCGCCCAGCAAGAAAAGCAGGGTGACTTCCTGGACCTGGACGGCTACTCGGTCTCGCCCTCGCTGATGGCACAACTGGAGGGGCTCCAACTAGCGGCGCTGCCGCCCTTCCCCCGACCGGCCCTGCTGCTGGCCTGCACCCCGCGGGGGGAGGTCCCCGCGGAAGCCCAGGCGCTGATGGCCGGATTCCCCGCCGGGGAAGCTCGGGCCCTCTCCCTGGAGCCCTTCTGGCAGCGCATCGGTCTGGTGGATACTTCGCCACTCATTGGCGCCACTCTGGCCTGGCTGCAGGAACGAGGCGAGGGCCAGGTCTGAGCCGGCCGGAGCGCACATGTCTCGCGAAGACTCCATGGTAGACCCCCGCCCCGGGGAAGAGCGTTTCCTGTTCTCGTTGGACAGCCAACGACTGGTGGCGACCCTGCACTGCCCGCCGGAACCCGCCCCCGCAGGTATAGTCCTGCTGCATGGCTGGGCCGGTTACCGGGGCGGGCCGCACCAGATGTTCATCAAGCTGGGTCGCCGCGCCGCACAAGCGGGTTTCTGCTGCCTGCGCTTCGACTTCCGGGGCCGCGGAGACAGTGAGGGAGACCCCCGCAGCGCCAGCCTGAGCACCATGATCGCGGACGCGCAGCGGGCGGCCGCAGTCCTGAGCGAACGCTGCGGACCGGTGCCCTTAGCCCTGGTGGGCGACTGCAGCGGAAGCGAAGTAGCTATCGGCGCCGGGGCGCTCATCCCCGCAGTGCAGCGCCTGGTGCTGTGGTCAGCGCCGCCCGTGGCTGCGGATCGCGAGCAGATGCACCGGGCCAAGCGCGCCTCTGTGCTCAGCACCTACCTGCACAAGGCCCTGCGCCCGGCCACCTGGCGACGCCTGCTACGACGCGAAATCCGGCTGGACCGCGTGCGCCAGACGCTGCGTACCGGCGGCCTGGGCGAGGGAGAGTGGGGACAGGAGAGCGATCGGGAGATTGACTGGCTGGAGCGCTTTGTGGGCTTCCCCGGTCGCGTCTTGTTCATCTACGGCGGCAACGACCCCACTACCCCGGCCTGCCTGCAGCATTACCAGGAACTGACCGCCCGCGCCGGCCGCCCCTTTGATACCCATCTGGTGCCGGGCGCCAACCACGCCTTCTATTCCCTGGCCTGGGAGCAACAGGTCATAGACACCACGCTGCAGTGGCTGGGGCAGTGGCGGGAGGAGTTGGCCACGAGACATGACTGAGAGCCCGGCGTCCGGCCCACGTTCCTCCCGGCTCCGCCTGGTCTATGTCCACCATGTCGGCGCCCTGGGCGGCGCCGAGAACAGCCTCAGTAGTCTCCTGTACCGACTCCCCGCACTGGGCGTGGAGCCACACGCCGTTGTGCCTCCCGGTGCTCTGAGTGACCGGCTGCAGACGTGGGGCGTCCCGGTTACCCCTATCCCCCCCCACCGCCTGCATCGCACCCACAACCCCTTGGTCCTGGCAGGCCAGTTCCACTGGATGCGGCGCGTGAACGCGGTCGTCAGGCGTGTCTGCCGCCAGGTGCAGGCGGACTTGGTCCACGCTAACAGCCTGGCCGCCGCCGTGGCCTTGGCTCCGCGAGGCTCGGGCCTGCCCCCACTGGTGTGGCACTGTCGCGACTTGCGGCATCCTCCGCACGTGCTGCGCTGGCTGCTGCCCCGGTGCCAGCGGGTCATCGCCATTTCCCGGGTAGTGGAGCGGCACCTGCGGGAGGCGGGCCCCGACCTCGCCGACCGGGTGCGCGTGGTGTACAACGGGATTGGGCCGGAGGATGTCCCGCTGCTGGCCACTCGTGAAGAAGTCCGCGCCGCCTGGGGCATCGGCCCGGAGACCCCGGTGCTGATCAGCGTCGGACAACTGACCCCGTGGAAGAACTGGGACCTGCTCCTGCAGGCGGCAGCGCTGATCCGGCAGACCCGACCCCAGGCGCGCTGGTGGATGGTGGGCGACGACACCTACGGCGACAACCAGGCCTACGCGCGCTCGCTGCGGGCAGGCGCACCCGCTAGCGTCGTCTTCACCGGGTTTCGCCAGGACGCCCCGGACCTGATCCGCGCCGCCGACGTGCTGGTGCATGCCGCCTCCGCCGAGCCGCTGGGCCGCGTGATCCTGGAGGCGATGTTCCTGGGTACCCCGGTGGTGGCACCCGCGGCGGGCGGAATCCCCGAGCTGGTACAGGCCGGCCGCAGCGGTTGGCTGGTGCCGCCGGGTAGCGCCGATACCCTGGCCGGCGGCGCACTGCGGCTTCTGGACGATCCCGCCCTGCGCGCAAGCCTGGCAGCCCACGCCCGAGACCGAGCACGAAAAGTCTTCAGCGCCGAGAAGGCAGCCGAGGAGACGGTCGCTCTGTACCGGGAGCTCCTGGCTGCCGGGAGGACCCGGTGAAGCTGCGCGTCGGCTATGACGCCCTGGTACTGCATCCGCCCTACTCCGGCGTGCAGGTGACGGTGGACCAAGCCGGCCGGGCGCTGGCCGAGACACTCGGGCCGGACCTGGTCAGGTTTGTTCCCCGCGAATACGAGGCGACCGGCGCCGGTGAGACACCCGCTACACCGACAGTCAGTCCCCGCCCTGCCGGAGCAGGAATCTGCTGGGCTCCCGTCAGCGGCCGCCATCGCCTGGCCCGCATCCTCTGGGAGCAACTCTTTCTCCCCACCGCGGCGCACAGAGCCGGCGCTAACCTGCTGCACGGCCCCGCCTATGTCTTACCTTTGCGCTGGACCGGGCCAAGTGTCCTGACCGTGCACGACCTGCTCACGCTCACGCATCCGCAGTGGTGCAAGCGGGGCAATGTATGGCACTTCCGCCTAGTCCTGCCTCGCGCCATGCGCCGGGCCACGCGGATTGTGACGCCTTCCGCGGTGGTGGCAGAAGAAGTGGCCGCCTGGCCCGGAGTGGAGGCGACCAAGGTCCGCGTGGTGCCCTGGGGCCTGCACGAGCGCTACCGCCCGGCCCCGCAGGCGGAAAGAGCCGCCGTCCGGGAACGGTATGGGCTGACCGGTCCCTATCTGCTCACCGTCGGCAATATCGAGCCCAAAAAGAACCACGCCGGTCTCTTGCGGATTTTCGGCAGGATGACAGGGAAAGTCTCCCACCAGTTGGTGATAGTCGGTCGGCAAGCCTGGGGCGATCCCCGGCCCTGGCAGCGGGCACTGGAGGAATTGCCCGCCGGGCGGGTGAAATTGCTGGGATATGTCCCGCCGCAGCACCTGCCGGCGTTGTACAGCGGAACCGACCTGTACCTGCAATTGTCCTGGTATGAGGGGTTCGGCTTGCCACCCCTGGAGGCGATGGCCTGCGGGGCTGCGGTAGCGGTCTCCAATCGCGGCGCGTTGCCCGAAGTTTCCGGGCCGGCTGCCCTGGTGGTAGATCCGGAGGACCTACCTCAGGTGGCCCACGCCCTGCTGGCCTTGCTCCGCGACCCGGACCGCCGCCGGGCGCTGGCCGAGAGCGGCCGGCGCCACGCCGCCCAGTTCACCTGGAAAAGATATGCGCAGGGCATGGTGGACGTCTACCGAGAGGCCCTCGAAGACCAGGAGCGTGAAGGAAAACCTGGCTTGACACCGTAGGGGACATTTCCCGAAACCTGACCCCACGCAAAGCCTACCCCTACACGGGCGACTCCATACGTGCTCTAGCTGCCGAGTGCCGGCTGGCGGGGCACCCGGTCGGCGATGCACCATTTTCTCGAGGGGCAAACCAGCCCGCGGCTATACGCGCAAGGAGGCCAGGAGTGCAGGACCGGACTCCCCGAGCCGCCCCCAAGATCGTCTACGTGGTGGACGAGTTTCCTTCGGTGAGCGAAACCTTCATCCTGCGGGAGATGCAGGGCCTGCGCGAGTGGCACGGACTGCGCCTCCTTCCCGTAGCCCTGCGGCGGGGGCGGCAGGCGGAGGCTTACTCGGACCAAGCTCGGTTGCTGGCCGCCGAGGCCGTATTCCGCCCGGCGAGGCTGGGATGGCGGGCCGCTCCTATTGCGCTGCTCGCCCTGTTCCGAGCACCGGGAGGCTGGATGTGCGCCCTGCGGCTAGCGCTCGTCCAGGCCGTGCGGCGGCCCCGTCTAGCGCGCGAGCTTCTGGCCGGACTGATCACCGCCGGCTACTTCGCGCTCCGCCTGCCGCGAGCAATCCGGCACGTTCATGCACACTTTGCGGGCCAGACAGCCACCGTCGGGCTGTTCCTCGCTGAAATCCTGGGGGCCGGGTACTCCTTCTCGGCGCATGCCCGCGACATCTTCACCGACGAGGCGCATCTGCTGGAGGTGAAGCTGCCTGAGGCGGAGTTCGTGGCCGTGTGCACCGAGTATGGCCTGCAGACCTTGGCCCGCCGGCACCCACTGCTCAGCGCCGGCAAGCTGCAACTGGTCTACCACGGCCTGGACGTGGACTTGTACCGCCCCGCCCCGCCCTTGGGACGGCACACCCCTGTGATCCTGTCAGTAGGACGCCTGGTAGAGAAGAAAGGCTACCCTTTCCTGTTGCGGGCGGCCGGAATCCTCCGCTCCCGCGGAGCCGAGTTCCGCCTGGTGATCATCGGCGAGGGCCCGGAGCGGGCCGACCTGATGAGCCTGACCACCGGCCTGGGACTGCAGGACCTAGTAGAGTGGCGCGGCGCCCAGTCCGCCGAACAGGTGCGCCAGGCCTATGCCGAGGCAGACGTCTTCGCCCTGGCCTGCGTGGTCGCCTCTGACGGCGACCGCGACGGTCTACCTAACGTGCTGCTGGAAGCCCTGGCCTGCGGCGTGCCCACCGTGGCGACCAACCTGGGTGCCCTGCCCGAACTCATTGAGCACGAGCAGACCGGGCTGCTGGCCAAGCCCGGGGACCCTCAAGACCTGGCCGATCAACTGGAGCGGATGCTGTACGACGAGGAACTGCGGGCCGTGGTGGCTCAGCAGGGACGGGAGCGCGTAGTACGACGCTTCCGCCTGGAGCGCTCGGTGGCCCGCCTGGCCGAATTGCTGGAGGCCGCGCTGTAATGGAGGATACCAACCTGCTTGACCAATCTCCCCCCCGCGGGGAAGGTGCCGGGGCGCAGATGACACTGTCTACGCTCATCGTGTCCGCCTTCCTCTTTGTCCGTAAGTTTGCCGGCCTCATCAAAGCACACCTGCTGGGCCGCTTCTTCGGCGCCACCGCGGCGGCTGACACCTTCAACGTCATCTACGACTCCCTCATCTTCAACCTCTACTCCAAGGTAGAGCAGTTGCTGCGACCGACCTACCTGCCTGAGTTCGTCAAGCAGCGTGAAGAGGAAGAGGGACGGGGCTGGCGGCTGGCCGGCACCATGGCCAGCCTCACGCTGCTGGTCCTACTGGCAGCCGCAGCCGCGGTGGTCGTCTTCGCCCGGCCCCTCATCCGCCGCCTGTTGCCGTACCTGGCCGCCGATCCACCCGCCTTCGAGCTGGCCGTCCTGCTGTTATGGATCATGACCCCCGCCCTCGTCCTTTTGGGCCTCTCCCTGCTGCCGGAGCTTACCCTCCACGCCCATAAGCGCTTCACTCTGCCGGCCTTCGCCGAAGCCTGCTACAATCTGCTCATAGTGGCAGTCCTCTTCGTAGGCGTGGAGCTGCTCTGGCATCCCGGCCAGCCGAGAGGCATCCTGGCAGCCGGCTTGGGAGTAGTGGTGGGAGGAGCCGCCCGCTTCGGCATCATGCTGCCCGGCCTCCGGTCCAGACTGAAGCTGGTGCGGCTGTCTCTGAACTTGCGCACCACGCCCGGAGCGCTGGCGGTATTGAGTCTGATGCCCCCCATTGTCCTGGGGCTGGTGGCGACTGCCGCCCGGCCCATTGTGGACAGCATGGTTTGCACCCGCCTGGGCGAGGGCATGTACAGCACCCTCAACTACGGCCGCAAGATCAGCGACGCCGGCATCATGATCCTGCCTATGGCCGTCAGCCTCGTGGTCTATCCCTACGTCTCGGAATGGGCGGTGGCCGGCCAACGGGAGCGGCTGGCTCGCTCGCTGGTGTGGATGACCCGCGCTCTGGCCTTCCTCTTCGTCCCCCTCTCCGTAGGCATCATGCTCCTGGCCCGGCCGCTGGCCGACCTGGTGTACAACTACCAGGAATTCAAGGCGGCCGACGTGGACAAGGTCGCCCTGGCGCTGATGTGCTATGCCTCCGGACTCTTCGTCTACTCGGTCGAAGGCAGCATCAACAAGTGGTACTTCGCGATGAAGGACACCTGGACGCCCAACTGGGTCGGGGTAGTCTGGGCGGTGGTACACCTGGTCATCTCCGTCTTCGGAGGCCTGTACACTTCGCTGGGACTGGCGGCCGTGGCCCTGGCCTACCCGATCAGCAAAGCGGGCAAGGTCTTCATGCTCTACGTGATGCTGCGGCCGCGTCTGGAGCGCATCCCCGGGCGACAGGTCTGGCCCTTCATCGGCAAACTCTTGGTCGCCACCGGCATTATGGGACTGGTGGTCTGGTGGGCCGGCTACTACGTGGCGCCCGGCCTGGAGGCGCTGGTCCAGGGCAAACTCCGCCTGCTCGTGCTTGTCGCGGTAGGAGGCGGCCTAGGCGCGGCAGTCTTTCTGGCGGTGGCGGCGCTGCTGCGCATCGAAGAGGTCGCGAAGGTTTGGGAGTGGCTGGGACGCAAACTGCAGCGGCTGCTCCGCAAAAGCTAACTGGCGATCGACGATTGCCGGTTGGCGCCTGGTCGCGGGATGTCGCCGCCGACGCCCAACGGCCAACCGCCCTTGCCGAGACACTTCTATGAGCCCCTCCCCTCCCCTAGTCATGCAGGTCACCGAGGCGGCTAAAGCCGGGATCGCCCAGCACATCGGCGACCTGGTGCGGGGCCTGGACCCGCAGCGGTGCCGCCAGCGCGCGGTGCTGTCCCTCCGCCGGGCCGATGAGTACTGGATCGCGGGACTGCCCTGCCCGGTAGACCGGGTGGACATGCGCCGCTCCATTGCCCCGGCCCATGACTGGGCCGCCTACCGCCGTCTGCTGCAGATCATGCGCGAGGCTCGCCCGGCCCTGGTCCATACCCACTCCAGCAAGGCCGGCATCCTGGGCCGCCGCGCAGCCTTCCGCCTGGGCCTCCCCACCGTGCACACTCCCCATGTATTCTCCTTCCAGATGCCCACCTCCGCAGCCCGGCGCCGCCTGTATATCAGCCTCGAGCGCATCGCGGCGCGCTGGTGCCGCTATATCATCTGCGTGAGCGAAGCCGAGCGGGAGGCAGCCCTGGCCGCAAGACTATGCGCCGAAGATAAACTGCTCGTCATTCGCAACGGTGTGGACCTCGAGACCTACGCCCATCTCCCCGGGCGCGACTATCGGGCCCAGATAGGAGTGGAGTCGGAAGCCGAACTGCTGCTGGCGGTCGGGGGATTGCGAACCCAGAAAGACTTCCCGGCTCTGCTGCGAGCGGTCGCGGCCCTGCATCCGTCCCGTCCCCGCTTGCGCTGTCTGATCGCCGGAGAAGGCCCGGACCAGGCACTCCTGGAGAGCATGATCGCTGCACTGGGCTTGCGCGAGGTCGTAACCCTCCTGGGGGAACGCCAGGACGTCCCTGCCCTGCTGGGAGCCGCGGATCTCTTTGTCATGACCTCCCTCTACGAAGGCTGCTCTTACAGCCTGCTGGAGGCAATGGCCGCCCGCCTCCCCGTGGTCGCCCTCCACGCCCCCGGCGTGGAAGAAACCGTGCTCCCCGGCACCGGCTGGCTGGCGGCGGTCGAGGACCTCCCCGCAGCGATTAGCGAGGCCCTCGACCATCCCGCAGAGGCCGAACGGCGGGCCGCCCGCGCCTTGGAGATGGTGGCTGAGCGGTTCCGCCTCGATACTATGCTGGCCCAGACTGCGGCCTTGTACGAGACCTGTCTGTCCAGTCGCAAGGGCTCCGACCTCACGGTGCCCGGCGGTACTCGGCGCTGATCACCCCCTGTGCCCCGACGGTCACCAGCCGGTACCCGCGCGGACTGTCCTGCGGCCCCGGGCCTAGCCACCAGCCCCCGCTGAGCGCCCCGGCCTCATAGACCATCCAGTCGCCCTGCCGGTAGACCCGGGCACGGTGGTGGTGTCCGCAGAATATCCCCAGCAGCTGCCGACCGTGAAGCAGGGCCGCCACCGTGCCCTGCCAGAACCGCGGCGGCTGATGCGCAAAGACAAGCAGCGGGCGGTCACGGGGCGTCATCTGCAGGTCCTCGGCCAGCCAAGCCCGGCACTCCGCAGGAAGCCCGGCCAGCGGCCGGCCGCTGGCCGGGTCGCGCCGCGTTGTCAGCAGAAAGACTAGGTGCACGCCAGCGTAGTCAAGCGAGTACCAGGCGGGACCGACAGCCGCTTCATAGCCGCGCACCCCGAACAGCGGATCGCTCGGCGGGACTGTCCCACTGTAGCCGGGGAGGTCATGATTGCCGGGTAGGTTGAGCAGCGGGGCCGGTAAGCCGGACATCACCGCCAGGTACCGCAGGAACACCCGCCGCGCCACCTCCCCGTCGGTGACCGGGCCCACATCATGCACCAAGTCCCCGGTGGCGATGACCAGATCCGGCGCCGGCTGCAGATTGGCCACCTCCTGCACGAAACGCCGGACCAGCGGCCGGGCCGGGGCAATGTAGTGGATACGGAGTTCCTGGACAAAGCGCCAGGGGGTGGGCTGGGCCCGCCTGTCCAGAGGGAAATCGGCCTGCTCCTCGGCGGCTCTCACTCGCCGGAACCAGCGGTCCCCCCGGGGCCAGTATCCGGTGGGCACCGTGAGGCGAACCAGCGCGGGGAGCACAGCGTTCTCTAGCCGGTAGCGCCCGTGCGCGTCGGTCAGGACAATCTCGCGTCCCTCGGAAACCGGAACGCCCGCCAAGGGCCTCTCACCGGCGTCCAGGACGAAGTTGCGGTTGGCGTCGAGAAAGACGACTCCCGAAACCCCGGTGGCCCGGCAGCCGCAGAGAACCAGGCCGGCCGCCAGGACCGGCCACATCAGTGGCGTGATCGGGTGCCGCATCGATGGTTGGGAACCGAACCCTCGGCCCACGCAGTGGGCGGTCCGAAGTCTTCCCTGCCACTTGCCACTCGCCACTCCGCAACACTATAATTGCCCTGCTTGGCCCAGCATACCTCCACGTCACCAGAGGAGTACTGTCATGCATATTCCGAGCAGCCCGCGCGGTGGGCGCGTCTCCACCAAGTTGATCGTCATTGTCGTCGCGGTGGTAGTGCTGGCGCTCCTCGTCAGTTCCTACTTCTTCCTGCTGCGACCCGGGCCGGAGCAGGTGGTGCGCCAGTTCCTGATGGCCGAAGCCATGGGCGATTATCCCACCATGCTCTCGCTCATCCCCTCCAATCTGGCCGACCGCATCCGCGCGCAGACCCAAGGCAAGTTTCCCGATCCTGTCAAGAACCCCCAGATTCCAGAGATGGACATCGGAAAGGCCGAGATCAAGGGCAACTATGCCTACGTGCCGGTCAAGACGAAAGGACCAAGCATCCCCGGCCTGACCTATGGGCCCCTGGAGAGTACGCAGCGTGTCGTGCTGGTCAAAGAAGGCGGACGCTGGAAGGTCGATCCTCTGGCCAGCGCGGCCGCGGAGACCGGTCCCGAGGGCATGATGATGCCCGGCGAAAGTGGCAGCCTGGAGACTGCGCCGTCCGGCTCGGCCGAGCCCGGCCCCTCCGCCGAACGCAAGGCCGCCCCCGATCAGCCCTAGGCTCGCCGGGAGGAACTGTCCCCCATGCTTATCCGCCCCCTCACGCTTGCGGATGCCCGCGCGCTGCAGGACTTCTACGACTCGCTCACCGAGGCCGTGACCTACTTCTTCCAGCCTTGGCCGGAGGCGACCGCAGCAATCCTCACCCAACACCTGGCCGACGCTCAGGCGGGCAGGAACGTCGTCCTGGGCCTGGTAGCCGCCGAGGAAATCATCGAAGGCCACGGTTTCATGTGGAATGTGGACACCGACGAGCCGGTGCTGGGTATCGGTCTGCGCGAGCGAGCCCAGGGCCTGGGCTGGGGACGGGCGCTGATGCAGGCACTCTTGACCGAAGCCGACGCTCGCAACTTGCCGGAGGTGCACCTGACCGTGCTCAAAGACAACCTCCGTGCTCGGAACCTGTACGAGAGTGTCGGCTTTGTGGTGGAGGAAGAGGTCACTTTCCGGGCCACGAACGACTCGCTCAAGATGATCAGGCGCAGACAGTGGTAGCCGAGAGGCCCGCGGCCGACGCGCGTCCCCCAGACTACCGCTTCACTATGCTCTCCGTGTGGAGGTGATGACCGCGATGCGCCTTGTCGCGTATCTGTTCACCCTGGCCCTGCTCCTGCTCGCGGCCACAGTTCTCCCCGCGCAGGACCTCCAGATCGGTCGCCCGCTCGGCAAAAGCCTGGTCCCGCCTTGGGACCTGCGCGGCCCCTTGGCCCTGCCCTGGCAGGGCATCACCTGCGCGGACATGACCCCGGACGGCCGCTTTGTCGTCCTGGGAACCCTCGCCCCCTATCAGGACCCCAACGTCTTTCTCCTGGACGAAAACGGCAAGATCCTGGAACAACGCGCCTTCGGCATCCGCTGGGTCAATGAGGTGGCCGTCGGCCCCGCAGGCGCCTGGTGGGCCGCTCTGACCGGCTTCCCCCGGGGCGACGCCGGCGACCGGCCGGAACTGCAGGTGTGGTCTGCCGGTAAAGAAGTCTCGGTCCCCGGGGACATTGCCGCCCTCCTGCTGCGCTTCAACTACGGCGACCACGCCAACTGTCTTACCCGGCTCCTGCAACCTGCCGGCGACCGCCTGGCCCTGGTCAGCGCCGGCAGCAATGGCCTCAGCTGGCTGGCCCCCACTGACCCCCAGCGGACCCAAGCCTCTAATCTCGCAAGTATGGGTGTCTACCCCGTTACCGCCTCCGCCGCCTCCCCGGCCGGACGCGCCATTGTCGGGCGCGTCATCTCTCCACAGCAGAGGACGGACCGGTCACGGGACCTGGTCCTGCTGGAGGCCGGAGCCACCGAGCCGCTCTGGGGCCGCGTACCCACCGAGGACGTCGCTCCAGCACCGGCTCTGGAACCGGGGCTGTTCGGCCCCCCCACTCCGCCCTTCACCGATGTTAAGGTCCACGCGCCCCTCGCAGTAGCCGTCAACGCCGCCGGTGACCGCTTCGCCTCCGCCGACTACCAGGGCTGGGACCGCTACTTCCCTCTGCGCAGCGATCACGCCCTGCGCTTTGTCCCCTCCCACCCCACTGTGCAGGTCTATGACGCGGCGGGAACTGTTCTCCGCCGCTTCGGCCCGGAAAGCTTCCGAGAGCCTTTCTGGTGCGACCTGGCCTTCCTGCCCGACAGCGACCTCCTGCTCGCCTACCCGCGCAGTTGGACCAGCCGTGGCCTGGCCGGTCTGGGGTTCCTGCCGGCCGACGAAGCTGCCCGCACCCTGTACGTTCTCGCCGTCGGCTCCGGGCAGGTCCGCACCGTGTCCTTCCCCGATACCATCGCCTCCGTCGCTGTCAGCCGCGACCTGACGGCTGTCGCCTGCTGGGACCGACGGGTCTATTTTCTGGATCATGACTTGCGACCGGTCACGAGCCTGCAAGCGGGGGTGGAAGTAGGCCCTGCCGCCCTGGTCCGCGTTTCCCAGGACGGCCAACGGGTCCTGGCTGCCGGCGCGGACGGCGTGGTCCGGATGCTCGGCCCCCAGGGACAAGAGCTCTGGCGCACCGATCTCAACCGAGCCGCCCAGCCGGGGGAGAAGCCTCGCCTCGCGCAACAGAAATCGGGAGAGTTCGCACCCGGCCTCTGGACCAGGTCGGGAGGCTTCACCCAGAGCGATATGGGCAACCAGTGGATTATCCAGGCCCCCCAGGGCCTGCTGCTGATCGACCCCAACGCGGGTGCCGCCTTGGAGTTCAATTGGGCCGGCATGAAAGCCGCGGGTCTCGACCCTATGCAAGTCAAGTACGTCCTGCTCACCCATGAGCACGGCGACCACTCTCCGGCAGCGTATCTCTGGCGCGTGCTCACTGGCGCGCAGATTGTGGCCAGTCCCGAGATGGCGCATATGCTGCGCTACCGCAATCAGGTCAGCGGCTACGGCTTCCATCCGCCCCAGCCCGTGGACGTGCTCGTGGACCAGGACAAGACACTCGGCCTGGCGGGCCTGCAGGTCACCTGCGTGCGCACGCCGGGGCACACCTACGGCTCCATGTCCTACGTCTTCGACCTGGGGGACCGCCGCTACTGCGCCCTGGGCGACCTGATCATGCCCGGCGGCGCCCCCGGTTACTGGGGCTCCCTGGACTTCAGCGCCGCCCATATCCTCAGCAGCCTGCGTAAGCTTGACGCGCTCAAACCGGCTGTAATCCTGGGAGGCCACGGCCAGGGCGATCCCGCCGATTTCCTCGGTATCGGCATCGCCGCCGGGGAGGCTACCGGCTGGGGGCGCATGAAGCCGGAAAAGCCCAATCCCTTGTTCGGCTTCAAGCAGAAAAACTACCTCGTCGCGGCCTGGGGCGAGCCGATCACCGCTGCCGCCTGGGGGGACGTAGATGGCGACGGCCGGCCCGACGTGGTAGTGGCTACACGCGACGAACAGCGTGTCGCGGCTCTCAAGGTCTTCCTCAACCAGGGCGGCCAGTTCGCCGCCGAGCCGGACCTCGTCCTGCCCCTGGCGGAATCAGTCAGTTGGGTGCGTCTGCTCCGCTTGAACGAGGGCAAGGTCGCTGACCTGTACGTGGCCAGCGAAGGCAATGCCGGTGTCTTCCGGGCGCAGGGGGACCGCCTGGACTACCGCCTCGTCCCGCTGCCCGGCTGCACCCGTGCCAATCAGGTGCTGGTCGATGACTTCAACGACGACGGTCGCCGCGATCTGCTCCTGGGAGGACGCTTCGTCGGCGAAGCCTACTGGCTCTACCTGCAGCAGGAAGACGGGGCGTTCCGGCTGGTCTATGGCAAGGGGCTTACCCCCGGCTACTTTGACCTGGCCCTGGTGGACGCGAACGGAGATGGCAAGCACGACCTGCTCACCTCCCGCGGAGATATCCTGCTGCGCCAGGCCGACGGGACCCTCCCCGCCGCTCCCTCCTTGCGGCTGACTCCACCAGCACCGTCGTGGACCTTCGTAGGCGTAGGCGATTTCAACGGCGATACGCGTCCGGATATAGCCCTGGTCGGGGCTGGCGACCCTGGCGGCTACAGCAAATCGAACCTCTGGGTGTACTACCACACCGGCGACGCACAACAGCCCTACCCGGCTGCGCCTTCCGCCAAGCTGGCCCTGCCCCAGCCCCTGGTGCTGTGGGCCGGCCCCGCGGTGAGCGACTGGAACGGCGACGGCTTTGCGGACCTGGTCTTCTTCACTCAGAATCCGACCGAGGCGGTGATCCTGTTGGGCGATAAGCAAGGGCTCAGCGCGGAGCGCGTGGTCACCTTGCCTCTCGACTATACCCCTCACCACGACACCCGCCTGGGGCCCCTCGACTACGACGGCGACGGCAAGCCCGACCTGGCCGGCTGGGGTCCTTCCGCCGTCCGCGCCCAGGGAGTATACATACTCCTGCAACGTTGAGCCTGAGGCCGGAGCTGGACTCGCCGGGTGCCAGACAGACGCACGCCGACGGGTCACGCCATGCTCTAGCTCTGCATATTGAGATCATCAGACAGGATGATTTTTTCGGAAATTGGCGCATCAGGAGGAATGATAAGAGGGAAAATGGGGTAGAATGCTACTGCAATGGGGCCCAACCCCGTTGCCGCCGGGAGCGGCTGGCGGCGACCCGCAATCCACCCGCTCCCTGGCGCGCCGTCCAGTGGGGCGCTGACCCCCCCGCAGCTCGCCTCGGGCCCGGCGCGCCATAATCTCGGGGACAGGCCGTCGCCAACCGGCAAGGCGCCTGTCCCCAATTTCCTTTCCCCCCTCTACCCCGTCTCGCAGCGGCGTCCGGACCTGCCGCTCATTCCTCCCAGCCCCTCCGTACCTCGAGACGGGCCTGCCGGCGCTGTCTCCGGCGCTGAGCGCGGCGGTCCCCCCCGTGCACCCCACCCTTGATGCGCGGCCCGTGGGCGTGATCATACGCCAGCGGATTCCTCGTCTTGACATACCCCGCCCGCGTTAGACCTCCCGCGCTGCGTCTGCGTACCCGTCTCTTGCTCATGGTCTCAGAGGTGGGAAGCGTGCACCAGGCCGGCCCTCCTCCAGCTTCCCGTTACCCCACCTCTTCTACTTCCCTGGAGGAGAGCACGGCGGCAAACTCGCCATCCACTCCAGCGGTGTCTCTATGTTGTCCAGCAGGAACGCCAGTTTCTGCTCCCGTTCCACCTTCCGGTGCATGGCGTCGAGCCGCACATACAGCCACCTCTCACGAAGCAGGTCCGGCAGGCAGACTCGCTCCTCCTCCGTGAGCGGCAGCCGCTCCTGATAGGCCTCCAAAAACAGATGGAGACGCTCCGCGTCGTGCAGTGGCGGCTGCGTTAGAGACCTCAGGTCACCTGTCAGCGGTCGCTCCCGCGGGCAGGCGAAGAACAGCACCCCATCCGCCACGTCCTTGAGCCGCGCCTGCCGGCAGGCCCAGTCCCAGTCGAACAAGCCCACAACCTGCGTGCCGCGGAACTTGAGATTGGCCGGGTGGTAGTCGCCGTGGATGACCGCCTGCGGTAAGGCCCAATAGCGCTCATCGGGCAGGCGCTCCAGCAGCCCCTGCACTTCCGCCTCCAGACGGTCCAGGATCCTGCCGGCCTCGGCCCCGGAATAGTCTCCCGGAGTCGCTCCCTCCGCCAGCAGATCACGGGCTTCGGCGATCTCCAACAGGCGATCGGCGGGAGCGAAGAGCCGGGGTAAATGCTTGTGGGCGCGGGGAGAGAAGCCCTCGCCGGCCTGGTGCAGCCGAGCCAGCAAATCTCCGGCCACCCACACCTGCGCGAGTACCGCGGAGCTGAAGTCTTCTCCTTCCACCCAGGGATAAATCTCATAGACCCGGCCCGCCTCCCGCACCCACCGGCTGCCGTCCCAGGTCTTCAGAGCAGGAACCACCGGGAGACCCGCGCGCGCCAGGTGCCGCAGCAGGGCGTGGTCCCACGACAGTCGCGCCCCCTCGCTGTAACGTGGCGAACGCTGCTTGAGGAAGTACTGCCCCCGGCGAGTTACCACGATCACCGCCGGGCTGGCCGTCCCCGCCGCCTCGCGCAGGAACAGCAGCTCGCCCACCTGCCAGTGCCTCAGCAAGGCTCCGGTCTGTCCCCGATTGAGCGGCCAACTGGTGAGGGACATGGTGGTCGCAAGGAACGATTGAGGACTGCCCAACCCCGAAGGAATCCAGTGGAGTTGAGTCCCGACCCACCCCGCACGCCCCCGAGTGCGTCATTCGTCGGTCATACCTCGTCACCCACCACCACGGCCCTCCCCTTGACTCGGCTGCGCCGGCGTCCGTCGCTGCGGACGCCGGCCCTGCATCATGCGAACAGCCCCACTCATCACTTCTCGTTCCCCAGGGCCTTCCTCAACGCCTCCGCCTCCTCCGGCATCAGATCTCGTTCCACCTCCCCACCTGCAACCGGCCGCAGGTAGATGCGACTGCCTTGCAGGGTGGTCAGCGAAGTCAACAGGAACCCGTCGTGCCGCTCGTCTAGCAGCGCCAGCGAGAAACTCAGTCTTCCCTTGATCTCCTCGTTGGTGTCAAACCGGACATAGCCGCGGTGCGAGTGGGCTCGCTCGCTTCGCTCCAGCAGTTCCTGGGTTCGCGCGTCCAGCGTCTGCAGTCTGCGCCCCACCTGCTCCAGGAAGGCCCCGAGCTGCCCGGCCGCCTCGGCCGGCTCTAGTTCCCGCCAGACGCTCAGCACCTGTCGGGCCTCCGGCTGAATCTCCGCGGCCAACCGCCGCGCCTGCGCGGCCCAGTACACCGCCACCCCTGCCACGACGATTCCGGCCAGCCCCAAGCCCGCTGCCGCGATCGTCAGGTACAGCATAGGGGTCCCTTCCGTCAATCCAACCGCTTGCGCACCGCCCGCCGATCGAAAGTCACCCGCACCTCCGGTGCTATCTCCAGCACGAAAGTCTCCTCGGTCAGTCGCACGACCTTCCCGTGCATCCCCCCCGCCGTGACGATCTTGTCCCCCACCTTAAGGTCCTTAATCAGTTCCTCATGTCGCCGCGCCGCTTTCGCCTGCGGCCGGATGATGGTGCTCCAGAAGATCACCACCATCAGCATCATGAACACTAGTGCGGGCAAGATTAGATGCCAGTTGCCGGCTTCCATAGTGATTCTCTTCTCCGTCTGCGCAACCCCTTCCTGCGTCGGCCCGCGCAGGAATCGCCTGCCTCAGCCGCGAAATGCTGCTCGCCATGCCCCCGCTCACCTACGTGGCGGTGGACCCCGCCGCCCTCCGGCACAATCTGGCGCAGGCCCGGACTCTGCTCGAGCCGGCCACGCAGTTGATGGCCGTGGTCAAAGCCAACGCCTACGGGCATGGGCTGGTGCTCGCCGCCTCGGTCTTCGCCGAGTCCGGCGCCGACTGGCTGGGCGTGTCCACGCTGGAAGAAGGCGCCGCCCTGCGCGCCGCTGGACTGCACCTGCCGATACTTGTCTTCCTCCCCTGCCCGCCCGAGCAGGCCGCCGACCTCATCGCCCACCGTCTCTCCGCTACCGTCGTCGGGGAGGAGAGCCTGGTCGCCCTGGCCCGCGCTGCCGAGATCGCCCAGCGCCCGGCTCACTACCAGTTCTATCTTGACGCCGGGTTGGGCCGGCCCGGCGTGGACGACCTCCCCCGCCTGATGGAAATCGCCTCCGGCTTCCCCCTGCTGGTCCTGGATGGCCTCTACATGCACCTGGACGCTGCCGCTGCGCCGCGTCTGGGTCCGCTGGAGACGCTCAAGCCTGGCGCCGAGTTCCGCCTCTTCGCCGCGACCGCGCACGAGATCACCGACCGCCTGCTCGGCACTCGCGTTCCCCTGCACGCGGCCGCCAGCGCCCTTGCCCTCACCCGGCCCGAGGCCCGCCTGGACCTGGTACGGCTGGGCACGCTGCTCTACGGCCAGTATCCGGCCTCCGTTCCCCCCGCCGCCCGCTCGCTGGATTTGCGCCCCGCGCTCTCGCTGCGCAGCACGGTGGTGGCGGTCGAAACTCTCCCTCGGGGCGCTCCGGTCGGCTATGGGGCCCAGTACCGCTGCCCACGCGAGACGCGAGTGGGCCTGCTACCCGTGGGATACGCGGCGGGCCTGGGGACCATGCCCGCCGACCTAGCGCGTCGCCGCTATGGCAGCCTGCGCGGCTTCGCCCGCCGCCTGCTGCGGGGTGAGGAGAACATTGTGGCCAACGTAGCCGGGCACCCGGCTCCTGTCCTGGGCCGCCTCGCCATGGACTGGTGCTGCGTGAACCTGACGGAAGTCCCGCAGGCGGGCGTGGGCACCGAGGTCGTCCTGCCCTGTCGCATGGCGCTGCTAGACTCCAGTCTCCCCCGCCTCTCCGGGCCGTCGCTGGTCACTGAACCCTCTCCTTGACCCCTCCCCACTGCCGCTCGGCGAGGCCCCCACTCGGCTTCCTTCGTTGGGGAGATGCGGGTCAACGGGTAAGCAACTACCGCCACAGGGCGAGGGGGGGTGGGGCGGGTGAGCCCCACATACGCTAACTCAACCGGCTTTCAGACCCCGCGACAGGTGGCAAGTGGCCCGCGACTTGCCTGGCCCTCGCGGCACCGATGTCCTCCCCCTTGCGACCCCCTCCCCTCATCCCCCTCTCCCGTAGGGAGAGGGGGCCGCGCGTCTGCGCGCGGCGGGTGAGGCAGACTCAGCGCGACGCCACCCCCCAACTTGACGCCGCTGGGCAGCAGGGGGTGAGGCATTTCCCCCCTCTCTCCTGAGAGAGGGGGGTAGGGGGGTGAGTCCTCCGCGCCTACTCCGACTTCACCGTTACCTCAGCCTCTCCCACATCCGGTACCGTGTCCTCTTGCGCGAGGTCCGGCGAGCTGTACGCGCTCACCCGAATGACGTAGGTAAGCGGCTCCCACTTCTCGCCGAAAGAGATGCGCGGCGTCGCTATCCGCACCCGGATGGAATTGTCATCGTTAGTCCAGTGGCGGATGCCCGGCACCATTCCCACTTGCTCTCCCGCCGCGGACATAACCTGGGTGATAACTACCACGAAAGCCCGCTGCGAGCAGTACCCCCGGATAGGGGTGCTTGGGCCTACCACGTCTCCGTCCTGCGGACTGGTAATCGTCACCTCCGCCAACGCCGCTCCCCCCGCCACCAGCAGGGCTACTACCGCCAACATCGTCAGTGCGCGGAACATAACACAGTCCTCCTTAGCGATCCCCCCGGCAGGGGCCGGTGCAAGTGCTCACGCACTTGATGACGCTCGCCACTCCCTCTGGTTCGCTCCGCCTGCCTCTACCCACTACCTCTCCGCTCCCCTGCTCCTCGCCTCCACTGCGCAGAGCACCACCTGAACGACCTGCTCCCCACTCAACGCTGCCGTGTTGAGCACCAGGTCATAGTAACACGGATCGGCCCCGTCTACCCCAAAGTGCGCTCGGATAAACTGCTCCCGATCCCGGTCCGAGGCCAGTACCACCCGGCGCGCCTCGGCCAGTGGCAGGTCTTTGGCCTCCGCCACTCGCTCGATTCGCACCTCCAACGGCGCTACAATCCGCACGCGCAGAGCATCCGGCAGCACCAGATGCGCGCCCCGCCCCATGATCACCGCCTGCCCCCGCCCCCGGATGAGCCGCAGAATCCGTACCAGCGATCGCAGGTACTGAGTCTCGGTCGGCCGCTTCCCCTCCAGCAGTTGCCGCACCAGGTCATGCACCAGGTTGGGCGGCCGTTCGTCGTGGGTCTCCACCGTCTCGGGCTCCGCCCCGATATGCTCCGCCACGCTGTCAATCAACTCGCGGTCGTAAAAGTCCCAGCCCAGACGCTCGGCAATTCTCCTGCCGATCACCGTCCCCCCGCTCCCGTGCTGGCGGGAGATGGTGACAACCTCGCTCGACGCCCGTGCTCCTTCTCTCTCCAGCCCCGCTGACTCCCGTAGGCGCTCGCCCACCTCCGACCGCCGCAGTTGTCGCGAGATCAGTCTGTCTGCCATAGCCTTCAGCCCGCACTCCTCGGCGCGCACCTTGCAACGGCTCCCGAACCGGTGGCTCCGCGCTATCGCGGGCCCACCGCGACACCCTCATCTCCCTGGCCAGCACCCCCCTCGTGCTCGGTAGCGATTGTCAGCGCTAGATGATCTGACGTGGACGGCCCTGTCCGGCCCAGGCCGCCGGGCACATCCGTGCCGGCTCCGTCACCCCCTCCCCCGCAGGGAGAGGGGGCAGGGGGTGAGGCTCCACGAGTGGCCGCCTGGACGAAACCACCCACCTCCGCTTCTGACGCTGACTTGCGCAGATCATAGCAGCACTCTGCTACTCGTGAGGTTCGCAAACGCCCTTCCGTACCTTCCCCTCAGGGAGGGTTGCCGGACGTCTCCTTCGCCCCGTCGGCGTACGCTCCGCCCTCGCGCGGCGCGAGACACTAGCCCCACCCGTGAGAGCCACAAACTCAGCTCCGCACCTACCGGAACGTCGCAGTAATTCCCAACATCGGCCGCTTGAGATTGGTGTACCCAAAGTACCCCATCACGTCCCACTCCCGCTCACTCTGCAGCCCGTTCAGGCCCCAGGCCACGCCCAGATTAGGCGCGAAACTGTCGTATTCCCCCACCACGCGCCAGTGGTCGGTCACCGCCACGGACGTGCCCACAAAGCCCCGCCGGAAGCGTCCGTTCCCCCACCCGGCCGTCCAGTACATCGGCCGCTCAGTGGTCAGCGACAACTCGCCGGTAGCAGTGAGATAGACCGACCGCGCGTTGTGGTTGGCCTGCCCGATGTACCGCTCCCGCGCATTGAGTACGTCCTGCACGCCCACCGCCAGCGCCGGGCGCTTCTCCTGCAGATTGCAGAACTGCCACTGCAGGTTCCAGGCCTCCTCGATCTTGTTCCCCGTCGCCATCCATGACACATACAGCCGCTGCCCCGGTCCGCCCCAGCCCTTGCCGATGAACGCCCCCCCGTTGACCTTCCTCCCCGACCAGCTCAACTCAATCGCACTGGAGTTGCTGCCGGAGTTCCCCCCGACCACCCAGTCATGGTTGCCGGGCGTAAACGCCACCGGGATATTCTGCTGAAAAGCCCCCGCGAACCCCACCGCCCCCTCCGGCGTCACCCCAAACAGCATCCCCGGCAGCGCCGATGAGTGCCGGTACTGGTAGTAGTCGTTGGGGTCGTCGGCGAGCGCCCCGCTCCCAGCGCCTAGTACCACTGCGGCGAGCAAGACCGTGATGATAGGCAGCCTACCATGAGACATGGGACCAACCTCCTCTTTCTCTCGGCTGGATCGCGCGTTCCTTCGCCCGAATCCTGTGTCGCCTCCCGCCCCCTCTCTGCTTCCCGACCCCGACGGCAGGTACCTCCCCCGCCGCCGGTGAAATCTGTGCGGCTCATGTCCATGCCTTTACCCCTCACCGGCCGTGCTCTCCCTGCCTTCCTTCTTGTTCTTCCCCTGGCAGGCATCCTCCTGCTTGTCGGCTGCCCGGCCCCTTCGCGTCAGCAGGTCTTCTCCACCCGCCCCATCGTGGTAACTTCCATCTACCCACTCGCCGACTGGGTTCGGCAGATTGCCGGCTCTGCGGTCGAAGTCTATGCCCTACTGCCTCCCGGCGCCAGTCCCCACACCTTTGAGCCCACGCCGCAGGACGCGGAGCGCACGGCCCGCGCCTCCCTGCTGGTGGTCATCGGCCTGGGCTTGGACGACTGGGCCCGCCGCCTTTCAGCCGGTGAGCATACCCGGATCCTGGTGTTGGGCGACCGCGTAGCGACCATGCCCAACGCCAACCCCGACGAGCCCCACGAAGTCGGTGGTCCCGATCCGCACGTCTGGCTCGATCCGCTTCGCGCGGCGCAGATGGTCGCTGCCCTCACCGATGACCTGACCGCCTTGGCCCCCACCTCGCAAGCCCAGATCCGGCAGCGCAGCAGCGCCTACCAGACCCAATTGCAGGAGTTCGCCCCGACCATGACCGAGGCCTGCCGGCCCTATGCCGGACGCCGCATCGTCACCACCCACGCCGGGTATGACTACTTCCTGGCCCGCTGTGGCCTGCCGCCCGCCCGTGTGATTACCCCCTTCCCGGGCAAAGAACCCTCCGCCCGCTACCTGGAGACCCTCGCCCGCCAGGCCCGGCAGGAAAGCCTCCGCGTCCTCTTCACCGAGCCCCAGATCTCCCCCAAAGCCGCTCAGGTCTTGGCCCGGGAGATCGGCGGACAGGTCTTCTTGCTGGACCCCCTCGGCAGCCCGTCCGATCCCACCCGTGACACCTACCTCAAGGTCCTGCGCTTCAACCTGGCCCAGTTGCTTAAGGGTTTGCAGGCGGAATAGCGGCGGTTTCAGAGCCGTTGCCACCGGCATCTTGCCGGTGTCTCTTTAGGGCGTCGCCCCTTACCGCGCCCCTCGGGTAGGGGCGCCAACTTCTCGCCGCCCGGCTCGTGCGCCGCCCCTCGGGTAGGGGCGCCAACTTGTTGCCGCCCGGCGGTGGTTGCCGCGGTGGCCTCCCCTTGGAGGGGCCGCCCGAGGCGTCTGCGCCGAGGCCGGCCCGCCCCTTCCCGATGGCCCCGCCTTCTCGCTGGTGTCTGTGGGGCGCAGGCCTCCCTCCCGCCCCCCTCCGGTAGGGGTGGCAACTTGTTGCCGCCCAGCAGTGGTTGCCGCGGTGGCCCTGCAGGACGCGGACGAAAGGGCCCGGGGGGCGAGTCCTCCCCGTTGTGCTTCCCCTTCCCTGCCGCTATAATCCCTCTATCATGCCCAAGCCCCGGAAGTTCAAGCAGCTCCTCGCCGACTTGCACTCCGATGACCCCAAAGAGCGGGCTCGCGCCGCCGACCTGCTGGGAGGCCGCGGCGATCCCCGGGCCGTAGCCCCTCTGATTGCCGCTCTGTCCGATCCCGACGAGACAGTCCGCTACTGGGCCGCCTTCTCTCTCGGCGACCTGCGCGCGAAGCAGGCCCTTCTTCCTTTGGCCCAGGTCCTCGCCGAAGATCCCGCCCCCTCCAACCGCGCCTCCGCCGCCATGGCCCTGGAGAAGATTCGCGGCAAGACCGCCCTCGATGCTCTGATCGCCGCCCTGCAGGACCCCGACGCCACCGTCCGCAGCCTGGTCTGTAGCGTGATCGGCAACCGCCGCCGCAAGCGCTCCATCCCCGCCCTCTGTGAGCGCCTGAGCGATGAGGACGACACGGTCCGCTTCAATGCCGCCTACGCTCTCAGTTGCTTCGGCAACGGCTCCGGCGCGGCGGTCCTGCGTGAGGCGTTGGAGGACGAGGAGTGGTACGTGCGCTTCGACGCCGCCTATGCCCTGGCCCTGCTCGGCGATCCCCAGGGCCGCACCGCCCTGGAGCGCCTCGTCGGCGAGAAGGGCGTGGACAAGTGGTACCGCAAGCTGGCTCGCCAGGCGCTGAAGAAGCCCCGAACCAAAGCCGCTTCCTCCTGAGTTCCTCCCGAAAGGACCTGTACTCTGATGACTTCCGCCGCTACTCTCTCCCGCCTCGTCGCCCTCTCCCAGACCCTGGCCCAGCCCGCCTGGGACTGCGTCCTGCTCGGCGAGGGCAACACCTCCGCCCGGGTTGACCAGGAGTCCTTCTGGGTCAAAGCCTCCGGCGCGCAACTGGGCACCGCCGGCCCCGAGGGTTACGCCCGGGTGCGCTTCGCTCCCGTCCTCGAGCTGCTCCAGTCGGACCAGGCGACCGACGAGACCGTGGCCGCGGTCCTATCCACCTCTACGCTGGAGCCCCCCGGCCTGCGCCCCTCCATCGAGACCATGATGCACGCCTATCTGCTTTCCTGGGAGGGGATCAGCTTCGTCGGCCATACGCACCCCACGGCGGTCAACGCCCTGGTCTGCTCCCAGCGGGGTCGCGAGTTGGCGCTCGGTGGCCGTCTGACTGCAGAGGAGATCACCTTCTGTGGCCCCCAGGCCTGCTGGGTCCCCTACACTGACCCTGGCCTGGGGTTGGGCCGCGCCGTGCGCGACGCTGTGGAGCACTACGTGCAGGAAAGGTCCGCCTTGCCGCGAACCATACTAGTGGAGAATCACGGCCTCATCGTCCCCGGCCGCACCGCCGAGGAGGTGGAGACGGCCACCCAGATCGCGGTCAAGGCGGCCCGCACCCTGCTGGGGACGATGGCCTTTGGCGGCCCCCACTTCCTGCCTCAGCACGAGGTAGACCGCATCTCCACCCGCCCTGACGAGGCCCTGCGCCTGCGCAAGATGGGCTGGCGGGAGTAGCCTTGCCTTGCGCCCTCCGGTAGGGGCGTCAACTTCTCGCCGCCCGGCAGTGGCTGCCGCAGTGGCAAGGGCTCCGTCCCGCGGCTTCTGGAACTCTCCCCTCTCTCCTGAGAGAGGGGGGCAGGGGGGGTGAGTCCTCCACTTCCCCCTCCCCTGTAAGGGGAGGGCGCGTTGAAACCTCCGGAACCTCCCCCCTCCGAGAATCGTCTTTGATGATGTCTGCTGTTGAGGAGAAATCGCCTATGCGCGCCTGCTGGTGGCCCCTCACTCCGGCTCTGCTGACTCTCCTGGCCCCTGTCCTGCTCACCGGCTGCGGCGGGGCTACGCCCGGCGGCCTGGCCTCTACCGGCAATCGCAGCGAACCTCGCATCCAGGGCGAAGCCTTTCCCCAGCCCCTGGCCGCCTCCGCTGAGGCCCGCGCCGAGGAAACAGACTTCCGCAGCCGCCGCGCTCTGCGGCTCTCCAACGGCTTGGTGACCGTCGTCGCTCTCCCCTCCGCTTCCGGCCGCCTGGTCAGCCTCCGCCTGGGCGAGTTCGAATACCTCCGCACCGACCTCGCGCCTACTGCTCCCCCTTCTGAGCAGGCGGCGACGGACAGCGGTGGCGATCTGGCCACCCCGGTCGCGGAGGCGAAGCCCGACGAGTCGCCCTCCCTGTCCGCCGCCTGGAAGGGCGAAATCCTCACTGCCCGCGGCATCTATGCTGAGGTAAAACTCACCTCCCCCGAGCCCAGGCCCGCCGGCCTCCAGCTCTCCCGCACCCTCCGCCTGTACGCGGGCAGCACCCGCCTGACCGTTACCGACACCCTCACCAACTCCAGTGACCAGCCCGCCCGGTGGTCCCTGCAGACGACCACTCGGCTGACCGGCCTGATTGGGACTGGCGCGCCCCGCGGCCAGGTCCGTCTCTATGCCCCACTGGCTCCCGCTCCGGATCATCCCGAGGGCTTCTGGCCTCTCGAGAAGGAGAGCGACACCAGCCAGTTCTCGGCCCCTGCCCAGCACCGCTTGCTGGAGGTCACCTACAACGGCCTCCCCGGCCAGGTCGCCCTCGGCCCCGGCTCCGGCTGGCTAGCCTACACTGAGAACGGCGGCAACCACGCCTTGGTCCGCCGCCTGCAGGTCTCCACGACCGGCGACTACCCCAACGGCGCTCCGACGCGCCTGCGCCTGGCCCCGGCCGAGCAAGGCGTGGCCTACGTGGAACTGCTCACCGCTGCCCCCTACCAGGACCTCCGCCCCACTGCCTCGCTCACTCTTACCCAAGACTGGTACGCCACCGTAGTCCCCGGCCCGGTTGTGGACACCTCCGACCAAGCCGCCATTTGCGAGCCGTTGGTGCTCAAGTCCCCAGGCGAGGGCTTCCGCCTCACCGGCCGCCTCGGCGTCTTTGCCCCCGGCACCTTGCTGCTGTCACCGATCAACGCCGCCGGCCAGACGCTGGGCGTCCCGCTCCGCCTGCCCGTGACGCCCGGAGAGCCTGTGGTCCTCGACCAGAGCCTGCCCGCCCGTCCCGGTCTGGCCGGCGTCCAACTGGCCCTGGAGAATCCCGCCGGCACTCCTCTGGCCGCCCTGGCCTCCGTGTCCCTGCCCAGCCCAGCCGGCTAGTAAACAAAAAAAGGCACCGGCACCTTCCCTCCTGCGGAAAGCGTACCCGTGCCCTTGTTCGGCAACTCTGCGCCTCGGCAGGCCGAGGCCTGGACCATCTCCCCCTACCCTAGCGCCTCCGCTACCTTCGCCAGCAGCTGCTCCACCTCCACCGGCTTGTCCAGCCAGCCCTGCACTGGCAGGAACTCCCCCGGCTGGTAGGTCCCATCGCTCCTCTCCGGGTAGAACCGCATCTCCGTATGCTCATGGATGCCGGTGACCATGATAATGGGCACCTCCCGCAGCGCCTCGTCCTCCGCCTGACGGATCTTCCACACCAGGTGGAAGCCCTCCGTGCCTTCCGGCGTCATCACGTCCACGATCATCAGGTCCGGGTGTTCCGCCCCGGCCAGCTCCTCCCCTTCCGCGGCCGATCCGGCCATCCGCACCTCGTGCCCGACCGCCTGCAGCGCCATCTGCGTCGTACGGGCCACCGCCGGCTGATCGTCTACCACCAGAATCTTCGCTACTTTACCTACCTCCCCATATGTATTCCGTCCTACTCCCCCCTGCCAATACTCGCCCGCCTCCGATGCCACCACGGGAGGCGGGAAAAAGTGCGCGTTGCGTTGCAGAGGCCTCCTCCCCCGCCGTCTGGCTAGGGGCGGCAGTTTGCCGTCACCCGGCGGTGGCTACCGTGGTGGCCTCCCTATGGAGGGGCCGCCCGAGGCGTCTGCGCCGAGGCCGGCCCGCCCCCTCCCCGTGGCCCCGCCGTCTCGTCGGTGCTCCCCTGTAGGGCGCGGCCTCCGTCCCGCGCCGCTCCGGTAAGGCGGGCAGTTCGCTCCCGACCGGCGGTGGTTGCCGCAGTAGCCTCCCTATGCAGGGGCCGAATGCGAGCACCGCCCGCAGGGCCGCGCGCCAGCATCCGGCCCTCCCCCTTCCCGCGCTCGGCTCGTCCGGCCCCCCTCGGGTAGGGGCGACAACTGGTTTCCCGCCCGGCGGTGGCTGTTGCCGTGGCACGGGCTCGTCCCGCGCCCTCTGGAACTCCCCCCTCTCTCTTGAGCGAGGCAGGCAGGGGGCTGAGTCCTCCGCCTCCCCCCTCACCGCCTCAGACTCACCGCCGCCACCGCCTGCGCCGCCTGTCCATCCGCCGCCCGCGCCGTAATCCGCACCAGGTACGTCCCCGCCGGCACCGCACTGCCCGTGCCGTTGCGCCCGTTCCAGCGTAGCGTCTGCACCCCGGCTTCCTGTATCCCCGCCGGGATTATGGCGATGGTCCGCCCCGCTACGTTCAGTACCCTCAGCTCCACCTCCGCAGGCGCTCCCAGCGTGTAGCTCACTACTACGCCCTCTCCCGTTTGCTGCCCACTCACGCTGCTTACCGTGACCCCTGCCGCCGCCGTAACCACCGGCCCCGGCACCAGCGCCCCCACCGGGAAGACCACCCCCGGCCCACCGTCACTGACCTCGAATCGGTAGTGCAGTGTCCCCACGTTGTGCAGCACCAGCGCCCGCTGGAACACGACCCCGGCCTTCCAGTCCGGCGCGGGATCCACCGTCCCCATGGCGAAGGGGCTTCCCGGCAGTACCGTGCCCTCCGGCCCCCAGATCCACACCCGCACCGCCTGGGCCGGATCGCCGTCCTTGTCCAAATACTTCACCCTGAACATGAACTGGCTCCCCGCCGCCGCGCTGTCCGGGTGCACCCCGTCCGTGGTGAAGTTCCCCTGCCCAACCCACGCTGCGGAAGGTGGATAGTTCACCACCGGCCCCGCCTTGCGGCTCGTCGCCGGCAGCCACAGCGTCTCGCTGCCCACCTCCGCCACAAATCGGTAGTAGCAGGGCCCGTGCCCCCACAGCCTCACGCTGCGCGTGAACAGCACCCCGCGCCGCCAGTCCGATCCGTCTGCCGTCATCAGGTACGGGCTGTAGTTCAACTCCGTCCCGTCCTGCCGCCACACCCGCAGAAGCACCCGCCTTGGCGCTACGTTCCCCGTGTGCAGATAGCGTACTCGGAAGCTGAACGCCGTCCCCGGCGTGCCCTGCTGCGGCACCACTCCGCTGGGTACCTGGCTGTTCCCCGCCCCCCACAGAAGCATCCCCACTGGCTCCCGCGTCACAATCTGCAGGTAGTTGGCCGCTGCCCTCTCTCCCTTGACGCAGCGGATAACCACCGTGATGGTAAAAGCCTGCCGCGCTTGCGACAGTCCCGCTGGCGCCGTCCAGATCGGGCTGGCTGCCCGCGGATCGTTGAAGGACCCCGCCGGCCGCCCCGCCGCGTCCACCGCGCCCCAGAAGTAGCTCAGCGCATGGCCCGCGTTATCCTTGGCCACCACCTGGCAGCGCACCTGGCCGCCCACCAGCACCGGATTGGCGTCCCCACTCGGCCCCGTGACTATCTTGATCAGGTGCGACTCCACCGTCACCTGACAGGTCTTCTGCGCCGACTTGCCCTGCGCACAGGTCACCTTCACCGCCAGCGTGAACAGCGCGCTCTGCCCCGTAATCGTCGCCGGCGCCGTCCACTTCGGCGACTGCACCGTGGGGTTGTCGAAACTCCCCGCCGGCTTCCCGGCGCTATCCAGCGCCGTCCACTGATAGGTCAGCGCATGCCCCAGACTGTCCACCGCCGTCACCGTGCACTGCGTCTGCCCGCCCTGCAGCAGCGCCGCTGGCGTCGCCTTCGGCCCCGCCGTGATCTCCACCACATCCGGCTTCGGCGTGACGTGCACCTGCACGGTGCCCTCCGCCGTCTTCCCCTCGCTGCAGGTCACCACCACCTTCAGC